>Ga0209526_10000324_pt1 | contig 30012 bp, 27 predicted proteins | sample JacPinW_OM2H0_M1_FD_188566 | JGI IMG/M metagenome (GOLD analysis project Ga0209526, IMG submission 188566) | Forest soil microbial communities from Algoma, Ontario, Canada - Jack Pine, Ontario site 1_JW_OM2H0_M1 (SPAdes) (version 2) | ecosystem: Environmental > Terrestrial > Soil > Boreal... | reverse complement strand
TGGACACGACGTGATTCTCGTACTTTGTTCGTCTCGACTGTTTGTTGCCAATCTGGTGAAGGAGACGGTGCTTCCCGAGACTCTGCAAGTTGGCTTTTTTGTCCGCGCCACGCTTCCTTGGTGCGAGCCCGTTAAGCTCTCAAGCGAAGGCACAATGAGCGTGAGTTCTGACAAGCGCTCAACGAACAGAACTCTGTCGACTCTATAGATCTGGCGATGGTAACGAGGATTGTCTTGCATGTTTACCAACTCCTGAAATCGAGACGAACAGTTCGGCTGGCTACGCCGCGAACGCGAGTGGAAACTAACGATGGACGAACGCCTGGATCGAGTTCAACCCTTGCGCCCTCTTTGTCGACTTGATGGCCAGTTGCTTTTAGGCGAAGATCGATGTTGAAGGCTCGAACGCCCGGAGCATCCCGTTGACGGGAGACAAAAGAAAGGTTGCCCGCGGGGAGTGAGTGGTGAATCATGACCGTATCACGGCGGCTCCTTCTTTCTGCGAACGCCGATTCCCTATAGTGGGCGAAGACAAAGCGAAATGTCAAGAGTAATATTTCTGTCTATTTTTCCGGCCATACGAATGAGAGGTACAGTGTTAAAGGATGGAGCGCCGACAGGCGAAACACCCAGCTGATCAAATGCCACCCGGCGTTTGGATCTAGGACGGAAAAAGGAGGACGTTGATGAAACGAATCTTCTTGTTAATTGTTGTGATTGCCTTCTCCAACCTACCTGCGTCTGCCCAGAAAGACGAAAACAATCGCATTGAGAATGCCGGGAAAGTGATGGTTGAGATTCTCGACATTCCCGACGGTATTCCTGCCGATATTCTGGAGAAGGCTGAATGTGTCATCGTCTTGCCTTCGGTGGTGAAGGCAGCCTTCATCGTCGGCGGCAGCTACGGCCGAGGCGTGATGACTTGCCGAAGCGGAGCGAATTTCAACGGGCGTTGGAGCCCGCCAGCGATGATGGCTCTTGAGGGCGCCAGCGTTGGTTTTCAGATTGGCGGTCAAGCTACCGACTTCGTTCTATTGGTAATGAATCGGCGCGGCGCCGAATCCATTCTTACCAACAAGGTCAAGCTTGGGGCCGACGTGGCCGCTGCCGCCGGCCCGAAGGGGCGTGACGCCGCAGCCGCGACGGATGTGACGATGCGGGCGGAAGTTCTGTCGTATTCTCGCTCCCGAGGATTGTTTGCCGGAGTCTCCCTGGAGGGCTCGACTCTTCGGCCGGACGGCGATGGCAACGGCAGGCTGTACGGACAGGGAGTTAGCGCCAAAGACATCGTCAAGAGCAGTACGATCCACCCGCCCGCTTCAGCGAAATTGCTCCTTTCCACTCTGAACACGAAGTCTCCACGGAACAAGTCCGGTAAATAGGAGGGCATGCGATCTCGAGTGTCGAACCCCCGCCGAGCTCGAACGTTTCTGATGGACCCGGCGGGGGCACACGGCGGGTCCATCTTGAGCCGGTCGAGGCGAAGATGCAGTTGCCGGTGCAGAAGACGAAGAAGCGCGAACCTGTGCGAGGGGAGACTTGTTAAGCAGCGAGTTGGTTCATCCACCTCCTGTTGATTTTGGCTATCCTTGGTTTGTGTGCGTACGGTCGTCTTCTTCCGAAGAGTGCCTGATCGAGGTGACCTAAGCATGAGATCGATCAGTTGGGCCGGAGTTTTGTCGGTCGTCGGTGGCCTGCTGGCCCTCGCCTAGAAGGCATCAACTACATTGGTCAGAAATTGGTCGTCAATTTTAGGACCGATGCATCTCACGACAGAAACTCATGACCGAATTCCCTTTCCTCCCGTACTCGGGGGACTGGCAGCAGACGGCGGGGGTCGTCTTGCTGTCGCGGGGACGAAGAAAAATTAATCGCCCGGATAACGCGTCGGGGCCTCAGCGTTTCGTGCGGAGTGAACGCTACAAAAAGGCAGTTACGGCTGCTGGTGGGGCCAGGATGCCGACGAATACGTACGGAGTGTGATAGTTCAGCACTAACGGGCTCGGCACCTGTAGTGCATGTCTAGGAAACCGAGAATGAGCTAGTCGGGAAAGTCGACCTGCCGGAAATGAAGAGAAAGCTCTCGACATCAGGCCGAGAGCAACATGCTTACGCTCCGCGCAAAAAAGTAGCGAAACCCTACCGTTTCAAAACGGCTTATACTCGAGGAGACGTGACCGGACGTAGAGTCAAACTCTACTCAAGGAGAAACATTCATGAGCCCCAAAAATGACAAGCGTGGTCCCAACTATAACCAACTCGAAGCAGGCGCGAAACGAGCCGAGCCGATATTGCACCAGCACGCACGTGAAATTCAGCCGTATGGAAAAATCTCAAAACTGCCCATTGCTCTGGATGCAAAGGTCTGCGCGGCCAGCGCCGAGAATTTGAACCAGATTCTCGCCGATACGATGACGCTGCGAGATCTTTACAAAAAGCACCATTGGCAGGTGGCAGGCCACACGTTTTATCAACTCCACCTACTCTTCGACAAGCACTTCGAGGAACAAGACGCGCTCGTAGACGTTATCGCCGAGCGGGTTCAACTTCTTGGGGCTATCAGCATTGCAATGGCGGCCGACGTCGCGGAGACAACCATTATCCCGCGTCCGCCCCGCGGCCGTGAAGAAGTGCCGGCGCAACTCTCCCGCCTTCTCGAGGCTCACGAATTCCTGCTCCGGGAGGCGCGAACGATGGCCCGGCAAGCCGTTGAAGCGGGAGACGACGGCACTAACGATATGCTGGTCAGCCAAGTGATCCGCACAAATGAACTTCAAGTGTGGTTCCTCGCCGAGCACCTTGTCGATGTGCCACTGGTTCGCGCGGATCAGACCAAGGCTGCCACGGCCGGTGACTAGGTTCGCTCCAGATCACCAGAGGCGGTGCTACACATGGGTGGCACGAAAAAGTTGTTTCACACGCTGTCTCTTCCACTTCAGCAGCTTGCTTGGACGGAACGATTTAGCGGTATCGAAACAAGGAAAAAATCTACTCCCCAAGCACGCCTGCTTACGCTCTTCTATTTTCGAGAAGGCGGCATGCGGCCGACCGTCCGATCGAAACATCGCCCAGGCGGTCACAGCCCTCTTAACCATCCATACGCGATTTGCTCAAACGCTCTGGACATCCACCTGCCAAAGGCGAACCCCACACGGAAATTCGCGTGGACACGCACAAGAGACTTCCCGAGCGTCGCAAAGTCCGCTAACACACAACGGATACCCTCGGCCGACTCCGCCATCCGAGAAGTAAACACTTGTTAGGATAAGCGGCCGGGTTGATGATGATTCCGGACCGTTAAAAATTCTCTTGCGGAATTCCACACTGGGCGGTCTCTAGACAGGGCCGCTCGGGTCGAGGCGTGCCCGGACTTTTTCGATATCGCGATTGGCATGAGCTCTCGACAACCATGCCACAGCCTTCCTACCGCCGGGCCAGAGGTACATCTCGGTTTGCGAAACTTGTTTCGCGGACCGAAAGAAAAGTAGCGCCCCGGAATTTCCCAGGCCGCTTCAGCATGGCACGCGACACCCGCCTGTCTCATGAATTCCGGCTTGCCATGGGCGCCGAACACGAGTTCGCGGATCTTTGACTCTTACACGAGAGGTTCTGCATACCAACCGAAGCTACCCGAGGATCTTGGCGTCGAACTTAGCGAGGGCGTCGTCTGTTACCGTATAACTGATCTCGATAGGGTTGCAGCAGACTTCACAGTCTTCGACATAGCTTTGCCGGCGAACCGAAAGGTCCAGGACCATCGAAATCTCTTCTCCACAATACGGACAGATGAAGGAGTGTTCCACTAAGGAATCAAGTTACAGGAAACCATATAGCATGACAACTGAAGCGGCATCCTCACGACTGGTGGCGCAGTCAGTCAAAAATCTTCATCAGGGAATTCTTGCGGCGTGAACCTTCACACTGGGACTGGATGTAGGGCTCGGTCACGCATTGGATTCCTTCGTGGCCAACCTTGAAATGCACGGCAAACGCACCTTTTATGTTCCGCGGTTGAACGTTGCGACACAGTTTCCGATCGCGTCGCGTGCTGGTTGTCGAAACGTGAGGAACGATCCTGATTTCATCACTCGAAATTCGGGCCACTTCATTTCTGGCTTTCCCGCTCTCAGGGGCTCTGGACCCACTCGGAGGGTGGCTTCTGTCACCGTGGCCCTGAGACGGTCCTTACATCATGTTCGGTGCGACTGAAGCCACGGCGATGATCGATCGACACCAAAACGACATCGTAGCGACGAGTTAGATTGCAACCGTTAACAACAGGATTCCCGCTCGCTTCATGGATGAAGGTGCCCTCCGTGCGGCCAGAACATCCCCCGTACTTAGATGCATGGCGTCCAATCGTTCTGGCGTGCGTAGTTGAGGCTACATCGAACAAGTGTGGCCGTATTGGACCGCATCGCTACTACTGTCGGCGGCGCTGGCCTGGTGGGCGGCATAAAACGGTTCTTCCCGCCGGTCGAAGCACTGAGACGGATGCCCTTGAAGGACTTGACCTCTCTCACCTTCAGGCCCCGAATCCTGCCGTTCATCGTCTTGGCGATGACCGCGACCAGCAGCGACCTGCGGGAGCTAGTGGGCAAGCGGGTTGGGTCGAAGCTGGAAATGTACCAGCATGGACGTCGCTTCCTTGCCTCCCTCTATATGCCACACCGGAATCGGAGAGTAGCTCGACCACAAACCGTGGCCTTTCCAACCACCCTTCGGGTCATCGATGCGGCCGTCAAGGCCGCGGGCATAGAACCCGAGCGGATACGGCACCCGCAAGACGACCCACCTGCCTGTCTTCGGATCCAGGGCGAGCAGCGAATCCGAGTTCGTGCCGGTGGCGATTGGGACATTCTTGCCGAGTCCGAGCGTATCGAACTGGTCGACCCAGTCGTAGTAGGCATAGTCAGCGCTGCCCACGTTGGTTCCGCTCAGCAGGGGTCCGGGCAACTGATAGAGCGTCCAGCCCTCGGGACACTGCTGTCCGGTGGCGGCCGGTCCACTCCGCACCGTACACTTGCGGCGGTCGAAGCTTGCCAAGTGCCCGCTGCCCGCGAGCGACGTCCAGACGACGCCACGCTGGTCCACATCGATGCCGTGCGGCAAAAACCCCGTCTTGCCGGGCGCTTTGGGATTTTCGTACGGCGGTTCGTAGACCTCCGTGCGACAGGTTGCTGGCGGATTCGAACCATGATCGATGCGGACGATTTTCCCCGGTATACCCACAGCCGCATACCAGACGCTCCTGTCCACGGGGTTTACAGCAATCCCGTAGGGGAAGCCAATGATGGTTTTGTCGACCTTCGGGTCGAATTTTCCGTCGCCCTTGCTGTCGAAGTAGGCAGGACACCAGCCCTGGGCCGCCTGCTCGTCCCGGGTCTGTTCAAAGACTCGCGTGTTCACCCAACCTACGGCCCCATCCTGTCCGCTGAAATACAGGGTATTGTCTTTGTCCTTGGCAAACTGGAGATGATGTGTGGTAAAGCACGTGTCGATGAGCGTCCACTTCTTTGTCTCCGGATCGTAGAGCGAGAGCTGCCGTTCACTCCCAGTAAGCGGGTAATTCTTCGCGTAGAGATTGCTCGAACCCTCTTTGCAGAAAGCCGGATTAGCCTTCGATCGAATCGCCGAGGTCACCCAGAGCCGTCCCCTTTGGTCCATCATCAGATTGTGCGGGGTCGTTCGGTCTATCCACATGATCTGGTTCCCAAAGTAAGGCGAGGGCTCATCCACCTCGGCTGACATTAGATAGGTTTGGAAGGATTTTGGATCGTCGCGCGCCGGCACCTTGACCTCACTGGCTTCGTTCGTATGGGGATCCGCTATGGCGAGCGAGCCGCTGCCGGACGCGGTCGCGTAGACCAGCCCATGGCGGTTCAGGGTCGGTTCTCGCTTGTCGGTGCTGATCTCATCGTGTATCCAGTCTGCTGACCCTTTCCCCCAGTCCCATTCCGTCAGAACGACATTCCGTTCGACCCCCTGCGGTCGCGGGGGCGCCGGCGCCACCTCTCCGGCTGCGATTCGATCCGTCCAGTCAGCAAACATGGCGAGCGCAGGCTGCCGCGGAAATTGATTTAATGCCATCTCCATGAAAGGACCCCTCTGTCCGGACCTCAAGCGTCGGTCCCAGGCCGCTACGGTCGAGTCGAAGGTGCCAAGACTTGGCTCAATCTCGCGCGTAGCCGCGTCCCCGAGCTGATGGCACTGCGTGCATATCCTCATCGCGTAGACCCACTCTGCTTGGTTTCGGATTCCCCCCACGACAAGGGTCTGTCCACCCTGCGACTGACCGAGTTTTGCGGTCGAAGCAGATTCTGGCTTCATCGGCGGGAAGGCGGACTCTGGCGGGATGTGCACGAGTGAGAACCAATAGTTCGCAGGGTAGATCCGCGCAGCCGATCGCGCATCCGGCGCACGCACTGCCGCCAGTGCGAGCGTGTTACCAGGTGCGGCCTCGACTGGCGACGAATCCACCAGGCCGTAGCCCCTCACCCAAACCTTGTAATTCGCTTTAGGCAGATCCGGCACTAGAAACCGCCCTTTATCGTCGGTGACCACGATCTTGCGAAGCTTCGTTGGCAGACCACTGGTTTCCGCGATGACCCACACGCCCGCTTCCGGGCCATTCGGTCCGCTCACTGCGCCTCCGATTTCATTTGGCCTCACGGATTCGCTTTCAGCGGTAGCCTGACGATCGGACACATCGCCTTGGCTCCCCTCCACCTTGACGACACATACCGCGAGCACAAGACCCGCCATCAGAAATATCATCTGCCGAACCATATGAGTTCTCACCACAATTATTCTCCCATCGTTGTCCCGGCATTCTTGGGGGAATCCATCAGCTATCGCAGGGCAATGCGCGAGCAAACATTTCGAAACTCGCTTTCGACAAGGCTCCTCAACGTTGACAAATCTCGGTTCGTCACAACACCTGGGTGCGTGGTGGGCACTCGTGAGCAGGCCAAACACGATCGCTTCCTTGCTGATGAGGTTTTTCGTCTCCTGCTCGGCGAAGCGCCTGTCGTGGCCAAGCGAAAAGCAATTATAGAGCAAGGGAGCCGGTGTTTGTACTCATCGCGAACCGGCCACCTCAGTTCTCGGCAGCCCAATAGCCGCGCCTGGTGAGCGGCAGACGTCAATAGACTCATCGTGTCAAAGGAAAGCCAGTTTAATCATGATGTGAATTTCCGAAGCGAGTGTAAATAGTTGCATGCGCACCTTCTGTGGAACCGGTTCGATTCCGACTTCGTGATTGCGTAGCCAGTGCAGAAACCGTCGTCACTCATGCAAAACGCGTACGAATAGCAGCTCCGTCCGGCCAAGACCATATCACCGATGGCACGCACCGGAATTCGTTTCTCGGATGCTGGCCCAGAGCGCAGAGCGGGTGAGCACGAATTGGTTCTTGCCTCTAGAGGATGCCGGAGGCAAGATCAATATGCAGACGACAGTGTCTAGCGGCATCGCGGATAGCTAACGACCGTAAACCACTGCGATTTTCGGGGATGCGATTCAGGTCGAGTGCTTTATCCCGCGAACGAAACCGGCGAGGAGATCATGGGGAACCTTCAGAAAACTTCGTGGCAAGCACTCGAAGTAGACAAGATGAACGACAAGATAAGCCGCCAGATGATCTCGGGCGAGAACGGCACGCTAGCGCGAATTCTCCTTGCACGCGGCGCGGTCGTAGGGCGCCACCATCATCTGAGCGAACAGTACACCTGGATCGTCTCGGGGGCACTGCGCTTCACTTTCGACGACCGCGAAATCGTCGTGAACACGGGCGAGGTTCTCTACATTCCTTCGAACGTGCCGCATGCTGCGGTCGCGCTCGAAGACACGGTGGACATCGATTTCTTCGCGCCACGCCGCGAAGACTGGATCCGCAAGGAGGATTCCTATCTTCGCGGCTAGGAATTTGCCGCTATGGTCGCATTTCTTTGCTCCGAGCGCGCCAGCTACATCGCGGGTAGGTCGATCACGGTGGATGGGCCTGGTGCGAGGCCTGCTAGGAAAGCCCATGCAACGCCTCACTGTTGGTGTTACCCCGAAAAAGAAATCGGTTCAGTTGCGGGGAGGGGCAGCCAGACCTTGTGAGGCTGGTCGGAGTCTCGCCGATAGTTCGACCCAACCGAGAATATGACTGCACCGCGTCGGTCTGAATTACAAGTTCAATCGCCCAGAAATCCAGAAGGACGAATCGAATGGATAACTCACTCACATCGGTAGAAGTAAATACGCCGGAGTTGCTGCAACTGGTCGACAGGAACGCTGTCGTCGAAAAAGTCTGCACGGGCTTTCGATTCACCGAAGGTCCCCTATGGAGTCCGAAGGACCAGTGCCTATACTTCAGCGATATGCCGAGCGACGTGCGCCGCCGTTGGAGCGCTGCAGACGGTGTCAAGGAGGTCCGCAATCCAAGTAACAAGTGCAATGGCATGACCTATGATGGTGCCGGCAACCGATACGTCTGCGAGCACGTCACCAGCATGCTGGTGATGGAAACCCCGTCCGGCGAGCGGAAGGTCGTTGCCTCTCATTGGCGGGGGAGAGAGCTTAACAGCCCCAACGATGTGGTGGTTCGCTCAGACAATACTGTTTATTTCAGCGATCCATCCTACGGTCGAATGCCGGTATTCGGACTGGAACGTAAACAGGAACTCAGTTTTCAAGGCCTCTTTCGGGTTTCGCCTTTGGGAGAGGTGCACCTGGAGGCAGATGACTTTGGTCAGCCAAACGGATTATGCTTCTCGCCCGATGAGAGGCTTCTGTACGTGAACGATTCGCCGAGAGCACACATTCGCGTGTTCGATGTCAGTCCCGACGGTTCGCTCAGAAACAGTCGTATCTTCGCCGAAAGGATCGGCGACGGCGTCCTCGAGAACGGCATCGTCGACGGCATGAAATGCGACGAACGAGGGAATATCTACGTTACGGGTCCGCGCGGTATATGGGTTCTGAGCCCTGCTGCAAAACATCTGGGCGTAATTCGGATGCCCGAGCATGCGGGCAACCTAAATTGGGGCGGAGCCGACTGGAACGAGCTCTACTTCGCATGCTCGACGTCGATCTATCGGCTGCGGATGAAAGTTCGCGGGAACCACGTCGCATACATGGACATGCGCTAGGGAGGGAATATGGATCGCAAGCTCATAGCGAGGAAAACAGCGCTCATCATACAGGATCTGCAAAATGACGTGATCACCGACGACGGCGCATTCGCGTCTTCGGGAGCGCCCGCCCACGCGAAGGCGCAGAATGTCGTACAGAACGTGAGCAAACTGGCCAGGGAGATGCGAAGTGCCGGCTCAATTGTGATTCACGTGCATTACATCGTCGAGCCTGGAGCGCCTGGACTCAAGTTGAACGCCCCGCTATTCCGCAATTTGGCGGAGACCAAGGCGGTGACGCGAGGGACCTGGGGGGCAGCACCAGTCGCTGGGCTCGAGCCCCAACCTGGCGACATCATCGTCGAGAAGATGCGCATGAACGCCTTTCACGGCACCCGACTCGACACTATACTGCGAGGATACGCGATCGATTCTTTGGTCATCACCGGTGCCTGGACGAACTTCTCCATTGAACACACGGCGCGACATGGCGCCGACGCGGGCTATGACATCGTCGTCGCTACCGACGGAACATCAACGATTAACGACGAGTGGCAGAATGCGGCAATTAACTTTGCGCTTCAGAACATCGCCGATCGCCTGAGTTGCGCCGAGATCATTCATGCCCTGTCTTAATCGGCTGCCCAGCACTAACAGGGACCGAATCGCGTGCAGATTCCGCTTCGCCATGTACAGATCGATCGGGCGTAGCCGTGAGACGGCGCGCCGACTGCTAACGGACTTCAAGAACAAACAGCTCCGGGCGATCAAGGGCACGGCAGCGACCCATCCTCGATCTTGCTACGCCCGAGAGGCTGGCTAGTTCCGAAGAAAGGAACTGGTGCTGGTAGTCGACACGCCGCTCGATATCAGAGGTATACAGCGGGGATATTCACGCCGAAGCTTGCCCTTCACGACAGCTGCCCTTTGGCGAGCCGGCTGTCCGGGCCGACACCAGCCCAGTTGATGGTCCTTCTCATCCCGACATACAAGGCGGATCGCAGCCTGGAGAGCAATGTACCGGGAGAGATCGTTCAAGCCCCTCCCTGACAGAATCGCGTTTGCCAGTGGCCCAGTTCTGGTGGGGACCGGTGCAGCCGGATGGCTTTGACAGCCTTTTCCCGGCATCCCTAACCCCTCGTCTCTTTCCTCGTAAGCCGCCGAAACGCGCTTCGCGAAATCTTACGATTCCAAAAAGTTGGTCAGCGATCTTGATCAATTATTCGAAACCAGAGCCTATGCAAGCGCCCTGCAGATAGATAGTTCGATTCATGGCCTCAGTTCAGGCCGATCTTATCTTCACCGGCGACGGGACCGGACCGAAGCAGCGGCCCGGAGCCGAGGGTCGCCTCCTGACGAGAGCGGCGACATCCGGAATCGGCCAAAGCAGCAGCCTGTATACCTGTTCCGAAAGGCACAGACACTCGGTCAATGTGGGTGCATAGTCGCAGCTAGCTTGGGTGCCAGGGACGGAGATGCCATGCTTGACTATGACCGAGAGCAGCTCGAACAGGAAATGGCTTCTTTGGGACAAATTGTTGCCACTCTGCTTGCGGACATGAAATTGGAACTCGCGGTAGTACGGCAATTGCTCGCAGAGCAAGGGTTGATCCAACCGGACGTCGTGAATAAGCGCATTGCGAGCTTGCGTAACGAGCAGATGGCGTCTCTGACTATGTCCACCAGTGTGGAACTTCAAAACCGCTTTTCCGCGCTCTGCAGGCGCTTAGGATCAATAGGGAAAGCCCACCCCAATTGAGCTTCAAAGTGGCTTTCGGTCACGCGCTAGCAAGCCTTCCACCCATTTGCAAAAGGCCTTATCCATTCTCTGAGTAATATTGTGAATCCTGAACCTGTCTCTTCTTCGGCGTCGAGCAAAATCCGAGCTGTTCCATGATCCTATCGCACGACGTCGCTCGCGATAGCTTATAATAGGCCTTCGCAATAACTGTATCCTGGACCCTATCGATGCTTTCGATTCGCCCTGCCACCATCAAGGATGTGCCACTGCTCACGACTTTGATCCATGAACTCGCAGAGTATGAACGCCTGAGCCACGAAACCAGCGTAACCGATGAGGACATCGTTCGGGATGGTTTTGGTCCCGACCCGAAATTTCGTGCCGTCATTGCCGAGTGGAGCGGCCAAGTCGCCGGATATGCTCTATTCTTCGAGTTTTATTCCACGTTTCAGGGGCGCGCTGGATTGTTTCTTGAGGACATCTTTGTGCGTTCGCAGTTCCGAAGGCAGGGTATCGGTGAAGCACTGCTCGCGCGTGTGGCTCAAATCGCCTGGAGAGAGGGGTACTTTTGTATGCGTTGGGAGGTTCTGGACTGGAACACTCCGGCGATCGACTTTTATCGCAAGCTGGGCGCCGTGTTTCTCGATGAGTGGAAGGGAGCCTGCCTAATAGGCGATGCTCTGCAGGCCGTTGCGGGCAAAGTAACATAAGGGGATCATCTCGGATATCATAGAAAGCGGGACGCTCGAACAGAAGGTAGCAACGAGGAGCTGGGCCTGAGCCGGCGGCATATGCAGTTGAAATCGCTGCTGAAAAGCGTCAGCGAGTTTCGCTCTCTCCTGGTCGTCTAATCGTGACGGCAAGACCTCTTGGCTTCGGATAAGCTCTCAGGCATATAGCATGACGCGCATTCATCAAGCAGAGTTGTATTCCTCGCGCTTCCAAAATCCGGAAGAGAAGAATCCAGTAAACTTCCCTCATCGACTGATACCCAACCGGTCCGTTTGCAATTTGGAAACAGTGGGGATAACGCTTCCAGTTCCAACCGGCGCGAAGAAGGCGCGAATCCCATGAAACATTTGGCGGCAATGAACCGCATCCACTGCGGTGTCTAAGATGATTCGTAATCGCATCTCAACGCTCGCAGCGGCCCGTCTAGAAAAGTCCCCACCACGCACGGACGCACCATCGGTGCCCGATTCAGTGACCCTACGGCTGTGTTAGCATTGGTCGCCGTGGCGATAAGAAGCCGAAAATTGCCGTCATCGCTGGGACGGCAACTTCATCTATGGGAAGTAAAATTCTGCTGTCACCTCCCTCGAAGTTCACAGCCACTCTGGCCGCCAATGTTCATGGCCAGCCAATATTTATGATTTGACACTCGTCGTTAGAAAATATAGATTCCGCGGTAGATTTTCCCTAAAAGCACCAGGGCACGCAAAGCACTCGTTCTCGAGGAGGTTTTACCATGCCAAATCATTCCTACGGATGGGTTCCGGACTTGCCGGATCATCGCGACTTCTTGTTTTCCGCGCCCTTGGAAAATGTGGCCGCGCTTCCCGCCAGCGTCGACCTTCGTCCCCACTGCCCGCACGAAGTGTATAACCAGGGACAGTTGGGCAGCTGCACTGCCAACGCGATCGCCGGGGCCCTTCAGTTTGAACAGATGAAGCAAGGCCTGAAGAGTTTCACTCCTTCCAGACTCTTCATCTACTACAACGAACGCGTCATCGAAGGCACAGTGAACGCCGATAGCGGCGCCCAGATTCGTGACGGGATCAAGAGCGTTAGCAATATCGGCGCGTGTCCCGAGACCGACTGGACTTACGACATCACCAAGTTTGCGCACAAACCTCCCGAGGCTCCGGCCTACAAGGACGCTCCGCTCGGCAAAGCTCTCCAGTACCAGCGTGTTCCGCAGCTGCTCAATCAAATGAAGGGATGTCTAGCCTCGGGTTACCCGTTCGTGTTCGGGTTCACCGTCTACGAGAGCTTTGAAAGCGATCAGGTCGCCCATACCGGCGCGGCTCCGATGCCCTCTCCACGCGAGAAAGTGCTGGGAGGTCACGCGGTAATGGCTGTCGGCTATGAAGACCATCCGCAACGCTTCACCGTACGTAACTCCTGGGGCCCGGACTGGGGAATGGGCGGTTACTTCACGATCCCTTACGCGTATTTGACCGACAGCAATCTGGCGGATGATTTCTGGACCATCCGCATGGTGGCCAAGACAGCCGCCCAGCTAGCGGCAGAAAGAGCCGCGTCGGCGGTGTCGGGGCGACCCTAGGGCTGCCAAACTTCGATAGATTGCGGGAAAAAGTTCGTTTTCCATCTTCCAGCTTTCAGCCGACAGGAATTGAGAGTGAAAAGGTGCAGGCGTGCGAGGGGCACGCTTTAAATCGGCGGCTGTATTCGACTTCGAGGCGTCGGCCTCTTTGCCTCGGAAATGCCATGGGTATCTTTCGAGCCCCTGACCCAATAGGCTTAGCTTGCTCACCTTCGCATACGGCCCCGAGTTTCGATCGAGTTCCTGGTAGGCATCAGGGGATCGAGGCCCATCCCCCGTGACGCCGTGTCCAGTTCCACCGACGAATTTGACGTACACCACTGGCTCACCGCTGGCCGGTTGCCGAAGCAAAGAGTTCGCGCTATCTTTGCTTCTTGGCAATCATGACTCATTTTCCTTCATGACCGTCCGCCGCAATTTTTTCGCACTCTTTCTGTCGGTAGTTTTCGCCGCCCTGGCGCTATGGGCGCAGACACAACCCGTTGAACTGAAACTCCCGTTAAGTACTCCTTTCCACTTCGTGGCCTACGGCGACACCCGCTTCACGGATCCAAACGATACAGAAGCTTCAAATGCTCCGGTGCGGGGAGCGCTCGTTGAGGCTATCGCCGGGACCGATCCCGCTTTTATCTCCATTGGAGGTGATATCGTTTACAACGGCTATGACGTCGCTGACTGGAAGACCTGGGATGCAGAAACTGCTGTGTGGCGTCAGCGGAACATTCCTATTTATCCAGCGCTTGGCAATCACGATCTTCACGGCGATCAGAAAATAGCCTTGGCAAACTATTTCGAGCGCTTTCCCGAATTGAAAGATAGTCGATACTATTCAGTCCGTGCCGCCAACACGCTTATGCTCATACTCGACAGCTCTCTCGAAGAGGGCTCAGGTCGGCAGGGCGAGTGGCTGGCTAGCAAACTCGATAACATTCCCCCGGATGTCGACTTCGTATTCATTGTTCTGCACCATCCGCCCTACACGAGTTCATCAGACAATAAGCAGTACGGCGGCGGACACTCCGCCCGTCCGTCTGAGCAAGCGCTGGCTAAGATGCTCGCAGAACGACAACCACGCACCCGCGCCCGTTTCGTCGTCTTCGCCGGACATGTGCACAATTACGAGCGGCATGAGCACAACGGTATCACCTATTTCGTCACAGGCGGAGGCGGAGCGCATGCATACCCGATTGAACGTGCGCCCGGCGATCTGTTTCCGGATAAGCATGTGAATTATCACTACCTTCTTGTCGAGGTTAATCGAGGAACGGTTACGATCACCATGAACCGGCTTGAGCTCAACAACGGCAAGGCCACCTGGACAAAGCCCGACTCCACTACCATCGCGGTGCCCAGCCTAGCAGCTGCCAAGGCGACAGCTTCCAACTGATCAGAATTATTCGGCTAAACCTCGGAGACCCGGGTCCGGCGTTGTCCTGATAAGCTCTTTCCCCTTGGCTCGGTGGGTTGCAGCGCCGGCTTGAGCTGATGGTCGGTGCTCGAAGGCACCGGATTTGAATCGAGCTTCTTTCACGCATCTGTCATCTCGCTTTCATTAAACGTTTACACGCCTGCTGTTTCAATGGTTTCCAAAAGCTAATTCGGACCGCTGCGGTCCGAGGTAACACCATACCTTGCGTCTAGGTATGCCGAATCGTGAAGCCTTTTCAAGCTATTTCCGAGTTCACGTGAGGTTCACAGGAGGAAATGGACGATGCGGAAGCCTTTGGTTTCGATCATCGCACTGATGCTTGTTCTTGGAGCGTCTTATCCTATGGCTGCCCAGACGGATCGAGCTACGCTCGAAGGTACCGTGACCGATTCGAGCAGTGCGACTATCGCCAACGCGAAAGTTCAAATCAGGGCGGTCGCGACGGGCCTGGGCGAGGAAAAAGTGACGAGTGTCTATGGCCACTATCGTTTCCCGGCTATTGCGGTCGGCGTGTATTCGGTGATCGTAACCCGCGAGGGTTTTGAGACGAAACAAATTGAGGGCGTTCAAGTCCAAGTCGGTGAGACGCGCACATTGGACGTCGGGCTGACCGTCGGTGCGGTCTCCGAGAAGGTAATCGTGAAGGCCGAAGCGGCGCCATACGAGCGCAGCACCGCCGCAAGTGCGACTGTCATTCGAGATGACCAGATCGGCAACTTGCCGGTTAATGGCCGCGACTGGGCCGGTTTGACGCTGCTGGCACCGTTCGCCCAAGATGACGGCGGCGGCGATCAGCGTACGATTCGTTTCGCCGGACGAGCGCGCGACGACAATAATTTCAACTTCGACGGCGTGGACGCCGGGGGGATTCAGGAGCAATCTCAGAAGTCGCAAACAAGGTTGCAGATTTCCGAGGATGCGGTCGAGGAGTATCGGGTCAGTAGCGCCTTGTATGACGCCGAATACGGCACGCAGGCTGGCGGGCAAATCAACGTCGTGACCAAGTCGGGCACGAACGAGTTCCACGGCACCGGTTTTGGATACCTGAGAAACTCCGCGTTCGACGCCCGCAACTTCAACGACCCGGCCAGCGTGGCTCCGTTTCGCCTCGGACAGTACGGTCTGACTGTTGGCGGTCCGCTCATCAAGGAAAAAACATTCTTCTTTATCGGCTACGAGGGCCTTCGCCAATTCCAGGCGTCGACGTCGATCTCTAACGTGCCGACGGCCGCGTTTCTCAATGAAGTGCTGGTCACCGGCAGGAACGGTGTCGCTGCATCACCACAGATGTGCTCGATCATGCAGGCATACCCGTGGCGTAAATCGACTGGGACTGTCGGCGGGTGCGCACCGCGGTTTTCTTTCGCCGACAGCTTCTTTAGTCCTTTAATTCCGGATCTTTCCCCGCCCGATAGCGGCGACGCGGAAGTCTTCACCCGCCCGTTTCCGACAACGGTGCACGAAGATACATGGCTCGTGCGGCTCGACCACAAAATCGGCGAGACGACCACCCTGTACGGCCGCGCCCAGCGCGATATCAGTCTGGTGGATGCGCCGAACACTTTACAAAGTGCGCTCGACCAGGTACGGACAATCAATCACCCGGCCAATTACCTGCTCGCGCTCCAACACAGTTTTACCCCGAATGTCCTCAACGAAACCAAGCTGTATGTCAACCGCGAGCCGTTTCACAACCCTCAATCGAGCGTTCTCCCTTATTCAGTGGTTTCAAATAACTTCGAGCAGATCTACAACAACCAGGCCGACATCGAAGTCGGAACCACCTTTGGTCTGATTGACAATCTGACCTGGACACATGGCCGCCACACATTTAAGACCGGAATCGAGTTCCGCCGCATCCGGCTTAATCAAGGCAAAACAGCGAGCAATACGCTCACCTTCGCCGACGACACCAGCATGATTTCCGCATCGCTTTCGCAAGTTCAGTTCACAGCTCCATGGTGCTGCCATAAGCTGCGCCGCCTTTTCGAGATGCCCTACTTCCAGGATGAGTGGAAAGTTACGCCCACTTTCACCGCCAGCCTCGGGATCCGCTGGGAATACTACGGCGTCACGCACGAGGCCGACAACGCGACGACCGTCTTCGACCTCAATCAATTCCATGGTGTGTGCCTCGGATCGAACTCTAGAAACGTTCCGCCGGTGGCCCCCATACATACCGCGCCGTGCCCGCGCAACCCGGCGTTGTATAGCCCAAACTACCGGAATTTTGATCCACGCGTGAGCCTAGCGTGGGCTCCCGGTGCGCTTCACGGCAAGACCGTGATTCGGACCGGATTCGGCATCTACCACGGCGCCGCCCAGAACGACGATTTGAACGCGGGCCTCGAGAGTGACACGTTTACCGGTTTCGCGCAGAGTTTGGCGCTGAGTCCGGCTCTTGAGCGGGCTGTCCCGGACCTGACGGGATTCTCAAACGCGGCGAATGCGCCTCGCGCTCTGCAGCGGCAGGGCCGACGGGACCTTTACGCTGAGGAGTGGGGACTGACCATCGATCACGAGCTGCCGGCCAATTTTCTGCTCACGACGTCGTATCTGGGAACTCACGGCGTCCGACTGTTTTCACGAGGCGGAGTGAACTTCTGCATCTCGACGCCGGATGCGAGCGGCAATTGTACGCGTACACTGGACCAATTCTATCCGGGCGGAGACCCATTCGGTTCGGTCGATATAAAGCGGGATATCGGGGCCAGCAGCTATCACGCCTTGCAACTCTCCCTCGAGCGGCGGTTCACCAATGGCCTTTCTTTTCAAACGCGGTATACCTTCTCCCATTCGATCAACGATGGCTCTGTGGGCGGCGGAGAATCGAACGGTCCGGAAAACGTGAACTGCCTCCCATGCGACAAAGGACCGAGCGTATTCGACGTGCGTCACAATGTCACGGCGAACGGCGTTTACGAACTTCCCTTTGGACCTGGGAAGGCCTACCTGCGTTCTTCCGGTCTCTCGGGAAAGGTCTTTGAAGGATGGAATCTGAGCGGCGTTGGTCTCTGGCATACCGGCCATCCTTTGACGGTCAAGTACAATATCCAGCCAAACCAGCTTCCAGACGGCAACGATCAAACAGACCAGCGGCCTGACATCGTTCCGGGCGCGCCGCTGTATCTGCCGGGGGGAGGGAAAAACGGCTTGCCATGGATCAATCCGAACGCGTTTCAGGCTCCGCCGCAGAATCCCGACCCGAATGCCGCTCCTGGTGCGGTGCTTCGATTTGGCAACGCCGGACCCGGGATAGTGCGGGCGCTGACCTCCTGGCAAGTGGATATGGCCCTCATGAAGGAAACAAAATTGACCGAGCGACTTGCCGTGGAGTTTGGGGTCCAGGCATTTAATATCTTTAACCACGTCCAGTTGGGCGATCCAGCCAGCCAAGCCTTAAAGCTCGACTACGTTCCGAACCCAAATGGCCCCGGGTACATAACCCAGGCCAGCTCGGGCTTTGGCGTGATCAACGGGACTGTGAACTTCAATACCAACAACGACAATGCCGCGTCGCCGAACACGGGCACGGGACTGCCCCGGCAGTTGCAGTTCATGCTGCGGGTAAAGTTTTAGCTATGATAGGACTAACCAGCACGACCCAAAAGACTCTTCCGGTCCTCTTCGACGACGAGATTTGTGTTCTGAGTATCCGATTCTGCATGCTTCGAGATTCCCCATGCTCGAAAAACAACAACTTCGTGGCGCAGCGCGGGTCATCAGCGGGTGGGAAGGGGATGCCCATCCGTGTGTACCATGGCAACGCCGCATAGCTCGGCAAGCATCGGTGCAATATCGGCGGGAGTCACCTTATTCGAGTATCTGCCCGGACGAACGGCTGCGCCCATCAGCAGAATTGGCACACGCTGGTCGTACGGGTAGGGACTTCCGTGCGTCGTGCCCTCCGACCATGTCCCGTTCTTCTTCTCGTCGAAAAACCAGAATGGTTTTGTGATGATGATCAAGTCTCCACTTCGGCCAGGGAAATAGCTCAGCGATGCGGCATGAGCGATGGGGTTCATCTCCCCGGCCTTAGCAAGCTCGTCCCCGCGAAACACCTCCGCAGTGCCGCGTATGCGACGCACCGCCGTCATGGCTGCCTCCATCGCCTTTGGGTTCGCCTTCAACTCGTCGTAAACACCGGTGGTGAAGTAGAGATCGCTATCATCGAATGTTGCCACTGGATGCTTGCCAATTCCGAACGGCGCGAGCGCCTTCTCGACCGCTCCAACAAGTGCGGAAGCATCTGCGCGGCCGGCATCTGTCCCGTTCTTCGCGGCCACCTCGGGGATTGGAGCGACACCATGGTCGGCGGACAAGGCGACAACGTAATTATCACGGCCCACGGAGCGGTCGAGATGCTCCAATAGGGCTCCGAGAGTCTTGTCCAACTGCGCAAGGACATTGCGTACCTCCGCGCTCTGCGGTCCGTACTGATGTCCCACGATATCGAGCGCCGAGAAGCTGATCCCGAGAAAGTCGATCCCCGATTTTCGCCCAAGTTCCAGCGAATCGACGGCCGATTCAGCCATCTGAGCAAGATACGCGTCCGAGAAGGGGCTGCCGGCCCAGACTCTATAAAACGCGGAAGTTGGTTCTGCTGCAGATGGACCTAGCGCGTGAGGAAATTCAGATGACAGCGTGGATGCTTCACGATTCCCCAAGCCTGTGCCACCTCGCATGGGGGAGTCTGCCCAAGTCTTGCCAAAATCCGCTTCGATCGGGTGCGCTTTGATGAATGCCTGGATGGCCGGAACGCGGGTGGGGCCGTAGGTCGTCGAGGTCGCCCAGTGTGAGCCATCGAGCCAGGTGACCACATCCGCGTGATGGCCTGCCAGCGAAATCGCAGCACGCGCCTTAAGCGAGAGCGTCACGACGCGCGAGCCGCGCGATTGGGCTCTCAACTGTTCGGCGAATGAGGGAGCTGCTAATCGCCAAGCGCTGTCGCCGGATTTCCCCGGTTTCAACTCGCTACCGTAGGATATCAGCGAAGTCTCTGGATCGCTCGTACATGTAACCTCTTTCTGTGTCGACCGGTCCCACCACTCGTTATTTATCATTCCGTGAGTCGCCGGATAATCGCCGGTTGAGACTGTGCCGTGTCCTGCGCAAGTCACGGTGTTCGCGTACGGATATGCTGCATTTGTGAACCAGGCGCCTTGATCGATTAGGCGACGCAGGCCACCACGCCAGGTTGCGCCAAATCTGTCGACGTAGTCGGCACGCATCTGATCGACGACGAGTACCAGCACCAGTTTTGGCCGTTCTAGTTTTTTCCCCGGGGCTGTCGCGCATATCAGCGCGATCGAAACGATCACGGCCGCCAACCGCAGCTGTTTCGGAATCTTCATGGAGCCCCTCGCGCACCGTGGAGTCTAGCGCGGAACGGAAACAACTCCAACGGCCCGCGAAACCACGACGCCCACAACCACAGGTGCAAGAACTTGTCGTGCTCGATGGCCGCCTTCTGCGTCATAGACCGTTTCAAAAACTCCTGCAAAAGCGCACGCCGCCACGGGTTTCGAAGTGCCGACTTGCTCAGTTCATGCCGCAGAAATTCTGAGCTTACCAGCGATCCCGACCTTGCGTGCTCGCCTAAAAGCCCACGCTGTGGGCACCCTTTAGCCCGAGAAGCTCGCGCACTTCAGCCGGGGCAGTAATCTCCATGCCTAGCTCTTCGATAATTCGGCGGATCTTCGCAACCTGCTCGGCATTGGAAGCCGCCATTTTGCGGCGCTCGATATAGAGGCTGTCCTCCAAGCCGACACGGACGTTGCCGCCCATCATCGCGGCCTGCGTGGCGAATGGCATCTGGAACCGGCCAGCTGCCAGCATCGACCACACATAGTCTTCGCCAAACAGGCGATCAGCTGTCCGCTTGACAAAAAGCACATTGTCCCACTCGGCGCCGATGCCCCCTAAAATCCCAAAGATTGTCTGGATGAAGAAAGGCGGCTCTAGCAACTTACGATCGACGATATGAGCGAGATTGTACAGGTGGCCAACGTCGTAACACTCAAGCTCAAACCGCGCTCCATTCTCCTTGCCAAGCATTTGAATGATTCGCTCAATATCACCGAAGGTGTTTCGGAAGATGAAGTCGACCGTATTCCGTAGGTATGGTTCCTCCCAGCTGTGCTTCCAGCTTTTGTAACGGTTGGCCATTGGGAAGATGCCAAAATTCATCGATCCCATGTTTAGCGAGCACATCTCCGGCTTCACCCGCAGAGCAGCCGCAAGCCGATCCTCTATCGTCATCGTGAGCCCGCCGCCTGTCGTGATGTTGAGGACTGCATCGCACTGCTGCTTGATGCAGGTTAGGAACTGCAAATACACATCGGGATCCCGCGTCGGCCTCCCGTCCTTCGGATCGCGCGCATGCAAGTGCACGATGGCGGCGCCAGCCTTGGCTGCAGCCAGTGCCTGGTCAGAGATTTGGGCCGGGGTTATGGGTAGGGCATCCGACATGGTGGGCGTGTGGATGCTGCCGGTGATGGCGCAGGAGATGATGACTTTGTTGTTGGTTCTCGCTTTCATCCTTTTCTCTCCAGAGTCGTCATGCAGTCACTGAGTCGTGCGGGCCACCCAAGTTGACCCGACTTTCGTCTTTCCCGAATGCGTGTCTTAGCTAGTCGATGATCATTGGTCGAGTGCCACAGAAAGGAGAGACTATCATGAGCCAAGCGATCGGTATTGCCGAGTTCGGGCAGAAGGCGGGGACAAATTCCATGTGGACATACACACGACGTGCACTCTAGCGCTTGCATTGCGCAACCCGCTCACGCGCGAAATTCCGTAGGGCCGAACGCGCGGGCTGCCCATGCCTCCGAGGTAGCACGCAATCGGCACCGACGGTGCAAGACTTGCGGGCTTGAAAAACTGTGGCCATCAGCGCCTTCCAGCAGCCCAGGTCCGGGGAAGGCATCCGTCGGGACCGTAACCCTACCACTTCAGCCACTGCGCGCTCGCGTGCGCGTTTGCCAAGCCTGGTAAACGCTAGGGGCCCCAAGCGGAGGTGTCGCAGCGGAACGACGAGATGCCGAGCTCGTGCCCAACCGGTGAATGGTGAATTGTCCAGGCGTGCGTGCGGGCAACAACCGCAGCACGGTTCGGTAGGAATCTACTCCTCCAGACGGAAATAAATAAAACAACGATTTTTCCGGCTCTTAGCGGGAAGCGAGTCGATGGGACGTCGAATGGCGTTCCGACCACCTTACGGGCGTCCCAGTGTCAGAGTGGCAGCCGAAACACCCTCGCACAAAAACTGGCTGGAGTCTTGTATACGGCGGCGGCAAACGTGTATGTTACCGACAAAATGAAAATCAAATGGAAATCCCGGCCAGCTCTCACACCGGCTCGGCCAGCGGGCTTTTCAGAATCAGTTGTCCAGCTACCCCCTGTAGCGCTGGCCTCAGCATTTACCAGCCGGTGGTGGCGGTTGGTGGGTGGGCTCCTGATGACCCTTGCCCTCGGTACCCTCTATGCGTGGAGCGTGTTTGTGGCGCCTCTCGAAAGTGAGTTTGGGTGGAATCGGGCGCAGACCTCCACCGTGTTTACGATCGCCGTGGTGACATTTGCGATATCGTTCGTCCTGGCTGGTAGGCTTCAGGACAGCTTCGGCCCGTTCTGGATCTCCATCACGGGGGGTGGGCTCGTTAGCCTCGGCTTCTTCCTCTGCGCTTATACAGCCAGCCTACACTATCTGTTCTTTTGCTACGGGGTTCTAGGCGGAATTGGCAACGGCTTTGGCTACGCGACAGTGGTTCCAGTAATGGCCAAGTGGTTCCCCGACAAGCGAGGTTTAGCAATCGGGCTTGCGCTAGCGGGATACGGCGGTGGCTCAGCCATTTTTGGTCCCGTTGCCAATCTTGAGATGATCCCGCACTTTGGCTGGCGAAGCACGTGCATGATCCTAGGCGGCATCTTCCTCGTCATGACCACGATTGCATCATTCCTGTTGAAGAACCCGCCGGTGAGCTATCTACCAGCAAATTGGACACCCAAGCTTTCTTCCAAGGCCGCGGCAACCAGCTATGAATTCACTCCGAGCGAAGTCCTGCGTACACGACACTTCTACTTCATGTGGCTTGGTTTTGGACTCGGATCCTCGGCCGGCCTCCTGGTGATCAGCCAGCTCGTTCCCTTCGCGAAGAGCCAGGGAGTCCCGAGCGCCGCCTTGGCTACTATGGGCCTTGTTGTTGGAGCATTCGGAAACATTTCGGGGAGGATCTTATCCGGTTGGCTCTCAGACGCCCTCGGACGGCTCAATACCTTGCGCGTCATCCTCTTGCTCTCGGCTGTAGCGATGCCGGCGCTCTACCGGGTCGGTGCTCATGTTGTCGCGCTGTACGTATTGGTTTTTATCGTGTACTTCTGCTACGGAACCCAAGCATCGGTGAACCCAGCAACCATTTCCGATTTCTGGGGCACGCGAAACGCGGGAGTGAACTATGGTCTGCTGTTTACTGCCTGGGGAGTTGCAGGGATTATTGGGCCGACAATTGGAGGAGTGCTCTTTGACAAGTATAGAAACTACGAAGCCGCCTTTTACGCAGCGGGAATTTTGGCTGCGGTAGCACTAATTTGTGAAATCGCGGCGGGGCGCCCGCACATCCCGGGAACCTCCGGGAGCTGAAGCGCCAAAACCAGCCAAGGCGGCCCTCGTTCCAGATCCCCGATCACCGGCGGCACGACACCACCGTCGAGCCCGATTCGTGCTGCCTCTACCGGGCCACCCTGTCGAGCGACTCGCAAGGGTGCCGGAATGCTCAGAATTCTTGACTTAATGGAAAATTTCGCGTGAAGTGTATGAGTATCATCGTGGATTCGAACCCAGAAAAGTTCGCTGCCAGTTCTTGACGTTTTATGAAAGGGTTCACGGAAAAGGAGACGTACATGCGGTCACCAAGTAAGCTCCTGGTGTTGATGAGCCTCGTTGTTCTCCTCAGCTCACTCTGTTCCGGCGCAACCATCACCGGTACGGTGAAGACTCCTGATGGAGTGCCGTTTGAAGGTGCACTTGCCCAGGCTCAAAATACCAAGACCAGGATAGCGACCGTAGTATTGTCCGATAGCCAAGGCCGTTACCGGATAGAGAAGCTGCCCGCCGGCGAATATCGGGTAGAGATTAGGGCCGTTGGCTACCGCAGTGATTCGCATACCGGCGTGAACCTAACGGCTGAGCAAAGCACTTCTTTTGACACCGCCCTGCAGAAGGGCCAGGTGCACTGGAACGATCTTTCTATCTATCAAGCTGGAAAGCTCTGGCCAGCGTCCAAAGCAAAAGACAAGATTTTTTCGACCTGTTTCACTTGTCATGGATTTCAAACCCGCATGGCTTCTGTGACGCGTGATCAGGATGGTTGGCACGACCGTGTGCAATTTATGCTGGAGGCAATGAGGTTCGGCCTGGCGGACCGGATTAACGATCAGGAAGGAGCCGAGGTCGCCGACTATCTAACTAGCCTGTATGGCCCCGATTCGGTTCTGCCAAAATCTCCCGCGGACCTGCCCGAGTACAAAGAAACTTTGCGAGGTCTCAGCGGCGGATCGCCGAACAACATCGTTTTTGTCGAATATGACATGCCTGGGCCGAGCCGCATGCCGTTTGACGCCAACCCGGCCAAAGATGGAAGCATCTGGATTCCCGATTTTGGACTGGCGAACAAAATCACGAAGCTTGACCCGCAGACCGGGGCGATGCAGGATTTCCCGGTTCCCAATGTCGGCACAGCCGCCGTTCATTCAGCTGTTCCTGCGCCAGATGGCTCGGTTTGGTTAACCGAGCAGGGTTCAAACAAGCTCGGAAGATGGGATCCCACCACACAGAAGATCACCGAATACCAGGATGCGTATATTCCCGGGAAACTGGGCTACGCTGCGGGATCTAAGCACACTCTCCGCTTTGACCCCGGCGGAAATGTGTGGGCGTCTGGCAACCCTCTCACCCGATTCGATCCTGAAACCCAGAAGTTTACTCGCTTCTCCGAAGTGCCGAGCTGCTACGACGTCAAGCCAGATAAAGATGGCAATATATGGTTTACCAAGCCGGACACGCACCAGATCGGCAGGGTCGACTGGAAGACTCTGAAAATATCCATATGGACCCCACCCACCAAGAACTCCTTCCCGAGAAGGATCGAGATAGATTCCGACGGGATAGTGTGGTTTGGAGAATTTAATTCGGGCAAGATGGGCCGGTTTGACCCCAAGACCGAGACCTTCAAGGAATACGACTTGCCCGGTCCGCAGCCAACCCCTTACGGTCTCGGAATCGATGCCAACCACAACATCTGGTATTCATCCTATTTCATGGATGTGCTTGGGAGCCTTGATTCAAAAACCGGCAAGGTGACCGAGTATCCTTTCCCGCATTCGGAAAACTCCATACGGGAAATCATCCGCGACTCCCAGGGACGGATGTGGTACGGCACCCCCTCAAATAATAAGGTCGGTTATTTTTACTTGACCGGCGGTACTGACCGAACCGAGCAGGCCAGCAAGTAAGAGGAGAGGCCGGCATCACCGGTCTCGCAACTTGGTCCCGGCGACATTTCGTCGCCGACCACCGCAGGAATGGAAGTAACAAGGCCGCCTGAGACTCTAGGCGGCCTTTCGTTTTGTTCCCAAGGCAGCCATCTGCGACCATGGACCGAAACATGGCGCGATCGTGCGGCTGCCCGGTGGGCGACCGAGTGGAATCGGATCATCCCGACGCTTGATCGATCAGCAAGCGCAGAGGACGACTCTTTCCGCAGGCCACGTTCGTCGAGAAGCGAGCGACGCAGAGCGGCTACTGTATGAACGGTATGAGCAAGACGGCGTAGATTAGAATCCCAATCCGAGCGACGACCTCATCAAGATCCAGCGGGGTGCGGCAAGTGCACGAGCGAATCTGTACGGAGGTAGAAGATCGACACCGAGCACGTCAGCGAGTTGGCGAGCTTGGAATGCGCCGGCATCAGCGATCGCGACTGGGGGCCAGAGAGATTGCGCAGTCTCATCCAGATTGGCGACTTCTTCAGCCCTCACTGCAAAACCCAGTTGATGGGATCCCCAACGAATCTGAAGCCGTACCTCTGCGCCGACGTACCTGGCCATTCCACACGGGCCACCCGAGCTTTCCCGATGAACCGTTGACCTGTCGCCTTCAGGAAGACATCGACGACCGTATTCTTCTCCAGAGGTGCGCTACAGCCGCATAGGAAGCCATGCACGCTTACGTTCTCCGTAGGTGTGACCAACTCGAATGCTGCCGCCCGCGACGTCATCCCCATAATCTTTAACATGACCCTTAACTTTGCGCGAGGTTCAATTCGACGATTCCGCTGCTTACCTCGGAGAACATCGGATAGCCGTTTACGAAGTACGTCGAAATCGACCGGCTTCCGGAAATAGTCGCTTGCCCCGAGACTTTCACATCGTGAATCAGATTCGTCGGAAATAATAAAAATCGGAATGAGTTGTGGGAAGCTCATGGAAATGAGCGTCTGGCAACCCTCGAAACCCGAACCATTCGGATTCACTAGATCCAGCAAGATCGCATCAGGTTTTTTTTCTAGTGCCCACGCAAGAGCTTCTTTCGGCGAACTGGTATCGATAATTTCGTAGGTATCCTCGAGTCTGCGTCGAAGAACTTTCCGCATGGACTCATCGTCACCAACGATCAGGATTTGTAGCATTTGAATAGGCAAGAAATGGCGGAAGAAGAGACCCGTGTCGGCACTTCCGGAAACCGCACTCTCTCGGCTCGTATTATAACTCTCTTATTGTTTGCTCTCTTTCTTGGGCAGCCAATTAGTTACTACCGGGTGTGGTAGAGGATTGTCGACCGCAAGGCGCCGAACACGGTCTGTGCCGAAAACCCTCGATACTCTCGGTCGATAAGCAAATTTTGTTCTGTTGCGCGGGATCCTGGGAATCCAGTGTCGCTCGAGCTCTGTTTCACCAACGACCAGACACGCTTTGGCTAAGCAAGGCCCGTTCGAGGCAATTCTGCTCCCCTCCTGCCCCAGCGTTTCTTGAGCCGGGTTTTTACCCACCCTCCAAGCGCCACGTAATCACGCTGGCTCAGCAATTGCGCCTCTGCACGGGTTTCGCCGATTGTCAGTAGTAAAACTTGCCTCTGCTTACCGTCGAGGTGATCGTAGTGCTCTTGTGCCGTCATGCTTTCTCCTTCTCGTATCGTTCGATGAAATCGTTAAAGGACCGGCGAACGGCGGTGCCCAGGCTCGCTCGTTCCCGTGCTGCAATCTGAATAAGACGGGTCCGGGTTTCGTGACCTCCGGGATCGATCGGAATGCTTTCATACCGTATTGAAGGCTCGACTTCGGGTTCGGCGGCAGGAGCCGATCGCAGACTTGAACAGATCCATCGACCACCATTTTATGAAGACTCTTGACTTGACCCGGAATCGACGAACTCGATAGCGCATCGCTCGCGATTTCGCGGCAATCCTCAACGGACGGCGTTGCAACAAGACGATCCCTCAGAGGATGAATAATCCACAAACGTCAGCACAACCAAGGTAGAGTTACTTTGTGTTCTGCAGACATTTCTTCCTCCCGACACCAGCAATCCCTTAACTAGCTTTTGTCCCACTCGGGATACAGAACATTTTCGCTCCGCAATAGACGTAATAGATGAATTGCGTCGTTGAGCGCTATGCGTTCCAGTGTTCCGGGCGGACGATCAAGCTTAGCTCTCAGACGCGAGAGAATAGCTGCTTGCGCCGCCTGGAGTCGCTCGGCCAGTTTGGCATAGTCGTTTTCCCGCACGGCAGCCTCGAATTCGCGCTGCCAGTCCGGGAATTGCATTGCTGCTGGGAGCTGACCTTCGCGAACGTCTCCTGCTGCGCGTTTCAAAGCGTGAACGGCCGTCATAAAGCCTCCCGGGGCAAAAAACATCTCTCCAGGCCTGGAACCTCTGCTTCCCAAATCAGTCCATCCAAGGGCGTTCGACTTCTTTCGGCTTCTCCGTTTGACTCGCTTTCTGTCTTCTATCGGCACCTGTCGCTGCAAACTTTAGCCCCGCCGTTGCAGCACTCCGTCGGAAGTCACCCACATTACATTGGCATGGACTTTTCGGCTGTAGGTGGGTTTACGGGTCTAGTTTTCATCCCTAGGGGTGAGCCGCAGGCCTATGGGCAACCTCGGAAAGTAGACCCTGTATGGATGGCCCTTGGACCGTTTGCCTTCAGGCGCAAGCAGAGCTCGAGAAGTGGAGGGCCCGAAGCTGGATGTTGAGCGCTCGATTGAATAGCTGACAGGAATGCGGTTAGAGGGTCGAGGTTCATTGCGGCACAGTCACGTTTCGCCATTCTTTCCTGGTGCGCCACATGATGGAAGCTGCGGTGGTATGCGCACGGCAGAGGGGAATGTGCTTGCACCGACTCGAGTGCCGCGGCCTTTGATGGGTCGTCCCGAGCGAGCAGACACCCATTCCGTTCCTCAAGCAAGGGATGGAATCGGGCCCGATCGTCGAGCGAGCCTGCACGTCGAGGCATTGGTTCAGACTCGGTTATGCGCTCGAGATCACGCGCGATAGCCCACCGAGAAGCGATTGCCGCAGCGGATTTCCTCATGGTCCCAACGATCACCTTCGGCGTGCTCTATTGCTTTCTCGTCATCCGTCACGACCGTCGGCGCATCTTGCCCTTCCACGTCACCTGGCATCCTGGAACGGGTCGCTCTGGTCGGTTCGACCCTACGGAGGACCCATCGGGTGGTCTCGGGAGCCTGAAGAATGGCCAACGAAACACTGGCCGCTCGGGGAGAGCTTTAGTATATATATTATATGACGGTGGCATTGAAGACGGCCAAAAATGGTAATCCTGGCTGACTGAAAGGGTAAAGGAAGATGAACCGATGGGTCCGGCTCGTCGCAGCGGTGGTCGCGATGATCATGATCGCGAACCTTCAATATGCCTGGGCTCTTTTTGTGAAGCCGATCATAAGCGCCACGGGCTGGAAATTATCTGACGTCCAGTGGGGCTTCACATTCTTCATAGCATTCGAAACTTGGATGATGCCGCTTTCGGGCTGGTTCATCGACCGGTTTGGTCCCCGCGTATTCATGTCCGTTGCCGCGTTGCTTTGTGGGGCAGGCTGGGCTGGATTGGGCCAGGCCAAGACCCTGCCGGAGCTTTACACGCTCTATTCCATCGCGGGCATTGGCGCGGCGCTGATTTATTGCGGCTCGACTTGCGTAGGGATTAAGTGGTTTCCGGACCAATTGGGGCTTGCCTCTGGGCTCGTCGCAGCGGGGTTTGGTTCCGGAGCTGCTCTGTTCATCCCGATTATGGCGTACGTCATTCGCGTGGAGAACTACCGGGCCGCCTTCCTGTACACCGGCATCGCCATGGGGCTCGTGATTTTTTGCGTTGCGCAGTTCCTGGTAAATCCTGATCCGAATGACCCCGAAATCGCGGGCAAGAAACCGGCGAGCCGGTTCAAGCTGCGGAGCCATGCGGAGCAGTTCACCTCGTTCGAGATGCTGCGAACCCCCCAATTCTATGTGCTCTACGCGATGATGCTGATGATGGGAATTGGCGGACTGATGGTAACGGCACAGGTCGGCTCGGTGGCCGATGCGCTTGGTATCAGCAAGATCGCCTTTACTTTGGCGCTCACCATTAACCCCCTGGCGAATGGTGCCGGCCGCATTTTCTGGGGATGGGTGTCAGACCATGTGGGTCGCGAGCGAACGATGATCATCGCGTTTCTAATACAAGCACTCGCGCTCGTGAGCGTCCTGCGCGTGGGACGCAACTCCCCGGTTGGGTTCATCGTGTGCCTGGCGATTGTGTTCTTTACATGGGGTGAGATTTACTCGATTTTCCCAGCAACAGCCGCGGATTTTTTTGGGGGGCGAAATGCCAGCTCCAACTACAGTTTTCTTTACAGTGCGAAGGGAATGGCGTCGATTCTGGCCGGGGGGCTGGCTGCGCAACTATTCGAAAAGACCGGTACCTGGACCGTAGTGTTCTATGGGAGCGCAGCGCTTGCCTTTCTTGCGGCGGTCATGGCTTGTGGACTTATCGGGATGCCGTTGCCAACGAAGCGAAGCCAGGTGTCGCCAGCCACTGCTGCCGTCAAGAGTATAGAGCCGTAACCAGTAGCTGGCTCGAAGGCGGAGCTGCCAAGGGCGTTGCATACACGACTCAATGGCGCTGTTTCGAAAAGAATCTCGTTGCAGTCGCCTTGGAAGAGAAAAGAAAAACGTCGTCGCGGTTCCCGATGGCCCGTCGTATCTGCTTCACCTCTCCCTGCTTGATGTCAATTAGACGGTATCTCCGAAACGGCACAGTAAGCGCATTCAGCGGACTTCCGAGGACGAGCTTCTTGCTTACCTTCGAAAAGTGAACCCCGTGCCGACTTACGAAGCTCTGCCTGCTGCGCTCCGCCGTGCCGGATCGCCCTGTCCGAACGGCGGG
>Ga0209526_10000323_pt1 | contig 30178 bp, 33 predicted proteins | sample JacPinW_OM2H0_M1_FD_188566 | JGI IMG/M metagenome (GOLD analysis project Ga0209526, IMG submission 188566) | Forest soil microbial communities from Algoma, Ontario, Canada - Jack Pine, Ontario site 1_JW_OM2H0_M1 (SPAdes) (version 2) | ecosystem: Environmental > Terrestrial > Soil > Boreal... | reverse complement strand
CCAATCTTTATATCGGCTCGCGAACAGAAGCCGTACAAAGGTAATGCTACCGCCGGATGTAGAGCTCCCACTGGAGAAGCTGGGTTTTCGTCGGTAAAGGTGGAGGAATGCGTCGCAATCTCGCAATCATAGTCTACGCGCTTGTTTTGGCCTTCCCTGCGCATCCCCACACGCAGCGACCCCCTGCCGGTGAAACCCATTCTGGCCTTCACCTGATGAGTGACAGTGAGTTCAGTCGATTTCTAGAACGACTGGACACCGACGTGGGGCAGTGGAGATCGGAGCTGAGACGTGTGGACGTGGATTCGCTTGCTCTCGAGCCCCGTGAGAGCGACGAACTGGAGAGAAGCTATAGCCGGTGTTTGCAGGCGCTCGATAACACCCAGGAGGAAATTCAAAAGCTATCGCGGAAACAGATGTTGAAGCTCGACTTTCTCCTCTTGGTGGACCTGAACGATCTGGCCCGCAACCTGGATGCGCTGAACCGGGATCTGGCGAACCCTCTGAGTGAGGGAGGAAGAAGCGCTGCCCATAGGTCCCTGGGCTACGCCAGAGAGGTCTTGGACGTGGATGTGGCGCTCGAACCAATGATTGTCGGCTTTGAACGTCACGTTCTAGCGTTCGCCGGAGTCATCGACGCGACTCTTGAGCGCGCCCAACGAGACGCGGATCAACCCCGAGCTCAGCAGTAGGACCAGAAGGCCATTCGAGCTGGACGCAGGAGGGTGGCTGGAAATTCCGGCTGCGCGGAAGAAACCTGGCGGCGTGCGGACGTCGCGCTTCCAGCCACCAAAATCCCTCTTCACTCCACGCGGGTTGCCCATGCCCGGTAAATTACTCAACATCAGTTGTCTGCCGGTCCGAGGTTCTTGTCGACCAGCACCAGCGAACACCGTGCCACAAGGTGGATGGAAGCATGCGCACGTGATTGGCCGCCCGGGGAATCATATGAGCAACATATCTCGCGCGCTTCGACGAAAGCGAACGCTGCACTTTCTTTGTATCGTCCGAACTGTCTGCAAGATCGACTCGTTCAATTGGGGGCCACCGCATCGGGAGAAGTCTCTCTCGGAGGACTGATCGTTTATCAGCAGACGATTCCAGTAGACTTAAGTGCAGCCACAACCCATCTTGATTCGAACAAAACGGTGCGCTGAACGGAGATCCCGCGAAGTTGTCGAACCATCTCTTGACGGCGATCGGCAGCCGATGAATCTCTTTCTCCACATCTCCCGCCAGGCTGCAAGCGAACCGGTCTGCGGCCAGGCGGAACGAAATTGCTTCCAGGCAGCGAAGAGAGTCATCGTGCGATTCTCGCCAAGTTTTCCAAAATAGCTCATTGTCCGCGTTCGTGTGCAAGAACCGGGCCAACTCGTAAACCTGATGCGGTGACGCTCCTTCACGCAGCAGGTTTCGAGTCAAATTGAGCGCCGTGTAACCGAGATTGTCCATGGCGTTGAGGGCTGGGAAACTGATGTCGTCTAACCGCCTCTCGATGCGCCGAAACCAGAAATGATCGAGCCCCTTCGGGCCAAATCGGCCAATCGTCTCATTCCAGAAGCAAAAGTGAAGTTCAAACGATACCGGCATCTCGGGGTCGAAGTGGTTTCCGCACCATCTCCAGCGCGTCTTCGGAACCATGGTCGGCAAATGATCGGCGGCTCTGAAATCTAATCCTTTCTCGGGCTCGTATCCCAGCATGGCTAGGGTGTCGTGGGCACGGAGAATCGATTCAGGAGGGCAGAAAAGGTCGATGTCTGATTGCAAACGAAATCGCGGATGCTCGACGTACCCAGGCGATTGCGCGAAACCCTTGAGAACCAAATGCTCAGCCCCCGTGTCTCGCAACGCAGCGACAAAATCCAAGTAAACCACTTTGATCCGCTCGAACCTTTCTGCGTTATCGGCGAGATTTCGATCGATCCGCGATCGAACCCAATCGGGCAGAATGTCGCCACAGACCTGCCTGAGGCAAACCGCAAGACGTATGAACTCCCAACGCGACAGTAGGTCCTCCCATTCGTAGTGGGTCAAATTTCGCAGTGCTTCCGGATGGGAGCCAGAAAACTTGAGGGCCGCCAGCATTGCGGTGAAATGGTGGGGGACCTTAGACATTGTTTGGCTTTCCCCAAGGCACAGCAGCACCTCTTAAATGGCTAGGCTCTTGAGAAAAGATTCTCTCGGAGGCCCGAACAGATCTCTCATTTGGGTCTAGACCCGCAGTTGATTCCTTGGGACGCGAGGTAGCACAGGCTTTCACGAGCGAAGTGGAAACCGCGAACATTTCATGAGGGACCCGCGCGTTCGCAGGCGCGGGTGCGGTATGAGTGCCAAAACATTTTGCGCACATCATGGTCCCCCGTGATCGAAGATAAGACACGATCCGCCGATCAGTTGTCAAGCAATTGTCAGAATTCTGTCATTTGTTTGCCGCAACCACTCCACCCGGCCCCGCGGTGGCGTCGACCGAAGGATCTACGTCGCTAACGATAATAGACAGGCTGGTGTCTTCCAAATGGCTCTTGGGCTTGGGAAGCGACAAATCTCGCGGTTACGGTACTGGAGATGATTCGCGCTGATTCTCTCGCCGGTACGAACGTCAAGACCGGGAATGGCAACGCTCTAGTGACCTCGCTCGATCGACTTTTTGAAGTTCCTTCGGCAACCAAAGCAGAGTTCCCGCGCAAAGTACGAAAGGCGCCCTACCAAACACTGCGTGAAGCGGTATTGCAGAGAGACCGATGGCGCGGTCAACATCTCCGGTCCTTGGGCGAGCTCTATCCGCTCGGGGATGATGTGAGCAGAACCTGATCACCTTGGGTACTCGAGGCCACAATCAAGTGCACCTACGATTGGGTGAAACTGTTCTGCCGGCGGCCAGCCTGCTTTGTGTTATCTTCGGCGTCCTGATGAGTTCATTCCCGACGGTTCATCCCGCCTGGACCGCTCTAATTGTCACCATACTGGGGGGACTTAAGAATGTCGGGCTTGTGTTTTAATTCTGACAACTTAACGATTTCGCCGATAAATGATCGACACATATCACAAAAGGAGAGCCGCACCATATGACGAATCCTCCGAAGTATTTTCCTAGGTTTATTACGGCCCTGTTCGCGGTAGGGCTCGCATTCGGCCTAACCCCGGGCCTAAGAGCTCAAGTCCAGGCGGAATCGGTTTCGCAGGCTGCTGGCGAGACGCAGCGGCGCCTGCAAGATCTCGAAAGGGAGGTGACCATTCTCCGAATGGAAATCGCCAAGCTGAAGAATAGCGAGACTAGGGGTATGAGCGAGAGCGGCACACCTGGCATCAGCGCCGCAGTTCTCAAGCAACCTGACGTGCAGCAGGCTCCTCCAGAGAGCACGCCCGTAGCAGCCGCAGCGCAAGAACCCGCGAAAAACACCATCGCCAGCCTGCTTGGGCCGACATCGTTCAGCGGATTTATTGATACCTATTACAGCTTCAATTTCAACCACCCGTCCAGCCTGATGAGTGGCGCGCGCTTCTTCGACGCCAATACGAACCAGTTCGGCCTGAACATGATCGAATTGACCGTCGACAAGCCACCCGATGCGGCGGCCGGAGAAGCCGGGAGGACCGGCTATCACGTGTCCCTCGGCTTCGGCCAGGCGATCAATACCGTCAATGGCAGCGAGCCCGTAGCAGGATTGGGCTTCGCTCAGTATCTGAAGGAAGCCTACTTCTCCTATATCGCTCCGGTCGGCAAAGGGTTGCAGATCGATATCGGGAAGTTCGTCACGACGGCCGGTGAGGAAGTGATCGAGACCAAGGACAATTGGAACTACTCGCGTAGTCTTCTTTTCTACTACGCGATTCCCCATTACCACTTCGGGGCGCGGGCCAGTTACAAGTTCAACGACAAATTCTCCATGCAAGGAACCATCTCGAATGGGTGGAACGATATCGTTGACTTTAGCAGCGCAAAGACGTACGGCGTGAGCTCAACCTGGAATCCAACCAAGCAGTGGAGTCTCACGGAGACTTATTACATCGGCCCCCAGCCTGAAAGCGGAGACCTCGCCAACACCGGCAACCAGCGCCATTTGACCGATACGGCCATCAAGTATTCCCCATCTGCGAATTGGACGTTCGTCGTCAATGGCGACTACGGCCGCGAGTATCGATCCTACGCTCGGCCCCCGAGTAATGTGGTCGATTGGTGGGGCGTGGCAGGCTATGCGAAGTATGCGTGGAACGACAAAAATAACTTCGCGGTCCGGTACGAATACTATGGTGACCCTCAAGGGGCTACCGTCTTCGGGGCTTCTCCGTCCGTGGGTTTCAGTGCATACGCCCGGGAAGTCACTACGACGTTCACCCACATGCTGGCAAGCTCGTTGATGACGCGCTTCGAGTATCGCTATGACTTCGCGAGTCAGCCTTTGTTTCAGAAGGGCAACATCCCGTTTGACGTGAAACAGCAGCACACCCTGGGCCTCGGCATGGTGTACATATTCGACAGTCGCGGGGCTAAGTAATAGTTGTTCCGACCGAAGGGAAACTTTTTGGTGACAAGTGTGGCCATGCAAGCGACTTGCGCATGATCCTCAAGACAGTGTTCCGGTATTCTTGGAGAGGCCTTCGCCGGCGAAGAAAACAGTCCTGGCTTGATCACATCGCAAGGCGGTGACGTGTATTTGCACGCGACAGACCTGCCGCTCTTGTTTCGTCAGGACTACCACGGGAGGGCTAATTCTTGGCATCGAAGGAGTATCTCCTCGAATGCCAAGATATCGGATTAGGTCACGGCTAGGCTTCATGATACGTCACCGCATTTGCGAACAGGAGACTAAGAGAGCTGAGACTCCAACTGTCGTCTTCGGTCTATTTCCACGACTCTCTCGGTCAAGACTTCTCCTACAAAATTTCGGGGGGGGGCCGATAAGTTTGGGAAGAGCTCGCTTCCGATTGCTCGACCGACGCAGGCGCCGCCTTACATCGATTCGTCACGAGCGTCTCATAAAGCATCTTCATTTCCTGGATCAGGCGATGCGAGGAAAATCGATCCAAAGCAAATGCGCGCCCGGCCAATGCCATATCGTTTGCCATCAGAGGGTCTCTTGCAATTTGTTCAATACAGTAGAGGAGCGCATCAGGCGTTCGGGACGTTAGAAACCCATTGGCGGCCCTATGCCCGATGCCATGAGGCAGTTCTCGCAATGGGCTTACAGCAAGGTCGCGCACAGCCCCGACGTTCGTAGATACAAATGGACGCCCCGCTGCCATGGCTTCGATCAGAGTTGTTGGCGTTCCTTCGTTGCGCGATGTAAGGAGCGCCACATCCGCAGCGGACCATATCTGCTCCATATCGCGCCGCCATCCGAGAAGACGTACATTCCTGCACCCCTGAATCAGAGAGTCTAGCTTCGTCTTATCCGTGCCTTCCCCTACAACCAGAAAGCGAATCTTGCTCCGTGTCTCTGCCGCTTGTCGGATCACTTCACCCAGAAGCTGTACATCTTTCACCGGGACCAGTCTTCCTGCCCAAACGACGACAAAGTCCTCTTTTGCAAAACCGAATTGCTTTCTTGCTTCTTCGCGGCATCCTTGAGAAAAATTACCGAGCTCAAATCCGTTTTGAACAATTGAAATTTTGCTTTGCGGTACGACACGATATTTAAAGCAAAGATCCTGCAATTGCGACTCCGAGACTGCAATCACTCGCGTGGAAAGTCGCCCGAGCATCCTTTCAATGGACAGATATGCCTTGCTTTTGAAGACCCCAAAGTACCCGTCCAGGACATTCCCATGATAAGTGTGGACAATGATTGGGACTCCCGCCAGCCAAGCTGCCAGTCGTCCGAGGGCACCTGCCTTCGCCGTATGTGTATGCACAATCCCCGGGCGCTCTTTGCGGAGAAACTTCAGGATCGTCCAAAATGCCAACCAGTCGGCCCAGAACGAGATTTCCCGTGACATCTGGGGCAACCGAAGCACGTGGTGCTCGGAGGAGAGCAAGTAACTCATATCCTGTTCGCTCTGGGCCAAGCTGCCAGTAATCAGGTGAGTATCAAAATGGTCGACGAGCTTGTCGTGCAGCAAGCACGCCTGCCGCGCCGGTCCACCCACATTCAGGCGGGCGATGATCCGGACCAGCTTCAGGTTCGTCGCGCCCTGTCGTCCGGGCTGCAACACCCCGCTCAAAGCGTTTGGCTCCCCATTTTGCCGTCCCCGGTTGGCTTGCATTTCCCCGGAACTTCCGCTGGACGAAATCACGCGCATCGGATCAACTTCTGTTACCTTTCTTCGTCGGGTCTATGGTCTCGGAGTCGGCCGAGCCGTTACGGCATACTCGATGGCACGTCTGGCTCGGGGACACAGCAAAGAAGTCAAATGATTCAATTGCATAGAGGTCTGCGACCCGACTGCATCACAAGATGGCCGGGATAGAGCGGGGGCCGAACAATCGACTCGGCCCGGCAGCAAGCGCCAGGACATGCGCTCGCTCTCTTAGGGACCGACGGCCAAAATGGATCCAGGTGACGCCAGTTCGCCAACGAGCCCGGAAGTCCGTTGCTCAAAATGACGAGCGACTAAATCGATGCAGGTATCCAGTGGGGTCACCGGCTTCCACCCAATCAAGCTTTCGATCTTTTCCAGTGAAGGCAAGCGCCGAAGCATATCTTCAAAACCTTCTTCGTAAGCCTGATCGTACGGAATGAAGCGGATTCTGGACTTGCTGCCTACTCGCCCAATGACCTGCTGCGCCAGACTCTGTATGGAAATCTCGCGATTACTCCCGATATTGAAGATTTGGCCCACTGCCTCGCGTCTTTCGAGGAGCTTCAGGACAGCTTTGACGGCGTCGCCGACATAGCAAAAGCACCGTGTCTGTTGGCCGGTACCAAACACGGTCAGGTCGGCCTCCGCCATGGCTTGCGATACGAAAGTGGGAAGCACCATGCCGTAACGCCCTGATTGCCGGGGACCCACGATATTGAAGAAACGCCCGACTACAACAGGAAGCTTCTTTTCCTTCCAGTAGGCCAAAGCGAGGAACTCGTCGAGCGCCTTCGAGGCCGCATAGCTCCAGCGCCCTTTTGTCGGGGCGCCCAAGACCAAGTCATCTTGTTCGCCGAAGGGCACATGCGCACTCTTTCCATACACTTCCGAAGTAGAGGCGAGAAAAACAAGTTTCTTCTTCTTGCTCGCGGCCTTCAGTACGAGCTCGGTCCCCGTCACGTTGGTCTCGATGGTGTGCACCGGGCTTTCTACAATCAAGCGCACGCCGACAGCCGCCGCCAAGTGGACGACGACGTCACATTCATCGACCAGTTCAGCGAGCAAAGGCTTATTTGCGACCGAATCGAACCAATAATGCAGTCCCCTGTGCATCTTCAGATGACGAATGTTCTCGACGCTTCCGGTGGATAGGTCATCGAGAATGAAAACTTCGTGATCTCGCTTTAGCAAGGCTTCGGCTAGGTGAGATCCGAAGAAGCCCGCTCCGCCAGTGACTAAGACTCGGGTTCCCGGCCGATCTAGGACCGGAACGTAGTCTGCTTTTGAGTTAGGCACCTACCCACCTCACAATTCGGAAAGTATTGTGGTGCTGAAACGTTCGGCCCTAGTGGAATCCCGTTTCCGTCAATCGCGCATCCCTACTAGCTATCGCGGGGGGCTGAGACCCTTCGCGGATCGATTGATTGTGCCGAAGCCAATCCTGAAAAGCCAGTACAACTCGCGGAAAACGTTCCAGTTGCCAAGCCCGGAGAGATACACCTGCCATTTTCCTCGGGTGGAATCCCCGCTCAGTAAGCCCTATCGCACAAAACTTCTTGGGGACAGGGGACCTTCAACCCAATCGGGGGTCCCTCAGCCACCGATCCCCATCATCATAGCAAAAAGTAAGCAGTTTGGCGTAAGTGCATGATTGAAAGAATGTAAGGGGCTTCCGTGACTGTCGATGACCTCAGTGTTTTGCCTCTCTTTTGACACCATCCTACTGCCTCCTACCTTACTCCGGAGGGGCCATGGATGCGCCAGCGTAAGCGTCGGATGTATATAGGAGGTATTAGGAAGCTAGGGGCTTTGCTAGCCTTCCTGGCGGTATCGCGGTGTGTGAGGCTGGCTCTGGGAACGGCCCTCACCCCTCTCTACGCCCGATCATTTGGCGCTTCACGCCCACGGCTGATCGATGTGGAATCACTAGCGCCCCAGAACACCCGTGCATTTGCCCAAGCGGAGCAGATGCTCTCTGAGCTCAACCCTCCGGTTGCCGGTGTTGGCAAAGCGTCTTCAAAGCCCCGCCCTGGAACGCTTAGGCGCCGTCTGTCTGACTAACGGTCTGGCATCTTTGCAAGCGATCCAGCACATACTCCCTTATTACGAAATCAGTGCCTTCCTCTTGGCGATCGAATATCCGAAATGCAGTTTTAAGGACTATGCTCAAGTCGCTCGTGAAGCTCGCACCCTGTAAATACTCAAGCTCTATCTTGAGTTTCACCGGCATGAAAGCCGTCATATAGACTTCTTCCACTTCCTCGATAGAGAACGGCGCCAGCAACTCTTCCTCATTTCGAAATCTTAATGTCGCCTGGCTTGTCAGTCCGGGACGCACAGAAAGGACACATGTTGCTTCCTCCTGAGCAATAGGCTGCCGCCAGTGACTCGTTGGCAGCGGACGGGGCCCCACAAGACTCATATCGCCGCGCAGGACGTTAAGAAGTTGCGGCAATTCATCCAATTTCCACTTTCGCATGAATCGCCCAAACAGCGTCACCCGGGGATCGTAGAGCCGGGTTATTGCAGAACCAGCATGGTGTCGGCTGTCTCTCATCGTGCGGAACTTCAGGATAGAAAACTCGTGACCGTCCTTCCCCGGACGGCGCTGGCGAAAGAAAACGGGTCCTCGCGAAGTTAATTTCACTCCCAGCGCAACCATGATCATAATCGGCAGGCACACAATCAGCAGCAGGATCGCTCCCAAGATGTCGCAGCCACGTTTCCACGCGGAGCTGCACCACGGACTCGCAGCGTACAAGCAGGCCGATTGAAAGAGCGAGAGCTCCTTCAGCCTTCCATTTGTTTTCATCCTTCCCTCAGCCGCAGTCATGTACTTTGCCATCAACTAAGCCGACCGTGCAACTAGATATTGCTCATACATCACGCAACAGTCCCCTCCCCTTGCATAACTATCAGCGGAAGATGCGCTGGAGGTCTGGAAGGTTGGTTGGTCACTCCTCCGTCGGCGCGGTCCCGTGAGGGGAATCCGTTGTGTTTCAGCGGGGTTTGCCTCTCTCGCGCGACTTTTTGCGCGTGTCCACACCGACCTCCGTGCGGGTAGTGCTTCGGCAAATGGATGTTCAGAGCCTTGGGTAAAACGCGGGAGGTACACTCGGCGGGAGTATCCGCTGGCGACTGCCGTCGTCGACGTTCACGTCGGTCGAACTCAGGATCTGCAACCGGTGGAGTCCATCTTCCGCCGCGACGTCCGGGGAAATCCAGGCCCGGTTCAGCTCCCGTCGGATCAGGTGCGTCAGCATCGCTACCAAATCGTGGCTACGGGCGTGTTTCCGGCCCGCCCGCAAATCGGCTTGCACGTGCGGAACGCTTGTTCAACTTCCCCAAATCCTTGTAGCGGTCGTCGACCGCCTGCTTGGAAGCAACGCTCTCGGGAAGATCGGCCTTGATTGCGTAACAGCCCATCGAGTCAGAAAATCTCTAAGAAGGTCGATCGGTTTGCGGTCAGCTTCGACGAACGCCCATGCACTTCGCGTTGCAATCAGGCCTCGATTTTCAATTGCACACTATCCTAGCGCGGTCTTCTCCGCCGTGGTCACTCTGGCGCGAGGATATTCGGTCAGATGGCGATTTCGTTGTTCTGACAATCGTGCAACCGGCGTCTGCTCGTTGGCGCGCGAAGAAGGTACTTGTTCGGCACGCGGAGGATTCCACCACAGCACGTACTTCGAGCTGTGTCTCGATCTGCGGCTTGGTGATCGCGGCGATGTAGTGAAAACCGATCCGCGAAAGTTCCAAAGTTCCTCCGCTTGCCCGCTCTCGATCATCCCGCGATCGCCCGCAAACGTCACTCGCCCCGTGCCAAGCGCATGGCGCATGAGCGGGATCCCTGCTCGAGCACGCGGTCCAAAACATGCCACAAGGCCAGTTGGGCGTCGAAGCGGTCCCCGAGCGCATTGCCAACGCCCAGACACTCGGCGACTTCAAAGACGGCTTCGACGGAGGGACCCTGAAGGAGAGGGCTCTTATCGAGGGAACCCAGGGCGGCGTCAGTGAACCCGATTAGAATAGTTCTGGATCCAAGAGAAGCAAAATAATTAGATGCGGGAAGGATTTAGAGTCAGCGTTGCTTCTTACGAACCCACGGCGAAGTTGGATGGTGGCGGCATCGAATCCCCGCCTGGTCTGCCCGCTTTTTTTTCAAAATCGCGAGCAACCAAATCGATGCATGTATTGAGTGTGGTCACTGGGCGCCAACCCGTCAATCTCTCAATCTTTTCCAGGCAAGGCTTCCGGCGAGGCATATCTTCGAACCCTTCTTCGTAAGCCTTCTCGTACGGAATATAGCGAATCTCCGACTTACTGCCAAGTCGCTCGACGACCAACTGCGCGAGGTTCTCAATAGAGATCTCGCTGTCGCTTCCAATATTGAAGATTCCGCCTACTGCGTCGGGCTTCTCGAGAAGCTTGAGGACGGCCTGGACGGCATCGCCAACGTAACAGAAGCAGCGTGATTGCTGTCCGGTGCCAAACACGGTCACATCGGAATGCGCCATTGCTTGCGATACGAAATTGGGGAGCACCATGCCGTAACGACTTGCCTGCCGGGGTCCTACAATGTTGAAAAAACGACCGATGATGACGGGAAGCCTTTTTTCCTTCCAGTAGGCCAAGGCCAGGAACTCGTCGAGCGCCTTCGAGGCCGCGTAGCTCCAGCGCCCCTTGGTGGTCGCCCCCAAAACTAGATCGTCATCCTCACTAAAGGGTACTCGCGCACTCTTGCCGTAGACTTCCGAAGTGGAGGCAACAAAAACAAGCTTCTTTTTCTTGCTCGCTGCTTGCAGTACAAGTTCGGTTCCATTCACGTTGGTTTCGATCGTGTGCACCGGGCTCTCCACAATCAGGCGCACACCGACAGCTGCGGCTAAGTGAACGACGACGTCGCATTCGTCCACCAGTTCGGCAAGCAAAGATTTATTCTTTACTGAATCGATCCAATACTGCAGCCCACGGTGGGCCTTCAGATCACGAATGTTCTCTACGCTCCCCGTCGACAGATCATCGAGAATGAACACTTCATGATTGCGCTGCAGTAAGGCTTCGGAGAGATGCGAACCGAAAAATCCCGCTCCGCCGGTTATCAAGACCCGGGTTTTCGGTTTCCCCAGCAATGAAATCCGGTTTCCATTCGGGTCAGGCACCTGCTCACCTCGCACAAGGGAAACGCGTCGTCATCAATTCTATCCGACCTCAGAGCAACTCTGTCAATCCCACGTTGTTAGAACAGTGGGGGTTAGGCGCCTGACAAACTGAAGTATTGTGCCTAATCCAGTCTTGGAATGCCAGTATATCCCACAGTAAGTATTGCCAATTTTGATTACCGGAGAGATGTTCCTGCCATTTTATTCTGATCGCATCAACATTCAGCAAGCCATGATGCGCGAGACTCCTTGCGGACAGGAGGTCTTCGGCCCAGTCTCGCAGCGGTCCTCTGAGCCAGCGATCGATTGGCACGCCGAATCCCATTTTCGGACGTTCGACCAGCTCTGGCGCAACATACTTATGCAGGATCTGCCGCAAAATCCACTTGCTGGTCCCATTGCGAATCTTAAAGTGCAACGGCAGCTTCCATGCGAACTCGACCACGCGATGGTCCAGTATGGGGACCCGCGCTTCCAGACCAACCGCCATGCTTGCCCGGTCCACTTTTGTAAGAATGTCGTCCGGCAAATAATTGAGCTGGTCGGTTAGCATCATGACTTCTTCTATGTTTGAGGGGCTGGGTGATTCCGTAATAGATTCAAGTACCGTTCTAGGTTCCTGCGAATTCAGAACAATTTCGGTGGGATTCTCCCAGTGGGAGAGAGTGCCATAGTACAGAGCTTCCGGACTTTCTGCCAATAGCAGGCCCGCTAGTTTCTGGACTTTGTCTCCGGGAGTTGCCGGACGCAATTCTCCCGGCAAGATTGGTCGAAGCAGTTGAAATCCACGATCAACGTAGGCCGGGGGAACTGCCCGCAGGATTGCCGCGGCGGCCTGACCCGCAATCTTCGGAAGTCGTTTGACTGAATTCCAAATGCGTCTGGCCACAATATAACGATTGTACCCGCCAAAGAGTTCGTCCCCACCGTCACCCGACAGGCTCACTGTCACGCTGTTTCGGGCGAGCCTTGAAATAAGATATGTGGGTATTTGGGACGAATCGGAGAACGGCTCGTCATACATCGCGGGCAGCAACGGCACAACATTCAGTGCATCTTTCGGAGTTAGATAAAGTTCCGTGTGTTCGGTACCAAGATGCGAAGCGACCTCCTTGGCATGCGTAGCTTCGTTATATTCGTCGTCGTAGAACCCGATCGTAAAGGTCTTCACGGGTCGGCTGCTTTGGGCCTGCATGAGTGCGACAACGGTAGTGGAATCAATTCCCCCGGAGAGGAAAGCCCCCAATGGAACGTCTGCGATCATACGAAGGCGGACGGCTGACAGCAAGTGGTGGTGGAGCTGCTTAATTGCTTCCGCATCATCGACATGAAGTGGGGACTCGAGTCCTTTCGAGGCTACATCTCTTGCCCACCAAAACCGATGTAATTGGGGTGAAGCTTCATCGGATTCGAGCGTCAGGATCGTTCCTGGCTGTAGCTTGTGCAGTCCTTCGTAAATGCAGTGGGGGGAGGGTACATAATTGTGACGCACATACAGGGCGAGTGCATTACGGTCAATTTGGTCGTCAAATTCCGGGTGCTGACGAATGGCCTTTAGCTCGGAAGCGAATACAAAGGTTTTGCCTGCCCGGCCGTAATAGAGGGGCTTAATTCCCAAGCGGTCGCGAACCAAACACAGTTTTCTTTCCTTTCGATCCCACAGGGCGAATGCAAACATGCCGACGAATTTCTGTACGGCCGGTTCCACTCCCCACCGTTCGATCGCCTCCAGCATGACTTCGCTGTCGGAATGTCCCCTCCACGGGCGGGAGCCAAATTCAGCCCGAATCTCCTCGAAGTTATAAACTTCGCCGTTGAAAACGATTACGTAGCGGCCGGAAGCGGAAATCATCGGCTGGTGCCCCTCGGGCGAGAGGTCAAGAATGGAGAGTCGGCGGAACGCCAAGGCGATCCCGGTGGCAGGGTCATGAAATGTCCCAGAATCGTCCGGCCCGCGATGCGCCAGCGTAGCCCCCATCCGATGCAGGATTTCCAGGGGATCTTCTGGTCCTTGTTTGGTTTGCCAAAATCCAGCGATTCCACACATAAAATGAACGGTGAACAGCACCCTGGGTCCGCAGGAGCCGAAGAGGCTTGCCTGCTTCGCGCTATTTCCCGACTGACGTCAGCTTTCCAATTCCTCTCGCTGTTCTCAATCGCAAGATTCTGAAAAAAATCCCCACACCCTTGCTTTATTTTCAGTGTGAGCGTTTTGGAATGCCACAGTCACGCACTTTCGATGGCCTTCAGCTAGTCCCTGAATAGGAAACGTGGCTTTCTTCATTCTGGCAAAAATATTCGAGTGCTGCGAGGCGGATCCGTTTTTGAGGACAACCCGAGAAATTCACGCCGAATCCATTGTGACCTCTCAGGAACCTACCCCTAATGAACAGGCCCGGACCAAAGATGAGATGCCTCCGCACACATCGCAATAACGTCCCCTGCCGAAAACAGGTTCAGAATTCGCTCAATGGCCCTCTGGACTTGCAAAAGTGGGGAGTGCTTTAACCGCAGGGTCGCCGCCTGGTCGCTCTGCATATCTTCGGTCGTCAGCCCCTCCTTGCCTTCCTCACCCCGATTTCTAAAGTCTCTCAGGATCACGATGGGGTTAAACGCGTATGTCGTGGATCCTTTGAAGGAGAACCCTTCTGCCTTCAGTCCCTGACGCAGCACTCGAGGCTGAAAGTAATTCAGGTGGTCGCGTCCAACATAGCGGTCCCGTTTGCCCAAGAGCGTTTGGGTGATGCCAGCATAGTTGGGAACGGAAACAAACAGTAATCCCCCCGGTTTTAGCAGGTCCCGGGCACGCCGGAGGTACTGTCTAGGATCTGGAAGATGCTCGAGAGTGGCCCACATTGTCACCAGATCATAGAGTTCCCGAGGTGACTCGCGAAGGATGTCAAGAACGTACAGAGGTAAACCCATGTCCTGACCAAACCTTACCGCGGGCGCGGAAATGTCCACGCCTTCGGCATCAAAACCCCTCTCACGGGCGGCCTTAACGAAGGAGCCAGTAGAACACCCCACGTCCAAGAGCGTGCCGCGAGACGCAAACCGACCTACAAACTGGATTTCTCGCCAGGACTTGGTCGGCGAAAATGCAAAATTTACCATCCGCTGTGTGATCCAATAGTGCTCACCGTAATCTCGATACATCTCCTGCAGTTTTTGCTGAGACGGCCGGGGCCAGATGAACACAAAACCGCAGTGGCATTTGAAGTAGCGATACGCAGATTTCGTGAATTGCATCTGGGAGTCGCCACCACACAACGGGCAGGGAGGCGTCAAGGTATCAGCAGAGGTAGTCACTGAGTCAGCGGACAAGATTTAACTCCCAAGAGAATGGTCGCTGAAGGGTGAGAAACGCCCTCCGGTGACAGCCTCAGTCAGGCTATGCTGTGATCGAAAGATTGCTGCTGACCGCCAATTTCCCGTAGACCAGCGAAGTCGCGTATCCTCAAAGTTGTCGCGAAAAACGCCTCGCATACAAGTATCTGTCGATATCCGCAGTCGGACAATCTCCATCCTTATTCAAATCCTCCTAACCCATCCATAACGCCTCCCAGGGAACTATATCGCGCCTTGCCGGATTCGTGGAATACAGCGCGCCGTTACTGTTGCTCCAAAATACGTCAAGCAAGGGACCTTTCGGCGCCGTGGCCACAAGTTTCACCGGCCATGGGGGCGCCGAGTTCCCGTGACATTATACAACCCCATTGTCATCAGGAGACTGAGCGGATATGCAGCCACAAGATCTTCGATCGGTTTGACTGCCCTGAGCAACCCGGAGGCAACTTTTGGGTCAACCCGACCATCGTGATTAAAGGCGCAAGCATAGTCGGCGCCCGCTTCAGCAGCAATCATCAGGCGCTCACGCAGATTCGCTCCCGAGCCGAGATTGTGATCATACGAACGGTAAGCCGCTTGGTTCCACCGTCGGTTTTTTGGAAGCAATGGAATCGCGCCAATCCCCTCCGAATCGACCACGAGAATGCGGCTAAATATCAATTCCTCATTCGCATGAACCTGCTCAAGGATCTTGGTGACATCAGCGTCATTCCAATAAGAACATTCCTTGCTGAGCGTAAGTTTCCTTTTCTGGTGCATAGAGGTGACGTTCGTCCCGGAAGGATCAGCGGACGGATACTGGCGCAAGGGCGCTCCTGCAAATTCCTCTTCGAAAAAATCGGCGACTGCCATGCGTTGATTCGAGTGGCATTCTGTGGCGGCATGATCGCGGTGTTAACGTGCTAACCATCCAAGCTTCCGAGGATCTCACCGCACAGAGCCCTAGCCCAACATAATCCAGGGGGCAGATCTCGGGAAAGTCTGCCCGAAGGATGGCGCGCTCCCCGCAGCAGGACTTGCGAGCGCGGATATCTGATGCTAACGAACCTTACTTCCATCAAGCCTCAGCGCTTCTCCTTTCCGCAGATAGGCACTGTTCAAAATGCGTGGAAGCGAGCACCATAACTGCCAGTTGGCCTGGAAAACCTCCGCGATTTGGGTGACTGATCCGCGAACCATCGCGTGGCCTATGCGGACGATTGGCTCGATAAAGAGAGTGGCCAACAGCAGTGTTATCGCGCTGCCAGCTCGAGAATTCTTGAATGCATAAAAGATTCTGCTCTGGAGGGCATAGAATAGCCTACGCGCCTTGATTTGTCTGGAACTCCCGCCTCCAGCGTGATGACACTGTGCGGTTGCGAGGTAATAACTAGACCAGCCAGCCCGCAACGCTCTCAAGCTAAGGTCAACGTCTTCCAGATAGATAAAGAACCTCTCATCAAAACCATTTACTTCCTTGAATAAACAACTACGAATGAAAAAGTATGCTCCCATCACGTGCTCAACGTGCCGCGAGTCCGAGTGGTCCCATTCGGAACACTCGTAGTCACGAAAGATCTTGGGGAATGCGTGCCGGAGACCGAACATCCTGTAGATATAGTGCCGAGTGGCAAGAAATCTAGCGCAAGTCGGTGATATTTTGCCATCCTCGTCTAAGAGCTGGACACCCAGGATACCTGTACGCGAATTCTCCGGGGACTCCATCCACGCGACACTTTTGGACAAAGTGTCATCGAACACTCTTGTATCCGGATTCAGGAAGAGCAGATAATCCGCCAGGGAACCTTCCGCGCCCTGATTGCAGGCTGCCGCAAAGCCCCGATTGCTAATATTCCAGATCATTGATAAAGGGAGAGACGGACAGAATAGGTCATCTGCAGAATGATCAGACGATGCGTTGTCCACGACGACTACCCGGCCGAGGACATAGCCGTTGCGTTGTGCGCCGGAGAGCGACGCTAAACACTCTCGCAGTTGTGGCCCAGTGTTCCAATTAACGATAATGACATCTAGAGTTGGACCCATCAGAACGGCTCATCGAGTTGGCGACCTACTGCCGGGGAACTCTTGTGTGCCTGGTCGTGTGCGAGCAACCAGTGATTGATGAATGCCAAGGGTAAAAAGATAACCCAGATCCCATCGCAGCGAGCCAAGTAGGGGTTTGTACCCGCTACTACGAGGAAACCGGATGTACCAACAAGGACGATAACGATGAACCGGCCGTTAGCTCCCCCTTGTTTTATAATTCTAATCCCCAACCAGTACATCCAACCAATCCCCGCCGTGTATGCGGCAACACCGAGTGGGCCGGTCTGAAACAGCAGAGCCGCATAATATAACTTATAGGACCAGGGAAAGACTTCTGACCGAATCGAGCTAGTGGCTGATGCGCCCAGACCTTTCCCCATTCGAGGGGACTTAACCCAACCACTCGTCAGCGCAACGTACTGCTCGATCCGCCCGGTAGAACTATTCGATCGATGGGGAGCCACTGAAATCGAAACCCTCTGAAAATCTGTCCGTCAGTCCCTGAAGACTGATGTCATAAACCGTGCCAAGCAACGGGAAGTCGAAGACGGCCAGCAACACCAACGCAACCGCTACTCGCCGAAGCGACCTTAATAGAAGTAGCCCCTCTTTGGGCATCGCATCACAACCTAATTGTGGTTCTAAAATCTTCCATGTGGCAAGTAGAAAATCCCGGCCCATTAGTCTTGCCCTGGTTTGAAGAGGCATACCACCAACTCCTCTCGTTCGTCACACCAAAGAAACGGAGAACTCTCAAGAATTCCGAGGGGTCTCTCCTTGACTGAACCAAGAGCGGGCAGACCGTTAGGGTATGTGAAACCACCGTTCTCAGTGGGCGTATATTCGGGCGATAGATTCGATATTGGAAAATTCGCTACACGTACCCGTTCCATCAATAGAAACCGGCTTGCCAGACAGATACACCGAGATCGCCAGCGGCAATAAAGCTTTCCCTCCCACCGTACTGGAATTGGCCGACAGCCGATTTGTGACAGCCGCACATGCTGGAGCTCCCGTAGTTGCCTGAGAAACATCGACGAGGAATGTACCGTCATTCCTCACATCGACAGCAACTATATTCACAGTGGATGTCGTACCTGCATCGATGAGCCTCGGATGAACGATAACAAAAAGTATTGCACCAGCCAGGATCAAAAATGCTCGTTTCACTGTCAAGCCCCCCTTAATGTTTGTGTGACATATAGTTACGCAAAATGTACCAATTCTTCACTCCGAAATTCCTTCTGCCGCTGGGTACAATGCTGGATCGAAGACAAACGGTCGCATGGGGGCAATCTCCACGCGTCCATTCGGGTTCGCCATGGAAGGTGCAAACACCCGCGCCCTTTGTCCCGGAGAAATTGTAAAAGTTATGTTTGCCAGTCTATTTAGATTAAAGCTTTGAGGGAGGGAAAGGCTTACGACATGCTTCTCCGCATATGGACTCGCGATCAGCAAGGGATATTGATTCTGAGACAGATAGCCTGATCCGCTGTCCACCACTCTAGTCAAGATCACATCGGATCTCGACTGCGGAGACATCCTCACGACTCTCCCCTGCTGGTTGTGTTCCCCGTTAGGACCAAGCACCTCCACCACAAAAACCGGATTATCAGTTTCCGTATTGTTTATAAATGCATATACGTCAGTAAAAGTCGACAGCAGAACGTCTATTTTACCGTCGTTATTGAGATCACCAAATGCCTCAGCTCCATCTGCGAGGCAAAACCCGTGGAGCGGGTCGCCGGATTTATCCAGGGTGAATGGACGAGGACGGGGCGATACACGCGTAAAGCCAGAGCCAATGTTGAGGAATATCTTTGGGTCGCAGTCACTGTCTCCAGGTATGATGACGTCTTCTAAGCCATCGTTATTGATGTCATATGCGTTCATGCCGTTAGTGTTGTGGTAGGTTTCTACCGGGAATGCCGGTGGCTGCTGCTGGAACGTGGATCCTGTAAATTTAAACAGGGTGGGTCCACTATTAGGGTTAAGTAGTACAAGATCGAGGAAGCCGTCGTTGTATGCATCGATGAATTTCACGCCCTCCTCTAAAAACAAAGGTAAGTGATAGGCGGCCGAACGTTCAACAAAGTGCGGGATACCGTTCGTTATGCCAGTATTGATGAACAGGTGGCTGCCAGCGCATAGATCGATTAAGCCGTCATTATTGAAATCAAGCGCCTGAGCTCCTTCGACTGTGAATTGCAAGTTTCTCAGGCTCACTCCTGCCACATCGGCCACATCCGTAAAATGTCCGGTGCCATCGTTGATCAAGAGATATGACTGCAGAGAATTGTCGCAGATAGCTCCCGGAGGGCCATCCGGGTCGGGATCTGCTGATTTGTAGGTATAGTACGGAAGGAATATATCTAAGAAGCCGTCGTTGTTAAAATCCGCCACGACAATTGTCTCGCCGCGACCCTGGAGCACAAGTGGATTGCCCTTAGAGTCTCTGAACGGATTCTGCACTTCCGTAAAAGTACCGTCGCCATTGTTTTTGTATAGTCTGGCGACATCCGCCGGATTCAGTTTATCAACACAATCATACGTATTGCTGATGAGGTCAGGAAAACCGTCGTTATCGAAATCTGCGAGGCGGGTGTCTCTATTCAGACGACCGATATGTTGGTCGCGAGGTGCAAGCGGCGGCAAGATTAGAGTTTCCAAACCGGGGGGAATAAGCGAATTTAAGCTTCCGAATCCATCATTTCTTGCCCCAAGAGGTGCAACAAAGCCATTGGAGGCAATGTCGCCTACCGCTATCACATACGGTTGGCTGTAGATTGCTCCCAAAAAGTCCAGCGTTTGCAGGGACGTCCGAGACTTTGGCACATGATCAATTGCTCCTCCTGCGATGGGCAAGTTTTGTCCGGAGCAGGCACAAATTACAAGAGACGTACAGATGAGGATTATTATACGACTTCGATGGCCAGCCATCGAATCTCCCTTCTCATGAGTGTTCGCAATGGGAGCGAGTTCCACTGCATTATAGATAGTAACGGGCCAATGTCCAGCTTGGCTTTTTGCAACCGGGCAATCCCGAAACCGCTCGTCGAGGCGATGGTACGTACAGTTAAAGTTAATTCTGCAGATAACATCTATCCATACATGAAACACCAATTTATATGGAATATATAGCTGGAGTCGGCGTGGGATGCTCTTCGCTCACTCGCAGATATTCTCGAAAACGACGCAGTCGATAAATCTCACGTTCGAGGAAACCGGTTTTGTCACAATCCCTGCATTTATATTTTGGAATGGCTTTTTCCAAAATTACGGCATCTCATGGACAGGCTCCCATCATATGATTCAGTATTAAGAGGTATGGTCAGGATGAGCTCGCGACGAATAGGGAGGGCGTCGAGACATGCTGGACTATGCGTCTCGCTCTCAATCACGTCATTTCTTGCCGGGCTTAAAACCGGGACTTCGGGACTGAAGCATGAATCCATGCTGCCGGTTCACGCCGCTTCCGACTTGGTACTGAGCGTAAAAGATTTCCAGGAAACGGGAAACGGAAATAAGGATGACACTCCAGGTTTTGCAGACGCACTAAGCAAGTTGGCTGAAAACGGTGGCGGCACTTTGCTCATACCACCAGGAACATACATAGTTGCAGACCTGCAGGTTGGAAGCGGAACACTGATAAAGGGAACAGGAACGCCTCTCCCTGTTCTTGTCAAAAGACCGGACGCCAATAGCATACTCGACATTTCCTCGAGCCGATTCACCGATTCGCACGGCGCGCTGCACGACATTACCATCGAATACCTTACCCTCCGTGGCCGCTCAGTTGAGGACGGTTTCAGGGAACATACTCACAACATTAATGCAGTAGGGGTAACGAGATTTTCCGTTCAAAGCGTTAGATTCGAGGCTTTTCAGGGAGATGGAATATATCTCGGCACGCGTCGGCAACAGAATGGCGAACTCGTGCACAACACAGATGTCAAGGTTGCCGATAACAACTTCGATGGCGCGAACAATCAAAACCGAAATGGTGTCAGTCTTATCGATTGCAGTCGTTGCATTCTCGAGCGCAACGTGTTCTCCCATGTGAGTCGCCCTGACATGCCTGGCGCCATTGACGTTGAACCGGACCAGAAAAGCGAAATCATTCGCGATGTCGCGATGAGGGATAATACGATTACCGGAAACCATGGTGGTGTGGGGGCCATTTCCATCGTTCTCAACCTCAAAGATTTCCTCGTAGCTCCTGGTCATATTACCGTCGAGAATAATCGGATCGAGAGTTCTAAGAACGGCATTACAATTCTGTGGCGAGACGGTCCTATCACGCAGCAGACACAATCGCTCGACACACTTGTCCGGCACAATGTGGTCAAGGAAATCGGCCGTCCAATGATATTGGATGGAACCGTTGGAATCACGGTAGACAATAACGATATCTCTGACAGCCGATCGGAATTGCAGATTGGTTGCGGTTTTGGAGCGGTCGGTGTCCAGTTCAAAAACAACCGCTTGCATCGCGTCGGCAGGAATTCGGCGTATGGCATTATGCTGTGCGGACCGCTCTCAGATCTCGTTTTTGACAGGAATTGTTTCGCAGACCTCGGATCAGGGCAGACAGTCGGAAGTGCGATTTACTTCGCGCGCGGCGCCGCGAGAAATGTTACCTTCAGCGCGAACACCTTCTCGTCGCCGAGTCATGTAACCCAGGTTGCCATTCGCGCAGCGACCGGCGCGTCATTTTGCTGTGGGACAACCGCTTGGACTGGAAATGTTTTGCGGAATCGGATTCGGCCAGGCAGCTTTCCTCACGTAACTCAATAGAATGCCCGAGTAGTTGTTGAACTGTCACTATATCCGCGCCTCGCTCCAAGACTCCGAATTCTAGACCAGTCCCGCATCCAGCCGAGCTGCGGCTTCGCGCAGGATGGAAACATCCGCTGGGCCCGAATCTTTGGAATCTTTGTCCACGATCAACACCGCATCGACCTGCCCGCGAGGCGCTCCGGAAACGAACTATCGCGATGATAGGTGACCACAATCGGCTGCTCTTTTCGAGCATGCGAACCTCAATGGGTTGCTCGGACCACGCACTCCTCGCCCGAATCCGTGTCTCTCACATGCTCAAATTTGGAGCGATATAGGTAGCCCAAGGCACGGACACGGGTGAGGGATCTGCCGGTCCAGATCGAAGTGTCCATCCCGCCATTCCTGATCATCATGCTGCCACGCCAGAAAGTAGTTGCGTTTGCAACCGTTGTCGACGTACGGCAGACGGTGAGACCCGCTCTGGTCGCTGCGGCCGAAAGAGTCTTCGGCGAAAAGACATGAATGTGTCTGGGAGGTTCGAGACCACGCCAGACCGCTCCGAAATGCTTGTGTGCAAAACTTTCCGAGTTCGGCGTGACGACCACCAGATGGCCACCTGTTCTAAGGATGCGCTGGCATTCCCCAAGCAACTTGACTGGATCGTGTGCGTGCTCTATGACATGATTCAAAGTAATGGCGTCAAACGACATTCCCGGGAACCCGATATCTTTCAATCGGCCCAAATGAACTTCCAATCCAAAAGTCTCGCGCGCATAATTCACCGCTTGCGGATCGATGTCCTGACCGACAACATCCCATCCGAGCGCCCGCAACCGCGCTAACCGGAGCCCGTTGCCGCAACCTACATCCAGTAGTTTGCCCGGTTTGATCTCGTCGAGGTACATTAACGACAGGCGCTCGCGTTCGCGACGAACCGGGTTCACAATCGCCAGAACCCTTGACACCCCGTTCTGCAACATGTTGAAAAAATCTGTCTCTCGGACTGCCGACTCGGCATGCGTGTAGTATTTTGTGTATGCCTTGCTGATATCTTCTTCAACTGGAATAGGATCTAGCCAAATCAATCCGCAATCTGGGTTGGGACAGCGTTTGAAGTTCCAATCGCCCGGTGCCTGGAAGAGCTTGTCCTGCAAGCCTTCATAAAGGACTCTGCCTTCGGTGCCGCAAAGATAGCAGCAGGAATTCGGACGTGATCTGATGTGGTCTGAAAAGGTCATTTTTTACGACCTCTAGTCGAGAACCTGAACTTGCTTGAGGTAACTCAAGACTAATGTCCGTTCCTCCATAGAAAGGATTAAGAACCATGTGGACACGCCATAAATAACGCAGGCAACAAAGAGGAAACTCACCTTCGATGCAATCCCATTCGTTAGAGCACCCGCCACAAGGAAGAGGAGAGCCACCATGATCGCCACGAAGGTACGCCGCAAGTGGGAAGCAGGGCTCGGAGAGAACCGCTTCGCTAGGAAGAACAAGATGGACGCATCCACGATCACACGCCCCGTCCAGGCAATGGCTGCTCCTTCGATTCCCCATTGCCGGACGAGCCACCACAATACCAACATGTAGATAGGAAGCTCCAGCAGATGGAGTTTCGCTGTAACGTCCGGTCTCCCGACACCCTGCACTAGTGTGAAAGGCACCAGTGCCAAACTGTTGACGAAGACTCCAGCGGCGAGCCACTGGAGAATTTGCGTGCTATGGTTAGCGAAATCAGTCCCTAGCCAGAGATTCAGACCGTCCCGTGCGAACACCACGATCAGTAAAGTCACAGGAAAGAGAGTCAAAAACAGAAGCTTTACCGCACGGCCGAACAAAAGCCCAGTTCGTTCCAGATTCTGAACAGAACTTGTGGAAAAAGCTGGGAACATGACCCCAACCAGTGCCCCGGGGATCACCCAGAGCTTTGTAATCACCTCGTAGGGCGTGGCGTAATAGGCTACGGCGGTGATTGATACGAGTGCTCCGATTAGGAACCGGTCAAACGTTACCATTAGCGGACCGACGATATTGGTAACTGTCATCCAGCCACCGAAGCGAAGCAGATGCCTGACATTGGAACGTTGCCACCCCATGCCAGTTCGCAGCGCCGGAATCACGCGAAAGCAAAGTAAAAGATGAGCGGCCCAAGCAATAAATCGGCCGCAGACCAGAACGGCAACCACAGGAAACAAACTTTTCGAGAATGGAAGTACGAGCAAAGGGGCCGCAAAAGAAAATACCCCCATTGGGATGCGAAGTGCATTGATGAGATAGAAGCGCTGGTGTGCCTCTAGAAGACCACGGAGGCCCGTGGTGGTGATAACCACCGGCACTGAGAGCCCCAATACGTAGAAGGAACGCAAGGTCTCAAGCTGAAGCGGACCGGGAATGTTTAGCAGACGATGCACTATCCAAGGCGAAGCTAGAATTACGAGGACCGAAGCCGTTAAGCCCAGCAGCAGCATCAACAGAAGAGAAATCCAAGCTAGGGACGGAACCTCTCCTCCCTCGCCAGCCCCCAACTTCTTCGCAACAAGTTGGGTCAATGCACGACCTAGGCCCAAGTCAAACAGACCTACATAACCGACCAGTGCCCACGCCAACGTCAGCACTCCGAAGCGGTCCGTGCCCAACCCTCGAATGAGAATCGGAATGCAGAATACGGCCACGATCATCGGGGCGCCGCTGCCAATCAGGTTCCATACTGTGTTGCGAGCCAGCAGGGACCCCGACGTCAGCGGCACAGCCGCAGCGGGCGTCGAGGCGGTGTTGAAAGTCGAGCGAAGGAGGTTTATCTTTTTGAATTCACGCATTTTACCAGTGACTGGCCGCCGTATGCCGCTAGGTCTGACTCGAGGAGCCCACTAACCCTTTCATTTCCAGCATCCTCCACGTCTCCTGCCCTGCCGCGTGGACCAAGGCTTTTATTTTCAATGCATTGCACACTCTTTTTTGCTCCCGCGTTTTTTGGCGAAAACTGGGGCGTCTAGAACCGATGTCTTACGCACGGCGGTGGTCCCCGTGAACTGGTAGCCTAGGTTGGCAGCTTTGCGCTTATGGCCCTGATTGCATCCGGAGCCCCTAGCCGTGTCCTCAGTCGCCGGAACTGTGCGCCCAGATACAACCGGTTATTCGTTGACCGCCCTTTCCCGATAACCTTGTGCACGCTAACTCGGTTGTCCGGATACTGGCGCAACCAGGAAACAAAATGGTTCTCGGTTCGCCACTTGCTCTTGTCCCATCCCACTTCCTTGATCACCGTCGCCGCGGTTCTGACGTCGATCCCGTCGATCTGGGTCAGGTGCGTCCCCCACTTGCGAAATAGTTCCGCCTGCAGCTCGAACTGCGATTGTTCTCCTTGTTCTTCGGGAGCCGTTCCCTCCGTTTCTCGTCCGGCGGACCGGCCCCTCTGCTCCGGCCTTCACTCTGTTTGAGATACTGCTGTAGCCGCTTGTCGCACTCAACCAATGTGCTCCAGGCAAGACTCATAGCCATACCGTTCCTGCTTCAGCTGGAACAGCAAATCTTCTTGCCAGTGTCCCTCGAGACTACGCATGATGTCCTCCGCGCTCGCCTTCACCGGTTTATCCGAAATTCGGCCCGCTCCCGCGATTTCGATCTCCTGCCCGTATCGCCTCGACGATCGCCCGGCCGGTTACTCCGCTCACCACGCTCAGCACGTTCGCCAACCGGAGATGCATTTCCAGTGCCTTCTGCATCCGATGTGCCGCCTCGCCGACCGCGCCAAGTCATTCCGCGCTGCCGCCAGTAGCTCGAATCTCCTGCGACGGCCGAAACAAAAGGGTAAATATTCATCGGCGCGGCTAGCGTAGGAAAATTGAGGAGCAGGAGTATAGCCGATTTTCACACTGTGCTTTGGTCAAGGAGGTGACGCCTTTTCTCAATTCCCCTGATGCCATCACTTGCTCCTGCACAAAGCAGCCGCAATCGTCTCCATTTATTTTCCTTTGATAGCACAATCAATCCGCATTCCAGCAAGAATCGATAAGCCGCAATCACGTAGTAGAGTGGCCGGTTACGGGAGCGGCGTATCGCAAGAATGAGATTTCGCATGTAGTAGTAGGTCCGCCATGCCGGTTTGTTCATCGTCCTACCGAACCATGTCGGAGTGTACTCATAGTTGTCGCGAAAAACGGCATTGCACACGATCACTTGTCTGTATCCATAGTCTGACAATCTCCATCCATACTCAAGATCCTCCCACGCCATCCACATGGTATCCCAAGGTACGATACCGCGTCTTAAGGGATCCATTGAATAGAGCGCGCCGTTGCTGCTACCCCAAAATACATCCAACAACGGGGCATGTGGTGGCGAAGGAACGAACTTAGCCGATAGCGGCAGCTCACGAGTTCCGGTGAGATTGTATAAACCCAAATTCGTGAAATAGCTCAGTGAATATGCGGCGCCAAGATTATCCACAGTTTCAGCTGCTTTGAGCAGAGTGGTCATAACCTCAGCATCAAAGTAGCCATCATGGTTGATTGCATAAGCGTAATCGGCGCCTGCCGCTGCTGCAATTTGCAAGCGCTCACAAAGATTTGCACCGGACCCGAGATTGTAATTGTAAGACCGATAGATTACGTCATTCCATCCGGAATTCCTCAAGAATTCGGGAATCATTCCAGTCCCTTCAGAGTCGACAACGAGAATTCGGTCCACTATCTTCTCTTGAGACGCGTGCACCTGACCTAGAATTCTTAGAATATCTTCGTCATTTCGACGTGAAGAAATGACTAACCAGACCACCATTCATCTGTCTCCTAGGGATGCCTGGAAATGACTGGGGCGATAAGTGCCCCCGATCCCCCCAACTCGCATCGTCATTCTTAATGCGACACCACAACATCCAACTTTAGCGTTTCCGTTTTTCTGAGATACTGAACCGGTCAGAATCCGTGTAGGCACCTACCGAACCGGCAAATATGCAAGCGCCACTTCCTCAGCCTGGCTCATCGAGCCTCGCACAATCGCTTGGCCAACGCGGAATCGGCTCGATGAAAAGCTTCGTCAAAAGTAACGTAATTGCGCCAATCGTTCGAAACTTCTTGAATCCATAAAAGATTCTGCTCTAAAGACAGTAAAACAGTCGCCCCTGCGTTGACGTCATCGGGACGTCGTCCACACAACCGGAGTGGGAACACTGAGCTGTCGCAAGATAGGAGGCCAACCGGCCTCGCGTGCCCTCACGCTAAAATCAACTTCTTCAAAATATACAAAGAGACTCTCATCAAAACCATCAGCTTCTTTGAAATGCAGCTTTGCGTACAAAAAAGTTTGCTCCCAACACTCGGTCGACGTGCCGTGATTGCAGTTGATCCCTTTCCAAATAAAAGTGATCTGGGAACAGCCTGGGAAACAGTCTATACAACATTTTGGAGACAAGGCTTGTGATCGTGGGACATCTTGCGCAGCTACGCGAAACCTCACCCATTTCATCAAGTAGCTGAACACCGAGTGTTTCAGTACCCGAGTTCTCCGGCTTGGCCTACATGGCTGTTATCACTCTTAACATCCAGTAACTGGCCGCCGCACGAGATAAAGCACCACTGTTTGCCAACATAATCCAAATTTAAGGCGTAAATCTCGAGCCGCCACGTGTTATGCCGTATCCCACAGACTCAGCTCGAAGGGAATGGCCCACCGGTGTCGGTCCGGCGCAAACCGTTCAGATACACGACGAGAAACGGGAGAAGATAGAGAGCGCGAAAGTTAGTCAGGGTAGAGAATCCCAACTCAAAAGCCAAGATCACCAGGAACAACCAGTATGCATCCGACCTTGCAAGCAGGCTCCTTCGCAGGAAAAAAAACAGTCCCCCGTAAACCAATGCCAGAAGAACGACAGATCCTCTCAAAAGGTATTCGATCAGTCCGCTATCGGTAAACATGATCCCGCTCTTATCTGCGACACCGACTGGCGATAGGGGATGGTATTGCAGATACTCAAGGGAATAGCGCATGGTCCCTCCGGGCGTCACTCTTCCGAGGAATCCATTGTCGGATGAGAACAAGATAAGCTTTGCCGTTTCGGCTAGGTCGGCCCAGTTTTTAACGACTGAATCAAGTAATTGGAAACCAGCAACTGCTCCAAGAACAATAAATATAGCGCCCGCCCAAAACCACTTGCGCCGAATCGACGACCAGAGACACCAAAGTAACTGGAGAGCGCCAACGAACGCCAGAGTCAAACCTGAGACGGAGAGAAGCGCGGCGGTCAACAACAAATAACAAATAGCAAACATCAAAAATAATTTCTTGCCTTTGAGGCTATAAGTTTGCAGACTGGCATAGAAGAAAAGATATAGGAAAAATGCCGCAATCGAATGCGTGCCAAAAGTGAGGATGGGCTTCCTGAGAAGGAGCATATTCGGCACCAATTCTGGATAGAATACCGAGTAGTGAGTCACGAGGAATTGTGTAACCAACTCACTTCCCGCCAAAATTGCCACACCGACTGAAATGTTGAGGATATTTGCCGCCGCATAAAGATAAAAAAGGGACCGCGGAAACGGGATCTCTCTAAGATCCGTAATAAGTAACACCGAAAGAACTGCATACCCCCCCAGCGCTCCGAAAGTAAAGGTATGAAGACCCGAAGTATAGGTAAAAACTAGCAGCAGGGGGACAATCGTCAGAAGACTCACGCAGACCAGCAAACTCGGATGGCGTTTACCTTCCAAAAACAATAAGGATACGATAACAAGAGCTAACAGCAGATCAATGCCGAGCAATGTTGTTGAGAATCGTTCACCAATCGACGTCGGGAAATACAGTCCCAAAACTAACAAAGAACCAACAATTACAGCATCATACTTTGTGCGTGCCCAGCTAGGTTTACCCACCTGCAAAGCAATCGTAGCCACAATTCAGTCCGTTGAGGTCTCTGTTTCCCTAAGTCTGAACACGAAGTATCTGCCAAGTCGACCCATATCACGATCGTAGAAACCAATGGATGAACATTTTCTTTAGAATTCTGGTTTCTTCCAAGTGAAGCATACGCAACCAATATTATGGCAGGGTATTGCTCGTACGTCAGTTGATTTCGCCACCAGCTCCATTAAGAGGATCGATTCAGGAGTTGTGGTGGTTTGAGCCCATGAATACGCTTGCAAGCCACAACAAGAAAAGAAGGCCTGCGCTCGGAAATTCTCACCCGCAAGGTGCGCAATTCGCGTACGATGGCGGCCATGCGCCGAATGCGCTCCGTTCTCTGGGGTGCCGGGCATACAGCAGCACGTGGCCGTCAAGCCATGTTCGTGGAGCGTTTCGTCATTCTGAACACGGTGGGAGGGAGAGTGCGTGGACGATTTTGCGCACCTGCGCAGCGATCCTTGGTTGGCGGAATTCATTGCACAGGAGCTGCCATCTCCGGACGTGGCTCGGAAATTCTTGAATGCCTTTCACGATGACGGAAAGATTGAGGAGGCTCAGCAGCGGCGTCTGCCGGATGAAATCACCTACATTCCCGAGGAGAATAGAGCGCTTGCGGGTCAAGGCAACGGTCGATCCAGACGCCACGATTATCGACTACGGTAAGCCGGAGACGGATGTGGATTGTGAATGCGCCGAGGTGCGCCCATTTTGAGGATCGAGTCGAACTGATTACAAGTTCTTCTACACTTGCAATCTCAGCTCAAAGACGGAATTCCCGAGGAAGAACGGAGCTTTCGATGGAAACTTCAAGGTAGCTGCGTGCGAAGACATCGAGCTAGGCTATAGGCTCACCAAAGCGGGAATGCGGCTCTTTTATAACCGCAAGCCTTGGGCATATCACTGGCAGTACCTTTCGTTCGATGATGCATGCCGTCGGGCGAGGAAGGCGGAGTTGGCGACGAAGTTTTCAACTAATGTTGCGTATGTCTTCAGCGGATGCACAGCCTCTCCGAAATAGTGACGACAGGGGCAAAGATCGGCTTACGGAGGCTCCTCAAAAGGGGAATACGTGCGCCATAGTCGTTACGTATCACCCGGATGCTGCCTTCTCTGAAAGGCTGGCACGAGTCGTACACCAAGTTGGCGCAGTGATGATAGTAGACAATAGTTCTACGGAATTATGCGTTGGCCAGCTCAAGGAACTCGCAGGCAAGTTCCGTGCGCATTTAATATTGAACAGTCGCAACGAGGGGATCGCTCGCGCGCTAAATCAGGGAGCGGGTTGGGCTGCTGCACAAGGTTATCGCTGGGTTCTGGCCCTGGACCAAGATACGGTTGTGGCACCAGACATGGTGGAATCACTCGCAAAGATCTACCGCGCCTCTCCTTTTCAGGACGAATTGGCGGTCATCGGATCGAATTTCACAAACTTGGCAGACGGAAGGCCCTTCCATGAATTCGCTGAGATGAGCGGTTACTTCGGAAGAGAAGTGAAAACTGTGATCACGTCGGGGAGTTTGGTTTCGCTACGAGTGTTTCAGATCATTGGCGGCTTTCGTGATGAATTCTTCATCGACTGCGTGGATTTCGACTATTGCCTTCGTGCTCGCGCGCGGGGATTTAGAGTTATGATGAGCCGTAAGCCTCTGATGCAACATGCCATTGGAGCTGTAACGTCACATAAACTGCCATGGAAACGGACCGGAACATCGAATCATTCG
>Ga0209526_10000322_pt1 | contig 30242 bp, 24 predicted proteins | sample JacPinW_OM2H0_M1_FD_188566 | JGI IMG/M metagenome (GOLD analysis project Ga0209526, IMG submission 188566) | Forest soil microbial communities from Algoma, Ontario, Canada - Jack Pine, Ontario site 1_JW_OM2H0_M1 (SPAdes) (version 2) | ecosystem: Environmental > Terrestrial > Soil > Boreal... | reverse complement strand
GCTCGCGCTCGGCGGTTGCATCCTGGCGTGGCTGGTGTGCTACCGGGCGAGCATCGAGGATCTGGAAGTCACGATCTTCCCGGCGATTTTCTGGCTTGCCCTTGCGGCGGCGTTCGGTCTGCGCATGGGACTGCTGCTGGCCTTTCCGGTGGCGTTTTTCTACTTCGCCGTGCCGTCCTGGTCGCAGCTCGCCAACCCCCTGCAGGAGCTCACGGTGTTCGCCCTGCGCGGGTTTTTCTGGGTCACGGGTCCAAGGGTGCTGATATCCGGCGATACCATCCACATCCCCAACGGCTCCTTCGTGATCGAGGAGGGCTGCAGCGGCCTGCATTTCATGATCGTAGGACTTGCGGTGGCGGCGCTGCACGGTGAGCTGCGGCGCGATCCATGGAGAGTCCGCATCGCGCAGCTGGCGCTGATGGCGGTCCTCGCGCTGCTGGCGAACTGGGTGCGCGTCTATACGGTCATCGAGGCGGGCTATCTCACCGACATGCACAGCTACCTCGTGAGCGTGAGTCACTACTGGTTCGGCTGGGGCGTGTTCGCGGTGGCTCTGGTCCTGTTTTTCGGGCTGACGACGCTGTTCGGGCCGGCCGCGCCGCCCGAGCCCGCTCACGATCCGCCTTTGCAACCCGTGGCGCCAGGCCCGCCTGCGCCCCTCGCAGGGCTCGCCGCGACAGTCCTGGTGCTGGTGGCGCTGCCCGCGGCGAGCTGGGGCCTGCGTGCCCTGCAGCCGGCGCAGACCGCCGCAGTGGCCCCCAGCGCGCGCGCGCCCTGGTCGTCGGCGCCGTCCGACACGCTATCGTCCTGGCAGCCGACTTTCCCAGGAGCGGATCAGGAACAACGATTCGCGTATATCAACACCACCGGTGACATCGTGGAGGTGTTCAAGGTGGCCTACCGCACTCAGCGTCAGGGGGCGGAGCTGGTCGGCTCCGGCAGCACGGTCACCGGCAAACGACTGCGAGTTCGCTCCGAGGGAGTCATTCACCCGGCGAGCGGCGCGTTTCGCGAGACCGGGGTCGCCGATCGCTCGGGCGCGCGCTCCCTGATCTGGTGGCGCTACCAGATCGCGGGACGGGACTTTGTCTCGCCGCTCGCCTCGCAGCTCTGGTACGGGATCAACGCGATCGTTTCGAATCCACCGGCCGCTTTGATTGCCTATCGCGCCGCGTGCGCCGCGGGAGGGAATTGCGAGGACGCACGGCGCGTCCTGCGTGAGTTCGTGGCGAGCGGCGTTATTTGACGGCGTTGAGGTGCACGGGCACGTTGCCCGCGTAGAACAAGCGCGGCACAATTATGAGTACTGACCCCGGAAACGTTGCGTGAAGCTGATCCTCCTCGAGCTGAACGAATTGTCTCCTGACCTGATGAGCGAGTTCATCGAGGCGGGAGACCTGCCAAATTTCCGGCGACTCAGAGAGGAATCCACGCTCTACACGACGGACGCCGGCGAGGATCCGCCGAATCTGGAGCCTTGGATACAGTGGATTACTGTTCACACGGGTGTACCGTTTTCCGAGCATCGAGTCTTCCATCTCGGTGATGGCGACGAGAACCTGCGCTATCCCGGCATTGGGCAGATTGTTTCAGACTTAGGCACTTCTGTCGGTATCTGCGGCAGTATGAATGCGGGTTATGGGGAGTTGCGCGGTTACGTCGTTCCCGATCCGTGGAGCAAGAGCGGCCATCCGCATCCGTCATGGCTTGCCGGTTACTATGACTTCGTAGCTAACAGAGTGCAGGAATCGTCGCGAGACGGCGGCGCTACTCCGCTGACATCTAACGCGCGGTTTGCAGCGACGCTGCTGCGGGCCGGGCTATCTACAAGATCCGTCTGGGAAACTGTACGCCAATTAGTTGCAGAGCGCGTCGATGCAGGGGTTGCCTGGCGTAAGGCATGTCTGCTGGATCTGTATCAGTACGATCTGTTCCGCGGACTCAACGCTCGTTACGACGTGCACTTCGCGACGTTCTTCAGCAATTGCGTCGCCCACTACCAGCACTACTACTGGCGCAACATGAGCCCGGAACTGTTTCCTGTACCCCCGCCTGCTTCAGATCACGCCTCTCTTCGGGATGCGATCAGGACAGGGTTCAAGGTGAGTGATGGTGTCGTGGGTCGCGTGCTCAGGGACTATCCACACGCGATCATCGTGTTCTGCACAGCTTTGAGTCAGATTCCATGGACAGAAACACAAAAGGTGACATACCGTCCGCACGACTTCACCCGGCTGTTGCGGTTTGCCGGCATCGCGCCCGAGCGGGTGACGATTTTCCCGGTCATGGCGGAACAGTTTCATGTCAAGTGCGAAGACGAAACCCATGCCCGTGAGGTCGCGACCCAGCTGCATGAGGTCAAGGTTAACGGGGCGTCCGCGATGTATGCGCGAACCGAGGGTGACAGCGTGTTTGCCGGTTGTTCCGTTTTTGAGCTGAGGAACGGAACCGAGATCACGACCTCGCGCACGGATCAAAGAGGCGTCGGGTTCGGGGATCTCTTTTATATGATTCACACGATGCGCAGCGGGCAGCATGCACGACCTGGAATGCTGTGGATCCGAGCCGGGCGAAGCCAGCTGGTCGCTGACAAGGTGAGCGTTGCGGCGGTCGCGCCCACCATTCTTTCAGCGATGGGCATCAGACCGCCCGAGTACATGAAGGAACACCCTCTGCCGTTGTGATCACCGTGGCGGGCATTGTGTCTGTGAACGCGTTCACATCAGCAAAGCCCCCGTCGCGATTGGGCGACGGTTCGGTTGGAAATGCGATCACCGCACGGCGTCAAGTAAAAAACCAACCTATGATCGGGGGTTCTCAGGAAAGGCGGCACTCGAACATTGAACAGGCCGCGCTCCCGTGCTTTCTGATAGGCTCAATTCTTTGGACCCAGGAACTTCGATGCGACGCTCGAGCGTGCTGCTGCTGGCAGGATCGCTGGCCATCACACCATTGATCATCGGTTGCACATCCGGCGCGCCCCTGGAGTTGCCGCCGACACCCAGCCAGGCGTCAGCCAAGGCGATCGGCAACGACTACATCATCGGTCCGGGCGATGTGCTTGAGGTGTTCGTGTGGCGCAACCCGGAACTCACGGTCAGCGTTCCGGTACGTCCAGACGGAAAGATCTCCACCCCGCTGGTCGAGAACATGGTAGCGATCGGCAAGACCCCGCAGCAGCTCGCCCGCGACATGGAGGTCGTAATCGCCGAATACGTCCGCTCCCCGAAGGTCAACATCATCGTGACCACCGCAGCGAGCGCCTTCAGCCTGGTGAAAGTCGTGGGTCAGGTCGCGCACCCCCAGGCCTTGCCCTACCGCGAGGGAATGACGGTGCTGGATGCGATCCTGGCGGTCGGTGGTCTCGGGCAGTTTGCCTCCGGCAACCGGGCGCGCATCGTGCGCGTCGAGAAGGGCCAGCAGACCACCATCCATGTGAAGCTCGCGGACCTCGTCAATAGCGGCGACGTCCGTGAGAATATGCCTCTGAAACCCGGCGACGTGCTGGTCGTGCCGCAGTCGATATTCTGACTATGAACGCCGCCCTCGAATTCATTCTCGAACAGATCCGTGGCGTTTGGCGCTTTCGCTGGACCGCCATGCTGGTGGCCTGGATCGTGTGCCTCGTCGGCTGGCTCGTCGTGCTGGCGATGCCCGACACTTACAGCTCCTGGGCGCGGGTGTACGTGGACACGCGCACCCGCTTGAGCCAGGTCACCACGGGCATCGGACTTGAGTCGAACATCGCATCGGAAGTCGAGGCGGTGCGCGAAGCGCTGCTCGGCGGGCCGCAGCTCGAGAAAGTGGCGCGCCTCTCCATGCCCGGTTACGCGACCGTGAGCGTGGAGCAGCAAGCCGCGATCATCGACGGTCTGCGCACCCGTCTGCAGGTCGAGGCGACCGGCGAGAGGAATCGGCCCGCCGACCTGTACACGATTACCTACACGGACCAGGACCGGCACACCGCTCACCGGGTGGTCGATCAGCTGCTGAAGCTGTTTCTCGCCAACGCGATCGGCGGCAGCCAGGCGGGATCGGAGCAGGCGCAGACCTTCCTGACGCAACAGATCGTGGAGTACGACAAGAAACTGGCGGCCGCCGAGAGCCGCTTGGCCGACTTCAAGCGCCAGAACGCCGGACTCGTGCCCGGCGCCACCGGCGACTACTTCACGCGCATGCACGGGGAAGCGGACGCCCTCGACAAGGACCGTTCCGCCCTCACCATCGCGGAGCAAAAGCGCGAAGAACTGCAGCGGCAACTGTCCAGTGAGCAGCCCCTGATGGGCTCATCCTCGCGCATGGTGGGTGGTGCCGCCGGCGCGGACACCTCCAGCGCGATCCGCGAAACCCAGGCGCGGCTCGATGAGCTCCTGCTGCGCTTCACGGACAAACATCCGGATGTCATTGCCGCGCGCCGCACGCTGGAGGATCTCAAGAAGCGCCAGCAGATCGAGATCGAAGCGGTGAGGCGCGGCGACCAGGCCGCCATCGCGGCAAGCGGCCTTGCCGCGAATCCCGTCTACCAGGGCATCAAGCTGCAGTTGAGCCAGGCCGACGTCGAAGTTGCCGCGGCGCGGCGCCAGCTCGCCGATCGGGAAGGCAGGATTGCCGAGCTGCGCAAGATGATCAACACGGCTCCCGCAGTAGAGGCGGAGTATTCGCGCCTCAATCGCGACTACGACGTAACCCGGGGCCAGTATCAGTCGCTGGTGGAGCGTCTCAACCGGACGAAACTCTCCGATAAGGCGGAGGCGACGGGCGTGGTGCGCTTCGAGGTGGTCGAACCGCCTACGGGAAACAGTCAGCCGGTTTCCCCCGACCGCATCCGGCTCATCCTCGTGGTGCTGCTCGGCGGTCTGGCCGCCGGCATCGGCGTGGCTTATGTGATGCACCAGCTCCGGCCGGTGTTTGTTTCGGCGCGTCAGCTCACCGAGCTCACGCAGCTTCCGGTGCTGGGGGTCGTGAGCATGACGTGGCTGGAGAGGCACCAGGTGCAGGCGCGGCAGGCCGTACGGATATATTCCATGGCAGTCGCCGTGTTGATTGCGGTGGCAGCGGTGACGCTGTTGACGCAGAGCGCTGCCTCGCACTTTTTGCACGGATTGTTCGCATGAGTGTCATCGAAAACGCCATCAAGAGGCTGCAGGCATCGCGCGCGGGCGCTGCCGCCACCGCGCGCGCCGCAGCCGACAGCTCCGGCGGGGCTGCGCGACGGCGCGAGCTCGCCGCGGAGGGCAACACCGCGGCGCCTACCCGTGCCCTCGTCATCAATCAGGAGGCGTTACGCATCGCGGGGCTGCTGCCGCCTTCCCATCAGGAGCGCGAGATCGCGCAGCAATTCCGGCAGCTCAAGCGGCCCCTGATCAACAACGCACTCGGCCGCGGTGTGGTGCCGGTCCCGCACGGAAATCTGATCATGGTCGCGAGCGCAATGCCCGGGGAAGGCAAGACCTTCACCTCGCTGAATCTCGCCTTCAGCATGCGTCTCGAAGAGGATGGGACGGTACTGCTGGTGGATGGCGACGTGGTGAATCCGCGCATCAGCCGGATCCTGGGCGTGGAGAACGAGCCCGGACTCCTCGATGTCTTGAGAGACCCCGGCGTGTCTCCGGGCTCGGTCATTCTGGAAACAGATGTGCCTGGACTGTCGTTTCTGCCGGCGGGCCGCCCGGACACCAACGCGACCGAATTGCTTGCGAGCGCACGGATGCGCGATGTGGTTGCTCTCCTCGGTGGCCATGATGCGACGCGAATGGTGCTGTTCGATTCCGCGCCCTTAATGCTGACGACGGAGTCCCAGGCGCTGGCGCAGGTCGTTGGGCAGATCGTGGTCGTCGTGAGAGCCGATCAGACCCCGCAGCATGTGGTACTTGAAGCCATCGAGACTCTCCATGAAGACAAGGCGGTCTCACTCGTGCTCAACCAGAGCATGAAGCAGCCGCATGCAGGATACTATTACCAGTACGGCAGCAGCGCAGGGCCACGCGAGAACGCCAGCAGCGCTTGAGCCACGCGAAGGGGCGTGTGACATGAACAGGCGACGGGGAACGGGGCCGCTCGCCCGCGGTCACCGGTTGATTGGGTTTCTGTTGGCGCTCGCGGCGCTGCCCGCGGCCGCACAAGTCGGGCCCGTCACCAATCAGAATCTGTTTTTCGACCAGGCTTCCAACGCCCACCAGGGCAACTACCTGGCGGCCGATACCGGGCTCATCTACACCGACAACGTGACCCGCACTCAGAACGGCTCCGGCGATACGCTCGCGCTGCTGGGCCTGGTGGGAGACATCTCCGGTCAGCGACCCCGCTTCGACTACCGCCTGGCCTCCGACATCGCGCTGGTGAAGTACCTGCGCTCGACTTACCAGACTCAGCCTTTCGGCTATCTCGATGGGAGCGGGGACCTGTGGATCGTGCCCGGGGTTTTCTCGTGGACCGGCCGGGAGACGTACACCCAGACCGTTATTAACCCATTCGCGCCGGTCACGCCCGACAATCTCGAGAGCATCAACTACGCCTCCACCGGTCCGCGTCTCACGCTGCGCCCGACGCTACGTAACACGCTGACGCTCAACGGCACGTACTCCTACATGAACAGCAGCTCCAAGTCAGCGCTGTACCTGAACATCGACAATCACCGCTACGCCGGGGATGTCACCCTCAGCCACGCCTTCTCGAACACCTCCAGCGCCTACATCACCGGTTCGCATGAGAAGGTGGAGTTCACCGACCAGGTACACAACAACAATTTCAGGCAGGACCAGGCGCTGGCGGGCTTGAAGGTCGCGAACGCGCGCACCGCGCTGGATCTGTCCGGCGGTTACACCAGGCTGCATGAGTCCGTCCTCGCCACCGTGCAAACACTCCGTGGTCCAAGGGAGCTCCCGCAGAGCCAGGTCCCCGGCGGCGCCGTCTGGCGCGCGGAGCTTTCGCGCCAGATCTCACCCTCATCGCTCTTGTCGCTGCACGCCGCGAAGCAGGTTACCGACGCCGCGAACCTGTTCCGGCTCAACCTCAATGAGCCGGTTGCGGCCACCGCCGCGAATCGGCTGACCACGGGTGAGCCCGTCACGGACCGCGAGCTGGGCGCGACCTGGAGATTCGCGGCGGCGCGCACCTCGTTCACATTGGGCTACCTCGACCTCCGCGAGCGCTACAAGATCCATCCCACCTCAGACCGAAACGTGAAGGACGCGACCGCATTCCTCGCGCGCCAGCTGAGCCCGGTACTCAACTGGGACATCGGCGCGGAGTACGAGCGCCAGACCTTCGTCATCGGCAGCTCATCCAACACGGTGAATGCGGTCACGAGCCTGCGTTGGCAGATCGCCCGCCAGGTGGGTTTGCGCTTTCTGTACGCCCACTCGGCACTTACTCCGCACGGCTACGCCGAAAATCAGGTCGGCGTGACAGCTTCCTACGCGTTCATTGGGGGTGAACAGGGGAGCACGCAGCCGGGCGCACAGCCTGCGGCGCCGCCCTCCCTGACCCCGGGAATGCTGCCAGGCTCGCAGCCTCAGCGCCCGCAGTGAGGCGGGGCACCGGACCATGTCATGCTCGCCCCGGCTGAGGTCGTTTTCTGGGTGTGTCTCGCCATCGGGCTGTACCCATACGCCGGCTATCCGCTCTGCGTAGCGCTGCTGCGGGCAATTCGGCCGCGTAGTGTGCGCGCGGCCCCGATCACGCCTCGAGTAACGGTCGTGATCGCAGCGTACAACGAGACGTCGCACATCGAAGCCACGGTTCGCAACAAGCTGGAGCAGGATTATCCGCACGGGCTTCTGGACGTCATGGTGGTCTCGGACGGCTCCACCGACGGCACCGACCAGGTGCTCACGAGCCTCGCGCAACAAAACCCGCGCTTCGCCTTCTTCCGGCAGGAACCACGCGCCGGCAAGACCGCCGCACTCAACAGGCTGCTGGAGCAGGCGCGCGGTGAGATCATCGTATTCGCCGATGCCAACTCGATGTACCGCCCTGATACCGTGCGCCGGCTGGTCGCGCCCTTCGCGGATCCGGACGTCGGCTACGCCTCCGGTCGCATGCTGTATGTCGACCCCGAAGGCTCTCTGGTGGGCGATGGCTGCACGGCCTACATGCGCTACGAGAATGCACTGCGGGCGTTGGAGTCGGCCGTCGGCTCGGTCGTGGGCGTGGACGGCGGCGTGGATGCGATCAGACGCTCGCTGTATCGGCCCATGCGGCCCGACCAGCTGCCGGATTTCGTGCTACCGCTGGCGGTGGTCGAGCAGGGCTATCGTGTCGTCTACGCGCCGGAGGCGGTGCTCGAGGAGGAAACGCTCACGAGTGAGGGCGCCGAGTACCGCATGCGTGTGCGCGTGACACTGCGCGCCCTGTGGGCGCTGTGGGACAAGCGAGTTCTCCTCAACCCGCTGCGCTTCCCGCTCTTCAGCTGGCAGCTCACCTCCCACAAGCTGCTGCGCTACCTGAGCTTCCTGCCGCTCGGCGCCGCTGCGGTGATCAACTGGCTGCTCGTGTCGCGGGGCTGGATCTACGCCACATTGGCCGCCGGCCAGTGCTGCGCGGCGATACTCGCACTTGTCGCGTTGCGAGGGCCGCCGCGGTTGCGCGGGTTCTTCCTGGCGCGCTACTGTTATTATTTCCTGCTCCTCAACTGGGCTTCCGCCGTCGCGCTCCTGCGCTTCCTGCGCGGCGAGAAGCAGGTGTTGTGGCAGCCACGAACGGGATAGAGACGGTCATGCCGTTCATGAGCTCATTGTCGCGGCACGTGTTCCACCCACTGTGGGATTTGAAGGATGGGAGCCGGCGGCTTCGCATCCTGCGTGAGCTCGAGCGCTCGCAGTGGCTGCCGCTCGAGACCCTGAAGGCGCGCCAGGACGAGCGTCTCAGGCAGATGTTGCGCTATGCAGCCGCCCATTCTCCTTACTACGAGCGCGTATTCAGGGAGCAAAGCTTCGATCCCGAGCATTTCCAGCTGCCGGTGTTCCAGGCCCTGCCCCTCCTGACCAAGGCAATCATTCGCGCCTCGACGGATGAGATCCTGTCGCGTGAATTTGCGCGCAGCGCGCTCGGTCAGCACAAGACGGGCGGCTCAACCGGCGTGGCGCTCACCACCTACTTCGATCGCGACTGGCTCGAGACCCGCACCGCCGATTCCTTGCGTTCGGATCAATGGGCGGGTTGCTTCCACGGCATGAAGATCGCGTCCCTGTGGGGCAATCCTCCGTTACCCAAGACCTTGAAGCAGCGCGTACGGGCGTTCCTCATCGACCGCTTCGTCTATCTCGACACGATCGACTTCAACGAGCGCTCGATCGAGGATTTCATCGCCCGCTGGCGGCGCGAGAAGCCGGAAATTCTCTTCGGGCATTCGCATTCGCTGTACATGCTCGCCCGCTACCTGCTCGAGAAGGGCGCGCAGGACCTGCGGCCGCGCGGCATCATTTCCACTTCCATGATGCTGCTGGCGAACGAACGCCAGGTCATCGAATCGGCTTTCGGCTGCAAGGTCACCGACCGCTACGGCTCAGAGGAGGTGGCGCTGATTGCCTGCGAATGCGAGCGGCACCAGGGCATGCATCTCAACATCGAGCATGTGTACGTCGAATTCCTGCGACCGGATGGCACGGCGGCGGCCCCGGGAGAGGAGGGGACGATCGTCATTACCGATCTCTTCAACCGCGGCATGCCGTTCATCCGCTATCGCATCGAGGATGTGGGCGTGCCATCAGACCGGCGCTGCGCCTGCGGACGCGGCCTGCCGCTCATGGAGCGGGTCACGGGACGCGTCGCGGACTACCTGAAGCGCCGCGACGGCTCCATGGTGGCGGGCGTGTCGCTCGTGGAGCGCACACTCACGGCGATACCGGGGCTCGAGCAGCTGCAGGTCGTGCAACCGTCCCTCGATGACATCGTGCTGAACGTGGTGCGCGCGCCCGATTTCAGCGCCGCGACCGAGCAGGCGCTGCTGAGTGAGTTTCGCACGGTGTTCGGCCCCGGGATCAACATCCGGGCAGAGTACGTGGAGCGCATCCCGCAAGAGCGCTCGGGCAAATACCGCTTTTCGATCTGCCGAGTCTGACATGTCCGGCAGCTCCGCAGGCGATCTGGTGTCCGTGGTCATCGCCACCTACAACATGGGGCGCTACCTGCCCCAGGCCGTGCAGTCGGTGCTCGCGCAATCGCACCCGAACGTGGAAGTGCACATTGTCGACGACGGCTCGACCGACGACACGCCCGCGATCCTCAGGCAATGGGATAATAATTCCCGCGTGCGCGTGCACCGTCAGAGTAACGGCGGTCAGGCGCGCGCCAAGAATCAGGGCGTGGCGTTGAGCCGTGGCGCCTTCGTCGCCTTCCTCGACGCGGATGACGTGTGGTTGCCTGAAAAGCTTGCGCGGCAGATGCCGCTCTTTGCCGGGCGACCCGAGATCGGGGTGGTCTACTCCGACTACGAGCGTATGGACGGCGAGAGCCGGCCCCTGCCCAAAGGGCCGACGCACATGCATCGCGGGAGGGTCAGCGGTGCGCTGCTGATCGAGAATTTCGTGCCTTTTCCGACCGCGGTCGTGCGGCGCGAATGCCTCGAGCGGTACGGTGCATTCGATGAAACGCTCGGCATGGGAATCGATTACGACCTGTGGCTGCGGCTATCGGCCCACTACCAGTTCGACTTCATCGCGGAGCCCACGGCGCGGTACCGCATCTGGGCCGGGCAGATGTCGAAGAACTACCGCAAGCGCTACGAGTCGGGGATTCGCATCATGCAGCGCTTTCTCGAGCACAACCCAGGTGTCGTGGGCGACTCAGTTGCACGTTGCGCTTGGGCACACACCTACACCGGGCGCGGCGACAGTACCCTGTGGCAGGAAAAAGATCGCGCGGCAGCGTTCCGCGACTATCTGCGTGCGCTGTCCTTTCGTCCCGCTTACTGGCCCGCATGGCGTTCCATGCTGCGCTCGCTCATCACGACACGTGCGCCGTGACGGGAACGCCCTGCGCCCCAGGTCGTGACCCAATGCGTATTCTTCATCTCATACACAGCGAAGGCGTCTACGGGGCGGAACTCATTCTATTGTATTTGGCCCGCGAGCAGCAGCAACGTGGGCATGAACCCCTCGTGGGCAGCATTCGCGACCCGGGTACCGACCAGACCCCATTCGAGGCCCGGGCACACTCGTGGGGGTTGCCGGTAGTACGCATTCGCATCGCGCCCCGGCCGACACCGGGAGTGGTGCGTTCGCTGCTGCGGACCGTCCGCGAGGTGGCACCGCAGATGCTGCACTCGCATGGCTACAAGCCCAACATACTGCTTGGGCTCCTGCCGCGGCGGCTGCGTGGCCCGATGCTCGCGACGCTTCACGGTTGGACAGGTGCCCGCGCACTCAGCGCTCTGTGGTTCTACGAACGCCTCGATCGACTGTCGCTGCGAAGAATCGACTCGGTCGTGGTGGTTGCGCGCTGCATGCTGGAGCTGCGCGCGCTGCAGGGCGTGTCCCCTTCCCGGCGGCATGTGATCGAGAACGGCATCCCGCCGCGAGAGGTGCGGCTCGCCGACCTTGGCGCCCGTGGTGTCGCACCTCTGCCGGATGAGCTGGTCGAATTCACGGCCCGTCAACCGACGCTGGTCGCGATCGGCAGGTTGGCACCCGAGAAGGGCTTCACGCTGCTGATTGAGGCGTTTGCCCGCGCGCGTTCGCAGGTAGCGGGTGCATATCAGTTGTTGATCGTCGGTGAAGGACCGGAGCGTCGGGTTCTTATCAATCGCATCGCCGCACTCCGCTTGGCCGGAATCGTGCGACTCGCCGGTTACGTGGACGGTGCGGACAGACTACTCGCCCGGGCGGCCGGGTATGTGATGAGCTCCCTCACCGAGGGTTTGCCACTCGTGCTGCTCGAGGCCATGCAGTGGCGCGTGCCGATTCTCGCCACGGCGGTCGGTGCGATACCGGAGCTCCTCGACGAGGGGCGATGCGGGCGACTCGTCGCACCCAACGATCTCGCGGCGCTCACCCACGGACTGCAAAGCCTGATGTCAGGGGGCTCCAGCTCAGACGAACCGATCGCCTCGGCTTGTCAGGCGGCGTCGGGACGTTACACGAGCGCACGCATGGCACAGCAGTACCTCGAGGTGTATGAGGCGATTCGTGAACCACAGTCCTGAATCGGGCTGCGGAGCGAGGCACACTCGAAGAGCGTGCCGTCGGCGTGGGCGGTCGACGTGACATAATGAGAGTATGAGAACCACAAGAATCCAGCGAGGAGTTCAGTTGCTCGAGGAACAGGGGGCGCGAAACGCGGCGTTCTACCTGCTCTGCGCGTTTCTTGTCAGCTATTTCCTGCACCTCACCGCGCGAGTGCCACTGCTCGGCGCGATGCACCTCGATCTCGTGCTCGCAGCCGTGACCGCGCTGGCCATCGTGCTGGGGCGGCAACAGTCCACGTCAGGTTCATCCGCAGGGATGGATCCCGTCGCCAAGCGGCTGTGGATTCTGGTCGGTTATATTGTCGTGACCATTCCCTTCGTCGAGTGGCCGGGCAGCGTGGTGCACAATCTCGAAACGTATGCCAAGTCCCTGTGCTTCTTCTTTTTCGTGGTCGCGACCGTGGATACGACGCGCAAGCTCAAGGTACTGCTCGCTGTCTATATCGCGACACAGGTATGGCGAGTGCTCGAACCCCTCTACATGCATATAACCTCGGGTTATTGGGGCTCCTTCACCTCGCTCGGCAACTGGGAGTACATGGACCGGCTTGCCGGCTCGCCTTACGACATCATCAACCCGAATGGACTCGGCTTCGTGATCATCATGACGCTGCCGCTGCTGCATTTCCTGGTCAAACCGGACACGACGCTACGACGGCTGCTATGGGGCGGCGTAGCCTGCGCCATGTGCTATGCGCTCGTGCTCAGCGCCTCGCGGTCCGGATTCCTGGCATTCGTGTTCCTGTGCCTGTTCGTCATCTGGCGCAGCAAATACCGCGCGCCCCTATTGGCGGCCGCGGTCGTTGGCGGGGTCATTGCTTTCACGCTGATGACGGGTCTGCAGCGCGAGCGCTACGTGTCCATTTTCTCGCACCACGCGAAAGGTTCGGCAACCGCTGAGGAACGGATCAACGGTGTCATCGGGGACTTCCAGGTATCGCTGCGGCGGCCCTTGTTCGGACACGGACTGGGCACATCGCGCGAGGCGAATGCGAACTTCCGAGGCGAGGATTTGCCCTCGCACGATCTGTACACCGAGGCCGCGGAGGAACTGGGTTACATCGGGCTCGCGCTGCTGCTGTCGTTGATCTGGAGCTTCCTGCGTGCCTGTCAGAAAGCGCGGCAGGCGGTAAGCGCTTCTCCGGCTACGGATGAGCGGTTAAGGTTTCTGCACAGCGTAGCGGACTCGCTGGTGGTGGTGGTCGCGGTTGATCTGTTCTTCAGCTTTGCCGCCTACGGTCTCTCGGAACCATACTGGTACTTCGTCGGCGGGTTGTCGGTAGTGACGGCGCGGCTCGCAGTCAAAATCGCGCCGGCCGTGAACGACAGCTCAGGCCGAGACCCCGAGATTGCGTTCCGCAAGAGCCGCGGACGCCGGCGCACGCGCGTACTGCCGTCAGGTGTGGCGCCGGGCCTGGGCAGTCGGTAGCCGAGGGTTTATGTGCGGAATCTGTGGTTTCGTGTCGTTTGCGGGCTGGCCGCCCGCCATGCTTAGGGCCATGAATGACGTCATCTTCCGGCGCGGCCCGGACGGCGAGGGCTCGCTGCACTCTGGAACAGTGGGCCTGGCGATGAGACGGCTCGCCATCATCGATGTGGCGGGCGGCTCGCAACCCATTTACAACGAAGATCGTTCGGTCGCGGTCGTGTTCAACGGTGAGATCTACAACTACAGGACCCTGCGCGAAGGCCTGCGAGCACGGGGTCATGAGTTCCGCACCGATTCCGACACGGAGGTGATCGTTCATCTCTACGAGGAACGAGGGGCGGAGCTGGTGCGCGAGCTCGAAGGCATGTTTGCATTCGCGCTGTGGGATTCGAGGAAGGAAACCCTGCTGCTCGCGCGAGACCGCCTGGGTATCAAGCCGCTGTTCATCGCGCAGCTTCCCGGTGGCGTGCTGTTCGGATCCGAGATCAAGTCACTTCTGACGACAGGACTCGTGAGCCAGGAGCTCGACTGGCAGGCGCTCGATCAATTCCTCACTTACACGTTCATTCCCGCGCCACGGACCATATATCGGACCATCAGGAAGGTTCCGCCCGGCACGACCGTCACCATCGGGCCCAAGGGAGAGATGAGCGCGCGCTCCTACTGGGACGTGCCGGACACCAAAGTCATCCCCCGAACACAAGCCGAGTGGGTTGCGCGCGTGGAAGCCGGGTTGCTGCGGGCGGTCGAATCGCACCTCGTGAGCGACGTCCCCGTGGGAGCCTTTCTGTCGGGCGGCATCGACAGCGGACTCATGGTCGCGATGATGGCAACGGTGACCGATCGGCCGGTCGAGACCTTTACGGTGGGGTTTGCAGACGCGGGGTCGTCGTTCATTGACGAACGCGTCTACGCGCGCATGATCGCGCAACGCTATCGCCTGAACCATCACGAGATCAATGTCGAACCCCACGTTACGGAGATCATCCAGGACATCATCGCAGCGTTTGACGAGCCGTTCGCAGACGATTCGGTGATCCCCAGCTATTACGTAAGTCAGGCGGCTGCGCGTTTCGTCAAGGTCGCCTTGACTGGCCTGGGCGGCGATGAACTATTCGGTGGTTACCGCCGCCACCTCGGAGTACGTGTCGGCGACGTATATGCCGCGCTGCCCCGGTGGATGCGCGAGCGTGTCGTTGATCCGATCGTCCGCAGGCTTCCGGAGCCAAGGACTTCGAGCGATCTGATCGATCATCTGAAGAGATTCTCACGGGCCTCTTCGGCATCGCCATCCCGCCGCTACCAGGACTCGATGAGCACTCTGCCGGCATCCGAGCGTGCGCGGCTTTATTCGCGTGATGCGGCCGCGCAGGTGGACCTGGCGACGACTGCTGCAACTTTGACGGATACGTTCGACGGCTTTCGGCATGGAACGAGTGTGGATCGTGCGCTGAAGACTGATCTGCGCTGGTATCTGGCGGACGACATTCTCACTCTCACTGACCGCCTGAGCATGTGGCACTCGCTCGAGCTGCGCGTGCCGTACCTCGATCATCGCTTCGTGGAGGAAGTGATGACCATACCGGCGAACCTCAAGATTCGTGGTCTCAATCAGAAGCACGTCCTGAAACAGGTCGCGGCGAAGTGGCTACCGGCGCCCGTCATCAATCATCGCAAGCAGGGCTTTGAGGCGCCGATGGGACGCTGGCTGCGCGGGCCGCTGCAGGGGCTCATGCAGGACGCGCTCGCCTCCGGCGCGGTCGCCAACGCCGGAATATTCGATGCGGCCGAGATCGCACGGCTGCAGCGGGAGCATCTCACGGGCGCCCGCAAGCACAGCAAGGTGCTGTTCTCTCTGTTGATGTTCCATCTATGGTTCGAGACGCATCGCAAGGCCGTGGCGACGGCAGCGGGCCAGGCGCGACCTGCCGCGACATTCGCCGCATGAGCGGCGCCCTCGCGCTCACCTGGCTCGATCATCGGCGCACGAAGGAGCTGTGCGCCGGTCTGGACATCGAGCTTCTGGTCCTCACCACGAAGCTGCGCGGCGCGCTGCGGTATCTGGTGCTCAACGCACGCACACTCGCGCTGCTCGCGCGGCGTCGTCCGGAAGTTTTGCTGGTGCAGAATCCGTCACTGATTCTGGCTGCGCTTGCGGTCGCAGCCCGCGGCGTGCTGGGTTATCGCCTCATCGTAGACGCCCACAACGAGGCGGTGGTGCCGTTCATCAACCGGCAGTGGTGGGTTGCACGGCTTTCGCGCTGGGTCATACGCCGTGCCGACCTGACAATCGTGACCAACCGCCAGCTCGCGGAAGTCGTTGAGCGGTGTGGCGGAAGACCGTTCACGCTTCCCGACCGTATACCCGCACCTCCTTGGGCGCCTGCGCGGGCGCTGAGCGGTGCTTTCAATGTCGTCCTTATTGCCACGTTTGCGCCTGATGAACCGGTTGCGGAGGTACTCGACGCGGTGCGGGGAACGGAAATTGAGTTATACGTTACTGGCGATCACGGCAAGCTGGACCAGAGCATCGTAGCAACAGTGCCAGCAAACGTGCGCTTCACCGGGTTCCTCAATGACGAAGACTACTGGACCCTGCTGCGATCCGCGGACGCGATCGTGGATTTGACCCTGATGGACGACTGCCTCGTCTGCGGCGCTTACGAAGCACTTGCGCTCGGAAAACCGATGCTTCTTTCCAACAACTCAGCGAGCGTCGAGCTGTTCGGCGACAGCGCTGTCTTCACGAACAACACCGCAACGGACATTCGCCAGGCGCTGGAACGCTTGAGACTGGAGCGTGTGCGCCTGCAGGCGGCCGCCGAACGAAAGCGCAGTGAGCTCGCGGAATTGTGGACCGGCAGCGCGCGCGCACTCGGTGAGCTGGTCGCCGGCTCTCGGCGCAGTGCGCGCGCCGGCGGTGGGCTAGTGAACTGAGATCGCTGAGGGCGCGTTCGGAGTGGCAACCGTGCCACCTGCCGTGACCGTTAGCCCGGTAGCGCTGGGTGTCCCCGATGCGTCAACCACAATCAGATACGCGGTCTGCCCCTGAGTGAAGTGCCCGAGATTGACTGTAGCGGTAATTGAGCCGTCGCTCCACGAACTCGGGATTTGGTTCTCGATGATCGTGGCTAGCGTCAGTACCGGCTTGTCCGCGAGCACGACACGCGACAGCGTTGTATCCACATAGGCGTCGTCAAAGTACCGCCAGTTGCTGGTATTTCCCTGCATGCGAGCGTATCCGCCAATGCCGATGCTCCGCTGCGTGCCCGGATACTTGTCCGTCGGCCCAACATAGCCCATGACTGGGTGGCCGTTCTCCCAGACGTTCAAGTAGCCATCCAACTGATTGGTGACTTTGATGGCGACTTCGACCTTCGACCATTTTCCGGCCATCGGATTGACCGCCGGGGCCCACCAAACGTTGTGCGCGTGGACGTCGGGGTTCATCATTGACGCGCCGTCATCGGTAAACAGCCACTGTGCGCCGTCGGTGGTGCTCCCGGGATGCGGGGGTCCGTATGCCGTGTACCAGTTGTTCGCGTTGTACGGCTCGCCGGCAGCCGAATAATCGAAGGTCTTGTAGTTGTTGTCCCCGCCAAAGACCCAGGCGTCATCGGCGCGCTGATACCAGCTCGCGTAGACGTAGAACGGGAAAGGCTGCAGCTGAATGTTCTTGAAGAAAATCACGATTTCACCGGAGTAGGCCCCGGCGGTGGTTGCGTGCGCTCCGGCAATGTACCGGGTGTCATGGCTATGCGGCGGGTTTATGCCGCGCATCGGGCTATAGTAGTTGGTGTTGTAACTTGGAGTGATGTTAGGCCACGCACCGTCCCACTTATCCAATATGTTGCCGCCGGTGGCGTCGTCCCAGACCACGGGCGCGGCGGTCGCCTTCGACCCAAAGCCCGTGCCGCTGATGGTGATGGTGCCCTTGTGGTTCAGGGCGCCGCTGACCTGCTGGATGAGCGGAGCGCTCATCGCCGGCAGCATGCCTGCGAGCACTCCGATCCAGGTCAGGACTTTCACCGCCCGATACACGGGTCGCGCCCGCTGCCAAATATCGCTTTGCATTACTTACGGTTCTCCGTCTGTTTGCCGTCAGGGTCCGCCCGGCCCGCGTTTTGCGAGCCACGATCACCTGGGGGTTGCAGGTGATGTACAAGATCCGTGCCGCTCGCGCGCGGCTTGGGAAATTATCGCTAACCAATTGTAATTTAAATTAATTTCTGTCGGCGAGACTCGGTCGTGGTTTCAATAGTCCGAGGGACCGTCGCCCGCTGACGACGGTAGCGACCGGTCGCGGGCCGTGAAGTCATGGATGTCCTTGTAATCACAAGCAATCTTGCGTCGCAATGCCCCGACAACCCGTGACGCGATGTCGTCGGCTGGCGTCGCCGCACCAGCCCTGCTGCCGACTTGGCGCGATGCCTGCAGGAAGGCCTGGGTCGATGCGGACGCACCGCCGGGGACGCAGGTCGGTGTGATCGCGCGCCGTAAGGTAGAACTCGCGGTGTTCGAACAATCGAAATGGCTCAGCGGCTGTCCGGAACTGCAGAGCGGATTCGCGTCGATCCCAAAGATCGCCTAGCATCGTCAGATGGCGGGCGCGCTCGAGTCTGCAGACAGGCGCCCTCGGGAATCGCGAGACAACGGACGGATGAATCTGGAGTCGAAGGAGTGATTCGCAACATGAATGTGCCAACAGTCTCCGGCGCTGGACACCAAAGCATGCTCCGCAACTGGTTGCAGGCTGGCGCCGCCCACTTGCCCAAAGCTGTTCAGTACGAGCTTCGACGCGCAAACTTTGCACGGCAGATCCGCAAGGGGTGTTTCGTTCCAGATCACCCAGAGATGGCTGAGATCACACGCCAGGTACGCGCAGGCGATTGGGTGATAGACGTGGGCGCCAACGTCGGTCATTACACCTGCCACATGGCGCGATGCGTCGCACCGACGGGGCGTGTGCTGGCTTTCGAGCCGGTCCCGGTTTCCTTTGCCTTGCTAGCGGCCAATGTGCGTGCGGCGGGAGCCGCCAATGTGACTCTATTCAATGTCGCGCTCTCATCATCCGCCGCCATGTTGAGCATGGCAGTTCCATCGTACGAGAGTAGCGAACTCGATAATTACTACCAGGCTCACATTTCGTCAGCGGGTGAGTATCAAGTACTGTCCCTGCCGCTCGATGTGATTCCAATTCCGGGCTTGGTGAGGCTTGTGAAGATTGACGCCGAAGGTCATGACCTCCAGGTATTGATGGGTATGCAGTCACTTCTGCAGCGTGATCGGCCATTTCTCATTGTCGAGGCTTCGCGAACCGGCCCGGTCGCCGGATGGCTAGCCGATCGCGGCTACTCGATCCGCAAAGCGATCGGTTCGCCCAACATAATCGCCGAGCCCCTCGACAAGCCCTAGTAGAGCGCATCATCCGAGGGTGCCTCGCACGATATGGATGTACTGATTGCGCGCCGGGGAGCATGGGTCGTCTTCTGGCGAGAGGGCTATGGCTTTCGACAGGATCGAGATTCTCTTTCTCATCGACTATTTTCATCGCACCGGCGGCACGGAAGCACATCTCGCGCAGCTCATTGCGGGACTGCCGGCAGACGTGTTCCGCTGCTCGGTCGTGGCCTTCGATCTCGGAGAAAATCCACTTCTGGACGGGCTACGCGCGCGCGGCGTGCCAATATTGTGTGTGCGGGTGGGACGGGAATATGTTCCCAATGCCGCCGTCCAGGCCTGGCGCCTGTCCCGGCTGATCCGTGCGAACAGGTACGACATCGTTCAGACCTTTCACCAGAAGGCGGATACCTACGGCGCTGCCATCGCCTGGCTGTCGGGCGTGAAGTACCTCATCTCCAGCAAGCGGGACACTGGTCACTTGCGCAGGCCGTGGCACCTGTTTTTGAACAGGCGTCTGAGATTTCTCTTTGATGCTTTCATCGTAGTGGCAGAGGCCGTGCGCGTCGCCGTCATGGCGAACGATCATTTGCCGGCTTCCCGCATTACCACGATTTACAACGGTGTCGACGCAGTGCGTTTTGCCGTTCCATCTATGGAGCAGAAGTCGGCAGCCCGGACGCGCCTGGGCTTTGCAGCGGACGACTTCGTCGTGGGTATGGTCGCCGGATTCCGACCCGAAAAGAATCACGATGTGTTCTTCGATGGCTTGTTGCAGGCATTTCCCTCAATTCCCTCGCTGAAGGTGGTTGCTGTGGGCGCCGGGCCGCTACTGACCAAACTCCGCGAACGGATTGCCCGTACGGAGCTCGGACCCCGTACACTCTTCGCAGGGGACATTGCCGACGTCGTGCCCTATCTGTGGTGCATGGACGTCGGCTGCCTGACGCCGGGGAGTAACGAGGGATTCTCGAATGCCGTCGTGGAGCAGATGGCGGTTGGCTTACCGATGATCGTTACCGACGTCGGCGGAAACGCCGAAGCTGTCGTTCATGGAGAAAACGGCCAGGTAATTCCGCCGCTGGATGCAGGCGCATTTGCCCAAGCACTTATTGACCTGCACGAGAATCCCGCGCACGCGGCGGCAATGGGACGTGCGTCACGCAGACGCGTCGAAGAGAGATTTTCTCTCGACCAAATGTGCGCTGCGCACGCGAATCTCTACCGTTCCCTGTGCGGTTCGCCGCGCTCGGTGAAATCCCGAGCCACCGATGCGTGACCACTGAACACGTCGGCGCGACCAGCCTAGTCATGCACGAGGGCAACGGCTTTTCCTGCGCAGTGACCGGATCCGACGGTCTTGAGCAAGAGATCCTGCGCCTGCGTAACGCGAATCGGGATAGCCCCGAGACCCTCGAGTACATCGATTGGCGCTATCAGAGTTCACGGGATGCTCCGGAGCCCCGAGTATTTTGGCTCCTGTCCCAGGATGGGCAGCAGCGCATCGGAATGGCGTCTGTGGTTTTCCGCCCCTACTGGATCAACGGCGTGCGTGTACAGACCGCGGTGGTCGGCGATATTTCGCTCGATACTCGCTGGCGTGGCCGTGGCCTGGGTCGGTTGCTACTGCGGTTCATGACCAACTATCTGGATGAGCACTTCCCGCAGCAACCGGCGTTCGTCATTCCCACAGAAGCGGCCCGGAAGGCGCTAGCGAGCGTGGGCTGGGTGACGCAGGGCGCTCTGGTGCCACACGTCTATGTGCTCGACTGCACGCGCTATGTGCGCGCGCTGGTACGCAGCGGCTGGCTCGCCACACGTATCGCGGGGCAGATCAGGCGGCTAGCGGGCGCTGTGGCGCGTGCGCGCACCCCGCGCGATGGCTCTTTGCATTTCAAAGATACACTGGACGAATCGCTCCTCCAGTTCGCCCGCACACTGCCTGCCTCTGACGGTACCGTACACGACACCGGACCGGAGGCGCTGAGATGGCGCTACGCGCAGCATCCCAAGACGCGATTTACCTTTGCAACGTTCAGCCGCTCAGGTGAAGTACGCGGATTTTTGGTCTTCGAAGAGAGCACTCTGGAGCAGACTTGCTCGATCTACGACCTGGTCGCACGGACACGGCCGGATATGCGGGCGATGCTCGCGCTGTTCATTCTGCGTGGTCTCTCGATGCCCGGCCTGATCACGGTTCGGGTCCTTCTTGATGACCGGCATCCCCATCGGACCTGCCTGCGCAGGTTGGGGTTCATCGCCCGTCGGTCTGACGCGGTGTTTCAGGTCCACTCGCCGAGCGGAACAGCCGAACGCTTGGCGTGGTGCGTCACTCAGGGGGACAAGGACACCTGATGGACATCGTTAGACCAGCAAGAAGAGCGTCGTCGTGAGCGCCTTCACGCTGCGCCGGTGGACCGTTGAGGAATGGCAGCGCAACGAGATCGCCTGGAGTGGGCTGCTGGCACGCTCGAGCGCGGATGCCCTGTTCCTGTCCTGGGAGTGGCTGACGCACTGGTGGCAATGTTACGGCGTCACACTGGGTCGCACCCCCGACATCCTGGCCTTCTATCACGACGACAACCTGGTCGGACTCGCGCCGCTCTACCACAGGCTCGTCATGCGCGGCGGGTTGGTGCTCGCACGTTCCGTGCAGGTGATCGGGCTTTCGTGGCGTGATCCGGAGCCGCTGATCTCGGAGTACCTCGATGTGATCGCCTCCCCGGAGGACCTCGGCGCGGTGCGGCACGCCTGCCTGCGCGTCCTATTGGACGAGCCCGCGTGGACAGAGGTCGTGATTGGACTCACCGCCGCTGGGGAGCAGTGGCGCGACGCATTCGCCCGAGGCACGCCTGTCAGGTGGCACTATGTGCGAGAGCTCGACCGCTCGGTCAGCTATCAGGCGGACCTGAGCCAGGGCTTTGTTGCGTACCTCCGGGATCTGGGACAGTCGACGCGGCGCAGTGTGTGGAACTTGCGCCGACGCCTCACGGCGCACCATGAGGTCACTCTGGAGTTTGTCGCGCCAGGCGATATAGACGGTGGGTTCAGTGACCTCAATCGGCTGCACCAGCTACGCTGGAAGCGGCCGGCGTTCACGGGAAAACGGCTGCTGTTCCACACCGGGCTCGCTCGTCGGCTGGCGAGCCGCGGCGAACTGGCATTCTCGCGCCTGCGGGTCGGCGGCGAGGTGGTGTCAGTGCTCTATGACATCCGCAAGGGAGCGCGCCAGTACAACATCAAGATGGGCTTCGACCCGGCGTTCAGCAGCCGCGTTTCGCTCGGCCTATTGCACCTGGGGTACGCAATGGAAGCGGCGGCGGACCAGCGGGTGGCGGTTTATGACTTTCTGGCGGGTCCCGGCCAGAGGAGCGACTACAAGCGCAATTTGAGTCAGGCGCACCGTGATCTGAGCTGTGTGCAGATGGTCAGAGGGCGCCTCCTCCCAGCGCTCTACCGCTGGCGTGATCGGGCTCGTTAGGACACGACCGAACCCAACAGCCCCCTGAGCCAACGAACATCCGGGGAGGTTGCAAACGCCTGCACGAACATCGCGATCGATCCGAGGCGGCGGCGGCGAACGCGGCGCTCATAGCCGATGACGGCAAGGTTCTCGGCGATCAGACGATTCAACTGTCGGCGCGCAGCCTGATCGCTCCAGCGCTCCTTCTCACGTTGCAGTACCGCAATGCGGTGGCGTGCGTTCCGGACCACCGGTCCGTGGGTGAGGTTACCGGGACTCTCCCGGTAAGAGTGACCGATGTGATCCCAGTAGAGCGCGTCGCAATGATGGGCAAGCCGAAACCACAAATCGCGATCCTCGGAGTAGACGATCGTTTCGTCGAAGGGTCCGATATCGGCGAGCAGGTTCTTGCGCAGCACGACGCCGGAAGTGCCGATAAAGTTCTCATACAGCAGACAACGAGCGAGAGCGGTCTGCGGAACGAGGTACCAGCTCTGCCCCAGCGGCACCTTGGTGAGCTGGCGGAAGGCGGGATAATCCGCACTGGCTGCCGGCTCAATGACTCTTCCGTCCACGTCGATTCGCTCGAAGTCAGCGAAAGCAAACCCGGCCTCCGGGTGCCGGTCCAACGCGGCCACAGCGGCGGAGAGCTTATCCGGTTTGATCAGATCGTCCGCGTCGAGGAACGCGACGTAGGGCGCTCTGGCACGCGCGATGCCGACATTTCGCGGTCGCGACGGTCTGCCAGTTCGGCGCAGTCGAACGATGACCATGCGGGGGTCCCCGATGCCGGCAATGATCTCCAGCGAACGGTCCTTCGAACCGTCGTCCACTACCACCACTTCGATCTCGTGCAGGTCGGACGCCAGCGCCGATCGGACCGCTGTTTCGACGTAGCGTTCGGCGTTGTAGACCGGCATCACGACGCTGACGCGCACGCTGTCAGTCATGCGTATAAGCCTCACTCTCCGGGCTGGAAAGCGCCGACACCAGCATGCTGGCGAGCCAGCGTCTTTCGCGCGAAACCGAAAACGCGCGCAGGAACGACCGCGCAGCTGGCCAGCGTTGCTGTTGCCGCCGCTCGTGGTAGCCGATGGCCGCATAGTTTTCCGCAATGAGCCGATTGAGCTGCCGGCGTGCCGCCCGGTCCCGCCAGCGTGCCCTTTCGCGGCGCAGTACGCTGATGCGGGAGATGGCGTTGCGGATGGGCGGGCCATGGATGATGCTTGCGGAGTGCACACGATAGGAATGGCCGACGCGCGGCGAATACACCGCGTCGCAGCGATGCGCCAGCCGAAACCAAATATCGCGGTCGTTGGAATTTGCGAGCGTCTCGTCAAATCCACCGAGCGTCGGTACCAGACTCGTGCGGATCACAACGCCGGACGTCCCGATGAAGTTCTCGTACAACAGGCCGCGTGCCAGTGCGGCCTGTGGTATCAGGCGCCAATCGCCTCCGGCGGGCTCGGACTCGAGTCCGCGGAACATTGGGTAAGCGTAGGACACAGAGGTCTCAAACACGTTACCGTCCGCATCGATTTTCTCGAAGTCGCCGAACGCGAAACCTGCCGAGGGACAGCGCTCGAGAGCGGCCACGCTCGCGGCGAGCTTGCCTGGCTTCAGAAGGTCGTCCGAATCAAGCAGCGATACGTAGGGCGCGCGGGCGCGCCCGATACCGATGTTTCTCGGTCTTGAAGGGCCCCCGCTCGCGGGAATCGGTATGACGGTGACACGGGGATCGTCGATCGCGCGCGCCTCAGCAACCGACCGGTCAGTCGAGCCGTCATCGACCACCAGGACTTCCACATCGGGCAGACTCGGATCGAGCGCGGAGCGCACCGCGGCCGCGATGTAGCGCTCGGCGTTGTACATCGGTATCACTACCGACACACGCGGTGTGCCGGACACGGTCTCCGGACGGCTCATCGCAGATTCGGGGACACCAGCGAACCCACGAGAGCACGCATCCAACGCACATCCGGGTAAGTCACAAACGCCTTCAGGAACGACGCGAACGACCGGAAGCGGTTGCGGCTACGGCGATACTCATAACCAATCGCGGCCAGGTTTTCGGCAATCAGTCGATCAAGCTGCCTGCGCTCGCATCTGGATTTCCACCGGGCCTTCTCATGCCGCAAGACCGTCACGCGATCCCGGGCAGTGCGCAGAGTAGGCTTGTAGGTGAGACTTCCGGGCGCGATACGATACGAGTGGCCAATCTGTTCCCGGTACAGCGCGCTGCAACGGTGCGCAAGCCGAAACCACAAATCCCGGTCCTCGCAATACACCAGGGTCTCGTCGAAGACGCCGATGTCGGAGAGCACGCTCTTGCGCAAGATGACACCCGAAGTGCCGATGAAGTTCGAACCGACAAGACCGCGCTCGAGTTCGGCGCGCGGGATCAGGCGCCAGGAATCTTCGCCGGGCTCGCTGGCGACCTCGCGAAAAATGCGATTGCCCGCGATGAGGTGGCTCTGAAGTATCCTGCCGTCGCCGTCGATCTGCTCGAAATCAGCAAACGCAAAGCCCGCCTCCGGATGACGGTCGAGGGCCGCCACTGCTGAAGACAGCTTGTCGGGTTTGATCAGATCGTCGGCGTCGAGGAGCGCAACGTACGGCGCGCGCGCGCGCGCGATACCGACATTGCGCGGGTGCGCTGGCCCACCGCTGGCGCGGAGCTGTATCAATTCGATCCGTGGATCTCCGATCTGGCGAACGATCTCGGCGGATCTGTCCGTGGAGCCATCGTCGACGATCACTATCTCGAGTTCCCTCAGATCCGAGCCCAGCGCGGAACGCACACTCGCCTCTACATACCGTTCGGCGTTGTAGACGGGGATTACGACGCTGACGCGCACAGGGTCAGGCATGGCAGAGACGCTCCAGCGGTCCAACTGTATTTGCGCGCTTTGCCATCTTATCGAAGCACTCCTGCGTATCGATCCGGTCTTTGCTCGTCGGCCTCAGCGATGAACACGATGGCGGAGGTTGTCGGCGCAGCCCGCGCGGAAGATGCCTGCGAGCTGGTCAACGACAGCGCCCCGCTCATACGTGCGCCGTGCCTTCTGCCGTGCTGCCTTTCCGAGCCGCGCGGCGTCGTGCCGGTCGCCCAGCAGGCGAACGCACGCCTCGGCGAGCTGCGCCGGGGCGTCGCGCAGGATGATCTCGCGTCCGTCTGCAAAATTCAGTCCCTCTGCTCCCAGTCGCGTTGCAACAATCGCCTTGGCGTGCGCCGCGGCCTCGATGATTTTCACGCGCGTCCCCGCGCCTTGATGAATGGGACAGCACACCACGCGCGCCCGGCGATACCATGACTGAAGATCATCGACAAAACCAGTAAATATAACGCTTTGATCCGCTGAGGGGTACGAGGCCGTCAGCTCCCGTCCGGGTCCGATAACGACCAGCCGGGCGGCCGGAACCCGCGCGCGCACCGTGGGCCAGACCTCCTGCACCAGCGAATCAACTGCCAGAGCGTTCGGGCGGAACCCCATGGCCCCCACGAACAGCAGCAGCGGTTCGGACAGGTCGCCGTCATCCACGGGCGGGAAGTTGACGCTGTTGGGAACCGTTTGCACGCGGTCGGTACCGGGGAAGCGCGCGAGATAGCGGCGATCCGCTTCCGAGCACACGAATGTCGCGGTCGCGAGGCGCATCGCCTGAATCTCGGCCAGCATCAGCCTGGGTACTTGCAACAGCTGCAGACGCTCTGCTGGCCACTTCGGATCATGCAGCAGGCGGCGAAACCAGGCCACGTGCTCAATGTCATCCAGGTCGAAGAAAAGTGGCGCGCGGCGCATTTTTTCCGGCGCCTGGCGCGCAAGTGCCATCAGTACGGCCATCGACGTCAGACGGTGCGCCAGGATAATGTCGGGCCGGGCGTCCAGTGCGGCACTGACCGCGCCGACGGCCGCTGCGTTGTTGGCGGGACGGGCAATCGGTTGCGCGTGGAAGTCAAACACGCCTTGCCCCAGGCGCTGCCACAAGGTCGGCGGCTCATCCTCTGCTAGCGTCGGTGCGAGTCGAATCGAAACCGTGGGTGACCAGAGCCGGCGCAAGCGCTCTTCGTGCTGCGGGATCACTTCCGGTGCGTAGCGCTGGTCCACAGGCAGGAGAAACAGGCAGTCGACGCGATCCACGACCTTGGCCAAGGCCTGTACCTGCGTGCCCAGACGTTGGTAGACGCCATTCACCCTCTGGGAGTCGAACGGAAAGTAGTCTGACACCACCAGGGCGGTCGTCATCCCCCGTGGCCTCGGCCCGGCGGCAACAGACTAGCAAAGACACCGCGGGCCGGCACGGCGGGTCGATTTAACCGACAATCTCGACCGTGGGAATGGGCACCACGAAGCGAGCCTCGAGGCCCGGAGTCCTGCCCACCGTCGCAAGAATCTCGTCCTTCAGGTTCCAGGGCAGTATCAGCACGTAGTCGGGACGGGCCTTGAGTAACTCGTCGGGATGCAGAATCGGGATACGAGTGCCGGGCGTGTATTTGCCCTGTTTGTAGGGGTTGCGGTCGACCGTGAAATCAAGAAAGTCCGTGCCGATGCCGCAATAATTGAGCAGCGTGTTGCCCTTCCCCGGGGCGCCATAGCCGACGATGCGCTTGCCGGCCCGCTTCGCCCCAATCAGAAACTCGAGCAGCGCCCGCTTGGTTTCGCGTACCTGTTCGGCGAAGGCCGCATAGGTTGCAAGCTTCCCGAGTCCAGACCGCTCTTCCAGGGCGAGCAGGTCGCGTGCCCGCGTGGCCACCGGCTTGGAAGCATCGTCGGTGTGTCTGCCGTAGATGCGCAGTGAGCCGCCGTGCGTCGGCACTCGCTCGACATCGAACAGCGTCAACCCGTGATGACGAAACACCTCGGTCACGGTCGCGAACGAGAAGTAACTGAAGTGCTCGTGGTAGATCGTGTCGAACTGATTGTGCTGCATCAGTTCCAGCAGATGCGGAAACTCCATGGTAATGACGCCGCTGTCGCCCAGAAGAAGCTTCATGCCGGCGACGAAGTCGTTCAGATCGGGGACGTGCGCCAGCACGTTATTGCCGAGCAGCAGGTCCGGCTTGCCAAATTCGGCAACCAGCTCGCGTGCGGTCTGGGTGCCGAAGAACTTCACCACCGACGGTATGCCATTCTTGATCGCGACCTCGGCCACGTTGGCCGCGGGTTCGACGCCCAGAACGGGCACGCCCTTCGCGACAAAATGCTGCAACAGGTAACCGTCGTTGCTCGCAATCTCGACCACGCGGCTGTTTCGACCGATGCCGAAGCGCTCGCACATCAGCTCGCAGTACTTGCGTGCGTGTTCTACCCAGCTGTCCGCGTAGGATGAGAAGTAGGCGTACTCGCTGAAGATGTCGCCCGGGGCGACGAATTCCTCGAGTTGCACCAGGAAGCATCGGTCGCACACGTACGCATGCAGCGGATAGAACGGCTCCATATGATTGAGCCGTTCAGCCGTCACGTGCGTCTGGCACAGCGGCGACATCCCTAAGTCGACGAAGGTATGCCGGATAGGTTGGCCGCAGAACCGACACTTCACCACGTGATCCATGACGGCCTCGAATTCCGCGGATGTGCCGGCGAACCGTGCTGTGCTTCAAGCTTCCGGGGCACCGGTTCGCAGCTATGATAGCGAAGTCGCGATAATATCAAGAGTCGCGGGCGCACGGGGGGACCCTCGTTTGCCTGCCGCGGGCGGCTTGGCGCCTCACCCCGGTGGGGACTTTGGCATAGCATGAAAAACGGGTAGACGCGCAATGGGCGAATGGCTTTCCGAAATCTGGCACTCGCGGGAAATCCTTTACTTCCTGGCGTGGCGCGATGTGAAGGTGCGCTACAAGCAGGCGGTCCTCGGTGCCGCCTGGGCTGTGCTGCAGCCCCTGTTCACCATGATTACGTTTGCCTTCTTCTTCGGGAGGTTGGCCGGCATTCCGAGCGACGGGGTGCCGTACCCGCTGTTCTCGTACTCCGCCCTGCTGCTGTGGACGTATTTCTCCGTCACGCTTTCGCAGGTGGGTAACAGTCTGATCGTCAATTCCAATCTGATTACCAAGATCTATTTCCCACGCGTACTGCTGCCGGCGGCGGCGGCTTTCGGCGGGTTGCTTGATCTGCTCGTGGGCTCCGTGTTTCTGGTCGGGATGATGTTCTACTATCGCGTGACGCCACACTGGACAATTCTCCTCACTCCCGTCTTCGTCGCGCAGACGGCGTTACTGGTCATGGGGGTCGGCATGCTGCTGGCGGCGCTCAACGTGCGCTATCGGGACGTGAAGTACACCATCCCGTTCCTGACCCAGATCGGCCTGTTTGTGACCCCCATCATCTATCCGGTGAGCTTCCTGCCGCACCGCTACCAGGGTTGGCTGGCGCTGAATCCGATGGCCGGCGTGATCGAAGGGTTCCGCGGCTGTCTGCTCGGGGTCGGTCCAATCGACTGGGGGTTCGTCGCCAGCTCCTGGGCAGTGACGCTGCTGATGCTGCTCATTGGCGGCCTGCATTTCAGAAGCACGGAACGCGTCTTCGCGGACATCGTCTGATCCAGGCACACCCGAACCATGACTGAGTCCATCACCGTCGAAAACCTCTCGAAGCGCTACGAGCTCGGAGCTTTGCAACAGGAGACCCAGCTGCGCGATCAGCTGGTGAATTTTCTGCGCGCACCCTTCCGCCGCCGTGCGCCTAAGGAAATCATCTGGGCGTTGCGCGACGTTTCCTTCAAGGTCGACGAGGGGGAAGTCGTCGGCATCATCGGCCGCAACGGCGCCGGCAAGAGCACGCTCCTCAAGATCCTCTCGAAAATCACCTACCCCACTTCCGGCAGGGTGCGGGCGCGCGGCCGCGTCGCGGCGCTGCTGGAAGTCGGCACCGGATTTCACGAGGAACTGACCGGGCGTGAGAACATTTTCCTGAACGGCTCCATCATGGGGATGAAGAAGAAGGAGGTTGACGTCAAGCTCGATGCGATCGTCGAGTTCTCGGGCGTGGAGCGTTTCATCGACACGCCCATCAAGCGCTATTCGAGTGGCATGCGGCTGCGGCTTGGCTTTGCGGTGGCCGCACATCTGGAGCCGGACGTGCTCATCGTCGATGAGGTGCTGGCGGTGGGCGACGCCGTCTTCCAGAAGAAATGCATCAGCGCCATGCAGGATCTGCGCGGCGGGGGACGGACCGTTCTGTTCGTATCCCACAACATGGCGGCAGTTGAGAATCTCTGCTCGCGGGGCATCTGGATCGCAAATGGCACGGTCCGGCTCGACGGACCGACGCATGAGGTCATCGAAGCCTACATGGCATCGTTTGCCTCAGCCGACAGCGCCACCAGCGAACTCACCGGGGTTGACGGGCGGCGGGGCAGCGGGGAGATCCGCTACACCCGGGCCGAGTTCCTGTCGACCGATGGGGATCTGCAAACCGTCACGCGCTGCGGCAAGAGTCTGGTGATCCGTCTGCATTATCGGGCGAAGGAGCCGATCGAGCGCCCGAGCTTCGGTTTGAAAATGTATACCGACCTCGGCACGCTGGTGACCGATACCGGCACGTGGCTTCACGGTCTGGACATTCCGCTGGTGCCGGCGGGGGACGGCTACGTCGACCTCGAGATCGACTCCCTCAACCTCATGCCGGGACGATACTCCTTCTCGCTGTTTGTGGACTCCTCCGTGGTCAGTCGGCTGTACGACGCCGTGGAGCATGCGCTTCACCTCGATGTCGAGGAGGCGCCCATTTACGGGTCGAGCCGGCGCATCGACAGCCGCTATGGCCTGG
>Ga0209526_10000321_pt1 | contig 30250 bp, 27 predicted proteins | sample JacPinW_OM2H0_M1_FD_188566 | JGI IMG/M metagenome (GOLD analysis project Ga0209526, IMG submission 188566) | Forest soil microbial communities from Algoma, Ontario, Canada - Jack Pine, Ontario site 1_JW_OM2H0_M1 (SPAdes) (version 2) | ecosystem: Environmental > Terrestrial > Soil > Boreal... | reverse complement strand
TCCATACGAGTACGAGCGCAAAAACTACATACCGCGCAGTCCGATCCCTGGGTGTCTTCGACGATTGCATTTTCTACCGCGTCTTCTCAGTTCACGTTAGCGTTATGCCCGAACCTACCATGTTCGTAAGCCACGGCAATGTTGGTGCGCATTTGATGGACGTTCTGTTCGTCGGTTCATGTTGACGCTCCACACAAAAGGGGGTCTTATGGAGCCTAAGGACAACTCGTCTGAGCCTTACTGGTAGCTGTGTTTGTGAGACATGCGCGGTCAAAGTAAACTTGCTTTCCCACTTGCTGGTACATCAGAACGGTTGTTCTCCCGTTGATAGCAGGCTCTGCGATATCTGTATGGCGTTTGTAAGAAATGGAAGACGGCCCGTTGACCACAGCTTCTTGCAGTACCCGTCCATTTAATTCGCCGTTGCTGGTGAGTTTAAGTCCGAGAATTCGTGCGAGCGTCGGTTCAATGTCCGCATTGCTTGCCGGGGCAGGATCAACAAACTGTTTCTTAAAGTCTGGACCGATCGCCGCCATGAAGTTGAACGTAATCGCTCGCCCCAAGCTGCCGTGCATTCCTTGCCCTTGTTGCAAGATTGTGTCCGTGATTTGGACGGCGCTCATGAGCGGACTCTTGGTATCCACGGAGAAAGTCTTGAAACTTACAACGACAGCTGGTCGCGGCAACTTGGACGAGCCGGTTAGTCGTATCGTGCTTAATGGCAGAGCACCGGGCATCGGTCCGTAGTCGTCGTCGACGAAAAGTCCGCCTGCGTAATCTTGTTGAGCCAGGAACGCGACGATTTTCTCGAGCATGCCGGGATCGTGCGCCGGCAAATAGATCAGATCGGACCCACCGTTGGCGGCGACGACTACCTTGGCATCTGTTTGATTCAAAACCCGCCCTGTGCCACCGATTAACCCGTTGCCACTCACGGGGTGCTGACGAACTGTTGGTAGTTGGTGAGGAATCGTCGGGTCCACCGGCTCAAAGACTTTCTTCCCATCTGGACCATCGATCTGGCTATCAGGATCGTATAGAGGAAGTCCTAGTACATGAGCGAGATCAATTGCGAGAAAACCGAATGGCAGATAGCCGGTGTTGACCTCCTGTCGAACTTGGGCGTCCTTGTATATCCAGTTTGCTGCGTAGCTTGTCGTCCCGTGACCAGTGGCATCGACGACGTGCTTGGTGATTGTGGCAAAGCCGTGATCTGATGTCAGGAAAATATCCGTGTTCGCAGCTAGTTCGGGATCGCTATCGAGGTAACTGAGAATTTGCTTCAGATTAGTGTCGGCATTTTTGACCGCAGCCATCGAAGTCGGTCCGTTGATGCCCGGAACCAGCTGGTTCAAACTATCGCCTTGATTGTGCTGTGTTCCGTCCGGATCGCGCGACCAGTAGACGATCACGAATGGCTTCCCGGTCTTTTTGAACCTTGGCAGGATCACTCGGGTAGTAGCGTCTGCAAAATAGGCCTGCTGTCCGTAATTCGGACTGGTGGTTCCAGCGCTGGTATTGTTCCCTGCGGGCTGTGTTCGGACGGGAGTGGCTGTGGGGAGCCCCGCATTTACTAGGCCCGCAGAGACCTCCGGGAGCAGCGGAACGCCGTCCGGCGTGCCTGTCTCGTCGTCGATGATCACCGTCTCTGGTGTCGCAAATCTGCCATTGACAGGATTCAACTGGCTCACGTCTTGGATCGCGGTGGGGCCCGCCTTGCCCACGACTGCTGTGTTGAACCCGCGAATGCGCGCGGCGCTGAGCAGTGTTTCCTCATTCAGGTAGTCCCCATCGAACTGGCCGTCCAGATCGCCGAGGACTGGATCGTTTTCGATGTAAGGGGCGTATGTTCCCGGCGCTCGACCGAAATTGCCGCTTAGAAATACCGGGCGCCCGATGTAGATCGTATTGCTGTAGTCACCTGTATCGCCAAGGTAATGGCCGGTGGCGATGGCAGATGCGTTAGCCGTGGTAAAGGTTGGAAAAAGAGAATAGCTGTTGGCGAAGTTCACGCCGTGATTGCGAACCCAGAACATCGTAGGCGCATCGGTGGCGTTGACCGACCCGCCACGCAAGCCATCGGCGACGAAGATCACGATATTGCGGAGGTGAACGTCAAGCCTCTCCCTCTGTCCCGAGACGAAATCTGGAAATAGGGGCCATGCCATCAGGGTCACAACGAATGAGACCAACGTCTTTTTCATTTAGAGTCCCTCAATCTGATTGCCATCCTACAACACAGGCCCCTAGTCGACCGCAAAAAACCAATCGCCGTCGCCCGTGTGATGTCCGCTGTCCTGCACCGATCACCAACGAGTGGAAAAGTAAAACACCAGAACCTATCCAGTAGCACCATCACCCATTGGCTGGGCCCGCGGGCTGGACTCATCGCCCGGGGAGCAGGGTGAATAAAACTCGAAAAAAGTTAGCTTGTGCCTGAAAGACACGATACTCCGTAATCTAGATCTGATCGTGGTAGTTGTCGGGAACGCTGCCAACCGGCATGGCTTATCACCGACGGCTGGCCCATCGCGGCTAAGCCTAAATCAGTCTGCTTCGCGTGCGCGGTCCGCCGCGGCCGGGCACTCTACTGCCGCACCCTCTGTCGATTGGCCCGAGATGGTTCGAAGCTCATTTTGATCCTCCAGGCTATTTCTTGTGTAGACCTGTACAGAGATCTCTAGCTCGGATTGGGTGTCTCTACGACGAAGGTGGTGCGACGGGCAAACTGAGCTTCCTCGTTGAAGATTCCGAAAGCCTTTGCAAGAAAAACGAAGTCCCATGATGGGCGTCATTGTATATCCTAGAACTTAGTCCCGGATCAAAGCGAATGTCCATACCGATCCACCTTGCGGCACGTTCTTCACCATCTGACGCGATAGGTTCCAGTAAGATCCTCCGATGCCGGACAACACCGTGATGTATTGCTGTCCGTTGTGCGTGAACGTGATCGGCTGTGCATTGATGCCCGATCAGTTTGAAATTGCCACAATGTCTTGCCGTTATCGGCGTCGAGGGCAATGAATTCGCCGGTTTCCTTACCGGTGAAGAGCAGACCGCCACCGGTGGCGACGATTGCGCAATAGTGCGGATTGTCCCACAAGGGCGCGCGCCAACGCTGTTCTGCAGTCATGGGATCAATTGCGTCGACGTGCCCGATCGGCTCACCCGCCGGTTGTGGTGCATCGAGATGCTCGATAAATTGATAGCGGGTACCGGGCACGAAGGGCTCGACCGGCAGAAATCGATTGATCCGTGCCGAGTGCATCGTGTTTGCGTAAAGTAGACCGGTTTCCGGATTGAAAGCGGCGTGTGGCCAGTTTTTTGCCCCTTGATGAGTGGGCCAAATTTCGACCTGCTCGCCGGCACGCAGTTTTTTGGCTATGTCTGACTCCACGGGCCGGCCGGTTTCCATTTCGATGCGTGTTGCCCAGTTTTCCTTCTCATACGGCTTGGCCGAGAGCAGCCTCCCATTCGTTCGGTCCAGTCCATAGAGAAAGCCATTGCGATTCAACTGCATCACTATCTTGCGCTCTTCTCCGTTGACTCGAATGTCGGCGAGGATCGGTTCCCAGGTGGCATCAAAGTCGTACGTTTCGTTCGGAGTGAACTGGTAGTACCAGACGATCTCGCCCGTCTTTGGCCTGAGAGCAAGCAACGATGCTGTGAACAGATTGTCGCCCGGCCGTTCCGCTGGGTTCCACGGGCCGGCATTGCCGGTTCCCCAATAGACCAGGTCGAGGTCGGGATCATAGGAACCCGTGATCCAGGTCGAGCCGCCCCCATGCAGGTATGCGCCGCCCGCCGGCCAGGTTTCGTTTCCTTTTTCGCCGGGGCCGGGAATGGTGTAGCGGCGCCACAAATGCGAAGCTATGCGAATGAGGATCACTGTTACCGTGGTCCCGCCGGATCAGCAGAATATAATAAGCTTCTCCATCGGGCGCAGTGCTCCCTCCAATGAGAATAAACCGACGTCGATCCGGTAAATGTGCTATACCTCGGGCGTTAGTAGGCCACCTACACGCACGGTTTCGGAGTTAACTTTGCAAGTAGGAGGAACGATCATGTCGACCCTTTCCACGAAAATGGTCCGTCTTGTGGTAGCTGGATGGCTTGTGGCGATGACTTTGGCGGTTTCCTCTCTGGCGCAGGGTCAGCAGCACCCGGGAGGCCAGGCCCGACTCGAGAAGGAAGTGCGGCACGTCCTGGTGACACAGCCGTTTTACTCGGTGTTCGATAACTTGGCGTTCAAGGTTGACGGCGACCGCGTTACCTTGCTGGGCCAAGTCGTCAAACCAACACTCAAGTCCGACGCGGCAGCAGCAGTCAAATCGATCGAGGGCGTTTCGGCTGTCGACAACCAAATCGAGGTTTTACCGGTCTCTCCAAACGACGACCGAATCCGCCTAGCAGAATATCGCGCGATTTATTCGGCGTCCGGTATGGAGAAATATGCGATGCAGGCCGTTCCACCCATCCATATCATCGTGAAAAATGGGCACGTGACGCTGGTTGGGGTGGTCGCAAACGCCGCCGACAAGACTCTCGCCGACGTGCGCGCAAAATCGGTTTCGGGCGTGTTTTCGGTTACGAATCAACTGACCGTCGAGAAGTAGCCACGGGAAGCGATTGTCGCAGGCAAAAAAGCCATTCTCGTACCACGCCAGGGAACATCATGGCGTCCCTGCTGACGACTCTCAGAAGAACGTGCAAAAACCACGACACTTTCGTGACACTGCTTTAGTTCGGACTCAGCTTCTCTGCTACTCTGACGAAAAGTAACAATTTCTCGCGGATGGCTTGTTGGCGCCTTCGGTCCAAACGAAAAAGAAAACGAAGTTTCCCCGAGAATGGCGGGTGCATAGTAAAGCCTCGTGTTAAAGCGTCTCCGCCCGCGTCCGCTGCCACTCGAATCGGAAGCCACGCACTTGCAGTTAAAACTACCGATTTGCGCTTCCAAACCAAATTCCACTCGATGCGAGACCATCTTTGACGGGGAAATACCAGTGCTGGCAGAGCAGCGTGGCACGGGGACTGCCGTATGCTTTGCCCCAAAGCAGAATTAAGACAGGAATTACTAAAACGGCAGTAAGATTGGCTCTGAGTTGTCGGGAGGTTCTTATGGCAATCCAGTTCAATCTCAATGGCAAACCGCAGACGGTCGACGTCAATCCTGACATGCCGCTCCTCTGGGTCTTACGCGATACGCTTGGCATGACCGGCACAAAGTTTGGCTGCGGTATGGCCTTGTGCGGAGCCTGCACTGTTCACATCGACGGTGAGGCTACGCGGTCCTGCATCACGCCGGTATCCCGTATCGCCGGGAAAAAAGTCACTACGATCGAGGGTATCTCCCCCGATCGCAGCCATCCGGTGCAGCAGGCCTGGATCGAGATGGACGTTCCGCAGTGCGGCTATTGTCAGTCCGGCCAAATTATGTCGGCCGTGGCGCTTCTTGCCAAGACCCCAGAACCGACTGACATGCAAATCGACGCTGCGATGACCGGCAACATCTGCCGTTGTGGCACCTACCAACGAATCCGCGCGGCGATTCACCACGCCGCAAAGCTGCATAGTGCTGCCTGGAAGGCCGACACAAACAGTACCGGTGCGAGCGCGGAACTAATTGCGAGCGCACCAAACGCCGAAGTTGGAGGCGCGGAGTAGGCGTTGTTACACGCAGACTGGATCGCCGCAGTTTACTCGAAACCGGCGTTGTCGGCGCAACTGGACATTGGGTTGGCTTCCACGTCGCAGAGCGTCACGAAGTTCTCGCCGCAACTCCGGCTGGCGCGCGGCCGCGTGCTGAGATCCACGAGCAGTGGTCCCTTCCACGACGACATTCGATTTGCAGAACAAGAAACAGGAAGCGGACCGCAAGTGTATACGTGCACGGGGCATTTGCGACTTTCGGCAAATCGTGACGCGGGACATTAGCCTACAGTTGCTCATGGGCAACGCCCAAGTGGGAGCCTTCCACCATACACGAGACTCTAGTGTCATCGGATGCAGCAGCCGTTTCGACAATAGACTCCTCTGCCGATCAGTTGTAATAGGTCAGTGTAAAGATCTATCGCTGAACGACGAGATCCATGATCTGCACGACAGCGTCTTAAATAACTCAGGCACCCCGGCGTTGCAGGCGGTGGGCCGAGGTGCCCGAAAGGCGTTGCGGGTTTTCGGCTCAGGATTGACTATCTCTTAGCCGCGGCGGCTGAGCTTTCCGCTACGGGCCGATATCCAGTGTTCGACGCTTTCTTGATAGCTTCAACTGTCTCGTCGGCTGTCAACAGCGTCGTCGTCTTGACTGCTTTGCAGCTCCCGCCTGCCGCGGCGGCGATGGCAATCGCAGCAGCGTCTACGCTCGTGGGAAGCTCGGCGATCAAGATGGTATCGTAGTCGCCAAATGCCGCCCAGCCGCCGATAAGTTTTCCGCCCAGGCGTTCAATCGCGGGACGGACTGCCTCAATGCGGCTATGCGGGTTTTTGACCAGGGCCTGCCAAGCTTCTGGAGTATACGCAGCCTGTACTAGATAATGGGGCATGGGCCCTCCTTTCGAACTGAGAGTAGTTTCACTCTGACAGCCGACCGTGTCGAAGTCAACGAACTGTTTTCGCCGCAAGACGAGAAGGCAAGAAACAGGGCTGTCTAGTCAGCACGGCTCCCAGACCCTTGCGCCGTTCATGTTTAAACCGACGAGGCACTCCGCGGGTGTTATGCGGCAGGTCCCAGGTGATCGGGAAGTCTCGGCATTGATTGCGAGGACTCTGTAGGCCAACAGTTCATCCGGTCGCCGCGCGTGAACGCAAAGAATTCTGGTAGGTTGCCGACCGTCGCGACCTTGGTTCTCCCTCGAAATCCTGGATCTCGGTGACCGCGTAAACGCTTTCTCCCATGCATACCTTACATCTGAGGGTAAACGCGCCCACTTCGTGCTGCAAGCCGATGACCCTGGCAGAAACTGGAATCGGCTCTCTGCATCGAGAACAGGAAACTCCGCGGTAATACACGCTGTTCGGTTGTCGGACCATTTGAACCTTTGGGAGGGTTTGTACTTCTGATTTCAGTCGAGTATTAAGATCGTGACTACTGATGGGATGTTAGCTCTACCAGGTTAAGAAAGCAATCTGAATCCACAACGGCCACGATGGACTGGAATTACTAACTTTGAATCAGAGGACCGAAGTCGTGAATTCTCGGTTTCCGCCGGTTTTGGGCAAGGATTCTCCCAAAAGGTGTGCTAGCCCGCGGAAAGCACAACCATCGCGGCCTAAAAACCGGGCGTAACCGGAATTTTGATGGTATTTTTACCGAACGACATCACAATTCTGAATCGATATCGCCGACGTCTCATGCTTACGTCCAGGAGATTCGCATCAGGCCAACTCAGGAAGTCCGCAGTTTTCGAGAGCTCGTAGCGCACATGATCGCCGATCACGACACGCATATCGGGTTAAGCGGCAGACAAGAGCCGGGAGGAATCGGAAAAACTCACGGAGAAGTACAAGAACATAGAGATACGCGCAGAATTTCTTAACGCGATGAAGCAGAGTTACGATTACGGAGAGAAGGTCTTCGCGGATCTAAATGACCAGAACGCGACGGATATAGGCACGGCCATGCGGGGAGAGCAGACGACTCGCGTGGGCGCAGCGTGGCGGCAGAAAGTCTCGCATCGCGAGGGAGGCGACATGAGTGGGAACAAGAGTGTCGGTGGGAGTCCTGGCCGGTTTGTATGGCTACTCGCGTTGATTCTCTTGTTCAGGGCGATCCCAGTGATTGCGCAATTACCCACCGGCACGATTCTGGGGCTAGTGAAGGACGCGAGCGGCGCATCGATTCCGAATGCGACTGTAACCGTGTTGAATGTCGGAACGGATCTGAGGCGAACCTTCCTGACGAGCGAGGAAGGGGCCTATCGATTCCCGGCGCTGCCGGTCGGCCGTTACACCGTGAAGGCCGAGAGTACAGGCTTCAAGACCGAGACACATGAAGGGTTGGTGCTCGATGTGACCCAGGAAGCGGTGGTGAACTTCACGCTCCAGGTGGGCAGGACGGAGGAACAGGTAGTGGTCACCGGGGAACCGCCACTGGTCAACATGACGAACAGCTCGCTGGGCGGCCTGGTGAACTCAGATCAAATGGCGGACCTGCCGCTAAACGGCCGGAACTATATCGACCTAACCCTGATGCAATCGGGAGTCGCAAAAGCCGCGGCCATCGGGAATGGCCAGGGCACGACCGGCACCTGGTTTAGTAGCAACGGAGCGCCCATGCGGTCAAACAATATTATGCTTGATGGAGCACGATTGACGAACGCTTTTTCTGGTAGTTCCGGTACAGAAGCCGGGACCACGCTGGGCGTGGACGGAATCGAGGAGTATAAGGTAATCACGAACTCATTCAGCGCGGAATACGGGATGTCGATGGGTAGCCAACTGGTGATGGTGAGCAAGGGCGGGACGAACCAATTCCATGGAGACGTGTTCGAATACCTCCGAAACAGCGCGCTGGATGCCCGGAATTGGTTCGATTACGGCTTCCTAAGTGGTGGCCCGCGCCTGCCGCGCTTCGAGCGGAACAATTTTGGGGGATCGTTCGGCGGCCCGCTCAAGAAAAACAAGACCTTCTTCTACGCCGTCTATGAAGGTTTGAGGCAGAACTTGGGCCAGTCCACCATCGACGCAGTGATACCTGCAAACTGTTATGATCCCAGGTCCAAGCAAATCCTGACGACAAATAACCCGTGTGCGAGCCTCAGCAGCGGCACCGTGACTCCGGTCATTGTGCCGCTGGCGAATCTCTACCCGTACCCGAACTTGCCGAGCGTCACACCGGCCGCGCCGAACGACCGGTTCACCTTTCCGTCCACCGCTAGGACCGACATAAACTATGCTCAAATCAGGGTGGACCAGAACCTCTCGGCCTCGGACACCTTCTTTGCCCGCTACACGATTGACGATGGTGTTGCCGATACCCCGCTGCAGGATCCGGGCTTCGCGACCGAGTTTGCAGGTCGCAACGAGTTTGCGACTTTGTCCGAGAATCACATCTTTTTGCCGACGCTGCTGAACACGGCCCGGATGTCGTTTAGCCGCACTCCCACAAATGCCGTTGATTTATTTCCTCCAAATCTGATAGGTCCCCAGTACTCGTTCGTGCAGGGAATGCGGATGGGGACCATTTCCATTGGCAACGGCGCGCTGAACGATTTTGGTGGCATAGCCAGTCTGCCTGTTTCCAGCGTCCAGAACGTCTACACCTTGAGCGATGACGTCTATTGGACCAAGGGCCGCCACGCGCTGAAATTTGGCGTGCTCTTCAACCGGTTCAATGTGAGCCTGAATGGTTTGCCGAACGCGCGCGGGGGATTGAGCTTTCCCGACGTCGCGAGCTTCCTGACAGGAATTCCGAGTAATTTAACCGCTATCACGCCAGGCTCACTCCTTCACCATTTCTATGTTTTCAACACGCTGGGGTTCTACGCACAGGATGACTTCCGCGTGATGCCGCGCCTGACGCTGAACTGGGGTTTGCGGTACGAATTCAATACCACGCCGCGGGAATCGCACGGGCACAACTATCGGTTCCTGAACGTCCAGACGGATGCGACGGCGACACAGGGCCCGATCATGCGCAACGCCTCCTTGAAAAACTTTAGTCCGCGGATCGGGTTTGCCTGGGATGTGACGGGGAAGGGGAACACATCTCTCCGTGGCGGGGTCGGTGTGTACTACGACGTTGGAAATATAGGCAGCGCGCTCAATAACCAGGCAAGGGCGCTTCCGCCGTTTACTACCTCGAGTAACGCCCAGAACACGACTGGTCAAGTGATCACGCTCCCCCTCACCTTCTCGCCCGCAGACGCTGGCCGCGAAATAGCCTCGTTTAATTACAACAGCGGACAGCCCTACCTGCTGCAGTACAATCTAACCGGCGAACGCCAGTTGCCGGGCAACATGGCGTTATCTGTGTCGTATGTGGGAAGTCGCGGACGCAACCTCTTCACCATAAGAGAATTCAACTGGAACATTCCGCTTTCGGTCACAAACGGGATCGAGTTCTGGGGTCCCGATCCTTCGATACTCACCAGGGTCAACCCAAACTGGGGCACCGCAGCGATGGTCACGGCCGGCGCTGACTCTTGGTACAACTCTCTGCAAGTCGAGGTGACCAAGCACGTGTCCCACGGGTTAGAGTTCCAGGGCACGTACACATGGTCGCAGAGTCTAGACACCGCCCAGGCTCAGCAGTACTCGAACGACTGTGGCATAAACGCCCCAGGCTCTAGCCACGGTGTCGATCCGATCTTCCCGATCCATGACAAGGGCCCGTCTTGCACGGACGAGCCACATGACTTTAGCCTCAACGTCTTGTATCGCTTCCCGAACATCGAGTCTGACAACTTTGCCGCTAAGTTCCTCGACGGCTGGTGGATCGGGAACATCGTGTCCATCCAGTCCGGATTAGCTTTCGCGCCGAACGTCGTGGGCCTTATCTCGAATTCGGGTGTCTTTGCTGGCGACCAGGGGGACAGGCCCAACTTAGTTACACCTGCCAACTTGGCTGGGGCGAAGGCCGTCAACCCTAATGCCGTAGTTTACAACCACGGCACGATCTACGCCGGCGGCAACGCCAACCAGTGGTTCAATCCCAACATGTTCACGTTGGTAGGACAGAAACAGACAGCACCGTGCCCGTCGAATGACCCGTCAAACCTGCTATCGATGTGCTCTTTCGGGTATCTTGGCGACGCCGGCCGCGACATGCTGCGGGGACCGGGGCTGCGGACGTGGGACTTCTCGCTGGGAAAGGACTCGGCGCTAGGGTTCCTCGGCGAGGCCGGGAAGCTGCAGTTTCGCGCGGAGTTCTTCAACATCCTGAACCACCCAAACTTCGGCTTACCGAACGGCACCATCTTCGCCGGCAGCATCACGAACGAAACTCCGCTTGGCAACGCGGGTCAAATTACGTACACAAACACGACCTCGCGACAAGTCCAGTTTGCTCTGAAGATTGTCTTCTAAGGAGTCTCGGGACGGTTGTTGGGGTCAGCAGACTCTTTTCGAGGTGAGACTCGATTCCCGCCAGTGAATCGTGTTTGAAAAAAGCTAGTCTGGATTTCTCACGGAAAATTAGAAAACGGCTGTCGCTTCTGGCGTAACTCTTTTTGCCGAAAGAAGTTTTGTCCAAGAGCAGCACCAGCCTTGTGGCCTGGCACTCGGCTATGAAGATCTGACCGCCCACGACGAGTTACCGAACAATCCTTGCTGGCGGTGTTGGTCGCAAAGTTGGATCCGAACAAAGAAGCTTTGGCAGGCAAGAGCACGGTGAACCGGCTGGAACTGACCCAGGCCAGCGCGAAGGGGCGCTACAAATCCGCTGCATGGAAATCAGGAAGGGCGTTTCTACCACGGCCACTATTTATCTGCTATCTGCATTTTCTGGGGGAGTTTCTGCTGTTTGCGCGGTTGCGGCCATCGGACATTGATGCAGATTCGTTCCGGGTGATCCGCCGTGGGCATCCTGGTGCAAGCCGACTCGGGGTTTTGTCGGGAAGAGCTGATGGCCTGATGGGAAGCCGAGAGTGCGGACTACGTGCTAGGGCGAAAAAACGATCGTCGGCAGGCCAAGATTCAGACAGATTTGAAGCAGGCGGAACGGAAGCATCGCAAAACAGGCCGTGCCGCACCCCTGTTCAAGGAGTTTGACTATCAGACGTGTGAGACGGCGGAACTGTCTGCGTTTGAAGTTTCGCCGTGGCATTCTCGGGATGGCGAATGTGGCTATCGCACGAAAGTTGGCGGTGCGGCTGAACACTGCGCGAAACAGTTCAGTCAGTGCCGCCGGCTCGTATTCAGGGTGGACTGAGTGGTGGACGACAGCCCCTCGCAGCTCTGATGGAGCGTTTTGTCTATCCCTGTAGAAGAAAAGTTGTCCTTTTTAGCTCTGCCGTACTGACCCGTCCAGATACCGCTTCGTTTCCCCTACGATAGTTTTGAGAAACTCGAGCCGCGCACGTGTCATCGGTCCTGTCTACCGGTGAAACGCGCCTGGCGAGAGGCAGCTTCGTGCGAAGGGGATGTTGAAAGCTGCCCATCTTGGCCTCACCAGGCGCTGACCCCTGTTGTTCAGTCACCATTCCGAGCGGCCGACGCGACGGAATCGACCCCGGCCGGTAGTCAAAAGCCCTTCAGGCGGCAGCTCCTCGACCTACAAGGAAATGCCAGACGAGAAGAACTAGGCCAGCGACTAGCATGATGTGAATGAAACCTGTGGTTACATGAAATGCAAGAAACCCAAGCAACCAGAGAACAATCAAGACCGCAGCGATTATCCCAAGCATGTTTTTATCTCCTTGCTTCTGAGCGCGAGAACCAGCAATCCTGTTGCCGCGTACTGCGCTGACGCTCATTTACTCGAGGTCATTGCGCACGCCACATCATAAGAGACCTCAAATGGGATGTCTGTTCGCTTAGGAACACTCTCGAGAGTTAAGAGATCAGGCCCGTCTTGGAAAATACGGCGGGTATTCGGATCAACATGCTCGGCCAAAGAAAAAGTTGGGAAACCGTCCATTGCGAGGGTTTCTGCCTGTTCAAGACTAGGGATTCGGCTGAAAGTCACCTGCAAGCCATGTAAAGCCTAACAATAGGCGGATTTAGCCCGCGCTAACCGGAAATGTTGATCAAGTCTAACCTGCTTCGACAACCTTCTAGCTGTTGCGTGATTTGATGCCATCATAAGCGATGATGGACAGTACAACGAGAGCCCACACGGGGAAGACCGCAGCAACCGCAAAAGCAATGGCCAGACTCAAAACCAGAAGGACGCTTCGTGGGAGCAAGCGCCTCTCCTGTGGTTCGAATGGCGGGTCTATTGGTTTCCATCTTGTTTTCGATTCTGCTGCCGGGTCTCCTTGGCACGATCGTGACACGATTGCAGAAGGATTGCCAGGGACGCACAGAATCAGAAACGCTCAGCCTCACCACACCACTCAACGACTCGCTTTTCTTTTCCTTCTTCTTCTCCTTGGCGAACATCGCGGATTTCTGAAGAATTTCCTGCAAGGCCCCATGGGCTTTGCCCGGGAGTTGCATCGCCTGTTCCCATCTTAGAGAACAACTAGCACTTACCACTTGGCCGGGACGTCGTTCCAGCCTCCTGCATCGGGGAGGTCTGCGTGTTCGGCACCGTAAATGGAGTTGTGCCAGCGAGGTTCGCTACACATTCTTGAATTATCTGCGGAAAATTTACCAGGGGGAACGGTAAAGTCGGAATTGACTGGTCAGGCGCTTTAAAATTGAATGCGCTAGTGAGATCACCCACGGCGGTACGACGCCAAGCGCTCAAGTTAGGCACTTCAGCGCCAAATCGTGTTTCCAGGAATCGCAACACAGAGGTGTGATCGAAGAGATCCGAGGACACAAACCCACCGCGGCTAAACGGAGAGATGATGAGCATCGGCACACGAAAACCCAATCCAATCGGACCCAACGGAGGAGGGCCTGCCACGGTAGGGTCGACCGGTACGGTGACGTATTCGCCCGGCGTGCCCAGAGGGGCTGTAACCGGCGCCACGTGGTCAAAAAATCCGCCATTCTCATCGTAAGTAGCGAAAAGTACCGTCTTTGCCCACAGCCCTGAATTTGCCAAAGCGGTGATAATCAACGAGAGCGTGGCTTCGCCGAACAATGGCGGGGCCGGCGGATGATCGGAAGTTACCAGGGGCGCGATCAACCAGGACACCTGCGGCAGGTTCCCCGACGCCACGTCCGCTAGGAATCCCGTGGACAAATCCCCCGGGAACTGTGGCCCGAACGCGTGCTGTTGCAGCACAGACGCAGGATCCTGAAAATTCTTGAAGTACGAAAGAACGTTGTCCGAGACAACGCCGCCCAACGAACCCGCATCAGGTGCCGAATAAACCTTCCAGGAAATGCCGCGCGCCTGCAGTTGTTCGGGCATCGTGGTGTACGTCAGATGGCCAGCGAACGATGATCGGTTTCCCACCAAGGTCTGAAGTAAAGGTCCGCCATTCTTTCCATCCGGGTCGATCGAAGCCGCCATCGTGTAGAGGCGATTCGGATCGGTCGGGCCCATTACGGAGCAGAAATAGTTGTCGCAGATAGTGAAGGCGTCAGCCACGGCATAGTAAAAAGGAAGGTCCGCGCGGGTGTAGTAACCCATGGTCAGAACCGCGTCATTAGAATTGATCGCCCAACGGGAAGTGACAAACCCATCCATCGCACCTTTGTTCCAGCTCTGATGCTGCGGCAGCCAGGCATGGGTGATGTCGTGCGTGCATGCCGCATTTGTTGTGGAAGTGTCTAGACGAAATGGCAACAATTTGCCAATGGGTGGGTTCGTGTTATTTGCCGGGTCAGGTTGCTGAAACGCTAAACTCTGATCGGAGAATCCTCGTACGCCTCGGTAGCTTCCGAAATAGTGGTCAAAGGAACGATTTTCCTGGATGATGATGACGACGTGCTCAATGTCTGTTAATTTGGCGCATGGAGAGGGGGGCTGCGGAATGCCGATAGAGCCCCCACTGCAACCATGCAAAACTGAAGACGTAAGTTCTGTCGCAGCCGCAGCGGCACCAAGCTTCAGAAGTTCTCGGCGAGAAAGATTCCAAGCAGCCATGATGCCCTTTCTAAAATTCGACCGCTGAGAATAATAGTATATCGCTCAGCACGACCCGTTGTCAGTTGCCTGGGTCACTAGCTCAACTAGCGCCGACCCCGCCGAACTTTCGCAGCTGGGCCACCTACTGTAAGTCCTGTAATGTCAATCAAGGCCATCGAAGGGTCTTCACCACAGACGGCCCTCTGCGGCTTCACGGCTCTTGAGAAATGACCCGGGTTGCTCGGCCAAAGTGGACCCTGATTAGCAGCGCAGGGTGCAACCGTTAAGGCAAACTCGCTTTGCTCGTCACCGGCGCTGAACCTGTGCAACGACGTATCCGGCTCATTCTGTAGCACACCAAAATCGGCCCCCCCGGAGGAGCGGACACGCAAAGCCGAGGGCTGCAGACAACCATCAAAAACTGGGAGCGTCGAATGTTCCTCGTGAGCACAAATCTTCAGCGCAGTGTGTGAAGCCGAGGAGTCTTTATGCCGGATACGCGGACCACCGGGCCGATGATGCAGCTCTTCGCAAAACCGCGGTTAGGTTTTGAAGACTCTTTGCTATATCCACGACTTCGCCTCCACCCTGGAGTTCGAAGTCAATGTCATAGTTGCCAGCAGCGGCATGATCGATGGTCTCCCTGAGTCGAATGAGAGGCTCCACGACTTGTCGAGGCAGAATCAAGCTGATCCACACACTCAGCAAGATCGTAAAAACCGAGACGATGGTCAGCACCCATTCGGCGCGGTGGATCAATAATCGGGCTTGCCGGTGATCAGCTTGAACGCGCTCCCAATTTCGCTGTTTTAGAGCTGCCGCCAGCTGCAATATTTGTTCGCTAGAGATTTGAAGATTGCCGGTTACTCTACGTAAATCCGGGTTGCTTGCTTGCACTGTCTTCGCAATCTGACCGTCAAAGGAACCGATCCGGCTGCGAAGTTCATCAATCAGTTTGGTCCGGCTCTCCCTCCGGGACGCTTTGAGAACGTCGCCCAACTCTTTCTCATACGCCGTGATCACAGCCTGAATACGTTCCACAGGTGTCTGGCCGCCCTGGGTCATTGCCGAGACGGCTGCCGCAAATTCCTGCTGATAGATGTCGACCCAATCCAATCCTTTCTGAGCAGCAGGCCCCTCTTGGGGCTCGAGACCACCAATAGCCTTGAACTTTTCGGCTACGCCTGTGAGCGCCTCTTGGTTCGTTTGTAGATTTGCTGGATCGTGAAGCAGGAAATAATTTCGCTCCGCACGGCGGGCTTCTAGAATTTCACTGGAAACTTGCTCTGTCAACGTCGCAGCACGTTCATCCACATTGACGATGCGGTCTACGATCCACCCCATCTGGAACAGGTAGTAAACCGCGAGAATAATAACGGGTGCAAAAATCAGCCTTACGATAGCCAAGCTATAGCCAACCCTCCGTCGCAGGGAAGTAGAGGGAGCGAAGATTTTGCATGATTTTCGGGTTTTACGGTCCATGGTTATTCCTCGCAGTACATCTCTTCTGCCCCTTGTTAGCAATTCCCTTATACGACTATAGGGCAGAAACTGTAAGCCACCTCGTAATTCCTGTTGGTGATATTTCGGCAGACTATAAAAGGCAAGGCTTACCTCTCCCAGTGTCTATATGAGGACAATTTGGTTCTGGGACCGCATGTTGACGCCGACGTATGTGCGTTCAGCGCTATGCCTTGGGCTCGGCTTCCATTACCCTAGCACCGCCGCTGCGATGATTGCGGCCGCAACAAACAACCAAAGTGCGATTTCGCTCTCGATCTGTCTCTTGTGCCCCACAAAGAGAGTTTTCGCCGCTGCCCCCGGTATAACTATCAGAGGGAACCATTATTGGTGCAAGGGAATTCTTGTAGCCATATCCTAGTCGACCGTCGCTAGATGCGTTCGGGTCCTTAGCAGCTAGAATTCGACCGCTGACCGGGATTCTAAGAAGGACATTTTGTGACGAGACGATGTTAACCAGCAGGCCGAATCCCGAGAGGGCGTCGAGTCAAGGGTGTGCTGGTCTCGATTCACAGGAGGATCGATTTTCAAATGACGCAGGTCTCGCTAGATAGCCCCGAACCAAACCAGCACCTTCGTAAATGAATTCTGCTAGCACAAGAGAGATGACTATGGACAGAAAAAGCGCGAGATACCAAGCAATAAAGAGCAACAGACCCGCAATCGCTTGCAGCATAACGCTGAATGTGGCGGGAGAGGTCATGAGCGATCAGAGCTCCTCGGCCCATTCTTGGGCGCCGGTAGTGCGTTCGAACACTCTTCCTCTTCTCCGCGAGTACATGAATTATTCCCCTGCGGAGATTTGAGCCAAGCGATTCATCCGCTCTTGGCTTTTTCTAGCCCCTTAATTGGATTCCCCGGTGATTGGAGCCCCCTTGCGGGACGAGTTCGCGCAATTTGCAATACTTTCAAGACGGGACAAGGTCGCACTTTCGGTGCCACCTTCCCTAAGAATACAGCCGGTTAAGTCTTGTATTTGAAGGTTGCAGCCGTTAAAGGGACTCCAATTACACGATTCCCTTGAGAAATTTTTGCAGGAAACTACGAAATAATTTCTCATCGGCGTACCGCGCCGCACGCGCAATAACGCGCGATTCGTCAATGCCCTGAAACAACAGGGTGAGGCCAACGACGGTGACAAAACTCCTTGGCACTAAAAGCGATGGGCAACAATGCTGACTAAATCAGAAAAATCGCCAGGGACATACGTCGCGTTCTAGAGGCTCCGAAGTCGCGCGCGTAGCAGATCGGCCCGCTTTTGCGCATCAATCCGGTCACTCTTGTACGATGCAGGTCTGCCGTGAAACACTCAGACCGGCGCACCGGTTCCGGATCTCGATCCGGCCGTGCCGCGACGCAAGGCGCCTATTGCCCACCTCAACCTTGCTGCATGCGGATAAACCACCTCTCAGCTGGATCCTTTGATCGCAATCGTCGCTCCCATTCCTTCCTTTCTTCCGGTTCCGCCACAACTTCTTGTCCGCCGTCATCTCTGTTCTCCTGTGCGGGAAATGAGATCTGGTTCGACCCGGTGTCGATAGGTTTGAGGAATCTCTCCAACGGGGTCAAAGAGTCGTCACATCGACGGCCCTCGCTACCGTGCGAGCGATCGCCAGTACCGGAGCCATGCTTTTATCCGGGCACGAAGCAACAACGAGAGTCGGCCTTAGCTTGCCGACCCGAATCTCGATCAGATTTACGGCAGCCGGGAGCTGTAGACGAGCGTCTGGCACCAGTGACTGTCTCGAAGGCACGGCCAACTGCTTTTAAAGGACATTTAGCGTGGCTCGATTGGCTCGATACGCGCTCTTGACACCGTCATCGATCGGGCCGAGAATAAAATCCCAGCTGTTCGTAACGGAATATTCCCTTCAACGCCTGAGCAGTCATAGCACCTGAATCTTTGCGAACTGGACTTGTCCTCGATTTGGAGACAACCGGTCAGGAGACAGTGCCCAGCGAATGGAGGAGGAACTCCATGGGATTGTCTCGGCGGAAGTTCACGAGGGAGTGCAAGCTGGCGGCAGGAATCTCGCCTACTGCCGGCGACGGCGTTTCCGGACGGGCCAGAGTCGTTTTCGGCCAGAACGGCTGGAGCGCAAGATCGGACACGCGCTGGAGATCGATTTTTGAATTAGTGTTTGCAGCACATCGAGGAGTAGCGGAAACTGCAGACACTGGTTGGAAGGCCGCTGTCAGCCGGAGATCGAAATCCTGAGAGAAGAAGCCGAAGCCCTGCTGGTCAAACGCATGTGCGCTTTGGCCGGAGTGAGGCGCGCGGGTTTCTGCTGTTTTCCGTCCGGCGTATCAGCGCCCGCTGATGTGGACATCGAGCTGCACGATGCGATCGAGCGCAGGGCGCTGGAGTTTCCCAGCTACGGCTGGCCGCGCATGACAGCGAAGCCCTGAAGCCGCGGTGCAAACGCCCCGCGCGGTACAGTCGAAATGCAGCGAACAGTAAAGTGTCTCTTAACTCGGTGCAGCACCGCAGCGGACAACCCCAGTCCAGGTGTCTTTGGTCTAGTTGACGACATCACGATCCACGGCCAGAAACATCTTATCCTATGCGAACAGGAGATCCTGGCGAGATCCGATGGGACAGCCAAGGCGGCAGGCGGCGAGCGGTAATGGGTAATTTTCCGCTCCGAGATGGTAGGCCAGTCTTGTGACGATTGGCGATTGGGGAAAAAATGGCCGACGATAGTGGACGAACGGCAAGCGTGCATGAAGGATCTCCTAGACGCGTGGTCGTGGTGATGGTAGGCCTGGGTCTCCTAGCGTTGGCGGGGCTATGGACCGGTCGGAAAGGCTGGATCTATGCCCAAGGCAACCGACAAGCTCTCAGTGGTGCCATCCAGACACTCAAACACGCCTATGCCGAGGATCTGGACGCGCTGCAGCAGCGCCTGGCGCGAACCGAAAAGACGAGCACCGATCTGCAGGCTGATTTCAGCGTCGTGGCCAAGCGGTTGCGAATCACCCAGAATGAGCTCAACAAGGCCCGGGAAGAAGCCCAACAAGTTCGTGCCGAAGAAAACCAACAGTTGGCGGCGATGGACAGAGCGGTTAACGGCCAACTGGCCAGCAAAGCTAACAGTGCCGACGTCAAAGCGGTCAGTGGCGAAGTGGCCAGCGCCCGCGCCGATCTCGACACCACCAAGAAAGACCTGCGAATGGCGCGGAGCGAGATGGGAACACTGATCGCCAAGAATCACGACGATATTGAGACGGCGCGACGGCTTGGGGAGCGGGACTACTTCGAGTTCACACTTGAAAGGAAGGGTAATCCAAAGAAGTTGGGCGACGTTACGCTCGAACTGCGCAGAACCTATCCGAACAGGAACCAGTGCGACCTTGTACTGGTCGTTGACGACAAGCGCACGGAGAAACGAAACCGGACCATAAACGAACCGATTTTCTTCTACGCCCACGGCGCTCGGCAGCCGATCGAAGTCGTGATCAACCTCGTTGAAAAGAACAAAGTGCTTGGCTACCTCAGCGTACCAAAGGTCAGTCAGCAGTCGAGCGTCTCTGGTGGCCGAGACTAATTCTTTCGGTGCTCGGCGACCGCAGCTTCTAGCAGCTTTTAGCCGCAAGCGTTCGAGCCGTGGCCTTCGCAGTGGGAGTCTCTGCTGGCTTCTCGACGGCGCTAGCGGCGTCGATCGCTTTGCGATCAATCTCGATCGCCTGCGTGGGTGGTTCCCTCATTTGCCTGTGAGATGCCGACTGGAGTGCGCGGCTGCGCGCTAATCACTCTTGCTTTCATAATCCAAGGGCTCGACCTTCAGGATCGAAGCGCTGTTTTTGTTGGGGGCCCAGAAGGTTACTTTGTTCCCGGAATTTTCAAAACCGAATCTGCGCAGGCTGGAATACCTCGGAAGCAGATATTCGGTGAATTGGCCAGTTCTAGGATCGAGCCGCTGCACACGATCGGTGGTAATCCCTGCAGGACCACGCCGCGCTTGTTTAGCGACGCACCATACGGAGCTGTCCAGGGATTCGGTGCCACCCACTCTTCGAAGCGTTTTTTCCGAGTATCGAACATCCCGATTCGGTTTCCGCGGTATTCACCTAACCAGAGACGGTCTTGCGAGTCCATCTGGCCACGGCGGGGTGCTGAATTGGGCGTTGGCGGCTGATAAGACATGATCTTGCCCGTTCTTGCATCCACCCGTCCGATATACCCTGCACCATATCCATGAAATGACAGTTGTTCTGAGAATCTGCCGTAATTTCATAGAACCGATGCCCTTGAGGACCACCAGGAGCATTCTCGAACGCTTCGAATACGTCAAACTTGCCTGTCCGAACGTCCAATCGGCGCAGTTCTCCAAGCTCGGAGTCGCTCGTCCGCACCTTGCCATCGATATCGTCGTGGAGGGGCATGAGAAAATTGATCTGCTGCAAGTCGACGTTTTCTCTGGATAGGTCCCAGATCTGGAATTTCAGGGTTTTCGTGTCAAATTTCGCGATCTTTCCTTGGTCCATCATGGCGAGCCAAAGGTTTTCGTCTTTGTCCGCCTGCAAGTCCAGCATGCCAACAGGGTAATCCGGCTTGAATACGGGCACTGGCTACTCGGATACTTTGGCTGTTTTAGGATTGAGTCTTCCCAGGTATTGCCAGTTCGAATCGTCGTGCCAGATCATACTTTTCGAATCTGCCGTCAGATCATGAGGCATACTCGCTTGCCTCGATTTCGGCACTCGTGGGGTCGCGGCTAGATTCCATCCATTTAGGGGTGGGAGAGATCCGCTACTGTATGAGAGGATTTTTCTATCGAGGAGACGCCACAAAATTCGTCAACCGGAACGACAAAGTAATGTCTTCCTCGCTCTCAACCGGTTGCCCGTCGAGCAAGGTTTGCTCATAACGCCAGTTCCCAACGGCACTGGTTGCCGCGGGGACAAGTTCGAGCGGGCCACCCACAAGCTCGACTGCCCGGACGGTCCCATCCCGTCCGACAATAGCACGGAGCTTCACCGCTCCTTCGATCCGCTGCCTTGCGGCATTCTGTGGGTACACAGGCTGACGAATGGAAATCAGATGCCCGATCTGAAGGTTCCCGCCCACTTGTGGCGGCTGCGATTCGGGGCTAGGCACTTCTCGAATGGCGTGAAAATGAGAACTGATGGCAACCGTCCCCCAACCGGATTGTGAGATTTCCAGAGCAGCCGGTACAACGGACGCAGTTTGGGCCACTGCGGCATCGGCCGTCTGTGAGTGCTGTGGTGGCGGTACGAAACGCTGCCACCTTTCGAAGGGTTGGATCGTCGCTCGCTGGTTCTCCGTTGCGTAGGCGTCCAAAGTCCTGTCATTTGCAGCCGCCTGCGGAGGGCTCGATGCTTGAGCATTCGCCGCCGGCGGTAACGGGCGCTCGATACTGCCGCCCTCCGCGACTCTGGGGCGCGACGCGCCTACCAGAGATCCGTCTATTTCAGTCGGTAGAAGCAAAAGTTTCGGGTGATTCGGGAGACTCGACGGACTCAGAGCCGGTCCTTGCTGATCAACTTCTGTGAGGCCGCGAGTAACGCGTTTTGGTGCGGACGGCCACTGGTCCGCGCGTTTGGAAAAAACCCCAGGCGAAGGCAGTGACGGCAGCGCTAGGGTGGCTGGCGCGTTTTGCGTGCGTGACGCGGCGTCTGGCGTGCGCGAGCCTGTTTTCCCCTCTTTCGACACTCCCGCATGGGACGAGTCAGCGATTCGCTCAACAGCCGGCGCTTCGAGATGGGCTACCACGCTTTTCGAATTCGAGGGTTCTTGCATCAGGAAGATGCCAAGACCCAAACCTGTGGCAAGAGCAATCACGGCCGGCGAGGCCCATCCGTTGCTAGTGCTAGGCGGCATTCGGGAATCAAGTTGGTCGCGACCGTAGTCGCCTAGACAAGCGGAATTGGGAAGGCATTCTGAGGTTGGGATCCCCCCAGTCGTTTGTGTTGCATGGTGGTTCGGCTCAATCCTAGAGCTTCGAGAAATCGAGTGGATCGTGCCCGGATCCTCCATCGGTTCTGCTTCAGAGGGTGTACCGGTGGATTCGCTGAGCGCAGGGGTCCATTGCGGCGCACCAGAATCGGGTGTCTCATCAAGACGCCTTGCCCTTTGGCATTCCCAAGAGGCCCTCTTTCTGGAAACTACCGATTCCGGGACCGCCGGTTTCGGCGCATCATCCACCCGCACCAGGGGATCTACCTCCGTGATCGGAGGTCCATCAGCACGGACGAAGGGGACCCCCGTCTGCTCTAGAGATTCGTCGAGGTTAGTTGAAATGTTGAAATCTCCCGATAGCATCTTCTTCCGATCCACAGGAGCGGTGGGAACTGTGGCTATGGATCGTTCACTCGGGAACATCGCGGGATCATAGCCGAACGAAGATGCCTGTTTGCGTGCCGTGGCGGGAACAGATGTCGGACTTGGGTCTTCATCTTCCCAAACGATCTTGAATCGTCCGTTCTTAGTTGGCGTGCTGGGACGGAATGTTTCCGAGTAAGTCCAGTTTTTGATCTGATGGCGAGTGTCTTCGGGCATGTGAACGAACTGTATGCCAGCCTCTTTCTGGGATGGCCGCTGCCATACCACTTTTCCGCTCGTTTCGATCCAGTCTTCAGCTCTTGGCAGGCGAAAACGCACGCGCTGAAAAAAGCCGCCGACTAAGATCTCAGCGGCCTGCACCGTCGCCCCGTCCTCACTAAGGTCGAGAATCAGGCCGCCGTTGCCCTCGTCGAATTCAATGAAAGTCAACGATCCGATCGGCAAGCGGGTGTGGTGACGGCGATCGGTGTTAAAAGTGGCATTGGTGCGTAGCATTGTATCTCCGTTATGCGTTCAGCCATATGCAACAATACCGGTCTGGTTACCATGCACCACAGGTAAAATCTGCTCAAACAAATCTCATTTTGTAATTGTAATATAATCAGTATCTTGACGGTCGTCCTAGCAAGCAGCATCGAGCGTCGCAGCCAAGTCGTGAATGGAAGTGGACTGGAGTTGATAGCGAGTTCAACAAAATACATCCCGGCTTAAACTCTAACCGCAATCGGGCCGCATGGAAGAATGAGGAATAAGGTGGTGCAGGCGAAAGTTTTTAGTCCCTGTCTTGTCACAATCGGCTCTCCCGCGTCGACGTCGTGTCTCTGGCCAAGAGATACCCCTGGTACAGATGCCCCGCCAGAATCTTCCCTAACCACAAGAAGAGGATTCGCCGGTCAACTGAAGCCACGAGTTGCCTCGCAAGATCCCTGTCCGAGCAAGGTGGACACACTTATGGCTGCATGCGGAGCAGAATGGAACTGGATCGGATAATTCTTTGGCTTGCCTTTCGAATAAGCCCAAATTCAAACCGTCTCTTGTCCCCGGAAGACATCTCATGACCTGCAAAAATCTATGCCACTTCTCCGACCCCAACGGCCTGATCAGGAGTGCCGCGAACGGTTCGCAGTTATTCCAAAAAACCATCTACCATACGGGGCGTGCTGCTCAACGAAATTTCTGCCGCCAGACGCTCGACCTAGCTACTCAAGCCGTTTCGGGACGCGATTGCGCATCGTCAGGCCACGTGTGAGACGCGGTCGGTGATTCGTGAACTCCGCAGTCGGTCGGCTGCAGCAATTGCGAATATCGCACGCGAAACCGTGTCGAGTTTTTGAACCAGCTCGTTTGCTGAAAATCTCGCCGCGGACGATCCATTAGTGAGTCATCCGTACGGCGAGAATCGGGCGGCGTGTCTTGGTCCCGATGACCAAACCATCCCTTACCAGGTCGTCTCCGATGGACGGCGACGGATTTGCCCCTTTGGGCTTTAGCAGTGCTACAATTCAGCCGCATCGACCTATCCGGGCCCGCGCGGGCCGATCGCCAGACGAAAGTGGACTGACAAACTGCGGGCGTGGAGGTAGTTATGGAAATGCTTCATACCGCGTTGATCTCACTACTGGTGGCCTGGGGAGTAGTTACGGTAGTTCTGATCTGTGTCTTGGTTTATCGCAGTGCGCTTGCGACTCACGAGAAGGACCAAATCTTCCTCGGTGCCGCGGGGCAATCCATGGCCAAGGAACAGCTCGCCGTCGTCGCACGGATCGAACGGCTTAGCCGACCGATCACTGCGCTGATCGTTGTTTCCGGCTCGTTGCTCGTGGTCATTGCCGGGATTTGGCTGTGGCTAGGACTCGAGAGCTCTTGATCGCTGTTACAGCTGCCGCCAGGCTATTGGCAGCGATCTGATGTCCCGCTTGTATCGGTGTCATCCGTGTAGTGCACAACTCTTTATGCGTAGTAAACGTTCTCCGCAGATTCGCAGCGAATTGGCCGCGGGCGAACTGCATTTTTCCAATACGCTGAACGCCTAGCGCGAATCCAAAATGAGTTCACATTTGCACCCAGATAGGCGGGCAATACAGCACGAAGGAGCCTCTGTGTTGAGCAACTCCGGCTTCGAATTGTTGGGCCGGATTGCTTCCTTCCCGGTAGAAAATGCTGGTTCTTCCCCAGCGGTCCTTCGAAAGGGATGATCGCTCGATGCAAACCAGACCGCGACGTGCACCCCGTTATACGCTAATCGTTGCAGCAGAGGTGATCGAGCTGCAGACCGACACCCACATTAAAGCACGAACCTCTGACGTGAGCCTCGTCGGATGCTACCTGGACATGATGAATCCGCTCCCTCTGGGCACGGATGTTCGGCTAAAACTTGCGCACCAAAATACCACCTTCACAGCACTTGGCACCGTGGCATATTCGCAGGCAAACATGGGGATGGGGATCACCTTTACCGTGGTCGAGCCAGAGCAGCAAAGAGTGTTAGAGAAATGGTTCACTGGCCTGAGCACGACTGATCCGTAGCTAAGGCAAGAACCGGCAAACAAAACCGAATAATCCATCCATCTTGAAGATCCGTTCGGTCTGTGCGAATGCGGTAGGCATCGGAGCACTCGTCTGCCATTGCTCGATTTTGGGACGACGGCGCATAGCGGGATTCGAATTATGCCGACATTTCCCTCGCTCCCGAAAATTCCTTACGGTGATTGTCCCCACTAACATGTCGTCGACAATATGTTACGGGCAAGGTGGCGAAGTCAAAAATGTGGCCAAGTGGCGTTAAGCGCATTGCGTTCAATACACGGGCTCCCGGCCTCGCCCGCCTAATGTGACGCCCCCGCCCTCGGTGTCTTCCTCCTCGAGGGACGTACACACTATGTTCGAGAAGATCGTGTCATTCCCTACTGTCTTGCAAAGACACCGCGACCGATCACCTGCCTGGAGCGACCTACAAGGGCCCCCGAGGACGAGAAGTTGTAGGATTTGGCAACCGCGCCTCAAGTGGTTTGTCTAGACGCCTGGCAAGTTCGCCCAGTCATAGATTCGTAGTGTTTGTTCTTGTTGCTTCTTCGTTGATCTTAAATGATGGTTCTGTACGGTGTTCGACAAAAATATTTCAACCGCCCCAAGGGCCGCCCGGTGGCGCATCACGCCTATCTATAATTATGCCGTTCCCCGGACCGTATCCTCCTGTTCGGCTGCGACTCCCGAGATCTCTGGATTGATTAGATCTCGCAATTTCAAGGGGCGGGCTTTGTACCGGTGAGAATTCGGCTTCATCTGATTTTCGCGCGTACGGAGGGATCTCAGTAATTCAGGCCCGCCCGAGAAGGGCCTCTTGGATCGAGCTCTGTTGCATTAGTGGGAACTTAGGCACCTCGGTCCAACTGCGATGAGCTGTGAGCCAAACTTTCGAGTCAGTTCTTCTGTGCAGAACGATTTCCTTTTGCAGTTGCGCTACGTACTTCACCTGTAGCAGATTCTTCTTGCATGAAGATTTCTATTGAAAGCGCCCGCGCGCGTTGGTTGTTCTCTGTTGGGATATTTCTGATCACGGGCACTCTCGCTTTTGTTGCAGGCAGAGTTTGGCTGGCCGCTCACTGGGATGCCTCCTCGGACCCTGACCGTTGGCTGGGTGCTGCCAACCTGGAACCGGCCGATGCCGACTACTGGTACCGCTTGGGCTTAAACGAGAAGTGGGATTTCGAGCTGGGCGATCTTCGCCAAGCCGTCGTGTACTACCAACGGGCTACGGAAGCAAATCCCCGATCCGACACATATTGGATGGAGCTAGCGGCTGCTTATGAAGCTTTGGGTCAGACTTCGCGCGGTCGCGAAGCGTTCAAGAAGGCTAAGTCGAACCATCCGATATCCTCTGACGTCGCGTGGCGGTATGGCAATTTTCTCCTACGTCGAGGCGAGTTTTCAGAGGCATTTGCCGAAGTTCGCCGGGCCTTACTGTCGGATCCCAAGCTTACGGTTGAGGCCGTTTCCGAGTGCTGGAAGGCCAGCAAGGATTTTCCCAGGATTCTGACTGAACTTTTGCCCGCCCAGAACCGATACTATCTCATCGCTCTGGACTATCTCCTCTCCCAGCATCAGACCGATGCCGCTCTCTCTGTGTGGCAGCAATTGTTGGGGCTAAAGCAAGCCTTCGAAATGGCGCAGGCTGTACCCCTGATAAACGAATTGATCGGCCAGGGTCGCGCGGAGGACGCGCAGCGGGTTTGGCGGCAGGCGCTGCGGGCAACCAGATGGCCACAGAACGAGGGCGGCCACTCCTCGCTCGTTTTCAATGGCGGATTTGAGCACGACCTGCTAAACGGGGGCTTTGACTGGCGGGAGGACCTCATTTCGGGCGCCGCGTTCAGTTTCGACGGCACCGTGGTGCACTCGGGGATACGCGCGCTGCGAATCAAATTCGATGGCAGTGCGAATCTGGATTTTCAAAATCTGCGGCAATTCTTACCAGTCGAGCCGCGTCATCGCTACCACTTCGCGGCCTACTTGCGCACCGAGGGAATCTCAACCGATAGCGGTATCGGGTTTGCCATGTATGATGCCTTTCGTCCCGCCGCGCTTCAGATTCTTGGTCCGGGCCTGGTAGGGACTCATCCCTGGTCGCTGGTCGAAACGGATTTGATGACTAGTCCCGAGACGCGTTTGCTGGCCGTCGTTCTCCGACGCATCCCTAGCTGGAAGTTTGATAACAAGCTTTTCGGAACCGTATGGGTGGATGATGTGTCCCTGGTTCCCGAGTCCCGGGAGACAGAGGACAGCCGCCCATGACCGCGATTCGAGCAGGGATCTGCGTTCTGGTGGCTTTCTCTGTCCTGGCGCACGGCGCCGTGGAGCCCTGGTCGGAAGCTATCCTGGAGATTGGGGCGGCTTCGCTCTTTCTGCTATGGGGCATTCTAGCCATTCGCCAGCGGCAGCTCGAGATCTGCTGGAACTGGCTCTACCTGGCCCTGCTGCCCTTGGGCGCATTCGCGCTCGCACAAGAGCTGTTGGGATTTTCCGTATATCCCTATGCGACTAAGGTCGAGTTGCTCAAGTGGGGTGCTTACCTGCTGCTTTTCTTTCTCACCGTCGAAACGTTTCACACTGCAGAGCAGTGGAAGCTTTTTGTCTGGTTCCTCGTGAGCTTCGGATTCTTTGTATCACTTTTTGCCATCATTCAGTACTTCACCTTTAATGGGAGGCTTTACTGGTTTCGCGTGCTTCGCCACGGTGGACTGCCCTTTGGTCCTTTCGTAAACCACAACCACTTTGCCGGGTTTGTAGAGCTGACCGATCCCTTCGGCCTGGCGATGCTTTTCTCTGGTGCAGTTGGCCGGGACAAGCTAACTCTGTTGACCTTTCTCACCATCCTTCCAATCGGAGCGCTGGTTCTTTCGGCCTCGCGGGGCGGGATCGCAAGTTTTCTGTTTGAACTTGCGTTGTTAACATTCCTGGTGCGGAGGCGAGGGAAGGGAGGGAGACAACTGCTGACGGCCAGCGGTCTCGCTCTCGTGGCTGGATTTCTTTCCATTTGGCTGGGAGCGAGTGGGAGCGTCGAGCGGTTTGAGAGTTTGACCCATGGGGAGATTTCGCTCGACCGAAGGCTGTCAGTCGCTAGGGACACCTGGCAGATCTTTCACCACCATCCCTGGACGGGAACCGGGCTTGGAACTTTCGAGACCGTCTATCCCCGCTATGAGAGCTATTATGACGGCCTAGTTGTCGACCACGCCCACAATGACTATCTGGAATTGCTGGCCGACACTGGCTTGGTCGGCGGCGTGTGCATGCTTGGTTTCATCATACTTTTGGCTTGGCGTGGGCTGTTCAATCTCCGTGCGGCCAGAAATCCCGTTTGTCGATCTTTGTATGCCGGGTCTCTGGTCGCGTGTGCCGGGCTACTGCTACACAGTACGGTGGATTTCAACTCGCACATCCCCTCCAATGCACTGCTATTTTTCCTTCTCGCTGCCATGGCCACGGGTCACATCGCGGAGCCAGGGCAGAGGCAACCTCAAGCCTCGCTCCTGTAGCGGGATTTTCTGCTTGACGGATAGCGTAACGGGACCATAATACGTCCTCGCTCTGCTAGCAAACAACTTTATAGGCAGGTGCGTGTGCCAGCTAGGGTAAAGGTTTTTATTATTTCCGAGAACCGCCTGCTGCGAGAGACACTCGCCCGAATCTTCGATAAGGAGAAGGATCTTGGGGTGGTTGGCGCGGCCCGACTCTGCCGGGAGGCAATCGAAGAGCTCTCGAGTACCCGTCCGGACGTGCTACTTTTGAATCCTGCTACGTCGGCGATGCCGGACCTCAATGACCTCCAAAGGATTCGCCGCAGGGCGCCGCAGCTAAAGGTAGTGGCGTTTGGCATGGAAGAAAATGAGGAGGCGTTTCTCACGGCGGTGCGCGCAGGCGCGGTTGGTTATGTACTGAAGGATGCATACTCGTCCGATGTGGTCGGGGCCGTGCGTTCGGCGGCGCAAGGTGAGGCGGTATGCCCGCCCCGATTGTGCCTTTGCTTATTTGCGCACTTTGCCAAACAACCTCTGGGGATGCCCAAGCTCCGTCTTCGCACTCACCTCCCGCTGACGCGTCGCGAACAGGAGTTACTCCCCATGATCGCTCAAGGGTTAACGAATAAAGAGATTGCCGCACAACTAAACCTCTCCGAGCAAACCGTGAAAAATCACGTTCACCGGATCCTGCAAAAGGCGGGAAGCAGCAGTCGTCTTGCGGTTCAGGAGCAGTGCCGGATGCCGGAGCTTGCCCTATAACGAGCAGCCAATCCGAAACAGACGTCGTACTTCCAGGTACTATCTCATTTCGTACCCGAGAGGAATCTAGATTGGGCGGCCCTGGCGTCTTGCCGAGTCGAGCTTTAATAGAGAGGCGGTACAGGGCTTCAGTTTGACTTCAGTGACTTCAGCTGCCTTCAGTTTGACTATAGACAATGGAAGGTATTGGTGGTAAATAAGGCGCACCAGCGGTTCTCGAGTTCTTTCGGGGGGATGCCTGTGAGCCAGCTCGCGGCCGTGCCCAGAAACAAGAAACGGATTAGAACGTCGAACCTTGGTTTTGGATTCGTCCCAGCGCTGGCGCTGCAACTTTTATTATTTTCAGCGCCGGTAGACGGCCGGGCTGCCTCACAGGAGCAGCAGAAGCAACCCATCGGATCTTTGAGCAGTGTGGGCGAAGTTTATGTGAACGAATCCCTGGCGCCCGCCGAGTTAACGGTTTTCTCCGGAGACACACTTCGTACGGGGCAAACCGGCATGGCCACTTTTGAAACGAGCGGAAAGGGCTCTTTCAGGATCTCTCCCCATACGCAGCTTGTGTTCACCGGCAGCCGCCAATACATTGCTGAGGTAAAGTCGGGAACCGTTGTGATGAGTTCCCTAAGCGGACCCTCGGGTATCAATCTGCGAGCCGGGAACTTCGTTTTGGTGGCGGTCACGCAAGGAGAGCAGTCTACGTCGAAGCTTGAGACCGCGTCAGACGGAACGTTCCTGGTCACCTGCTTGGAAGGCAGCGTAGGTGTCCTGCCACTTGAGGGAAGTAACGGGATCTTCCTCGCAGATGGTCAATCGGTGAGCATTTCCACTCAAGGTGAACTCTCTTCCCCGAAGGCCGCTCCGGCGAGCACGACACCTGCGACAACCAAGCCATCAACCGTGCGGAGAAAGAGCTACACAGGGTGGATTATCGTCGGTGCGGCAGGTGGCGGAGGAGTGGCAGCCGCAGCCGCTTTGGCGGGCCGGGGAGGTAGTAAGCCTGTTAGTCCCTCCTCG
>Ga0209526_10000320_pt1 | contig 30276 bp, 27 predicted proteins | sample JacPinW_OM2H0_M1_FD_188566 | JGI IMG/M metagenome (GOLD analysis project Ga0209526, IMG submission 188566) | Forest soil microbial communities from Algoma, Ontario, Canada - Jack Pine, Ontario site 1_JW_OM2H0_M1 (SPAdes) (version 2) | ecosystem: Environmental > Terrestrial > Soil > Boreal... | reverse complement strand
ATCGGCGAAGTGGTGCTGGTCGGCGGCATGACCCGCATGCCGAAGGTCCAGGAAGTGGTGAAGCAGTTGTTCGGCAAGGAGCCGCACAAGGGCGTCAACCCCGACGAAGTCGTCGCCATCGGTGCTGCGATCCAGGCCGGCGTGCTGCAGGGCGATGTCAAGGACGTGTTGCTGCTCGACGTCACCCCGCTGTCGCTCGGCATCGAGACGCTGGGTGGCGTGTTTACCCGCATCATCGATCGCAACACCACGATCCCGACCAAGAAGAGCCAGGTATTCTCGACCGCCGAGGATAACCAGAACGCCGTCACCATCCGCGTCTTCCAGGGCGAGCGCGAAATGGCGGCCGACAACAAGGTTTTGGGCCAGTTCGACCTGATGGGCATTCCGCCGGCGCCGCGCGGCATGCCGCAAATCGAAGTCACCTTCGATATTGACGCCAACGGCATCGTCAACGTGTCGGCCAAGGACAAGGCGACCGGCAAGGAACAGCAGATCCGGATCCAGGCTTCCGGCGGTCTGTCCGAAGCTGACATCCAGAAGATGGTCAAGGACGCCGAGGCCAACGCCGCCGAGGACAAGAAGCGCCGCGAGGCGGTCGACGCCAAAAACCATGCCGACTCGCTGGTGCATTCCACCGAGAAGGCGCTGGCCGAGCACGGTTCGAAAATCGCGGAAACCGAGCGCCGCGCCATCGAAGACGCCGTCAGCGATTTGAAGGAAGCGCTGAAGGGCGACGATGCGGAAGCCATCAAGACCAAGACCAATACGCTGGCGCAGGCTTCCATGAAGCTCGGCGAGGCGATGTACAAGCAGCAGGCCGAGGCCGATGCGGCCAAGGATGCCGCAAAGGACGACGTGGTCGACGCGGAGTTTACCGAGGTCGACGACGACAAGAACACCAAGAAGTCTGCTTAAGCGGGCTGACCACCATGGCCCTCATTCGAAAGAGCACGCTGGCAGCGTCTCGACGAATGGGGGTCATTTTTCTTTAAGCCGGAGGCTGCATCCTTAAGGGGCGCATTCCTTCGGCATGAGGACGAACTTCGGGCGGGTTTGACGAATGTCCACCAAGCGCTGCTACTACGAAACCCTTGAAGTCGAGCGAACTGCGGACGAATCCAAACTCAAAGCGGCATTCCGCAAGCTCGCGATGAAATGGCATCCGGACAAGAATCCGGGCGACGCATCAAGCGAAGTGCGCTTCAAGGAAATCAACGAAGCCTACGAGGTTTTGAAGGACGGCGACAAGCGCGCCGCTTACGACCGCTTCGGCCATGCGGCGTTCGAGCAGGGTGCCGGTGGCGGCGGACCCGGCTTCGGCGCCGGCTTTGCCACGTCCTTCTCCGACATTTTCGAAGACCTGTTCGGCATGGCCGGACAGCGCGGCCGCGGCGGCCGCGAGCGCGGCGCAGACTTGCGCTACAACATGGAAATCACGCTGGAGGAAGCCTTCATCGGCAAGACCGCGCAGATCGAGATTCCGGTCTCGGTCACCTGCGAATCTTGTTCGGGCACCGGCGCCAAGGCCGGCACCAAGCCGAAGACCTGCTCGATGTGCGGCGGGGCGGGGCGGGTGCGGCAGGCGCAGGGATTCTTCACGCTGGAGCGAACCTGTCCCGGCTGCCAGGGCCGCGGCCAGATGATCGAAGACCCCTGTCCGTCATGCGTCGGTTCGGGGCGGGTGACGCGCGAGCGGAATTTGTCGGTCAATATTCCCCAAGGCGTGGAAGACGGCACCCGCATCCGGCTTGCCGGCGAAGGCGAAGCCGGCGTCCGTGGTGGCCCGCCGGGCGATCTCTACATTTTCCTTTCGCTGGTGAGCCATCAGTTCTTCCAGCGCGACGGCGCCGATCTGCACTGCCGGGTCCCGATCTCGATGGTGACGGCGGCGCTGGGCGGTGAGTTCGAGGTGCCGACCATCGACAAGGGCAAGACCAAAGTGAAAATCCCTGCCGGAACCCAGTCCGGGCGGCGCTTTCGCATTGCATCAAAGGGCATGCCGGTGCTCCGCTCGCGTCAGACCGGCGACATGTATGTCCAGGTCGTGGTCGAAACGCCGCAGAATTTGACCAAGAAGCAGCAGGAATTGCTGGCCGAATTTGAAAAATTATCCTCGGGCGCAACCCAGCCGGAAGCAGCGGGTTTCTTCACTAAGGTCAAGGACTTCTTCGGTACCCGCGCCAACTGAAGCGCGCGTTCGGCTTGACCGTTTCAGTTGCTACCTATACGTCTTTATGACCAATTTCTGACAGTCCCCGCTATTTGCGGTCCCGCCTGGTAGCGACAATGCCTTTGCAATCGTCCGTGCGTGCGTTGAAAAAGCCCCCTCGTCTCGATGATGAGGTGCGTTTCCTTCGCTCATGGATCGAGAAGCCGCTGCATATGGGCGCGGTGATGCCATCGGGGCGCTTCCTGGCGCGCACCATGGCGCATTATGTCGATATCGATTCCAAAGGGCCGGTCGTCGAACTTGGGCCGGGGACCGGTGCTATCACCAGCGCCTTGATCGAGCACGGCGTCGATCAGAAGCGCCTCGTACTGGTCGAATATAACCCCGGTTTCTGTGCCCTGCTGCGCGACCGTTATCCGCAGGCGACGGTGGTTCAGGGCGACGCCTACGCGTTGCGGGATTCGCTCTGGAATGTGTTGAGCGCGCCTGCGTCCGCGGTGGTTTCCGGCCTGCCGCTGGTGACCAAACCAATGCTGACGCGCTTGCGGCTGATCCGCGACGCCTTCCTCGCGCTGGCGCCGGGCGCGCCGTTCGTGCAGTTCACCTATTCGGTGGTGCCGCCAATCCCGAAATCGCTGCCGGGGGTGTCCACAGAAGCCTCCGAGCGGATCTGGATGAACCTTCCGCCGGCCCGTGTCTGGGTGTATCGCAAGGGCTGAACCGATTTCTTGCCGCGAGGCGGCGGGTTCGTCTCTTATTGCGATCTGGATCATGACAGCGCTGAAAATCCTGGTGATCCCCGGCTCGCTGCGCACTGGCTCGCTCAATGTGCGGCTTGCGGCCGCCGCCGCCTATCAATTCGCGCAAGCCGGTGCCGACGTCACCCGAATATCGCTCGCCGATTTTCCGCTCCCAATCTATGACGGCGATTTGCAGAGCAAGTCGGGCGTGCCGAAAAACGCGCTCAATCTCAAGCGGATGATCGGCGCCCATCATGGCGTGTTGGTCGTGACGCCGGAATATAATTCCTCGGTGCCGCCTCTGGTGAAGAATACCATCGACTGGGTGACGCGGGTGCAGGACGGCCAAGAAAGCCGCGGCCAGGTGTTTCGCGGACGCGCCTTTGCGATCGCTGCCGCCTCCGAAAGCCGGCTCGGCGGCACGCGGTCGCTGGCGGCGCTGCGGCTGATCCTGACCGCCTGCCACGCCATCGTCATTCCGAACCAGCTCGCGCTGTCATTCGCCAGCGAAGCCTATGATGATATGGACCGCCTGAAGCATCCGACCGATATCGAGGCGCTCAACGCACTGGTGCGGCAATTGATCGACGTCTCCCAACGCATGATGTGAGGTGACATGCAGCCAGCCAAGATCGCTCCCCGGGACCGGTTAATTGTAGGGCTCGACCTGCCCAGCGTCGAGGCGGCGGAAGCGATGATTGCGCGGCTCGGCGACAGCGTGACGTTTTACAAGATCGGCTATCAGATTGCCTATGCGGGAGGACTGCCGCTGGTGCGTCAGCTTGCGGACGCCGGCAAGAAGGTTTTCATCGATCTCAAGCTGCATGACATCAGCAATACCGTGGCGCGCGGTGTCGAGAGCATTGCAAGACTTGGTGCGACCTTCCTGACCGTGCACGCCTATCCGCAGACCATGAAGGCGGCGGCCGAGGCCCGCGCCGGATCGGATTTGAAAATCCTCGCGGTCACCGTGCTGACCTCCTATGACGACGACGATCTGCACGCGGCCGGTTACCGGCTCGGGGTGTCCGATCTGGTCGAAGCCCGCGCCCAGCAGGCCCAGGTACTCGGTGTCGATGGGCTTGTGTGCTCGCCGGAGGAGGCGGCCTCCCTGCACAAGATCGTCGGCCATCAGATGGTTCTGGTAACGCCGGGCATCCGGCCCGCGGGGACAGCCACCGGCGATCAGAAGCGCATCATGACGCCGGCCCGCGCGATTTCGGCCGGCGCCGACTATCTGGTGGTGGCACGGCCGGTGATCGAAGCCGCCGATCCCAGAGCGATGGCGGAGGCCATCCAGGCCGAGATCGCGCAAGCGCTGGGTTAGACAAGCAAAGGAACGAGAGATGGCAAAAGCCTACTGGATCGCGCGCGTCGATGTTCACAACATGGACGGCTACAAGGAATACGTCGCGCAGAACGGCGCGGTATTTGCGAAATACGGCGCCAAATTTCTGGCGCGTGGCGGCAAATACGAGGCCAAAGAAGGCTCGTCGCGGTCGCGCAATGTGGTGCTGGAATTTGCGGATTATGCGACCGCGGTCGCCTGCTACAATTCGCCCGAATATACCCGCCTGGTCGCAATGCGCTCGCCGCATTCGGAGTGCGACCTCGTGATCATCGAAGGCTACGACGGCCCGCAGCCGTAGGGGTCGTCATTGCGAGCCAACGGGTCGCGCGAATGCGCGCCCGATGACAGGCTCCGCGAAGCAATCCATCGGTGTCCCGGGCGGAGGGCCGGATTGCTTCGTCGCTTTGCTCCTCGCAATGATGGGGCGCTTTTTAGCGCCCGCCTGGCGTTACGGAGCCCAATTGGTTGCCGGAACAGCCCGCTCCGGCTATACCGCAGGGGTGAGGTTTTGAACGATGTCCGACATGCGCTTGATCGTTGCGGGGGCGGGCGGCCGGATGGGCCGCGCGCTGACGCGCGTCATCTCGGAGACGCCGGGCGCCGTCCTCACCGGCGCGCTGGAGGCGCCCGGGTCGGAGCTGCTGGGGAAGGATGCCGGCGTGCTTGCGGGGTTGCCTGCCAATGGCGTCGAGTTATCGGCTGATCTGTGGTCGATGTCGGCCAACGCCGACGGCATTTTAGATTTTACCGTGCCCGGCGCGACCATCGCCAATGTCGCGATCGCCGCCCAGCGCGGCCTGGTGCATGTCATCGGTACCACCGGGCTGTCGTCGTCCGATGAGGCCGTGATCAAGAGCGTCACCTCGCGCGCCATCGTCGTCAAGTCGGGCAATATGAGCCTAGGGGTCAACCTCTTGGCGGCGCTGGTGAAGCGGGTCGCGCAATCACTCGACGAAGGCTTCGATATCGAAATCCTGGAAATGCATCACCGCGCCAAGGTTGACGCGCCGTCGGGAACTGCCTTGTTGCTGGGCGAGGCGGCAGCCGCTGGCCGTAAAATCGCGCTCGAGCAACGTTCGGCGCGCGGCCGCGACGGGCAGACCGGCGCGCGCAGGTCAGGCGATATCGGTTTTGCCTCGTTGCGCGGCGGCACCGTCACCGGCGACCACAGCGTGATTTTTGCGGGTCCCATGGAGCGCATCGAACTGACGCATCGCGCCGAGGACCGCACCATGTTCGCGCAAGGCGCCATCAAGGCGGCACTCTGGGCGCGTAATCAGAAGCCCGGCTTCTATTCGATGGCCGATGTGCTCGGGCTTAGTGATTTCTAGAAATTTGAACGGACAGGAAATGAGCGACCGCCTTCTCGTACTCGTGCGCCACGGCCAAAGCGAATGGAACCTGAAAAACCTCTTCACCGGCTGGAAGGATCCCGATCTCACCGAACAGGGCATCACTGAAGCGAAAGAAGCCGGCCGCAAGCTGAAAGAGCAGGGGCTGAAATTCGATATCGCTTTTACCTCGGTGCTGATTCGCGCGCAGCACACGCTCGATTTGATCCTGACCGACCTCAGCCAGACCGAGATTCCAATCAAGCGAGACCTTGCGCTCAACGAGCGCGACTATGGCGACCTGTCGGGCCTCAACAAGGACGACGCCCGCAAGCGATGGGGCGAGGAGCAGGTGCATGTCTGGCGCCGCTCCTACGACGTGCCGCCGCCCAGCGGCGAGAGCCTGAAGGATACGCTGGCGCGCGCGCTGCCCTATTACGTGCAGGAGATTTTGCCGTGCGTGCTGCGCGGCGAGCGCACGCTGGTCGCCGCCCACGGCAATTCGCTGCGCGCGCTGATCATGGTGCTGGAAAAACTCTCGCCGAAACAAATTCTGGCGCGCGAACTCGCCACCGGCGTGCCGATCATCTATCGGCTCAATGCGGATTCCACCGTGGCATCGAAACTCGATTTGGCGTGAAGCGGCTGAGATGATGGCTCAACCCATCCTACGAACTGCCGGCTGCGCGGTCTAAAGATAGGGGGTGACGTGAAGATCACGCTCGATCTCCCCAAACTTGTGGAGGAAGGAAAACTCTCCTCGGTCGAGGCGGAGCGACTGCGCCGTTTGGCCGCCAAAGACACCAGTTCGCTCGCAATTAACTTACTCGTTGGCTTCGGAGTCGTTGCCGTGAGCGCGGGAGCTTTGGCGCTGGTGCCGAGGCCCGAGACAGCGCTCATCCTTGGTGTCGTCGTATTTGCGGTCGGACTTGCACTCACGTTCCGGGGCAGTGAGCAATGGAGCCTGTTTGCACAAATTTGCCTTGTGGCTGGGGCCCTGATGTTTTCGGGCGCGGTGCTCGCCTTCGGCAAGGGCAGTTTGACCGCGATGTTGACCGTCAGCGCCGCGCTCGCGTTAGCCTCCATTATCGCACGGTCGAGCTTGCTTATGGTCGCGGCAGTGCTCGCGCTCGGTGCCTGTCTAGGTGCCCAGACGGGCTACTGGCACGCCACCTATATGCTCGCCATCTACGAGCCGCTTCTCACAATTGTACTTTTCAGTCTTCTCGCACTCGGGACATTTTATGCTTCGAAGCGGCTCTCGGCGGACTACGAGCGCCTGGCGCTGATCGCAGCGCGGACGTCCGTGTTCATGGTCAATTTTGGCTTCTGGATCGGATCGCTTTGGGGCGATCGGTTGGCACTGGTCCGCTCGCTGTTGCAAGGCGATCCGAATATTCTGACCAACTACTCCGTCAGTTCGCTGGTCATTCCACCTATGCCGTTTGTGATCGGCTGGGCGATTGCGCTGCTTGGGGCCGGCATCTGGGCTGTTTGGGCGAACAGGCGTTGGATGGTTAATATCACTGCGGTGTTTTTGGCCATCCATTTCTATACGCAATGGTTCGAAAGGCTTGGATTGGCGCCGATGTCAGTCTTGGTCGCCGGTCTCCTGATGCTCGCCTTCGCGCTGGGATTGTGGATGTTCAATGGGCGCTTCGCAACGTCGAATGATGACGCTTCTCGAAGCTGAAAACACGTTCGGCCAGCAGAATCGTAGAATCGTAGAATGCTAATGTATCCCGACCTGTCCGGCTTCCCAGCCGAGCATCGCCTGCTTGCGGGTGATGCCCCAGTGATAGCCGGTCAATTGGCCGCCTTTGCCGAGCGCGCGATGGCAGGGCACCACGAACGACAGCGGATTTTTCCCGACCGCGGCGCCGACGGCGCGTGAAGCCTTGGGGCTTTTGATCTTGGTCGCGATGTCCGAATAACAGACCGCGCGGCCCATCGGGATCTTTAACAGCGTCTCCCAGACACGGACCTCGAAGTCGGTGCCGATCAGCACCACGCGCAGCGGCTGATCCGGCCGCCACATTTTTGTGTCGAAGATGCGCTGCGCCAGCGCGGAGGTGCCGTCGCGATCCTCGACATAGGTCGCCCGCGGCCAGCGCCGCTGCATGTCGGCCAGCGCCGATTGCTCCTCGCCGGGATCGGCGAACGCAAGACCGGCGAGCCCGCGGCCGCTGGCGATCACGATCGCGGTGCCGAATGGGGACGGGTGGAAACCATAGCGCAGCGTCATGCCGGCGCCGCCGTTCTTCCATTCGCCGGGCGACATCGCCTCATGGGTCACGAACAAATCGTGCAGCCGCCCCGGGCCCGAAAGCCCGGAGTCGAGCGCCGCGTCGAGTACGCTGGCGGAATCGCGTAGCAACCCCTTGGCGTGATCGAGCGTTAGCGCCTGCATGAAGGCCTTTGGGGTCAGCCCGGCCCAGCGGCGAAACAGATGGTGCAACTCATCCGGCGTCACGCTGGCAGCATCCGCCATCGCTTCGATGGTCGGCTGCGTACGCCAGTGTTCCGAGATGAAGGCGATAGCGCGCCGCACCGAATCATAGTCACGGAGCGCTGCGCTTTGGGTGCCCGGCTTGGTCAGGCGGTGGTCATTTATGGCGAGGTTCATCATGGTCTAGATGTAGGACGGGCACTGCCTCCTCACCACCCGATTTCCGATAAGCCTCTCACGAAATCGGATTATAAGTCGGACCCCTGCGCGCGGCCTGCAGCGCTGCACTTAAGGCCTTGGCAAAACTTGCTTTTTCATCCGGTCCCAAAAAGTTCGCGATGGCGACATGGCGTCCTTTGGAGACCAGATAGAGCTTTTCGATGCCGAATTCGGCATGGGCTTTCCGGTCGAGCCGCACCCACAGCGGATTGAGCACGAATTCGACCACATGACCGCGGTGGCTGACCCGGCGCACCCGCAATTCCGACGGCGTCACCCGGATTTCCTCGGTCGCGTTGCCGCGGCGGAAATTGACCCTGAATGCCCAATAGACGGCAAGTACATCGAGGCCGAAAAGCCCGAACACCGGCCACGCGCCCATCAGCAGGAACGCCAGCCCCGCGGCGAAGCTGACAGTGCTGAGAAACCCCATCAGCACCAGAAACCCAGTTCGGTTCAGCGAACGATGCGGGGTGAGCAGCGCCGAAAACAATTCCGGCTGCGCGATCTCGGGATCAAAGTCGTTGCCTGCGGTCATCGTGGCTCAGTATACCCGGATCATGGCGAAAATCACCCGCAGACCTCTGCCCAAATCGAAGGCTCTATCCCCGAAGCGAGTCAAAAATTCCCGCAAGCCTGCCGCGGCCAAGCCTGCCGCAGCCAGGCCTGCGCGAGCGCGTGCGGTACCGAAAAAGGCAAAACCCTGGACGCCTGCCGAGATCCACGAGGCGTTCAGCCGCTTTCAAAAGGCCAATCCCGAGCCGAAGGGGGAGCTCGAACATCTCAACCCCTATACGCTCCTGGTCGCAGTCGTTTTGTCCGCGCAGGCGACCGACGCGGGCGTCAACAAGGCGACACGTGCGCTGTTTGAGGTCGCTGACACGCCGCAAAAGATGCTCGCGCTCGGCGAGGAGAAGTTGCGCGACTACATCAGGACGATCGGGCTTTACCGCACAAAAGCAAAGAACGTGATCGCGCTGTCGGAAAAACTGATCGCCGAATTCGGCGGCGAGGTGCCGCGCACCCGAGCGGAGATCGAATCGCTGCCCGGCGCCGGCCGCAAAACCGCGAATGTCGTGCTCAACATGGCGTTCGGCGAAAGCACGCTGGCGGTGGACACCCACGTGTTTCGCGTCGCCAACCGTACCGGGCTGGCGCCAGGCAAAACGCCGCTCGAGGTGGAACTTGGCCTGATGCGCGTGATCCCGCCCGAGTTCATGCTGCACGCGCATCACTGGCTGATCCTGCACGGCCGCTACACGTGCCTGGCGCGAAAACCGCGCTGCGAGGTGTGCCTGATCAACGATCTCTGCCGCTGGCCGGAAAAGACGGTGTGAGGCATGATCGCCGTCATATCTTGGTCTGGCATGCGGGATATTGCTGCGGTTCTTCGGCGAGATAACAGTGATTTAGAAAAGGGGACATCCGTTGAGTCAGCAGGAGCCAGTTAGCCCGGCACCATCAGCCGTTCAGGCGGCATCGACAGCATCCGCGTCATCAGCTGCTGCCGCGGCCGGCGCGACGGCCACGCCGCCAGTGCAGGCATTGCGCAGTTCCCTGGGCCGGCTCGCGCTGCCGTTGTTCGCCGCGCTGGCCGCGCTCGGATTTATCGCGCTGGCGACGCTGCGCTGGGATGAATGGGTCGGCAGCGCCGTGATCCAGACCACCAACGATGCGTATGTCAGGGCCGAGCTGACCCGGCTGAGCAGCCGGGTCGCGGGTGAGGTTCTTACCGTTGCCGTGAAAGATTTTCAGCGCGTCAAGGCCGGCGATCTGCTGGTGCAGATCGATCCCGCCGATTACCAGGCCCAGGTCGCGCAAGCTGAGGCCGGCGTCGCTGGCGCTCAGGCCGCGCTCGACAATCTCGCCAATCAGGTCGAGCTGCAATACGCGACCATTGCGCAAGGCGAGGCGCAGCAGGTGTCGGCGCAGGCCCAGGAGGTCGAAGCCCGTCAGGAGCAGGAGCGGCAACAATCGCTGACACAGACCGAAGCCGGCACGCGGCAAAAGCTCGAACAGGCTACCGCCGGATACGCCCGCGCGCAGGCCGATGTTCGGGCCAGCCGCGCCTTGATCGCCGCGCAGCGCCACCAGCTTGAAGTGTTGTCCGGAACCAAGAAGCAGCGCGCGGCCGATATCGAGGCCGCCAAGGCGACGCTCGCCGCGGCCCGCCTGAAACTGGGCTACACCAAAATTGTCGCGCCCTTCGACGGCGTCGTCGGCGAGCGCCAGGTGCAGCCGGGCGACTACGTCAATATCGGCAGCAGCCTCATCAATGTGGTGCCGCTGCCGGACGTCTATGTCATCGCCAATTACAAGGAGACCCAGCTGACGCGGGTAAAACCCGGCCAGCCTGTCGACATGACCGTCGACAGTTTCCCAAACGAGCGGCTGCACGGCCGCGTCGAGCGGATCGCGCCTGCCTCTGGCTCGCAATTCGCGCTGCTGCCTCCGGACAATGCGACCGGCAATTTCACCAAGGTGGTGCAGCGTGTCCCGGTTCGGATCGCGCTCGACAAGGGCCAGCCGCTCTTGGAGCGCCTGCTGCCGGGAATGTCGATGGAAACCCGCATCCACACCGACGAGGCGAGCGCGGATGGCGCAAAGTAGCGACGCCGATCAAGCCGGCCAAGGGCCGCTCTCGCGTGGCGCCATCGGGCGTCAGCCGTTGTTTGCGGTCGGCGCCGTGCTGCTCGGCTCGTTTCTTGCCAATTTTGATAGCCGGCTGACCTCGGTCGGATTGCCGGATTTGCGCGGCGCTTTTTCGTTAGGATTCGATGAGGGCGCCTGGCTCTCGACGGCGGCGATCGGCTCGCAGATCTTCATCGCGCCGGCGGTGGCGTGGCTTGCGACCGCATTCGGGCTACGCCGGGTCTTGGGCATTCCGAGCCTCGTCTACGCCCTGATCTCGCTGGTGATCCCGTTCGTGCGCGACTATCCCGTGCTGATCGCGCTCTCGATCTTGCACGGCATGCTGCTGGGTACTTTCGTTCCCGCCACCCTGATGATCGTGTTCCGCAATTTGCCGATCAAATGGTGGTTGCCGGCGATTGCGGTTTATTCGATCCGGGTCGGATTCGCGCTCGATACCGGCACCTCGCTGGTCGGCTTCTACGTCGATCATTGGGGATGGCAGTGGCTGTACTGGCAGGGCGTCGTCATCGCGCCGCTGATGGGACTGATGGTCTATCTCGGCACGCCGCGAGAACCGGTCAACCGGGAGGTGATGCGGGATGCCGATTGGGGCGGCATGCTGCTGCTCGGCACCGGCGTTTCGATGGTTTACGCCGGCCTCGATCAGGGCAATCGCCTCGACTGGCTGGAATCCGGTACGGTGATGGCGTTGTTGATTGGAGGTGGCGTATTATGCGTCGCCTTTATCATCAACGAGATGCTGGTTCGCCGGCCATGGGCCCATGTCAACGTGCTGTTCTCGCGCAACGTCGGGCTCTCGCTGGTCGTGATCCTGCTCTACACGCTGACCAGCCTCTCCAATTCATCGCTGGTACCGAATTTTCTGAGCGTGGTGGCCCAGTTGCGGCCCGAACAGAGCGGCGTGCTGCTGGTGACCTATGGCGCGCTGCCGATGTTCGTGATGGTGCCGGTGTCGATCTTCCTGCTGCGGCATTTCGACCCGCGCTTGGTGGTGATCCTCGGCTTTTCGGCGTTTGCCGCCGCGAACCTGCTCGGCACGCAACTGACGCATGACTGGGCGCGAGGTGACTTCGTCGCGATCGTGCTGCTGCAATCGATCGGCCACGCTTTTACGCTGTTGCCCATCATCATCATGGCGGTGTCCAATTCCGATCCGACGCGAGCGACTGCGTTCGCTGCCTATATCCAGATCATGCGCCTCGGCGGTGCGGAAATTGGCGTGGCGCTGATGGGCACCTGGCTGCGGGTCCGCGAGCAGATCCATTCCAATTATCTCGGCCAGCATCTGGAGAACGGCCGCGACAATGTGGTGCGGATTCTCAAGCAATTCGCCGATCTCTTTGCGAGCCACGGTGCGGCCATCGCGCCGGCGCGCGCTGTTGGCTCGCTCTCGGCAATCGTGCAGCGGGAGGCGAACGTGCTGGCCTATATCGACGGCTTTTGGCTGACATTCTGGCTCGCGATTGCAGCCCTCGGCTTTGTCACGCTGATCACGAGGGCGCCGCCGGGGCCCTTCACGCCGGCGCCGTTCGGTGTCGCGCGGGGCCTGATGCGGCGGTTCAGGTGGTCGCGGACTTAAACCACAGGCACGCGCGTCTTGCGTCCCGGCTCGATCAGCTCCGGCCGCGGCCCGCTCAAGCGCTTGTGCATGTGGACCATGAACGCCATGCCGAACAGCGGCGTCGCCAAATTGACGATCGGGATCGAGACGAAGGCTGCGATGATCAGCCCCGCGGTGAAGATGATCGCGGCGTTTTCCTTGCGCATCGCCCTGGCTTCGGCGGGCGAGCGAAACCGCATCGCCGCGAGTTCGAAATATTGTCGCCCCTGCAGCCATGCGGTCGCGACGAAGAACGCGATAAAACCGGCGCCGGCGACGAACACGAAGGGCAGCGCGATCAGGTAGACCAGGATCGTCAATAGCGCGATCTTGATCCCTTCGGTCACGGCAAGCCCAAGCGGCAGCGCGACGCCGGGGCGTTCCGCCGGATAATATTCGCGTTCGACATGGTCGGCGACCTCGTCGACGAACACGCTCGCGACCAGCGAGGTGATTGCAGGCATCAGAAACACCGCGCCGAACACGACGCCGAGGCCGGCGGCAATCGAGACGATCCAAGTCAGAACGTTCAGCGGCGTGTGGAAGCCTGGGCCGAGCATCGCCTCGGCCCAGCCTTGGCCCGAGGTCGCAAACCAGCTCAACAGCCGCTGCAGGCCGACCGCCAGCACCGTGATCAGCACCAGCGCGAGCCCGATCGAACGCCAAAGAATAGAGCGCATCGGCGGCGAGATGATTTGCGAAAGCGCCTTGACGGCGGCGTCTATCATGGTGGTCTTGTCCTTAGCTGCGGCAACGCATTTGTCCTGACATGTCGTGGATATGGATCAGGATTGCAAGGCCGCCCGAAGGCTTGAGACTTTTGCCGTTACTTTTTCGACGGCCGCTTCCTTGACGGGGCCATATCCCCGTATCTCCATCGGCAGAGCTGCGATCTCAGCCAGCGGCCCGACAGTCTCCGCATGTAGAAGAGGCAGTAATTCCGTCAAGAGGGATTCGTACCATCCGATCAAGTTTCGTTCCATCCGGCGCTCGCGCGTGTAGCCGAAGATGTCCAACGGCGTTCCGCGCAACATCTTCAGATGTGCGAGCATTCGAAACGCGGGCTCGATCCAAGCTCCGAACTGCCGCTTCAATGGCCTGCCCCGTGCATCCTTGCCCGCCGGCAGTATGGGCGGCGCGAGATGATATTTTATCGCAAAATTGCCCTCGAACTCTTGCCGCAATTTTTCCTGAAATCCGGTCTGCGTGTGCAGGCGCGCGACCTCGTACTCGTCCTTATAGGCCATGAGTTTGAACAGCGAGCGCGCCACGGCAATGGTGAGCGACTGCGAATCGGGTACCCGATCGCGTTCAGCGGCACCAATTCCGTTCACGAATTCTCGGTAGCGCTCGGCATATCGGCTGTCCTGATAGGAGGCGAGAAAATCCGCGCGGCGCGCAATGATCTGGTCCAGGGTCTCCTCCGTCGGCGCGTGCCCCAATAGCGACGCGATGAAGTTTTTGTCGGCGATCGCAAGGCGGCCACTCGCAAAAGCTTGGCTGTTCTGTTCGACGGCGACGCCATTCAGTTCGATTGCCCGCATCAAGGCCTCCCTCGAAAGGGGAACCAGGCCCTGCTGCCAGGCCGCGCCGAGCATGATCACGTTGGCAAACACGGTATCGCCGAACAGCGCCTCCGACATCCGGTTGGCATCAAAGCTCCGGATATTTTCGGGTCCAATGGCGCGCTCGATGCTTTGCAACCGCAGGGCTCCGTTGAGACTTGCGTCCCGGTTCCGCACAATGTCGCCGGTCGGCATCTCCGCCGTATTGATGACCGCGCGCATCTCCGGACGGTACGTCGCCATTGCCTTCGATGATGAGCTGACGACGATGTCGCAGCCGATTAGGGCGTCGGCCGAGCCCTGATCGATACGGACCTGATTGATGTCGCCGGGGTTCGCCGACAGCCGGATGAAGCTCAGCACCGGCCCGAATTTCTGCGCAAAACCGGTAAAATCGAGCACCGAGGCGCCCTTGCTCTCAAGATGCGCCGCCATCGCGACCAAAGCGCCGACGGTGATCACGCCGGTGCCGCCGACACCGGTGACGAGCAGGTTGAAGGGTTTTGTCATCTCGGCGCGTTTGGGTTCCGCAAGCACATCGGCCCGAGACAGCAAGTCGATTTCTGCTCGCTTCTTGCGCCGCGTTGCGCCTTCGACCGTGACAAAGCTCGGGCAAAAGCCGTTCAGGCAGGAAAAGTCCTTGTTACATGAGGACAGGTTGATCTGGCGCTTGCGGCCGAACGGCGTTTCCTTCGGCTCGACGCTGAGACAATTGGACTCGACCGAGCAGTCGCCGCATCCCTCGCACACGAGATCGTTGATGTAAGCAAACTTTGGTGGATCGACCAACTGGCCGCGTTTTCGGCGGCGGCGTTTTTCGGTGGCGCATTCCTGCTCATAGATCAGGACCGTGACGCCGGGAATCTCGCGCAGCTCGCGCTGAACCGCGTCGAGATTTTCGCGCGGATGGAAAGTGACGCCATCAGGAAATTTTCGCGCGTCGAATTTTTCGGGATCGTCCGAAACAAACGCGATCCGCGCAACGCCGTTGGCGCGGACTTCGTGGGCGATGCCATGAACGCTGATCGGTCCATCGACCGGTTGACCTCCGGTCATCGCGACCGCATCGTTGAACAGAATTTTGTAGGTGATGTTGGTCTTGGCGGCGACCGCCTGGCGGATCGCCATCGATCCCGAATGATAATAGGTGCCTTCGCCGAGATTTTGGAAGACGTGGTTGCGGCCGGTGAAGAGCGAGGAGGCCGCCCAGTTCACGCCTTCGCCGCCCATCTGGATCAGCGACGTCGTCTCGCGATCCATCCAGCTCGCCATGAAATGGCAACCGATGCCGGCGAGCGCGTGCGAGCCTTCGGGAACTTTTGTCGACGTATTGTGCGGACAGCCGGAGCAGAAATACGGTGTGCGGGTCGCGCCGGAAATCTCGGGGATCGCGGTGTTTTCTGCGACAAGGTTTTCCGCCCTCGCCTGAAGGTCAAGGCCCGGAAAGATCGCATCCAGACGCCGCGCCACGATCGGCGCCAGCAGGCGGGGCGACAATTCGCCGACCCATGGCACCAGTGGAGTGTTGTTCTCGTCGTATTTGCCGACCATCCGCTCCGGCTTGTGGCCGGGATAGTCGTAAAAATACTCCTTGAACTGGCTTTCGATGATGCCGCGCTTCTCCTCGATCACCAGGATCTCGCGCTTTTCTCGGACGAATTCCAGTGCGTCGTGATGCGCCAGCGGCCACACCATGCCGACCTTGTAGATGTCGATGCCGAGCCGACGGCATTCGGTGTCGGTGAGGTCGAGCAGCCGCAAGGCTTCCATCAGATCGAGATGACCCTTGCCGGTCGTGACGATTCCGTAAGTCGCCTCCGGAATGTCGTAGATCCTACGGTCGATCGGGTTCGCTTTGGCGAAGGCGAGTACCGCATTTTTCTTGTGTTCGAGACGCTGCTCGATTTGCGGGCCTGGCAAATCAGGCCAGCGGTAGTGCAAGCCGCCCGGCGGCATACTGAAGTCTGGCCGAACGAAAACGCGCCGCGCGGGGAGATCGACCGACGCGCAGGATTCCACGGTTTCCGAAATCGCCTTAAAGCCCGTCCACATTCCGGAAAAACGGCTCAGCGCATAGCCGTATTCGCCAAAGGCAAGATATTCGGCGACATCAGCCGGATTGAGCGTCGGCACGAACCACGCCATGAAGGCGACGTCGGACTGGTGCGGCATCGAGGAGGACACACAGCCGTGGTCGTCGCCGGCGACGACCAGCACGCCGCCATGCGGCGAGGAGCCGTAGGCGTTGCCGTGCTTCAGCGCATCGCCCGAACGATCGACACCGGGACCTTTGCCGTACCAGAGGCCGAATACGCCATCGACCTCGCGTTGCGGATGGCTCTCGACCTGTTGCGAGCCCAACACCGCGGTCGCCGCGAGGTCCTCATTGACGGCGGGAAGGAATTCGATGTGTCGTTGCTTCAGGAATTTTTGCGCGCGCCAAAGCTCGAGATCGACGCCGCCGAGCGGCGAGCCGCGATAGCCTGAGACAAAACCGGCGCTGTTGATTCCGTCAGCGATATCGCGGTCGCGCTGATCGAGCAGGATGCGGACGAGAGCTTGGGTGCCGGTGAGGAACACCCGTCCGGTCTGTCGGGTGTAGCGGTCGAGAAGCGAATAATCGTCGAACCTTGCCTTCGGCGTATCGATGGTGTCTGACATGTCCATCCTCCCGCTGGGGGGTGCCCATAGAAGTATCTATCGTTTCGGCAGGTAGAAGATTTCTATTTTCCCGTCCGTAAGCCGCTTCTAGGTAGGATTATCCGGCAAATATCGATATTTTGGAGAGAATATCCAGGGCAGGAGTCTGACAAAAATGATCGATCCGCTTGATGGCCGGCTGTTGCTGCATCTGCAAAGGGACAGCCGTCAGAGCAACCAGCAACTGGCTGATAGCGTCAACATGTCCTCCTCCGCCTGCTGGCGCCGGGTTGCTGCGCTGGAGGCGGAAGGCGTCATCGCACGCTACACGGCACTGGTGGATCGCGAGAAGGCCGGATTTTCGATGTCGGCCATTCTGCATGTGTCGCTCGACCGGCACGACGAGAAATTCGTCTCGCAATTCGTCATGCGCGTCCGAAAACGGCCGGAGGTTTTGGAGTGTTTTGCGACCACCGGCGATGCTGATTTCCACCTCCGGGTCGTCGTCAGCGACATGGCGGCCTACAACCGGTTTCTGGACGACTTCATGTTCAAGATTCCCGGCCTCCGCCACGTCCGGACCAACGTCATCCTCAAGGAGATCAAATACGACGTCGCGCTGCCGTTCTGATCTACACGGCGTCGAGCGGTTTGCCGCGCACATTCGGGCCGAAGGTCGCGATCGTGATGATCACGAGGATCATCGCTGACGTAATCAGGCCGAACACGCCGTTGACGCCGGCCACTCTCAGCATGTAGGCGACAATAAAACCCGAAAACATCGCGCTGATCCGGCTCATCGAATAGACGAGACCCGACGCCCGTGCGCGGATCGAGGTCGGAAACACTTCGGTCTGATAGGCGTGATAGGCGTAGGACATGGTCATGTTCGCAGCCGTCAGCAGCACGCCGCTCGTGATCAACAGCGTGGCTTCCGCGAATTGCGAAAACGCCAAGCCAAATGCGATGATCGCCACGCAGGCGCCGCAGATGATCCATTTCCGCTCGAGCCGGTCGGCAAAGCTCGCGGCGAGCAGCGGCGCGATCGGATAGGCGAACGCGACGATGAAGGAATATTGCAGGCTTTTTGTAACCGTGATGCCTTTTTCGACCAACAGTGTCGGCACCCAATTGGCAAAGCCGTAGAAGCCGAACGCCTGGCAGAAATTGAACACCATGAACAGCACGACGAGGGAGAGGTATGGCGGTCTGAACAGATCCGCAAAACTCGCCTCTCTCACTCGGCGCGCGGGCGATGCATCCGGCATTCTCTCTGGACGCGCAGCAGCGGCACCAGTCGAGGCCTCCAACTTCCTGAGGACTTTGATCGCCTCTTCTGTTCGGCCATGGCGCGCAAGCCAGAGCGGGCTTTCCGGCACCAACAGCCGCAACACCCAGATCATCATGCTGGCGGCGGCGCCAATCAGAACCACCCAGCGCCAGCCATCGACGCCGTAAGGCGACCACGGCACCAGCCACCACGCCAGAAACGCGACGACGGGGACCGAGATGAACATCAAAGATTGATTGACCGCGAACGCGCGGCCACGCATCCGGCTCGGCACGAGTTCGGTGATATAGGCGTCGATGGTGATGATCTCGACGCCAATGCCGATTCCGGCGATGAAACGCCAAAGCAACAGGCCTTCGGAAGTGGTCTGGCAGGCCATCAGCACCGATGCTGCGGAATAGCCGAGCAGGGCATAGGTAAAAATCGCCCGTCGCCCGAACCGGTCGGCGAGAAACCCAAGAAAAAAAGTGCCGACGAACAATCCGGCAAAGGTGGCGGCCACAAAGGCGCCGATCCCCGAAAAGCCGAAAAAGGCCTGTGTCGTAGTGGTCAATAGCCCGCTACGGATGAGGCCCGGCGCGATATAGCCGGTGAAAAACAGGTCGTAGATTTCAAAGCAGCCGCCGAGCGACAGCAGGATCACAAGCCGCCACAGATAGGATGACGCCGGCAGGCTTTCGAGCCGCCGCGATATCTCATCGGCCCCGCCGCCACTAGCTGCAATATCAAGTCCAGCGTCGATGCCGACGGCGCTCATGATGTCCTCCCCTGTATCGTTCTTTCGCGCGCGGGACGCATTGCAGCGTTGCCCCGCGCGCTTTTGGTCGTCGCTTGCTATGTGTATATTTAGCAGATAGCGCTCGGAAGCCTAATTTGCCTTGCAAACCGAAGTTTTGGGGAACCCCCTGGGAGACGCCAATGAGCACGCCGGACCTGCCATTGACGGGCGTACGGGTCATTGAGATGACCCACATGGTGATGGGACCGACCTGCGGCATGATCCTGGCGCAGCTGGGCGCCGAGGTCATCAAGGTCGAACCATCAGCAGGCGATAAGACGCGCACGCTCGGCGGCATGGGGACGGCGTTCTTCCCGCTGTTCAACCGGGGCAAGCGCAGCGTCGTGCTCGACTTTGCAAAGCCTGAGGACCGCGAGACGATGCATCGGCTGCTCGCCGGCGCCGATGTGTTCCTTGAAAATTTTCGCGATGGGCAACTGGAAAAGCAGGGGCTTGGCGCGGATGAACTGCGCCGCCAGTATCCGCAGCTGATCGTCGTGGGCCACAAAGGCTTTCTGTCCGGCCCCTATGAGCATCGCCCGGCGCTCGACGAGGTCGTGCAGATGATGTCGGGACTGGCCACCATGACCGGGACGGTTGCAAAACCGCAGCGGGTCGGGTCGTCGGCGAACGACATCATGGGCGGCATGTTTGGGGTGATCGGCATCCTGGCCGCGCTCTATCAGAAGCGCGGCGGCGCCAAAGGTGCCGACATCCGCATCGGCCTGTTTGAAAACTGCCTGTTCCTGGTGGCGCAGCACATGGTCGAATATGAGATGACCGGCAACAAACCGCGCTCGATGCCGGAGCGCGAGCACGCCTGGCCGATCTACGATATTTTTGAGACGGCTAGCGGCGAACGCATTTTCATCGGCGTCGTCACTGAAGGCCACTGGCAGAGCTTTTGCCGGGAATTTGGCATGACGGAATTTTTGGATGATCCGGCGCTGCGCACCACGACCGATCGTATTATGGCACGGGGGCGGATTATTCCGCGCGCCGCCGAGGTGATAAAAAAATGGAACGCGGCGGCGCTTTCCGCGGTGCTCGACCGGCTCAACATCTGCTTCTCGCCGATCAACCGCCCCGAAGATCTGTTTAATGACCCGCACGTGCTGCGCCCCGGCGGCCTCGTCAACAACATCAATGTCGATGGCGAGCCGTTCCGCGTGCCCGCGCTTCCGATCGAGTGGAACGGCGCCAGCCTCGGCGAGGGACTAAAAGTGCCGGTTCTCGGCGCCGATACGTCGGCGATCCGCGCCGAGCTCGAGGCCACCGAATTTTCCGCAACCGGCAAAACCGCGGCGAGGCTCGCATGACCCAAGTCAAACACGTCTATCCCGACGATCGCGTCAGCTTGCGTGAGGTAGGCCTGCGCGATGGCCTGCAACTGGTAAAGACGTTTCCCTCGACCGCGGCGAAGCAGCGCTGGGTGCGCGACGAATACGCCGCCGGCGTGCGGCATTTTGAAGTCGGCTCGTTCCTGCCCGCAAAGACATTTCCGCAATTCGCCGATGTGCGCGAGATCGTCAAGACCGTGGCAACGCTGCCGGGTACGCACGGCGTCGCACTGGCGCTCAACGAGCGTGGCGTCAACGAAGCGCTGGCCTCAGGCGTTGCCGAGATCGCTTCGGTGGTCTCCGCCACCGAGGAGCACAGCCAGGCCAATGCCAACCGCTCGCGCGAGCAGGCCATCGCCAACATAAAGCGGCTTTGCGAGTTGCGCGATGCGAGCGGCCACAAGCCGATTGTCAATGCCGCGATATCGATGGCGCTGGGCTGTTCGATTACGGGTCCGGTGGACCCGCGTGAGGTGATGCGGATCGCCGAAAAATGCCTCGAGGCCGGCGTCGATTTCGTCGCCATCGCCGATACTGTTGGTTACGCCGGGCCCAAGCAGGTGGCAGAACTGACCAAAGCGATTGTGAAAATATCCGGCTCCAAACCGGTCTGTGTTCACTTGCACGACACCAGAGGCATGGGGATCGCCAACGCCTCTGCGGCGCTGGACGCCGGCGCGGGCATCCTCGACGGTTCGCTCGGCGGTTTGGGCGGCTGCCCGTTTGCGCCGGGCGCCACCGGCAATGTGGTGTTTGAGGATTTGGTGTTCCTCTGCGAAAGCAAGGGGTTCAATACCGGCATCGATATCGAGAAATTGATCGCGGTGCGCGCGATCCTGCGATCGGAAATGCCCAATGAGACGCTGTATGGCGGCCTCGCCCGCGCCGGGCTGCCCGCCGGGAAAACAAGCGTGGCTGCTTAATCTGGAAGGTGCCCTAAGTCGTCGGCGCCCGCTCGCGCGGCGGGGCGCCGTGCTCCGGACCATGTTCGACGACCATGACATGCTCCGAGATGGAGATGCACTCGACCAGCGTCGTCTCTTGGACAACGAAAGTCACTTGTTCAGCCGGAACCGGCGTTTCTTGGTCAATCTTTTCAGGAACAAGCGGCGGCGCGTCGATCGCTTCTGGAAACGGGCCGAATTCGCCCGCTACCTCCCGGAGCGGCTTTTGCTTGTCAGCCCAGTGCAAGGCGGTGTAGTCAAAGCCGTGCACGATGGTGGGTTTGACGATTTCGAAATAGGGCGAGATGTCGAAATCGCGCGGCATGTAGAGCGACGAATCGCGGATGTGCAGGATTTCGCGCCGGGCCTGCTTTGAGCCCGCGCGCGTGATCCTCGGCAGGATCGGATAGCGCACGGCGTCGAAGGCCTGCGCGATCAAGGCCGAGCAGATGATTTTGGTGGGATCGCCGGAGCCGAACGCGATCATCCGCCGCCGCCAGCGCTGCGGGATCGGCAGCGGAATCAGAAACCGCATCAGGTCGAGAATGTTCTTGGTGTCGTAGCCGAAGCCGATCCGGTTGATGGCGTAGCGGCACACCGTGTAGCGGTCCTCGAATGACAGCCCGACTGGCCGGCACAGCCGCGTGTGATAGGGAAAATATTTCGATAGCGGCGCCGACGTCACGCCCTCGCCGATATTGGCCTCGATCAGGACATGCGGCTCGCCGCTGGGCTCTTCCGCGCCCTCGATCGGGCCGACATAAAGCGCGGCGTGCGACCAGGTCGACTGGGTGAGATATTTGATGATGCCGGAAACCCGGTTATTGCCCTCGACCAGCAGCACGTCGCCCTGCTCGATGATGCCGCGCAAATGCTCTGGATCGCTCGGTGTGAACGGCTCATAGCCCGGTACCTCCTTCTCGAGGTACCTCGCGATCAGCTTGCCGACGGTATCGAGCACGGAGCCCATGACAACCTTTCCCCCAGCGGCCTTTTACGGCTGCTTTTTATGTTTCCTTATCATGGTCGAAAGCCGTTGCAATTTAGTTCATGGCCGAAATGGATCAATCATGTTTGATTCACCATGATGGTTGCTGTGGGCGACGGGATGCGGCAAGTTCGCTAGATGTTCTCTGTATTTTCAAAGCTTCGGAAACCATGACATGACAATGACGCGCCGCGATTTCCTGTCGGCGTCTGCGGTCCTTGCGGCGGCGCCGTTGCTCGGCGCCCGCGCATGGGCGGCGCCGTTGCCGCGCGAAGCTGACATTGTCGTGATCGGCGCGGGTGTTGCCGGCATTGCTGCGGCGCGGCGGATCATCGCGACCAATCGCAAGGTCATTGTGGTGGAGGCGACGGACCGGATCGGCGGCCGCTGCCAGACCGATAGCGCGACGTTCGGCGTGCCGTTCGAGCGCGGCGCGCGGTGGATGGGCAGTCCAGATACCAATCCCATGATAAAGCTCGCGCGCAATGCCGGGCTCGACATCTCGACCATGCCGTTCGGCCCAAAGATCCGGGTCGGCCGCCGCAACGCACGCGCCGGCGAGACCGAGGAGTTTTTGGCCGCCCTGGTTCGCGCCAACCGCGCGGTCGATGAGGCTTCGCGCGGCGGCAAGGGCGATGTGTCCTGCGCGTCAGTTCTGCCAAAGGACCTCGGCGACTGGGCGGGGACCATGGAATTCGTGCTCGGCGCCAACTTCGCCGGCAAGGACCTGAAAGACATCTCCGTGGTCGACAAGGCCCGTGCGCAGGAGCGCAACACAGTGGTCGCCTGCCGCCAAGGCCTGGGGACGTTGATCGCAAAGCTTGGCGAGCAAATGCCGGTTTCGCTGTCGACGCCGGTAAGCCGTATCACCTGGAGCGGCCGCGATGTCACGGTGGAGACGCAAGCGGGCAAGATCGCCGCGCGGGCCGCGATCATCACGGTATCGAGCAACGTCTTGACCTCCGGCACTATCAAATTCACGCCGGATCTTCCGAAGCGTCAGCTGGATGCCGCGGCCAAACTGAGTCTCGGCAGCTATGACCACATCGCCCTGCAAATGCCGGGCAATCCGTTGGGACTGGGGCGCGACGACATCATCATCGAGCAGAGCAATTCGACCCGGACGGCGCTGTTGTTTGCCAACATCGGAGGGTCGTCGCTGTGTTCGATCGACGTCGCGGGCTCGTTCGGCCGCGATCTCTCGGGCCAGGGCGAAAAGGCGATGGTGGCGTTTGCCGTCGAGTGGCTGACAAAACTGTTCGGCAGCGAGGCGGCTTCTGCGGTGAAGAAATCGAGCGCGACCCGCTGGAACGCCGCACCGTTCGCGCTCGGCGCCATGTCGTCGGCGGCGCCGGGCGCGCAGGTATCGCGAAAACTCCTCACCGAGCCGCTCGGCTATTTGTTCCTCGCGGGCGAAGCGACCCACGAAACGCTGTGGGGAACAGTCGACGGTGCCTGGGAAAGCGGCGAGCGCGCCGCCGACGCGGCGCTGCGCAAGATCGGCGCGCTCAAGGACACCGAGCCCGTGGCCGCGCCGACTTCGGGGGCAAAACGCCGGCGCCGATCGGGGTCGGGTGCGCCGATCAATTGAGCTGCGCACTACGCGCTTAAACCGGCAGCGCCAGTTGCATCAGATCCTTGGCGAGGATGATACGGCCGGAAAAATTCTTCTTCACGCCCTCGGTCCAGTTGTCGTCGGTCACGAGCGGATCGTCGCCCGGCACGAAATGGCTGAGCACCAGCACTTTCACGTTCGCCGCCGCAGCGATGCGGCCGACGTCTTCGGTCGTGGTGTGGCTATCGAGCAGATGCTTCTTCAGCGTGGCGCCGTTCTTGGTCTTGGCAACGAGGCGGTCGACTGCGGGCAAATAGAGGCATTCATGCACCAGCACGTCGGCTCCCTTCGCGAACTCCGCGAGCTTCGGATTGTAGGCGGTGTCGCTGGAGAACACGATGGTGCCATCCGGCGTCTCGAACTTATAGGCAAAGTTGTCTGTTATCGGCGGATGCGGCGTGCGGAACGCCGTTACCTTCACGTCCTCGGTCTGCAGCACCACGCCGTCCTCGGTGATGTCCTTGGCGATTAGCAACTTGCGCGGATCGGGGCGGCCTTCGTCCTCGATCCGGGTCTCGACGTCGAACCTGTTCAGCTCCCAATAGGTTTTTGTCATCGCTTCGATGCCCTTGGGGCCGAATGAATGGATCGGCGTCGACAGGCCGGCAACCCAGGCATTGTAAAACAGGTTGCCGTATTCGAGGTTGTGATCGGAATGGTGATGGCTGATCAGAATATACTTCACCGAAGGTATCGGCACGCCGGCCGCGACCAATTGGCGGCTCACGCCCATGCCGCAATCGATCACGAACGGCGTATCGTTCACCATAACGAGATTGGCAGGATTGGAGGCGCCGATGCCGATGCGCGGCCCACCCTTGGTACCCAGGAAAACGATTCGCGTGCGCGGCTTTGCCGGCGTCTGCGCAAACGCCGCCGGCGCGGCGATCGCCGCGGCGCTACCAAGCGCGAGCTTCAGCACATCACGGCGGTCGATCATGGCGCTCTCTCCTTGAAATATCTGCGGCACCCTAGCGCCGCATCCGCGCGCCGCACAAGCATCTCAGCGCAGCACGCCGTCAAGCGCGGGCAGGCCGATGATCACGGCCGCAGCGATCAAAGCGTAGCAGATGGCGCGAAACAGCCTCTCGCTGGCGCGGCCGAACAGGGAAGCGCCGAACCAGACGCCGATCGCGTAGACCGGGCCGACCAGAAACGATAATCGGATGGCGTCTGATGTGATCAGGCCTGTGAGCGAATAGCTTACCGCGGAAAAGAAGTCGGAAGCGCCGAAGAACAACAGGATGTTGGCGCGGGCGATTTTCGAGGCGATCGGCCGGCCGAGCCAATAGCCCACGATCGGCGGCCCGCCGGTCTGCGCGAGGCCACTGCAAAAGCCGGACAAGCCGCCGATGCCGACGGAAAGCGTCGGATGATCCTTCCCGCGATAGCGCCAGCCGGATAACAGCAGCAACAAGAGCGCAAACACGAAGGCGGAAATGATCCAGCGCGTCGTCACCGGATCGAGCCGGCTCAGGAAATAGGTGCCGATGGGCACGCCGATCAAGGCGCCCAACACCATCACCGCGGTCGCCTTGCGGTCGGCATGCTTCCACGCATTGGGAACCAGCGGCGCGGCGGCGACAAAATCGATGATGAGCAACAGGGCGGCGACCAGGCGCGGCGCCGCCATGCTGCTTGCGAGCGGCATGAAGATCAGCGCCGAGCCGAAGCCGGAAAATCCGCGCGCGGTTCCCGATACGAAAGCGATCGCGCAGATGGCGAGGGCGGCGTAGATGCTGACATCGGCCGGAATCAGGCCAATAAGGCTCATCCCCGCAGCGTGCCGCCGGTCTTCTTCGTCACTTCAGCCACGATCTTCGCCGCGACCGCCTCGATCTCCTGGTCGGTCAGGGTCTTTTCCCGTGGCTGGATCGTCACGGCAATCGCGATGGATTTCTTATCCTCGTCGATGCCCTTGCCTTCGTAGACGTCGAACACCGTGACGTCCGTGATCAGCTTCCTGTCCGCGCCTTGCGCCGCGCGGACGATATCGCCGGCCTTGACGCTCCGACCGACGATGAACGCAAAGTCGCGCGACACCGGCTGGAACGGCGAGAGCTCGAGCAGCGGCTTGGCGCGGGTCGGCTTTTGCCTGGCGTCGGGAATGCGGTCGAGGATCACCTCGAACGCGATCAGCGGCCCGTCGGCGCGAAGCGCTTCCAATGCGCGCGGATGCAGCTCGCCGAAATAGCCCAGCACGTTTTGCGGACCGATCTGGATAGTGCCGGAACGTCCCGGATGCAGCCAGTCGGGACCGCCCGGCACGATCTGCAGTGCCTGCATCGGCGCACCGGCGGCCGACAGCACCGCAAACGCATCGGCCTTGGCGTCGAACGCGTCGGCCGTCGCCGAGCCGGACCAGTGCCGCCCGATGCCCTTCGATGAGGCAAAGCCGTGGCGAACACCCGCCGCCGCTATCAGCTCGCCCTCCGGACTATCGCTAGTGAAGACCTGACCGACTTCGAACAGAGCGAGATCGGAAAAGCCCCGGTCGATATTGGCCTGCCCAGCGGTCACGAGACCGGGCACCAGGCTCGGCCGCATATCGGACATATCGGCCGCGATTGGATTGGCCAGCGACAGCTCGGGATGCCCGCGGCGGTTGGCCTGCGCGTGAAGCGGCGGATCGCGGTCGAACAATTCGGCCTGCGGTTTTGAGATGAACGACCATGTCACCGCCTCGACCATGCCGCGCGCGGCGAGTGCGCGCTTGGCGCGGCGGGTGCGCAGCTGGATCGGGTTAAGCACCGGCTTGCGCGGCGCGTCGCCGCGCTCGAACGGCGTCATCGGCACCTTGTCGACGCCGACGATGCGCACGATCTCCTCGACGATGTCGGCCTTGCCGTGCACATCGGTGCGCCAGGACGGGACTGCGATCTTCACCACCGGCCCATTGCCGGCCACCATGAAGCCGAGACGGGTGAGGATCATTTTCACTTCAGGCAGTGGCACATCGATGCCGGCGAGGCGCTTGACCTCAGAAAGCGGAAAATCGATCACGCGATCGTCGCCGAAGGTTTTGCCGACCACGATATTTTCGGATGGCGTGCCGCCGCACATCTCCATCACCAGTTTTGTCGCCATTTCGAGCCCCGGCACCATGAAAGCCGGATCGACGCCGCGCTCGAAGCGATAGCGCGCGTCCGAATTGATGCCGAGCTTGCGGCCGGTCTGGGCGATGTTGATCTCGTTCCACAGCGCCGATTCGATCAGCACGTCGGTGGTCTCTTCCGAACAGCCGGAGGCTTCGCCACCCATGATGCCGGCGAGCGATTCGACGCCGTGATCATCCGCGATCACGCAGACGCTCGGGTCGAGCGTGTAGGTGCGGCCGTCGAGCGCCAGCAGCGTCTCGCCGTCGCGGGCGCGGCGCACGGTCAGATTGCCCTTTACCTTGGCCGCGTCGAACACATGCAGCGGTCGGGCGCGGTCATAGGTCATGAAATTGGTGATATCGACCAGCGCATTGATCGGCCGCAAGCCGATCGAGATCAGACGCTTCTGCAGCCATTCCGGCGAGGGCCCGTTCTTGACGCCGCGCACCAGCCGCAAGGCGAAACCGGGACACAAATGGGCATCCTCGACCGTCACCTTCACCGGACAGGGGAATTCGCCCTTGATCGGGCGGATCACCGGGTCCTTGAATTTGCCCATGTCGGCAGTCGCAAGATCGCGGGCGATGCCGTGGACGCCGGTGCAATCCTGCCGGTTCGGTGTCAGGTTGATTTCCAGCACGGGATCGCCGAGCCCGGCCCACGCGGCGTATGGCGCGCCGATTGGCGCGTCGGCCGGCAGCTCCATGATGCCGTCGTGATCCTCGGAGATTTGCAATTCGGCCGCCGAGCACAGCATGCCGCGGCTCTCGACGCCGCGGATGGTGCCGACGCTGAGCGTGATGTTCTTGCCGGGAATGAAAGTGCCGGGAGGCGAGAACACGCTGACAAGGCCCGCGCGTGCATTTGGCGCGCCGCAGACGACTTGCACCGGTGCGGCACCGTTTCCGGGATCGACCATGCAGACCCGCAAACGATCCGCATTCGGATGCTGCTCGGCCGAAATGACGCGCGCAATGGTGAACGGTTTAAGCGCCGTCGCCCTGTCCTCGATGCTCTCGACCTCGAGTCCAATCATAGTGAGTTTTTCCGCGAGCTTTTCCAACGGCTCGTCGGTGTCGAGATGCTCCTTCAGCCAGGAGAGGGTGAATTTCATGATGACTGTTTCCCGGCGGGCTTCTCTTCTCCCCTCTCCCGCTTGCGGGGGAGGGCTAAGGTGGGGGCTCTCTCCGCAACGGCAGCGGCAATTGTTTCGAGCACGCCCGCGCGATTGGTCATGACGTCGTGATTGCTGAAGCGCAGAACCTTGAAGCCCTGAGCTTCGATCGCAGCCGAACGTGCATCATCTGCCTGCTCGGCCTGATCGGAAAAATGCTGTCCGCCGTCGAGTTCGATCACCAGCTTTGCTGCATGACACGTGAAATCGGCGACGAAGTTTTGAATCGGGACCTGACGGCGGAAGCCGGCGCCGTTGAGCCGGTGATCGCGGAGTTCCGACCAGAGGATTCGTTCGGCGTCGGTGGAATTTTTTCTAAGCGCCCGCGCGTTGGAGCGCAGCCTGGAAGAGACCTTCCATGTCGGCTTCTTTCCCTCCATCGAGACCTCCGATGCGGCGACACCCCCACCCCAACCCTCCCCCGCAAGCGGGAGAGGGGGCTCACCTCGCCGAATGGATGCACTGCTGCTCGCCCCAAACGCGGTCTGTTCCCTCTCCCGCTTGCGGGGGAGGGCTAGGGTGGGGGCTCTCTCCGCAACGGCAGTATCGACGGCGCACACGAACTCAACGGCGACCAAATTCACGAGCTCAATCCTCCCGCTAGCGTCGGGATCTCAAGCGGCTTGAAGCCGTAGTGATTGAGCCAGCGGATGTCGTTGGCGAACAATTGCCGCAGGTCGGAAATGCCATATTTGAGCATCGCGATGCGGTCGATGCCCATGCCCCAGGCAAAACCCTGGTAGACGTCGGGATCGATGCCGCAGGCGCGCAGCACGTTCGGATGCACCATGCCGCAGCCCAAAATCTCCATCCAGTCTTCGCCTTCGCCAAAGCGGATCTCGCCCTTGTCGCGCCGGCACTGGATGTCGACCTCGAGCGACGGCTCGGTGAACGGAAAGAATGAGGGGCGGAAGCGCATGTTGATGTGATCGACCTCGAAGAAGGCCTTGCAGAACTCGTGCAGGATCCATTTGAGGTGGCCGAGATGCGAGCCCTTGTCGATCACGAGGCCCTCGACCTGGTGAAATTGCGGCGTGTGGGTGGCGTCGGAATCGATGCGGTAGGTACGGCCCGGACAGATGATGCGGATCGGCGGCTTCTGGGTGAGCATGGTGCGCACCTGCACCGGGGAGGTGTGAGTACGCAGCAGCATCCGCGAGCCGTCGGGCTTCGGATTGAAGAAGAACGTATCGTGCATCTCCCGCGCCGGATGACCTTCAGGGAAATTCAGCTTTGTAAAGTTATAATCGTCGGTCTCGATGTCGGGACCTTCGGCGATGGCAAATCCCATATCCGCGAAAATCGCGGTCAGCTCGTCCATCACCTGGCTGAGCGGATGAATGCGCCCCGCTTCGGCTGATGTCTCGCGGAGCGGCAGCGTGACGTCGATGGTCTCCGACGCCAGCCGCGCATCCAATGCGGCGGATTTCAATATTTCGCGCCGCGCGGCCAGCGCCTCCGTCACGGCATCCTTGGCCAGGTTGATCTTGGCGCCTTCGGTCTTGCGCTCGTCAGGCGACATCTTGCCGAGCGTTGCCAGCAGTGCCGAGATCGAGCCCTTCTTGCCGAGCGCCGCGACGCGCACGGCTTCCAGGGCGGCTTCGTCGTTCGCGGCGGCTACGTCGGCGAGGATTTGTGATTCGAGTTTAGCGAGGTCGGACATAGCAATCCCTCTTTGCTAGGATGCTAAGCCAGTGCTCCTAGCTCCATGATACCCGGCCATAGCATGTCTGCTTTACGCAGACTGCGTAAACTTGTCTGCGATGCCGGGCTTCCACGTCTTACAGCGCTCGCATGAAGCGAAGACGTGGATGGCCGGGACAAGCCCGGCCATGACGGCTTCGAAACTTTGCAGAGCGCAAATGGGGCGAAGCCTCAGGCCGCCAGCGCCGCCTTGGCCTTTTCGGCGATCGCCTGGAACGCCGCCGGCTCGTTGATGGCGAGATCCGACAGCACCTTGCGGTCGACCGTGATGCCGGACTTGGACAGGCCGTTGATAAACACGCTGTAGGTCATGCCGAACGGGCGCACCGCGGCGTTGAGGCGCTGAATCCACAGCGCACGGAACGTGCGCTTCTTGCGCTTGCGGTCGCGGAAGGCGTATTGCCCGGCCTTTTCGACGGCGGCCTTGGCGGCGCGGATGGTGTTCTTGCGACGGCCGTAAAAGCCCTTGGCGGCCTTGTAGACTTTCTTGTGCTTGGCGTGAGAGGTCACACCGCGTTTGACGCGAGACATGACGTGGTTCCTTGAGTTCTAAAATAGATGACGGGATCGCCGCGCGGACGCGGCTCGGCAAGTCAAAACCGCGATCGCTGTCGCGATCAA
>Ga0209526_10000319_pt1 | contig 30296 bp, 21 predicted proteins | sample JacPinW_OM2H0_M1_FD_188566 | JGI IMG/M metagenome (GOLD analysis project Ga0209526, IMG submission 188566) | Forest soil microbial communities from Algoma, Ontario, Canada - Jack Pine, Ontario site 1_JW_OM2H0_M1 (SPAdes) (version 2) | ecosystem: Environmental > Terrestrial > Soil > Boreal... | reverse complement strand
TTCCGCGAGGACGTGCTCGCCTACCCCTGCGGCGGCCGCCGCGTGGTGCTCGCCTACCTCACGCAGCCCGGGCCGGTGAAGGCTATCCTCGACCATCTCGGCTTGCCCTCGACCGGCCCACCGCTAGCACCCGCCCGCTTCAGCGCAGGCCCAGGCGAGACAGCCTGGCAGGACGACGTGCCCGAGCTGCAGCAATCGCTGCGCTGAGGGGCACGTCCATCTCTATCGCTTGAATTCACCCTGCGCGGCCCGTCCGTCGGCCGCCGCGCGCTGCCTCGAGCAGGCTGTCTGGCAGCTGCGGGTGGACAGAAGTCTTCGTATCGGATCAGGATCCACGGCTTAAACTTCCTACCTGCGCGGCTGGAGTCACATCCGGAGGAGGAGGCTGCCCGCGCCGTAGCCCGGGAGCTTCGCGCACAGGGGCTGTCGCTGAGGGCAGTCGCCGCTGAGCAGCACCAGCGGGGGATCCGGAGCCGCACGGGGCGGGGGTTCGCGCCGGTGCAGGTGGCGAGGATGGTCGCTTAGCCATGCTGATCACCGACCGGTAGGATGCTGTCATGCGTATCGCCATCGCCGCCGTGAGTCTTGTCGCGCTCTTCGCGATCCACCACTCTGAGGCCGGCGCGTCTGGGCCGGCCATTGCCCGCGTCTGGCACGGGCGCGTTTCGGCCGCCAGGGCCGACGAGTACGCGAAGTAGCTGGCGGAGTCGATTAAGAAGTTCCGCACCATTCCCGGCAACCGTGGATACCAGATGATGCGCGAGGACGCCGGCACCGAAGCGCACTTCATGGTCATCAGCTTCTGGAATTCGCGCGACGCGATCCGCGGCTACGCCGGCGCCGACATCTCCAAGGTGCGGCCGCTGCCGCGCGATGGCGAGTTTTTGATCGAGCCGGAGGCGACGGTGCGGAACTACGATCTCGTCGTCGACGAACTGCGGCGCTAAGAGCCCCGTGGAGGTGCGCGGCACGGAGACGACCGCGGACCAGCCGGCTTCGGCGGGCAGCACGTCCCAAGGAGCGTCGGGAGGGCGTGCGCGTCCGGCTCGTCGCTCGCCGTGGCCTCTAGGACGTCGCGGAGGTCTGCGATTGCGAGGCAGTCATGATGTGCATTCATCAGCGGCATCAGCCGAGAATGAAGAAACCAAGGCTGGGTCGGGGATCGCACGAAGTACGGCACGCGACCGCAGACGATGGAGTGGCTATCGCGCTCATCCTCGCCGCCTGCACGGGCAACCCGCACCAGTGCCCTGCGCTCAGAGCATACAACTGCCAGGACTCATAGGGACTCGAGGTATGCGCGGAGAACTGGTTCGACCCGAGCCTCTGGGACTGGACAGCTGTGTATTGCGCCTACAATGGCGACGGTACCCAACCCCTCAATTGCCCAGTGGTGAGCCTCGGGCCGGTTTATTGCCTCTCTGGCCATTGTCTCTGCGGCACGCCGATCAGTCCGGTGCCCGGAGGCTGAGCGTCGGGTGGGGCGTGCACTCTCTTAAGCAGCGGTGGCTGGACGTGACCAGCGTCGCCGAGCGTAGGGTTGAAGTTGAACGTCGACGCGACCTGCGAGCATGACGCGATCAGTGTCCCGCACGTCCGGGGCGAAACCACGCCACAACACAACTGAGGGCGAGCAACATGAGGCCCCATATGCCAAAGACAACTCCGGCGATGCCGAAGTATGCGGCGGAACGCAATATTCATCGGCGGCGTCGAGCCGGAAGTAGCCGTTGCAGGCAATGAAGCGCAGATCCGCTTGCGCGATCGCGACGCAGTACAGCCCAGCGCCGAGGGCGACTGCCAATAGTCCCAACAGCGCTATCAACGCTGGACGTTTCATCGGATCAGCGCATCGCAGTGATCGCAGATTCAAGCTCGGCGACTTCACCGCGCCGCCGCCCGTAGCCCATTTCCTCGATCATCTCCTTGGCGTGCTCAAGACTCTCAGCGGCTTTCACACGATCACCTCGTGCGACGTGGAGGCGCGCGTAGCTCAAGTGTGCGTCGGCCTCGTGGAGGCGCATGCCGCCGCGCGTGACAATGGTGAGCGCCTCGTCGAGATCGCCCTCGGCAGCGGCGAAGTCACGGAGGTGGATGAAGAGCTCCGCGCGGGCGAGAAGACCGAGCGGAACGTAGTCCTGTTGGCCGGCTTTCCGCAGACCGGTGATCGCTTTGTTCAACTCGCTGCGCGCTCGCTGGAGGTCGTCCGATCCGGTTCGTACGGCGATACGCAGATACGCTCGCCCGAGCGAGAGATAATCGATACCCATTTCCCAGAGCCATTGCCCCTGAGTCGCCCAGGCCAATGTCTGCGTTGCCCGGTCGAGGACATTTTCGAACTGCCCCTGAGTCAGGAGAAGATCGCAGTATTGGAAACCCGCCGCCGAATAGAGCAGCGCGTTCATTGGCTGCCGCTCCTTTTGCAATTGCAGTGTCTCGGCGGACTCGAAGAGGGAGCGTGCGGCGTCAGGGTATCCCGCCTGGTGCAGGGCGTCCGCGAGCGCCACGTGCGCCGCGACGTGCGGCCACCAGTCTTCGCTGCGCTCAGCCAAATCGATAGCCCGTTGTGCCGCAGCCATGGCGTCCTGTGGAGCGCCCCGTGCAAGGTGCAATTGGCTCAGGTTGCACTCGAGAAGGGCGGCGGTACTCCAGTGCTGTTCAGCCCGGCTCTTCTGAAGCGAAAGTTCCATGGGCTCGCCGGCGTCAGCGAGCCGCCCGAGAGCACGAAGCGCAAAGCCAGCTTGACGGAGAACAAATGACTGCGCTGCCTCCGTGAGTCCCGGTGCCACGCGGCTCCAGGGCTGGTCGAAGAAGCCTGCCAGCATGGCAAGTTCTGGGCCGAACGCTCCTAGCTTCACAACGTTGAACCCCTCCCGCCGAGTTACCCGTTTCACGTACACCTCGTCGAGCGCTTCCTGCCTTCGGTCAGCCTGACATCCGTGCACGACCGCCGCGTATATCGGCGCCATCGCCTCCGCCGTCTCCGGAAACTCCGGCGCCGCCTTCTGCAGGTGCTCGAACAGCCTCCCGTGCCCCGCGCGCCAAGCGTCGGGCGAGCGCGCCTTAAGACGCGCGCCGAAATGCTCGCGTACGAGGGGGTGCGCGTCGATCGTGCCCGTATCATCCTTCGACGCCTTTGCCACGAGATTCGCGCGCCGAAGCTTCGTCAGCGTCTGACGCCAGGCCACCTCGCTTATCCCGACGATCCTGTCCGTCAGCCCAGGAACCGCCGGCGGCGCGCGGAGCGCCGCGATGCTCCCGGCGTCCGCGGGCCGGTCGAAGAGCCCGAGCAACTCGAGCACGGCGACCTCCGGCCCGTCGCCGAACCAGCGCGCATACCGCTCCATCACACGCTTCGCCTGCTCACCCTTCTTCACGTCGCCCTCGAGCGAGACAATCTCCTTGCGCCTGAGGATGTCGCCCTCGTAAGCGTCGACGAGGAGGCTTCCAAGCAGCGTGAGCGTAAGCGCGTGGCCCATCACCTCGCCAGCCGCCGTCTTGAGCTCATCGGTCGACCCCTTCGCCCCGAGCGCCGCGAGCAGCTGCGCGCCCGCCTCTGGCGAGAGCTCGTCCAGGTTGACTCGTGGTGCCGCGCCGCCCTCGCGCGACGCGAGGTCGGCAACGGCAATCCGCGTCGTAATCACGCAGAGCCCCTTTCCTCCTCTGGCGAGCTCGCGCAAGAGCGCGCCGAGGCCCGGGTCGCGGATCTTGCCCTCCTCTTGGCCGGGCGGCGCCTGCAGCGGCTCCACACCGTCGAGGACGAGCAGCGCCCTGTGCTGCTTCACAAGCCCCGCGAGCCGCGCGCCTTTGTCCCAAGGCGACCCCGCCATCGGTTCTTTGTCGCCGAACCAGCGGAGCGCCACGTCGATGAACATGTCGGCAGAGGCCGTATTGCTCGATCCCTGGCTGTAGAAGCTCCAGCCAAAAACGCGCTCGGCACCGCGCCAGCCGTCCTTCTCCATCCGCTGCAGCCAAGCATCGACGAGTGCAGACTTGCCCGTCCCGCCCCAGGCGACAAGGGACACGACATGCACGCTCGGGTCGACCCAGCACTCGTCGAGGCGCGTGAGATCCCCGTCGCGGCCGAACAGATAAGGGCCTGTAACTGGCAGGCGCGCGATCTCCACCTGCTCTGAGGCGAGCCTCGTGACGAGTGCGCGTGCAACGGCCTCCTTGCGCACGTAGCGGCGAATCGTCTTGCCCTGCGCCGTGACCAGCGGACCGATCTCGCGGAAGAGGGCGGCTTGGTAGTGCTGGCTTCCCAGGGCGGCTGTGTTGATGAGCGCGTCGGAGACCACGAGAGACTCGTATCGGCGCGCCTCCTTGTCGCCGGCGAGATCGTCGGCCGCGAACACTGCGAGTCCCGTCGGCCGGACGACACCCTCTGCATTCTCGTAATAATTCGCCTCACCATAGTGCAGCCCGATGCGCGCACGGACGCCCGCGACTTCCGACTTCAAGCCCGATTCGACCTCGAGCAAATGCATGAGCGCCTCGGCGATTCCGAATGCGCGGGTCGGCTGGATGTTGGTCAGGGCGAGGACCCCGCCGTCACCTCCCGGCGAGAACGATACGCTTGCGGTCTCCGGGATCTCTCCGTTGTTGCGGAGCTTCCTCACCTCCTGCACGACCGATCTAAAGCGCGACGCGAGAGTACGGAGATCCCCTTCCGAGAAATCGGGCAGGTCGTACGCGATCAGGACGGCGTTCACGAATGAAGGCGGCGCGTCTTTCTTGATCTCGCATTTCGTTCGCGGAGGAGCCGCGGGCGGTGCGTAGCAGCGGAACTCTTCTTTCCTCTTTCCCTTGACGGCCACTGGCCGGCGCGCCTGGGGATGCAACCAATGCGTGTCAGGCAGGTTATCGCTCACGTGGTCGGCGTACGACTCCTCGACGAGAACGCCCGTGTTCTCGTCAGATGTGGCGACGCGCGCGGCGACGTTGATGCACCGGCCGATCGCGTTGAGCGTGCCATCGGCGTCCTTGACAGACTCGACGGGGCCATGCGTGACACCCACGTGGACGGCGATGCCCGAAGCGTCCAAGGCCGTGAGCCAAGGCTGCAGCAGGTCATGCAGGTTTCGGTTCAGCGTATCGGGAACAAGGACAACTGCACCCGTCACAGAGCTGAGTACGCGCACGCCCGGCGATCCAGGGAACGCCTCACCGACGACTCCTTTCAGAATTGCATGGAGCGCAGTGATCGCCGCGTGGACGGTCGGCCCATCAAGCCGCTTGAGCTCCGGGATCAGGAACAGCGCCGCCGAAACCAATGAGGTTACGCCGTCGCCGGCGCGTTCAGGCAACTCCGACGTGCCAGCCGAGGCTGCAGAAGGCGCAACTGCCTTCACGTCGTCGGCGCGCGTCATGACGAAGCCCCTCCGGGTCCGAATGACCATAACGCTGACCCGGCCAAGGCGCGATCGTCCCTGCCGCACCTGGGCCTGCGGGTGCGAGTGCGAGCCTCCCGAGTCCGGCAGCACGCTCGGCGTCGAGAGGCTCGACGTCGGCCGCGGTGGCGGAGGAACGCCGGGGCCGGAGCCATCCACAACGGCGGCTCCAGGGTCAGCCGCTTTGGCATCGCTTTTCTACTGCGCCTCAACGCTTGTGACGAATGTCTGCACGCGCGGCGAATTGGGAAGTCCCATCATCACGTACCGAGTGCTGGCCTTGGGCGCGTTGCAGAGTGGAGGCAGTGGCAGCCTCTGCGCGGCCACTACATCCCTTACCATAGGCCTGACAGGGCCATCCGTCGGCGGGTTGCCGTGGAGGCACTGCCAGTTGTGCAAGCCGTCGGGCTTCGCATCGCTGAGCAGGCCGGGATCTCGAACGGGCAAGCGTGGAGGCCCAAGCCCGCGCTGACTACCTCAACTCAGAACTCATCGTCCGGTCGCGGATCGCCTTGAACTCCGCTCCGGGTTTCCATTGCGGATACTCATTGCCTTCGGCCAGCGCGTGTCCGACGCGAAACAGGAGCTGGACATCCTCGACCGCACCGGAAAGGTCCCAGTCAGCTTTGATCGTGTCGGTCACCTGGTGGTAGTCATGAGCGATGTAGTCGTTGATCTTCTGTTCGCCATAGTCCTGCGGCCGGCCAATGAATTCCTTACCGGTCTTGATCCACAGCACCGGTATGCCGACGCGGGCGAATTGCAACTGATCGCCGCGGTAGAAGAAGCCCCGCTCGGGGTGCGAGTCGGGTTTCGCGATCCGGTTCTGGGTGGCCGCCATGCTGGTGAGAAGGTCGTCGAGCGTGGATTTGCCCGAGCCGACGATCTCGACGTCGCGGGTGCGGCCCCACGGATTGAGGACGTCGATGTTGATGTCGGCCAGCGTGTTGCGCAACGGATAGAGCGGATGCGCCGCATAGAACTTCGCGCCGAGCCAGCCGCGCTCCTCTGCCGTTGGTGCAATGAACAGCACGGAGCGTTTCGCGGCCTGTGGCAGCGCCTGAAAACCTCGCGCCAATGCCAGCAGCGCCGCAACGCCTGAGGCGTTGTCGAGCGCGCCATGCTTGATCTGCTCATGCTTGGTGCCCGGAAGCTTGGGGTCCCATCCAAAGTGGTCCCAGTGGGCGCTGTAGATCACATGATCGTGTCTGAGCTTGGGGTCGGAACCCTCGATTCTCGCTAGCACGTTGCGCGATTGGGCGGCCCGCCAGGTGTTGCGCACGTGGAACGTCACGGCGCCACCCAGGGACACCGGCTTGAAATCTTTGCTGACCGCTGCCTGCTTCATCGCCTCGAAACTCCGACCGCTGGCCGCGAAGAGGTCCCTGGCGGAGTCGAGGGTGATCCATGCAGACACCGTCGGAAAATCCGGATTGGGTCCTGAGGTATCGAGCGAGAAATTCTCGCCAGCCCAGGTGCTGACGACCACTGACCAGGGATAGGCGGCCGGACCGGTCTCGTGCACGATGATGACAGCCGCTGCACCGAGCCGCGCCGCCATTTCGCACTTGTAAGTATAGCGACCATAGTAAGTCATCGCCCGCCCGCCGAACATCTTGTCGTCGAGCCTGGAGGGATCGGCCGGATCAGGGACAGGCGGGTCGTTGATTAGCAGGACCAGCGTCTTGCCGCGCACCTCCTGGCCTTTGTAATCATCCCAGCCGTATTCGGGAGCAATCACTCCATAGCCGACGAAGACCAGCTCCGAGCCGTCGACGCGTACTTCTGGCGTTCGCTGATAGGACCAAGCTACGACCTCGCTCGGGCTCTTGAGCTCGATGGTCCGTTCACCGATCCGGAAGGTGGCACGCGGCTCGGACTTGTATGCAACCACCGGCACCGTCTGCGTGTAGCTGCTGTCCTGGTTGCCAGGCTTGAGGCCGAGCTTCTTGAACTGGCGCACAAGATACTCGACGGTCAGGGTTTCGCCGCGGGTGCCCGGCGACCGTCCTTCGAAATCATCCGAGGCCATGACCTTGATGTGTTGCATCATGTCCGCGCTGTCGATCGCCTGCAATGCCGCTGACAAATTCTCAGGGGGGGCCGCGGGAGCAGCGCCGCCGAATGCGGCGCTTGCTGCCAACGTCGCCAGCCATCCTAGGATCAGCTCACGGTAGCGCATGGTCGTCCTCCCATCAGATTGGAGCCATGAATCAGGGCGGTGCTGTTGAGGAACGGGCTTCGACGCAGGCGCGTGAGATACAGATGGCTTGCAGCTGATCAGAAGCCCTTCCGCACTGGTCTCCAGACACTCCATACCGCCACTGGACCCGGTCGTCCATGCCACGCGGGCGGCAGCCCGGTTCCAGCTCTTGGGAACACGCATTCTCATAATCGGCTGGAGCTGCTAATCAGCGCGACCTCAGCGAAGTAAACTGAATCAAACGTGTCTCATATCGTTGACAGCTTCCGCAGGCCGCTAATTCTGCGGGAGGTTCATCTCTCGCAGGAAGGCGGTGTAGCGGGGGTCGTCGCGGATGTTCCGAAGCAAGGGGTTGACCTTCATGCCGCCGAGGCTGAATTCGTGGTGTATGCGAGAGCTCTCAAGCCACTCGAAGGCGCGATCGGGCTCTCCGCGCCAAGCGTACACCGTCGCGATCCTGTACCGCGCCTCGGCTGGAACCAGCGCGTTCAGCACCTTTGCGTCGCTCATAGCGTCCAGTTCACTGGTGGAACTAGCCTCACCAGATCGGGCGATCAGCCAGTCCAGAGCTCTCTGGGACTCGGTTGCATGACCCAAGTAATGCTGCACGAGGGCCGTGCCATACATTTGCAGGGGAAGATCATAATTCCTCTGGAACGCGGCGAGCGACGCTTCAGGCCGCCCCTCGAGCAAGTAGATCGCAGCTATACTGTCCAAGGCGGGCTGGTACCACGGGGAGATCTGGAGCGAGTGCTCGATGGCGCCTCGCGCGGAGTCGAACTGGCCCGTAGCCCCGTAGAGGAGGCCCAGAGCGTTCCAGTTCCAGGGCTCGAGCGGGTCAAGCTCGATCGCCTTGCGGAAAGCACCGATGGCCTCGGGAAAGCGGCCCAGGTCCGACAACAGGCAGCCATAGGCCCGGTTTGCGCCGACGCTGTTGGGGTTCAGTCTCAGTGCTAGCTCGAGGTCGGCTCGCGCTCCGGCCCAGTCCCATTGGATGGCACCCCGGAGAAACGCCCGGTTCGTGTATCCCTCCTCCCACTGGGGGGCGAGAGCAATCTCCCGTTCAACAGCCTCCATCGAACGGCGATAGCCTGCAATCCTGTCTGCTTCAGAATCGGAGTGATGTGCTTCCAGGAGCGTGGCCCGCGACAGTGCCCTCCAGGCGAGCGCGAAGCGGGGGTCAAGGGCTACCGCACTCTCGAAGGCGTGGAGAGCTCGGCGACGAGTCTCCCACACCGGCGCAGTACTAGCGAATCCCAGCTGCAGGAGGAGCTGCTTTCCTGCCATGTACTGGCTGTAGGCGTCCTGGCTGGAAGTCTGAGGCTCACCGGCAGCGGGCTTCTTCCCGGGGAGTAGCCTGACCCGGAGCGCTTTGGCCACGCTCTGCGCGATCTCTTCCTGCAGCGCGAAAATTCCGATCAGCTCGCGGTCGTACGTCTCCGACCACAAGTGGTCTCCGTCGGCCACCCTCACCACCTGCGCGGTCACCCGGACCCGGTTCCCCTCCTTGCGCACGCTGCCTTCCAGCACGTTGGCGACGTCGAGCTTGCGGCCGATCTCGGCGAGCTCGACGCTCTTTCCCTTGAAGTAGAACGACGAGGTCCGCCCCGGCACCCGCAACCCCTCGACGTGCACCAGCCCGTCCAGAATCTCCTCGGCCAGCCCGTCAGAGAAGGACTCCTGGTCGTGCTGCGGGCTCATATCGGCGAAGGGCAGCACCGCGATGGACGGCCGGGGTTCGGCAGCTCCAGGGTGCACCGCCCGCCAGACGGCGAATGCCACTCCCATGGCTCCCAGGGACACTCCCACCGCCAGGAGCGCCGCGAGCCTACCCCCCTTCCGGCGGCGCCTCCGTACTGGCGCCGACGCCACCGGGGAGCGCTCCAGCCCGAGTTGGATGGCGCCGAGCGCATCGAGCATCTCGCCCCCATTTCGGGGCCGCTTCACCGGGTTCTTCTCCAGCATGCGAGCCACGAGCTCGCCCAGGGCCGGCGCCTCCACGACCTCCAGCTCCGGCGCCAAAGACGGCCCGGTGAGCTCCTTGCCGACTTCGTCAGCTGGGAAGGGCAACTCTCCCGAGAGCATCGTGAAGAGCATGACACCCAGCGCGAAGATGTCGGTCCGCTCGTCCTCGGGGGCTTGCGCCCATTGCTCCGGCGCCATGAACCCCGGCGTCCCTCCCGCCACCCGCCGATGGCCAAAGACGTGCGCCAGTCCGAAGTCCAGAACCTTGACCGCCCCGTCGCTACATAGAAAGACATTGCCTGGGGAGAGGTCCCGGTGGACGACGCCGCGCTCGTGGGCGTGGGCCAGCCCCTTCGCCACCTCCACCGCGATACGCACCGCCTCCCGGATCGGAATGGCCCCACCTGCCAGCTGCGCCGCCAAGGTCTTTCCTTGGAGGAGCTCAAGCACCAGGTAGGGCCCCTGCTCGCACAGCCCTAGCTCGAAGAGCATGACGATGTTGGGGTGGGAGAGCTTCGCTGCCGCCTCGGCCTCCTGCAGCAGCCGCTCCTGGCGTAGGCGCGCCCGCTCCCCGGTCCGGATAGCCTTGAGCGCCACCTTCCGCCCCAGCGCAGTGTCCTGCGCTTCGAAGACCACACCGAAGCCTCCGCGGCCTAGCTGGCGAAGCAGCCGGAAGCGACCCACCTGCTGCCCGGGGACCAGCGCCAGCTGCCAGTCCCGCTCGAAGCTTCCCACCGGGTCGATCGCCAGGTGCCTCAAGAGGGTCGAGAGCGACCCAGGCGCCACCCGCGATTCCCACTTCGGGGGAGTACTGACGGTGATTGTGCCGTCATTCGCGTTTGGCAGCCGGTCCTGCGACACATCCGTCCTCGGTCGTGTACGGACGGTGAGTCTAGCAAGCTGGACCGTCCAAGCGCACCCTACTCCAGGGGTCTGCGCTCCTTCGCCAGTTTCCTGAGGCGTGTAGCAGTCGTGGTCTGCTCTGAAGTTGCTCTTCCCATGTTGAGTTTATGTGCGCGCGCGGCTGCAAGGCGTCCACGCCTCACACGCCGCGTATCTGCGCCCGCATCGGTCGCACCAGATTAGAAGTGACGGGGAACCGGGCCGTTCCTGTCGCTGGTACAGAAGCGCACTGCTGGCGCAACCGCATTGAACCTGTCGATCGTGTCAGCGACGATCTCGAGTAGCGCGTGTCGCTGCCGACGGTCAGGGAAATATCGTTCGATCTCGCTGCGAATCGTTAGCTTAGTTTGTGCCATCGGTGGGCTCCGGTCCGTACCGTCAAAGGCTACGGGATTGTAAGCGGTTCGCTCGGAGCGCTCCCGCCTCGCTGAGGCGTCGGAAGATCTGCCAGCAGGGGCGCAATCACTTGCGCCCGCAGAGACTCAGCGTCTCGGACCGAAGCGAGCGGTATCGCCCGGGATGACAACTCCCGAAATCTGTACTCCCATTCATCGCGTTCCTTCTGGGGGTAGTCTTCCACGTTGCGGCGCGCCCAATCAGCATGTGCGACTGCGCCAAGCCACACGTGCCATCTTGAGTACCAGAGCTTCCAATCCTTACCGTTGTACTTGCCAGCAGAAGTCTCGAATCGAAACCAAGTCGTGGCAACGAGCGGCTCGTCAAACCGTCGAGCCTCCTTGTCTTCGCGGTTCGTCAGGAACACGACGAGAGCGACCAGAACTTGCGGTCTCTTATCGCTGACCATGTAGCGATGGACTTCATGAGGCATCCAGTCGCGGGGTCGGTAGATAGCTGTCGATAAATCGACCATGGAACCGGCGTCCGTGGCGATCTCGAAGCCGGCTTCTTGCATCATGCCAACAGACGTCTCCAACAGTGCCGCGACATCCCTGTGAACACGGGTCACCGCATCGAGGGCAGTGGCAAGACGACGGCCTTCTTCGCTGGGCGCAGCACTCATTCGAACCTCCATGAAGGCAGGCGCAGTTCTCCGAACGCCCACCATTGGGTCGCCACAGGCGCTTGGAATCGCCAACGAGGCTTCTCGATCTCGTTCAGGCACCAGCGACGCCATTGCGAAGTGCGAAATGACCAGTCGGGCGGTGAGCCGTCCGGAATTCTGATGCCGAGGAAAGGTCGAAGATCAAGGCGTGTGAGCAGCACCTGGACGTCGTTCAAGAACGCCGTCTCGACTGATTCGGGCTCGACGTGAAGAATGTCACGCCAGGACAACCAGCAGATACGGCCGTCGTGAAGAGGGAGATCGCGCTGGGATTCCTCGATTTCTTTTACCGGGATGCAGTAGTCACAGGTGAGATAGATTACCCAGCCCTGCCTATCAAGGAGCGCCAAATTCTGCCATTCGCGAGCCAACTGGTCGTTTGCACGATGGTCAGGGGGAGCCGGTCCGATTCCAGGTTCTGCGAACGACGACTTTCCACTCAGAAATTTGGCTTCGATGAGCAGCAGACGGTTGCTCTCATCCATTTCGACTTCGATGCTGACGTCGGGCTCGCATGGCAGAACGCCGTTCCCTTGCAGCCAGGGCCAAAACCGAATTCGCCCCAGACGCCCACGCTCCAACGAGCTTAACGGCCTAGACCCATCTGGAAGGGAAGCACGCGAAAGGAAGCGACGGAGCGAGACGGGCGCGTGCTTCAGCAGGCCGAAGACGGAGGACGTTAGGATGTCCTCCATATTCTCCTGCTCGCGGCTGAGTTTTCCGTGGACGAATGCTTCGATCATGCTCGATCCTTACCTCGAAAATGAGTCGTAGACCTAGGATACCAGGCGAGGCAGCGCGACACGCAAGCGTGTGAGGCCTCGGCGAGCTGATAGAGCTCAGCCGCGCTTGCCGCGAGCTACTTCATCACCGCGGGGTAGAGTTGTGACTCGAAGAACTTGTTCAGCCCTTCGATGGCGTCGTGCGAGGCCACAATCGAGGCGTTGTCCTTCGAGATCCCTGCCGCGATATGTCTGCGCTCGTTGAACTCCCAGCGCACGAGCGTTGTGTACGGCGTACCCATGATGCCGCCATGCCATTCCGTCGCGATGAGAACCGCAACGCCCGTCGGAGTCGCGCGCGCTTCGACTCCCTTGAGAACAGGTGCCTTGCCAGTCGGGTGCAGCTTGCTGAGGATCGCAGCCGCCAATCGGTCTCCCATTTGCCGCAAGCGTGCGGCGGTGACATTTGCCCGAGGTGACAAGTCAGCCGCCGGTTCCTGGGGTCGGTCCTTCGGGGAGCAGTTTTCGGCCGCGGCCGACTTCCACTCGGCCTCGGTCGCGGGCCGCACGTCGATATCGAAGGTCATGTCTCCGCGAACCTTCTCGAGTCGCCGATCGTTGACCCCGACTGCGAGCGTGCCCCCAAAGGGCGCGATGAAACTTGTGCACGGTGGTACCAGGAAGCCTTTCAATAGGCGGCGGCCGCCGATTCGTACCAACGCAGCGCCTGCCGCGCCGGACTTGAACGGCTCATCGGGGTAATTGCTCCTGAGATCTCCAGCATACCCTTCAGGGGTGATCGGTTCGGGGCGCTTCGCGATGCGATACGCGCCGCGTGCCTGCACCTCGATGACCTCGCCGGCGAGCACTTCGAAGCCATCCGCGACGGCCACCAGGCCCTGGCTCACATCGAAGGCTTGGGTTTTCCTGCGCGGCTTGGGCTCCGCAGGAGCAACGGTCAACTCGATCTTCTCGGCGCCGTTGTCCTTAAGCTCGAGGGGGGCTCCATCCCTAGCAGCAGCGAGGAGCCGCTCCGAGGATAGGCGTGCTGTTCCGATCACTTCTTTCGACTCCTCGTCTGGGCTCCCATCGTCGCTGACGACATCGACGACGATGCCCGCTCTTGGAATCGCTGCGGTAGGGACTACGGCTCGGAAGGTGAAACGATGTGAGCGCGTCTTCGCGACCGTATAGCTGCGCAGAGTGACCCGATCGGAGACGAGTCGGACGTAGATGTTGGGATCGGATTCGACATGCGTCCGAGTCGCGGCACCCTGGTCGGTGATGCTCGTGCACAGTCCTTTAATGATGCTTCCGCCAGCCAGTCCGGCTCCCATCGTCGCCGCCCCAGCAGCCACCGTTAGTGCCGGAGCAAGCACGGCGCACGGGTCGCTCTGGCTCGGCTTGCCCGGTATCGCCCATGGTGTTTGTGTGCCTGGCCGAAAGGGCGTGACGCGAACTAGGCCGACTTCGATTGAGACGTACTCCGGTTTAGCCGCGGTGGCGTCCGCGGCGGCCAGCAGGGCCATGAGCGCTACGAGCATGTCGTCCCCTCGAGGATGATCGAAGCGCGAAGTGTAGCCGAAGGAGCCGGCCTGTCCGAAGCGGCCCGGGATCGAACCTCGAGAGCCCAGAATCAAGCCTCGCCAGGCCAATGTGCGACACCATCTAGCGAAGAGTCCCATCAGCGGACATCCGTAAAACCCTAGGGGCAGGCCGTTCGTCCCGGATGGACCTCCGCTCCCAGTTCTAGAACGATCCGCCCTCTCGTCGTGGCCCTCCGGAGGGGGAGCCATGGTGAGCCGCTTCGATTTTACGTAAGGACTGGTGTTGCACTCGCGATCGCCGTGCTCCTGGTGCTCGGCTCGTCCACCACAACAGAACGCGGCGGGCCTGACGCCATAGGTTCGCGGCATAGCTGACGTACTCCAGGTTGATGGCGGCGGATTGCGAACCGCCGAGCTCGTTAAGCAACTCACCTAGGCCGCGTGCGACAAGAGTCACACCAGCGGAGTGCGGGTTTTGGTCGGATTCCTTCTCAATGTCATCGATCTTGAACGCCATGCGGTTCTCCCGACAGACTACCAAACGGGGATTCGGGCCGTACAGGTGAAGAGGATGGTCGGCTAGCGCTGGGGTGCCTCTTCCTCCCCGACGTCAGGCGTCAGTTCCCCGAGCAACTTCACAATGGCTTCGCGAGTGACCTCGTGGCACGCACGGTGCAAGTCATCGAGCATGACGCGGTCGCGATCGATGAATCCCAAACCTGCCTCGCTGGCGGCGAACTCGCCCATCACGAACTCTCCAGCATGGAAATGTGCGGACCGAACAGGCCCGTAGAGGTAGGTGAGCACCGACTCGAGATTCGGCCGCGACGAAACATGCTTGCGCACGAAGTCCGAAAACCCATTGCTTTGAGGATCGGTCTTGCTGATCACTTCTAGGGCCGCAACGCGGTAGGCTAGCCCTAAGGTCGGAAACGCTTGGCCTGCGACGAGCGCGACCTGGTAGAGCCGCGCCGCTCGATCGAAAGCGTCCGTGATGGACGGCGCGGCGGAATCGACGCCACGGAGGATGCGACGCGCTTCCCGCGGCAGACTCAGTAAATCCCCTGCGACGCGGTATCGCGCAGCAAGACTCCCCGCGTATCTACCGAGCGGGCACAGTTTGCCTTTCTTCGGCATCGATGATGCAGCCAGGTCTGGATGAAAGAACCCGAGTTGCCGGCGGTCGCTTGGTGTTCCGGGCCGATCATCCGGACGTGGGAAAACCCACCGTTGAACGTGCTGTTGCGCGTACAACCCCGTGTTCAAGAGTAGAGATAGTCGAGCACTGTTCCGGTGTGCGGCCTCCGCCGCTATGACGTGGGCATGGGTCACGTCGACGCCTTCGACGCGTTGATCGATGGCGACGACGCGCTCGGCGTTGACGAGGAGCGGATCTTTATCCTGCGGAAAAGCTGGCGCGAACCGGAAACCCGGTAACCAGTACTCGCCGTCGAGCTGAGGACCGACGTAGTAGAAGAACGTTCTGACGAACCATTCCTGCCGACGCTGCGCCAGAGCTGCTGCAAGGACAGATGGGACGAACTGAGCTACTGCAGCCTCCCAGCGATGTTCAGCGGGGTCGACGCACGCGACATCTATCGTTCGGAGCATTCCCGCTGAGTCGAAGGTTAGCTCCCACCGGAGCTGGACGATGGTCACGGATTCGATGGGGAACGGACCGGTGAGCGTGCTCCTGAAACTCCCTTGCTCGTCATTTGTTGCATCCCCGGAGTAGGAGCCGGGTCGCGCTCGCACAGCTGCATTAAGGTGGTCAAGGAACTGCCGTTGACGCTCCCCTCGCGGAATGTCGAGCCGGAACTGCATGCCTTCCGCATTGTACGCCCGCGCAGGCTACGAAGGCGTAACAGCGGTCCCCGCAGTTACTCCTCGTCGTCCGGCCTCAGCGAGTAATCCCGGATCCTGATGCGCAGCCCCGGCAGGCAGATCAGCCTGTAGTCCTCCCGCCGCGCCTCTTCGATCTCCTTCTCAAGCTCCTACGGGCTGGCTCAAGGAGGTGTTGCAGTCGCCGCTTCGCGATCTTGCGGAGGCCCACGACGCTAGGCTTCTTCATCTACACGCGCAAGAGCGCGGAGGAGGGGCTGGTGCAAGCGTTCAACTCCCTCGATGCCGAGCGCGAGGCGGGGGAGGCGTTCATCGCCAGCCAAAAGCACCTGGGTTGGGCGGCATTGCCGGAGCGGTACGATGACGGCGGGTTCACCGGGGCCAACATGGACCGCCCCGCCTTGAAGCGGCTGCTCGAGGACATCGAGGCGAGTAGGGTGGACGTGGTGGTCGTCTATAAGGTGGATCGGCTCTCCCGGAGCCTACTGGACTTCGCCCGCCTGATCGAGACCTTCGACCGCAGGAAGGTCTCCTTCGTCTCTGTCACTCCGCAGGTTCAACACGGCGCAGTCCCTCGGACGGCTCGTCCTGAACATCCTTCTCTCCTTCGCTCAGTTTGAGCGGGAGATGATCGCGGAGCGCACTCGCGACAAGATGTCCGCCGCGCGCAACAAGGGAAGGTGGATCGGAGGGTGCCCGCCGCTGGGCTACGATGTGGCGGCTCGGGGCGGGAAGCTGGTGGTCAACGCCGCGGAGGCCGACCAGGTCCGGGCCATCTTCGACCTGTACTTCCAGGAGCGTTCGCTGCTGCGCTGCGTGGAGCTGCTCAACGGGCGCGGGTGGCGCACCAAGGCATGGACCACAAGGAGGGGAGGCGCCGCGAGGGCAGCCGGTGGGAGAAGGCCAGCCTGCGCAAGCTGCTCACCAACCCCGTCTACGTGGGCAGTGTCAGCTACCGCGGAGCGACCTACCCAGGCGAGCACCCCGGAATCGTGGACGCGGACGCGTTCGGTCGCGTGGCCGAAATGCTAGGCGAGGGGAGGGCTGACCCGCGCCGCTCGGGCAACAAGTACGGTTCCTGCTACGTGGGCTGGACCGCTGCGTCGCCTGCGGCTCCGCGATGACGTCCTCGACCAGCGCTCCCCGCGGGAAGTCCTACCGGTACTACTCCTGCACCAGCCCTCGCCGCCGTGGCGTGGCGGAGTGCCCGGTCCGGGCAGTTTCCGCGGCCGAGTTGGAGCGCTTCGTGGTGGACCGGATCAGGGAGATTGGACGCGACCCAGCGGTACTGCGGGAGACGCTCGCGGCGGTCGATGAGCAGCGGACGCAGGAGAGGCCTGCGCTGGAGCGCGAGCAGCGGACGCTGCAGGTGGAGCACAAGGCTTGCCGCGACGAGAGCCGGAGGCTGGTCTCCGCGCTCGGAGCAGCCCCGAGTGCATCTGTCGCAGAGCGGCTGGTTGAACTGGACCTGCGGGCAGTCCAGATCGAGGCGCGGCTGACCGAGATCCAGGGCGCGATCACTGCCATCGACCGGACCGTCGTCGACCCGGAAGAAGTGGCCGTCGCCTTGGCGCAGTTCGACCCCGTGTGGGACGCGCTGGTCCCGAGGAAGCAGGCCAACCTGCTCCAGCTGTTGATCGAGCGCGTGGACTACGACGGAGAGGCGAAGGAGCTCGCGATCACGTTCCGGCCAGCTGGCATCGCCTCGTTGGGTGGCGAACAGAGGAGTGCGGCAAGAGCGCGACCGTGAAGTACGCCTTCAGGGAGTCTAGGGCGGGGGCTGGCGCGCCGAAGCGGCTGAAGGCAGGCTCCGCCGCGTCTCGTGCGGATAAAATCCCTCGCGTCGCACGCCTTCTCGCCCTTGCGCACAAGTTCCAGCTGATGCTGGGCTCCGGCGAGGTGAAGTCCATGGCGGAACTGGCGCGGCTGGGAGTACCAGCGGACGGCGTGGCGTTCGCGAGCTTACAAGTCGATTCAGATGGCAGCACCTCGTCCGATCCGCGCCTCTGTAAGGACTTGGTCGAGGTTCACCATGAGTCGGGCCGCGTTGGCGCTCAACCAACCACGCGCCCGTTCGGCTTCAGGGCAGATGCTCTGGATAGTAAGCCAGAACCGCCGCGAATGGTCGGGCACGGCGAGGTGGGCCACCTCGTGTGTGACGAGGTATCGGAGGACGAAATCAGGCGCCATGACGATGCGCCAGTTAAACGACAAGTTCCGCATCGAAGAGCAGTTGCCCCACTTGGTTCGCTGGCCCATCACGTAGAGCCGTCCGGGCTCGACCTTAAGTCTCGTTGCGATAGCAGCCACCTGCTCTCGAATGGCTTCGCGCGCGAGCTTGCGCAGCCAGTTCTCCACGCTGGCGGAGACCGCGGTCACGCTCTCGCGGCCCCGGACGACGATGAGCTTCCCTGCATCGAGACGCACCAGATTCGACCGGATACGCCGGGGCGTCTCCGTCAGCAGAATCTCGGTGGGTGAACCTTTGAAGAGGATCTGACCAGCTCGCGACACGGGCCGGCAACTCACCGACCTCAGCCTAGCCGCGCGATCCAGCTGCTGCTGGAGCCATTCCCTGTTTTCGATCAGGAAGGCACAAACCTCCTCGCCCGATCGTCCACGAGGCTGAATGACGTCGACCCCGTTCGCTCCGACTCGCACCCTGAGCTTCTGCGCCGTGGGCGAGACCATCACGCGGTACTCGACGCGGCGACCGCCGATCTCTATGGTGTTGGTCGTCCGTTTCACTGAGCAGCTCCATCGGCCTTGGCCAGCTCGTCTACGGCCGCCGCGAGGAACGGTGGAGCCGGATCGTTCGGATCGAAGCCGAGGGCCTGATAGCGGGGATTCCAGGATTCGGCGAGCAACGACTGCTCGACACGCATCCTCCCGCCTTTCGAGCTACTCCATCCCGTCGCAAGGAGCTTGTTAGAGCGCAAATGACCGACCAGGCCGCGGGCGCAGTCAGCGAGATATCCCTCGTCGGCAGCGGGTGCGTGGGCGCGCAGTACAGTGAAGAGGCCGTATTCCCCAGGCTGCTCTAGCTTCAGTCGAACCGGTTCCTCTTTGGTCTTGGCTGCTTCCTTTGCGATCGCCTCAAGCTCCAGTAGCCGCGCCCGAACTGCGTCGTCGCTTGCTTCCTTGCGCTCTCGGATCCGCTGCAGCCTTTCGCCGAGCTGAAGGTACGTGAAGCTTGGATCGCCTTCCACCAATTCGGCGGTAAGCACTGCTTCCAGCGCAGCGGCCTTGTCGGCCGGGGTCGGCAGATCGTTGAGCTTGGTCACATAGTCCTTGTCGATCTTGAAGACCGGCAGAGCCTCGGCGATCTCCATGAACGTCGTGTTCTCCTGGATCAGCTGGCGCGTCTTGGCGGATAGCTCGCCGTATGTATCTCGCGTCCCGCGTTGACGACGACGATGGGCGACGTAAATGCCGCACAGCCAGCTGTACTGGTGCCGGTGAGGGTAGAGGCACGGGTCAGGGGCTACCGCTTCCCACAAACGCTCCAGGCTCTTGAAGTTGTGCTCGAAGTTCTTTGCCGCGTCGGGATCGCGCAAGCGCCACAGGGCCGCGAGCAGGCACTCGCGCGTATCCGTGATTGTGATCCCCTCGAACAGCTCCATGCACCGGGCGACCTCGGCGGGCACCGTGGCTCGCAGGGCGTCCCAGTCGATGAGCGAATCCTCCCGGACACTCTCGTCGAAGTTTAGCGCCTTCTCGAGATTCGTGAAGACGCCGAAGTAGTCGACGACCACGCCGGTGCGCTTCTGCATCGACGGCATGGGTCGATTCGTCCGTGCGATGGCCTGCAGCAGGTTGTGATCCCGGAGAGGCTTGTCGAGGTACATCACCTGCTCCACGGGCGCATCGAATCCGGTCAAGAGCCGGTCGCACACTATGAGAATCTTGAGTGGAGGACGCCACTTCGCTTGGTCATCTCCATATCGCTCGCGATTCCAGGCCTCCCATTCGGCAGGAATGAGCCTGAAGTAGTCGATGAGCCCGTCCTGCTTTGCCTTCGGATACTCGAAGCGCTCCACTTCCGGCTCGCTGTTCTGCGCGGCCGAAATGATGACGTCGGTCCATTCCGGAGGCAGCCCGCGCGCCTTTAGTTTGGCGTCGAGCGCGTCCTTGTAGATCGCGCACGCCTTGCGATCGACGGCGACGAGTTGCGCCTTGAACCCGTTTGGATCGGGGTGCTCGAGAAAGTGCGCGAGGAGCTTGTTTACGATGATCTCGACGCGGTCTGGATGGCGGGCCAGTTCCCTCCACTGAGAGCGCTGACGCTGAACGAAGTCCTTCACTTCCTCGTCCTCGAGCTCCATCTCCTCGCACATCTTCTCGAAGCCGACGCTCAGCGGCTCTTCAGAAACCTTGAAGGGGACCTTGTCCCGGATGTAGTGGACCTCGAGCGTCGCGCCGTCCTGAATCGAACGGCGGATGCCGTAATAGCTGAGATACCGCTCCTGAACCCCGTCCTTCAGCGGGCCAAAATCGCGATGGGTGTTCTGCGTCGTCCTGTCGATCGGCGTGCCGGTGAAGCCGTAGCGGAAGCCGTTCTGCAGCTTCACGCGCATCGTCATCGCGTAGCTCTCTTTGCCTTCGCCCTTTTGCGAGCGATGGCACTCGTCAACCATGCTGATGATGTTGTCGCGCGTCATCGGCGCGAGATCGCCCATCTTCTGGAATGCTTGCACTGTCGTGACCAGCGTGCCGCGCCAATCAGCGCGTAGCTTCCGCCTGAGATCGTCCACGCCCAGCGCTTTCTCGACATTCGGGTAGTCACAGGCGTCGAAGTCGTCAGAGAGTTGGGTCTTGAGGTCGCGGCGATCCACCACGATGAGCACCGTCGGGTTGTTCAGCGCCGGATGCCTGCGCAGCTTCTGGCCGGCGAACACCATCGTCAGTGTCTTGCCCGAGCCTTGGGTATGCCAGATCAACCCTGTCCGATCCTGGGCTGCGGCGGGACGACCGACGAGCGAGGCCGTTCGGTCGACGATCTCGTTCACTGCCTCAAATTGCTGGTATCGCGCAATCTTCTTGGCCGTTGTGCCCTTCTTGGTCTCGAAGACAACGAAATGCTGGAGAAAATCGAGAAGGTGAGCGGGCTTCAACCGCAGCAGACCCTTGACTGGCGCCTCCAGCGGATCGTCGGGATTCGCAGCGGCTGGATCGTTCCACCATCCGTGGTGTTCTGGATACAGGCTGAGCCAGCGACTCCAGAGGTCGAGGTGCCTGTCGATGTCATCCTTGCTAGCCTCGTGGAAGAGCACCGTCCCATACCTGAACTGGTCCTCGTCGGCAGCGACGCAGAAGATATTCGGCGTCAGCATTAGCGGCGCCTGCCGCTGGTAGCGGTGAAGCTGATGAACCGCCTCGCGCCAGTCCTTGCCACTCGTGATGTAGCTCTTGTACTCCGCGATCACGAGGGGGATGCCATTGACGAGGAGAACCGTGTCCTCGCGGCACTGCTTCACGCCCTGGACGCGGTACTGATTCGTCGCGGTGAAATCGTTCAGATGCTGCTGGCCGAGGTCATAAGCAATGTAGTGCACCGTCTTGGCGTCCTCGCCTGGGGCGAGGACAACCTTCGCTCCGTCGCGTAGCAGATCGAGCGTCTGCCGGTTGGCCGTGAGCCGCTCCGGATGTGACATCGTCTTGCGGAGCGCGGCTACGGCCAGTCTCGCCTGCGGCTCGCTTTTGACGTGGCTGTTGATCCGCAAGATTGCTGGGACCAGCAGCTTCTCGACGAGCGGATCCTCGAGCGGCCGATCAAACTTAGCCATCGCCGCTTCATCGCGGTACCTCCACCCGAGGCCGCCGGCACCGTATTCCGTCTTCGGCTCTCCGCAGAGCCAGCCGAGGATGGGCAACTCAACGTACTTGTACTCGCTCATGAGGCAATCGCCCTGATCTCATTCGCCGCTACCGGCATGCGCACACGGCCCGTAAGGAGGTCGTGGATGAGCGAGCGCTTTAGGTGCTGCTGCGCCTGGGCAACCGCAGTTAAAGCGTCGATCTGTGCATCCGCACAACCGATGATTCCCACGACCCGTGCTTGCTCTCCTTCGGGAGGAACAGGCATCACGATCTGCTTCACGTCGCGACTGTTGATCTTGAGCGTGCCGTTTGAGGTCTTGGCTCGACGCAGAACCTGATTGTGAACGATCGCATGGTTCCAAGTGAGGACGCCGAACTCCGGACTGACTCTCGCCTCCCCATCGTCGCGAAATACGACTCGCTTCGCGATGTCTGGGTAGATGCAGCCCTCGGGAAATGCATCGACTCTTCCTGCTCTTCCGACGAGGTCGGGGTTAGCGTTTCCACGTACGATCAGCACATCGCCCCGCTGGACAGCATATCGTCGCGCCACGTGCTCCGGCACCCGGGTGTATTTTAGGTTGGCCTGCGTCGCGAGATCGACGCGCCCGTTCCGAATGGCAGCGATGCTGAACGTTGGAGTGCCCGGAGGTTGTGAGGAAGCCTCCGGAGACACACCATTCTTCGGCTCTTCAGCGAGAAGGGCGCCGGTCGAGACCAGAGACCAACCGATAGGTAGCGTCCTCCGCGGTCGGTCTGCGTACGCTGTCTCACCGAGGGCATCGTAGAAGAATCGCTGGAGCAAAGCCTGCTTCATTGCCCGCGCCCGATCGATCGCCTCGCGCGTCTGCTCCAGGGCCGCGTCGGCGGCGTCGAGGATGCGAGTGATGGTGGCCTGCTCGTGTGGTGGTGGGACGGGGACTGCCATTGATTTGAAAAAGCTATGGCTCAAGTTGTTGAGCCCCGTTGTACCTTCGGACGATGCACTGAGATATGCCTGCACTTCCGGAGTAGAAAGCCACCAGTAGAAGTACTCCGGTGTAATCCCGCTGCCGTCCTTCGGTTTCGCGGCGAGCAGGAATGACGCGAAGAGGAAATCGGTGTCCTTTCTGACGAGTACAGCGTTTCCAACGCGGGCGCGGTTCCCGTTGGAACCAACCATAACCGTCCACCCGGCCGTAACACGCTTGCTCGCGGCTACGGCGGGCTTTAGGCCGGAAAGGTACAAGAGATCATCCACCTCGAGTGTCTCTTGAACGTTCCCAATCCCAATGACCGGGACGCAACCCTCACGCGGCTGCGTGTGCTCCTGTTCTTTCGACCACGACACGCCGCGCTTGAGTTCCACACTCTGCCGGACCGTCGCGGTGCTCCAGTCGTCGGGATGCGCCAGTGCGTCAGTTGGGCGCATAGCCAACTCCTTGCAGGAGCTTGAGCAACTCGCTTTGCGCACGCTTTGCCGCAGCCTCTGCGTCGGCGAGCGCGTTCAACGCATCTCTCACCTCGATCCGCGGCTCTGGTTCGAACGTGTCCACGTATCTGGGGATGTTCAGGTTGAACTCGTTACCTTCGACCTCTGCCAAGTCGACGACTCGGGCATGCTTGAGAAGCTCGTCCGGATCCGTGTATAGGGCGACAAGCTTATCGCCGACCTCTCTCACGTCTCGGCGATCGTCCTCGGCGCGGCGGCGTGCTTCGGCAATGTGCCCATCACGCTCGGCGATCCTGGCTGCGACCTTCTCTCGCTGATTCTCCAGTTTCGCGATCACGGCCTCGAAGCTCGCTTTCTCGCCCTTGGTCCTCGCGACTTCCCGCTTGGTGCGCGCAGCTGCAGTCGCCGTGTCCAAGGCCGCGATCTTCAGGGTGTGCGCTTCGTACTCCGCCTGAAGTCGCCCGACCTCATCCTCTTCGCGCAAGTCGATCTGCTTGCGGATGCGACAGCTGTGCTCGGCGACAAGGGCGGGTACCTTCATCGCGTCACCGTAGGCGTGATAGTGGACGAGCATCCGCATTACATCTTGCGGCCGAAGCTCGTTCTGCGCGGAAAGCTCACGGTAGTGACGCGCGGCGTACATGAGCAGTACCCGATCGCCGCGCTCGGCTGGGCGCTGTTTGCGCAGGATAAGCAAGCACGCGGGAACACCGGCCCCATAGAATACGTTGAGGGGCAACGAGATCACGGCGTCGATCAAGCGCGACTCGAGTAGCGCCTTGCGGATGAGGTGCTCGTCGTCCGCCTTGCGGCGTCTCATCTTTGGGTTGCCGTCGTCGTCGAACTCGCCGGTCTCTTCCTCGACCTCGGGGTGTCCCCGGAACAGCACACCCTGCGGACAGACGATGCCGGCACGGCCGTCGTCCGTTAGCGACGCGAGGATGTGGAGGATGAAGGCGTAGTCACCGTAGCCTGCGGGCGGAGCCTGGAAGGCCGTGCCTCTACCGAATCGGCCGAATAGGTCCTTGAACCCCTCCTTGCCGAAGATCTCCTTCTTGAGCTTGTCTTTTTTTTTCTTGTCGTCCGTCTGCTGCTCGGGCTTCAGCCACCAAAACTCGTCCGAGAACGGAAAATTGGCGAGCACCAGCGAGAACTTTTTCACGCGGCCGTTCTCGAGGAACTGCGGATCAGTGATTGTGCTGGCGCCAGCCTTGATGTCGGCCTCGAGGCCGTGCAGGACGGAGTTGATCTTGCCGATGGCCGCGTTGCCCCAGTTCATCTCCTGGGCGAAGTAGCGCGCGCTGGTCGCGTGGTGGCCGTGCTCGCGAAGGTAGTCGGCGGTGTGCACCAGCATGCCACCCGAGCCGGAGGTCGGGTCGTAGACGGTGTCACCGGGCCGCGGTTCGAGAATTCGAACAAGCGTGTCCACCACTTCCGGCGGCGTGAAGAACTCGCCCGCCTTGGCGCCCGCATCGTCTGCGAACTGCTTGATGAGGTACTCGTAGGCTCTTCCGAGCACATCGGACGGAACGCTCCTGTTCGACAGGTCATGCTCATCGAAGTGCTGGATGAGCGCGTGGACCACTTCGTTCGGGATGAGAGGCTTTCCGGATCCATCGGGAGCCGGCTGGTTCCAGTCGACGGTGAACACGCCGCGCAGCTCGTCGTTGGCGTCGGCCACGGCGCGCATTGCCTTCGTCAGCACCTCGCCAATGTTGGTTGATGCAGCCTTGACGTCGCCCCACCGCGCCCCGTCGGGCATGTTGAACCTGTGTTCGCCCCGCTTCCGGAAGATCGCCTTCTGCTGCTCCGTGAACGAACGCCCCTGCTGTTTCTCGAGGTCGACTATCGCGTCTTCAGCTTCGCATTCCCACTGGTCGCACAGCCGCTTATAGAACATCACAGATAGGATGTAGTTCTTGTAGTCCTGTCCCGCGGTCTTGCCGCGCAGGATGTTTGCGGCGCCCCAGAGGTGAGTCTCAAGCTGCTGGAGTGTGAGCTTCGCACCGCTGCCTAGTGCCATCTAGTGAAATCCTCTCTTCAGTCGCTAGCCCTGAGCGCCCGGCCAACAGACGATAGCGCATTTTCGTCAGGCCGGACCCTCCGGTGTGGACCTGCGACGCCGATGTTGCCGTCGCGGGCGCGGCCCGATGGCCGCTCTCGACTGGGAGTAAGCAGACGCCTCGCGATCAGCGCCACGAATGACTCCGGCGTCGGGCCCTCCAGAAATCCCCGGTCAACGGCGTAGAGCCTGCCCGCGGTGTCCCGCGAATCATGGGGGAGATGTTCGGCAGCGAGAGGTTCTTCGAGACGGGCGCCTTGCTCATCGCAAACCACATACCCCAGTCCTCCGCCTCGACGAGCCCAGCTCGAAGGTGCCCTTACCGGCGCGTTTCGGCGCTCGTCCTCGCTCTTGCTCGCGAGGCAGGCGCAAAAGCGGAGAGGAGCACGCTCCCTTAATGCGCGCAGGTAAAGGCCTCCGCCGCATCTTGCGCCAGCACCAGCCAGACCTGTGTTAACCGCTCTCTCCCGTTCTCTCCCCAAGAGAGTTCGAAATCGGTGTCCTCCGGTGCCACCGCAGGACACTGGGGAGTGTCCTCCGGTCCCCCATGCCGTGTACGAACAGTCAGAGAATGTGCGGGCTGGGTTCGCATCCGCCCAAGTGAGCGGAGTTCAGGGCAGAAACGGCGCACGGCGCGAGGAGGCTCCGGCAGCGCTGAGTTAAGCGCCGACGAGCCGATGTTCTACTGAACAGGAAGAGTGGCTCCCTGACAGGAGTGCGAACTACCGACCTGCCAGTTCACAGACCGTTGGCGATCGTCCGTCGGTTCAGACGCTGCTCTGGGCGTTTCCTGAATTTGCTGGAATCTGCTGGAGCTAGTCCAAGATCTCGACGTCACACGTGAAAACTGGCGGGGTGTACGGGACTCGAACCCGTGGCCTCCGGCGTGACAGGCCGGCGTTATAACCAGCTTAACTAACACCCCACAGAGTGGGCGGGACAGGTTTCGAACCTGCGACCCTCGGTGTGTAAGACCGATGCTCTACCGCTGAGCTACCCGCCCAGGCGGTAGCGAGCGGGGGCGGGTTCTACGAGAGTGGGACAGTGAAGTCAAGCCTCACGCGCACCGGGCGACCGCTCGGCGGGGATGCCCTCATCACGACGGCCCCCACCGGGGACCCTGCCGAGGCGCGCGAGCTCTCGGAGCGCTTCGGACTTCGCGCGGAGTCGCGTGGCGGGAGGTCGCTCGTTCAGCTCCTGGCCGACGTGAACGGCGCGCCGGTGCTCGTGCTCGCCGCGCGGAGAGCTGACCTCTACGGGCACGGCCGCGCCTACCGCGCTAGCGTCGGCATGGCCTGGCTTCGAGTCCTTCGCGCCGCCAAGGGCGAGACTGATCCGCTGGTTGCGCATGCCGAGCTCCGCTCCGGCGAGTCCGTGCTCGACGCGACGCTGGGCCTGGGTGGAGATGCCCTCGTCTCCGCGCACGCCACCGGCGCTCAGGTCGTCGGACTCGAATCACACCCGCTTGTCGCCGCGTTCACGCAAGCGGCTCTACGTCGTCTGCCGAAGCACGGGCGCGATCCCGGCCGCCTCGTAGACGTCATCCGCGCCGACCACCGTGCGTGGCTCAAAGATCAGTCGAGCAGTGCCTTCGACGTCGTCCTGCTCGACCCCATGTTCCGACGCGCCGGCGAGGCCGGCCCACTCTTCGAGCTCCTTCGCACCTATGCGGAGCACACCGCGCTCGCTCCCGAGACCTTGCGCGAAGCGCAGCGCGTCGCCAGGCGCGGCGTCCTGGTCAAGGACTCCGCACGGGGCGAAGAGCTGCGGCGCCTGGGCCTCGTTCCGCGCCCCTCTCGCCGCTCCGCGGCCATCGCATTCGGCTGGGCGCCCGCGGTTCAGCTATGAAGCGCCGGCGCCGCTTCTCGCGGTGGCGAGAAAGGAACTCGTTCCAGTGCGCCGCGGTCCCACCGTGCCAGCGTCGCAGCAGCCGCGTATGTGCTGCGGAGAAACTCGAGAAGCTTCTCCTCCGGATTCTCCGCAAGACGCAGCTGCTCGTACGGCAGGACGAACTCATGCAGGCTCCCGTCGTACTGTGCCTCGCGCGGGCCGACGGCCGCCTCCGCAAACCCCTGCGGTTCGGGATAGGCGTACGAGTAGAGAATCGCCTCCGGGTACGTCTCGTCTCCGGGCCAGAAGCCGGCGCTGCTCACCTCGTGCGAGTAAGCCTCCTCCATCACCCAGTTCGGGCAATTCGGTGCTCCGCCCGGGTGCCGTGGGGCAGTCCGGCCGGAGAAGCGGGAGGCCGCGAGATCGAAGCTGCCCCAGAAGAAGTGGACGGGGCTTGCCTTGCCGACGAACTCGCCGCGGAATTGCTCGAAGACGTTTCGGGTGTGCACCAGCACGCGCCAGAGCGCGTTGGCCCACTCCGGATCGTAGGTCCGGTGCTTGAAATCCTGTTCGAAGTAGATCGACTCGCGCACTTCGACCGGCTTCTTGAGGAACTTCGCTCGGACGTTGAAGGACTCCAGCAACTCGAGGTAGTCGCGGAAGAAGTGCGCAACGGGGCGCGATGCCAGGGGGATCGCCGCTGTCTGGCCCAGGCTCGAGCGCATTTCGAGCACGTGTCGGATGAGGTCGAATTCGAGCTCGAGCGTGTGATCCCGCCAGGGCACCGCCGACGTGGTGAGCCCGCGAGAGCTCAGGTAGAGCGGCACGTGCCACCAATGGTTCTGGAACGGGGCAAGCGCGAGCCGCGTCTTGCCTACGATCTGCGTCCACATGTGCATCGTGGCGCGCGTTTCCTGCCATCCGGGAATCTGAAGAGTGGGCCAGGTCATGACGGTGCCACTAGAGCACAAACCGCTGCAGCGGGAAGCTCCGACCTTGATTAGTGTACGTTGTCGCCCGTGCCTACCGTCCTCGTCGCTGGCGCCACCGGCGCCGTAGGGAGCGTCCTGGTTCCACGCTTGCGCGCCTCCGGGTTCGACGTCATCCCGCACGTGCGCCCCAAGACAGCCGATCGACATCCGCTGGGCAACGACCCGCGGGCGCTGGTCGCCGAGCTCGCCGACGCTGGAAAGGTGGACTCGGTGATGGCGCGCACCGAGTCCGTCGTCTGCCTGACGGGAACCATGCGGCGGAGGTTCGCCGCCGGCGACAACTACGAGAGCTCCGACTACCGCCCCGTGGTGCAGCTCGTCGAGTCGGCGCGGCGCGTCCCCGGCAAGCGCCACTTCGTCCTGCTCTCCTCCCTCGGCGCGCGCCCCGGCGGGGGCTATCTGGGCTGGAAGCACCGGGCGGAGGAAGCCGTGCGTGCGAGCGGCCTCCCACACTCCATCCTGCGCGCCTCCTTTATCGACACAAGGGGTTCCGACTCGCTCCCAAGCGACGGGAGGCAGCGCAAACCGCCGCCGTTGGTGGGCCTGGCGCTGAGGGCCATCGGCCTCCTGCCCGCTCTACGCCCGTTTTCCGACGACGTACGTCCCATCCCTGTCGGCGTGCTTTGCGCCGCCATCGCGCGCATCCTGCGCGACCGCGCGCCGTTCGGCGTGCTCACCGGACGACAGCTCTGGACACTCGCTGCGGATCGAAAGCGACGCTAGAAGCTCAGGCTGCCGAGCTCGGCGTGTTCCCCGGCGCCTCCAGCACCTTCTCGCCGTCCGTCTTCCTGAAGAACGCGTCAGGATTGTCCAGCACCAGCGCGTGCCGGAGCACCTCGTCCACGTGCTCGACCGGGATGATGGTCATCTCGCGCCGGATCTTCATCGGGATCTCGCGCACGTCCTTCGTGTTGTCCTTGGGGATCAGGATGGTCTTGGTCCCGCCCCGGTGCGCCGCCAGCGCCTTTTCCTTGAGTCCGCCGATGGGCAGCACGCGCCCGCGCAACGTGATCTCGCCGGTCATCGCCACGTCCTTCCGGACCGAGATCCGCGTCAGCGCCGAGACGATCGCCGTCGCCATCGTGACGCCGGCGCTGGGCCCGTCCTTCGGCACGGCGCCCTCCGCCACGTGGATGTGGATGTCCACGTTCTCGGCGAACTTCTTGTCGAGCCCGAACCGCTCCGCGCGCGAGCGCACGTAGCTCATGGCCGCCTGGGCGCTCTCCTGCATCACGTCGCCGAGCTTGCCGGTCAGGATCAGCTTGCCCTTGCCGGGCAGCACCGTCGCCTCGGTCTGCAGCAGCTCTCCGCCGACCTCGGTCCAGGCCAGCCCGGTGACCAGGCCAATCTCGTCGCGGTCCTCCGTCTTGCCATAGCGGAAGCGCGGCGGCCCGAGCAGCTTGTGCACCCGCTTCGCGGTGACCAGGATCTTGTCGTCCTTCTTGCCGGTGGCCAGCACGTCCTTGGCAATCTTGCGGCAGAGCGTCGCCACCTCGCGCTCCAGGCCGCGGACGCCGCTCTCCTTGGTGTAGCGGTGGATCAGCTCGAGCAGCGCCTTGCTCGAGAACTTCACGTCGATCTTGTCGAGTCCGTTCTGCTCGCGCTGCTTCGCCACCAGGTACTTGCGGGCGATGGAGAGCTTCTCCAGATCGGTGTAGCCCGCGATGCGGATGATCTCCAGCCGGTCCTGCAGTGGGGCCGGGATGCCGTGCAGCGTGTTGGCGGTGCAGATGAACAGCACCTTGGAAAGGTCGTAGTCGAGATCGAGGTAGTGATCGCCGAAGGTGTGGTTCTGCTCCGGATCGAGCACTTCGAGGAGCGCCGAGCTGGGATCGCCGCGGAAGTCGGTGCTCATCTTGTCGACTTCGTCGAGCAGGAAGACCGGGTTGCCGCTGCCCGCCTTCTTCAGCGACTGGATGATCTTGCCCGGCAGCGCGCCGATGTACGTGCGCCGGTGGCCGCGGACCTCGGCCTCGTCGCGGACTCCGCCGAGCGAGATGCGCACGAACTTGCGGCCCAGCGCCTTGGCGATGCTCTTGCCCAACGAAGTCTTGCCCACGCCGGGAGGGCCCACGAAGCAGAGGATGGGGCCCTTCATCTTCTCCACCATGGCCTGCACGGCCAGGTACTCGAGGATGCGCTCCTTGGGCTTCTTCAGGCCGTAGTGATCGTCGTTGAGGATCTTCTCGGCCTCGTTGATGTCGAGCTTGTCCTTCGTGTACTCGTACCAGGGCAGCGAGATGATCCAGTCGATGTAGTTGCGGACCACCGTCGCTTCCGCGCTCATCGGCGACATCATCTTCAGCTTGCGCAGCTCCTTCTTGGCCTTGGCGATGGCCTCCTTCGACATCTTCTTGTTCTTGATCTTCTCTTCGATCTCCTGCAGCTCCGACTTGAACTCGTCGCGCTCGCCCAGCTCCTTCTGGATCGCCTGCATCTGCTCGTTGAGGTAGTACTCCTTCTGCGTCTTCTCCATCTGCTTCTTGACGCGGGTGCGGATCTTCTTCTCGACCTGCAGGATCTCG
>Ga0209526_10000318_pt1 | contig 30307 bp, 28 predicted proteins | sample JacPinW_OM2H0_M1_FD_188566 | JGI IMG/M metagenome (GOLD analysis project Ga0209526, IMG submission 188566) | Forest soil microbial communities from Algoma, Ontario, Canada - Jack Pine, Ontario site 1_JW_OM2H0_M1 (SPAdes) (version 2) | ecosystem: Environmental > Terrestrial > Soil > Boreal... | reverse complement strand
GCTGCTCTTCGCAACGCGCACGGCACCAACGAGCGGCGCAACTGACGTGACATAGATGGTCTGGTTGTCGGCCCAAGTCAGACTCTTGTTGAACCCCTGGTAACCTGCCACCAGCGTGTTGAGGTCCCTGTCGGTCCAAGTATTCCCACCATCAGTGGTGATCTCGACGTGATGTCCGGAAGATATGGCTCCCACATGCAGCAGGTCGATAGGGCTCACGCCGACGGAGTGAGGCCCCCGGCCGAGCAAAAGACCCAAAGGTATGCCGCCGAAACCTACCTGGCCGATTACCGCCCAGGTCCATCCGCCATCACTAGTTTTGTCGATCAGCGTTCCGGATGCCGCGAAGAAAACCTTCCCCGAAGGATCGGCTTTGGCCGTCGGCGTTTCGACCGCGGAGTAAAAAGACGCATCGTTGTTCAGCGGCGTCAGGGAAAAATAGAACTTCTCTGCCGAGTCGGGTAGTTGATTGGTGGGATTGAAAAAGTAATGGTTTAAAGGTACGGTAGTCACGGAAATTTCCGTATTGGCCTGACTCCAACCGGTTCCAATGGCGTCGCCTCCCTTACTCTGGTTGTAAATTGTGGTGTTCCCTTTACGGACGCGCGTCCCGTTGTCCTGTGACCCTCCCATAACTGCCGACGGAAACCCTGGCGTGGATATCAACGAAAAAAAGAGGAAGGTTTGCAGGCCGTTGTTCTTATCGCTCGACCAGGTTACTCCGTCGTCCGTGCTGACAAAAAGTCCACCGTCGGAGCCAAACATCACCGTCGGTGTCCCCGCCGTGCTCAGCGCTACGGCATGAAAATCAGCATGGACGTAAGGCAATAACCCAGGCTGGCCGTTCGGCAATGTAACGTTTCCGTAGAGCCAGTTCGAAAGCAGAGTCCAGGTGTTTCCGCCATCGGTACTCTTTGCCGAACTCAGATCCCCGCCCAGATAAATGGTGTTTCTTGCAGCGTCGCGTGGGTCAACCAGGATCATCTGGTTGTACCAGGACTGACCATGCATCAGGTCCATGTTCAGGTTATCTGTATTCGGGTTTGCCGGAGCCTTGCTGTTGATGTTGAGCGCCGTCCAGTTCTGCCCGCCGTCGACTGAATGAAAAAGGTCAAGTTGGTCCGAAGATGCGCTATTTTCCGCAAATGCATACACGATGCTGTCGCCGGGCATGCCGACTGCAAGTGTGCTGCGCCCAGCGCCGGTGTAGACATTGCCGGCATTCGGAATCGGCGCCCACGTCGCGCCGTGATCCGTCGAAAGATAAATTGATGCTTGTGTGCCGCAAAAAACAGCGGGAACACGGCTGCATGGCTGGGCGTTGACCAGCCAGCCGGCCTTTGACTGCACCAGACTCCACACCGCCAACCCCTGAAAAGTGGTGATCGAGGCGTAGCTGACGCCTGCGTCCGTCGAGCGAAACAGGCCATAGTCGGTGGCGACGAGGACGATGTCCTGCGAGGCGCTCATATCTACCTTCACGTCGCGGACGGCAAAGGACTGGCCCAGGTAGACGAAGTTTGTCCACGTCGATCCACCATCGGTGGATTTCAACATCGCTCCGCCGACATTGATTAGGTCGAACGGGTCACCCAGACCGAGATAGAGCACACTGGGGGTGCGGCCGAATGCGACCGATCCGCCACCTGTGGTAACCAATGAATCGGTCAGAGGCGTCCAGCTTGGCGGGTTGGCGGTGAAGTTGTGGGTCACCCACAGCCCACCGCCAGAGGTCAAGAAGTACAGCGTGTTGGGGTCGGTGGGATGTGGCAGGATTGTTCGCGCTCTCCCGCTGTCCCGCACAAACCCGGTGTAACCGTTCTGTTCATAGTCTGCACCGGTGGGTCCAATGGGCACCCATATAGGCCCGGATGTCGTAGCCGCAAAACCTGTTTCCGCAGCCCCGGCTGGTAGGCCAGATCGAGATTGCCGCAATTGAAGTCGGTGTTGGTTGAATTCTACCGAAGGGATACCCCTTTCGCGCTGTTGCCATTCCATCCGCGCTCGGGGGTCATCCTTGATTTCGCCATGAGGCCCGGGCTGGTACGCTTGGGCACGTTGCTGGAGTTTCGGCGAATTCGAACTGTCGTCTTGGTCCTCAACAGGAGGAACGCTTCGCTGCGCCCACGCGTTCGCCGCGATGAACATTGAAAAGCACAGCAGTTTGAATGGACGCCGAAATAGAGGACGCATGAGGACCCCCGCGAAGACGTCAATGACCTAAGGGGCTATACGACCGAGACCAGCCAGGAGAGGTTGAAGCCAGGATTTCCGAAAGCTACCTCTTGTGCAGAAAGATACGTCGCGCGCACTTTCGTGTCAATCTGAGATGGCATTCGGTACAGTTGCGGAGCGTCCTCCTCGTTACCGAGAGCGACACGAACCGAGGGAACTCTTCTCGCGCTGCGTCTTCGGTCGCCAATCCTCGGCGAATGGAGTGCATGTCACTTCTCCTGATCGAAACTCCTGTAAAACTACAACTCTTCAAACGTCAACTTGCTAAAACTAAAATACTTAGCTGAGTTCGTTTTGTAATCTTCGAGTTTTTCGAACTGGTGGAGTGTCAGCAATTAACACACCATCGCGATATACGGATATTATAAGGGATACATTCTCCGCACCTTCTCTTAGGTCAGGATGGAGCTATTTCAAGAACCCAAATCACGTCGAGACATTTACGTTGAACGTCGATGGTACGGGCTGGGCGCGGCGCATGCGCTGCGCCCCTTCGAGCTGGTGCAGAGTACGAGCGAAGGTTCGCTCCAAATTGGACTCGCACCTCAGGAGTAGATCCAACGATAATCGTTTACCCCCGAACGCCGTTTCCAAAGCACCAAGACCTACATCTTCTTGGGTCTGTTCTCTGTCCTCATTGATTAGTCGGCGGATACGCCAGAGGACACGCAGCAAAGAATTAAGTTTGGCTCGGGCTTCGCTCTTTAACAAAACTACTTGAGAAAAAATTCCGTGCTTCAAGGCATTGTTCTTACTATTTTGTTTTCCCCTCTCCGTCCGCGGACCTGTCGCTCGGCGCACAATTGAGTTGGAGTGAGTCACAGCCCGGAGGTCATTGGAATTACTCCCGAACCAGCCACGGCCGGCCTAATGGCGTAGACAGGCCGCCGGAACTATGCATTCATACAAGGCGAGCCGAGAGCGCATTGCCCAACTGATGATCGCATTGATCATCGCTCCAAACGATTCGCTGGCTTGTGCGCGGCCTCCTCCATGAGCGCGCTCGCAATCTTCTTGATGCCGGACACTTCTTCTTCGGTCGCGGTTGCCACATAGTCACCCACCAGTTTCCCGCATCGATCTCTAATCTGATCCTGAGCAGCGGGATCTTCTCCTCGTACGATCAGCAACTCCCTTAGCCAATGTTTGCCGTAACCGGCATGAATGGTTTCGTCAGCCCAATCGAAATCCATGTCGTGCTCGCTCAGCGTATCGCCGTAGGCGTGGAAGAGATGGGCGCGCGCTAGCTTGTGCCGGATATTCTTGGTCTCGAAAAAATAAAGCATTCCCAAACGATAGATTGGATCTTGTCCGGAAGCGCTGTCGTAAATGTAAGTTCCGAGAGGAACTCGCGCTAGATCGAAACCCCAGGCGACGAGGCGTTCATAGCCCATGCGGCAGTGTCGCGACTCATCGTACGTCCAGCGCGCGGCGTCGTGAATCCACTCCCAAGGCAATGCGTCGGCAAACGCACTCAGCATCAAGCCGCCAGACTCAATCGCCCAGACTTCATTTAGGTGACTGACAGCCGAACGGAGTTGCAGTTGCATCCCCTCTCCGTAGGGGGATGTGGGATCGACCACATCGGGCCAGTAGAAGCGGCACGGCCAGAAGCGCGGATCGCGGGCCGGCCGGTCCGGAATTGAATATGCCTTCCAGCCCGGTAAAGGTCCGGCAGGCGCTGAAACGTGCGACGAGCCCACGCCTACACCTCCTACCTGCAAAAGACGATCGGCAACTGCCTTTGCCCATTCGCGCGCGCTGGCCCGCAACGTAGGATTGCCGGAGAGTTCGGACTCCGTCCAGCGTTCGAAGGCGGCAATCTGCTCGAGTTTTTCCGTCAGTGCGAGCGAAAGAAAGCGGTGCGTAGGGCCGTCTGCGATCGAATCGGACGCCATCAGATAGGCCTGGTAGGAATCGCGCAACGCTGGCAGAAGAACCCTTCCTACGCTCAGGAGGAACGCCGGAACCGATGGCGAATTCTTCACAGCACTGAAAAGCTCCATCAGCGCTTGATCGGCTCCTTCCTCCTCAAGGAGGCGGCTCGGGAATCGAAGCTCGAATACTCGGTTCCTCAAAGCATGTGCCGTTTCCGCACTCTGCCAGACGACGCGAGCGAGGCTCGTTTTGGTTTCGAGTGAGGCGATGGCGGGAATCCAAGCCGCGCAACTGACAAGAACCATGCGCTCACAAAAGTAGAAACGTTTGAGCAGTTGCGCAGTATCCAGTCGCATCCAGCGCGCTCGCGGCTGTGGGTTATGCAGAAATGAGGAAGGCTGTGACACGGATCTCCTCCTCCGACTCACTCACTAAAAGAAATTGCTGAGTGCGACCACGATCACTGCAGCGATCAGAATCACCAAGCCAAGATTCAGTAACCGGCGAGCCGATGCGGTCGCGGCTTTCCACTCGCCTCTCCACAACCCCCAGAGGTTACCTATGATAATCGAGATCGAGACGAACAGTGGCCAACCCGCTACCAGACCCCAGCGTCCGAGCCGTGTGGCTCCAACTCCGTACAGATAAAAGCTGCCGATCCACATTAAAGCCATCAGGGCGCTCAAGCCCAGATTGCGCGGGGTTTCGGAGTTCCAGTATTGCCGAAGCGTATTCTTTCTGATCATCAGCGCGAGGCAATAAGAAAGGTTCGCGAGGCTCCCTAGCGTGAACAGAAGCGCCCAGACGATATTCCCTGACGATGCGTGGGAGATGCCAAACGTTTCCGCAACGCCTGACAAGTTTTTGGCGAAAGCCATGCTGACGTTAGGCAAGCAGGAAAGAATGCCGGCAAGAACAGCAATTACCAACCCCACGGCGAGGGTATCGGAAGGAATCGCGTTTGGTTTTGTTGTGGACGGCATTCTCCGAGAGCCGGCCACGGAACAAACGCCAATCCCTACGATCACGACGGCAGTTCCGCCGAGCAGAACCAGTCCTTTCGGCGTAAGAACTGTCTCCGGGAAGAAGACGAGCATTGGGATCAATGCGCCCAGGCTCGCGATGACCCCCATTATAATGGGATAGCCAAGAGCCATCCCAAGCCTCGCCATGCCAAGTCCAAAGAGCACGGCACCCACGCCCCAGCCTAGCCCAAAGAGCCCGAGAATAGTGAGATCCCGCGGCGGGGACGCAAAGTAAACTGCGAGGATGTTGGGAACGAAGAGAAGCGTGATCGTCCAATTGAAGACGATCATGCCAAGGAGGGAGAACGTCGCCCACGTGTGCTCCCACGACCACTCGCGAACCAGAGTCATGGGAAGAATGAAGGTTCCCTGTAGCAAACCTGCCAGCAGCACAAGAAGAAAGCCCAGAAGCAAATGCATAGGGATCACTTTACTGTGGCCTGGGCCAGAGACGCCGGACTAAATGACCCGAGAATCAGGTTCGCACTCGCACCCTTCATGCCTTATCTGCCGACCTGGCCGCAAACCAATCTGGGATCCTTGTGCCCCGTTCCTGATAGAAGCGCCGAACTTCGTTGCCGTTGGGCAATGAAGGGATCACTCCTTCTCTTGTAACCGCGAGACCGCCAGTGACTACGGCAAACTGCGCGGCAGCTTCAAGGCTTGCGCCTGAAGCAAGTGCAGTCGCGAGGCCGGCGTTGAAGGCGTCACCCGCACCTGTGGTGTCTACCGCCGATACGAGTATCGCAGGAACGTGTGTGGCGGATGTGGGAGTCACGATTAACACTCCCTTTTCGCCCAGAGTCATGACGACCTGTTTTATGCCACTGCGAATCAGTTCGCACGCAAGTTGGTCCGGCTCTGCAACCTCATCTGGCCGTCGACCTGTGAGTACTTTGGCTTCTACTAGGTTCGGCGTGAGTACATCAACCGACTGCAGAACGGACGCTGGAAGAGGTCGGACTGGCGCAGGATTAAGAATCGTGGTGGCACCAACTTCGCGCCCGAGCCGCAAAGCGGCGTGGGCCGTCGCAACGGGAATTTCGAGCTGAGTCAACAACACCGAGGTCGATTTGAAGGCAGCGGCGCAGCCAAAGACATCCTCAGCCGTGAGAAGCTCATTGGCTCCAGGATCAACGACGATGCAGTTATTCCCGCTCACCGTCTCGACCATGATGAAACCCACTCCGGTTGCCGTACCGGCGGTTTGCTTCACGTGAACGGCATCGATGCCTTCGTCGCCGTACAGTCTCAGCGCCATTTCTCCGAAAGCATCGTTGCCAATCCTGGCGACGAGGCTGACGTTTGCTCCGAGGCGGGCGCTGCCCACGGCCTGGTTGGAGCCTTTGCCGCCGTAGTCCACACGGTAGCCCGTTCCTAGAAGCGTCTCGCCGATGCTCGGCAGGCGCTGTACTTTCATGGTCAGACCGGTTGCGTAGCTGCCGACGACAGTGATTCGCGGGACAGTCAAACGGAACCTCCGATTCCTGCAAGTCTACGCGGTCTCGCCTTAAACCCCCGCCGCTCAGGGCACCACAGAAGTTTCGCTGAGTTCAAATGGTCTCGAGCAGGCAGAGTGTATGCCACCTCTTCGTGACGTCACGGGTCTCCGCCGACCGCCGTGATCCCCAGCGCCTCGACCTGCGGAGACTGGATCATCACTAGAAGAGCGGTATTAGTACAAGTTTCCACGTGCAAACAAATCATCATGTTATTCGGAATCTTGTTTTTAGTTCAAACACGGTGGCGATTTTACACCCATCCCACTATTCGCCGACAGCGCGAAACAATTCTCATACGGCGCGCCTACCGAAGTAGATAGGTCGTTTGTAGAGCCTCTAATTGAAGGCAAGTCAACGAAGACGGACTGACTTACGAGCCTGTCTCGGCTGTGCACTGAGATTGAAACTTTGAGATGCCAGATAACTGTTGCAAACAGGGTTTCCCACTAGCTGTGCAGTTCGTTCAGGCGCATCCCGCCCGATGATCGATCTCATATAAATTTCACTTATAGGAAATATTCTTTTTTCTTGACACCCTACTCGCCGGCGCGCAGAATTCGCGCCGGCGAGTAGGTGCTCGGGCTCATTCTCGACTGCCAGTCCCGGCACCTAAGTTAACTGCCCGGAATATAAGACAGCCAAACGTAGTTTCCTGCACGCGCCCGGCGAGAGTTCTACCAGTCTCGCCGAAAAGGAGAGCATCGTCGTGAAAAATAAGATAGCCCAGCTTGTCGTATTTGCAGCCTTGCTGGCGCTCGTGGGCGCAACAAACGCTACCGCCCAAAGCGCGGCAAATCAAGTATCCACGATTCAGTTAAAACACCTCGGAACTTCGTCCCTTGGGAAATCCACAGGCGCCATTCCGTCTGGCATAACGACCTTGCGAGTGAAGAATCACCCTGATTCTGATAATGGTGTGCAGGCGGGCTCGGGGCTGCAGCTTCCTGTTCCAGCCCCAGCGCCCAAGCCGATTGCCAACGCTAATCCAAACGCTTCTGGATTTAATGGCTTGGACGTAATAGACCAGGGGCTGCAAAGCGGTTTTTTGCTCGAACCGCCCGATCAAGGACTCTGCGTCGCCAACGGATTTGTCTTTGAAGGGGTCAACGTCGCTCTCGCTGTCTATGATGCTTCGAGCCATAAGCTGCTGGCAGGCCCAGTTTTTGCGAACACCTTCTTCGGCTTGGACGCAGCCCAGTTCACCAGCGACCCGCGGTGCTTCTTCGATACGCAGGTTCGCCGGTGGTTTGTCACGATTCTGCACATCGATATCGACCCGGCTACCGGTAGGGTGACGAACCATTCGCACGGGTTGATTGCGGTCAGCACGACGGACAGCCCGCTTTCGACCTTCAACATTTTCTCGATCGATACGACCGATGATGGCAGCAACGGCACTCAGAACCACGTGGGCTGCCCGTGCTTCGGCGATCAGCCCCTCATGGGCACCGACGCAAACGGCTTTTACTACACAACTAACGAATTCTCCATCACCGCGCTGACTGGAGGAGGCCCCGTCTTTTCAAACGGGGCACAGGTTTACGCTCTCTCCAAACGGGAATTATCAGCGAATGTAACGCCCACAGTGGTCCATTTCGGCGACATCGCGCTGACCCCAGGGCATCTCGCGCGGTCGCTTCAACCGGCACAGTCCTTGTTTAACAGCGAATCCAATGACCAGGAATCCCAAAACGGGGGTGTTGAGTTCTTTGTCAGCCATCTGAACTTCACGCACACGCTGGATAGCCGCCTTGCCGTCTGGGCCATATCCGACACCAAGACGCTCGATGAATTCAGCCCGAGAGTCGAGTTGACAAGTACGATCATCAAAAGCGAGGTCTATGGGGATGCGCCTCCCGCCACTCAGAAGGCCGGCCCGAATCCTTTCGGCGCCTCACTGAAGCCGCCGGAGCCCGAAGGAGCGCTGTCCCCGAACGATACCCGCATGCAGCAAGTCTTTTTTGCTGGGGGCTTGCTGTGGACCGGGCTGACGACTGTTATCCAGCAGGGGAACAGTTTCGTCGACGGAGCAGCGTACTTCGTTATCCGTCCCGATTCTGAGGGTGACCACGTGCACGCGCGCATCCAGAGACAAGGGTACATCACGGTGGCCGGACAAAACATTCTCTATCCCGCCATCGCCGTAAACGGAAAAGGCGAGGGAATCGTAGGATTCACGATTTCCGGACCGGGCTTCTTCCCCAGCGCGGCCTATGCTCGGATCAATGCGGATGACGGCGCAGGCAGTGTCCACGTCCTCGGGCCGGGTACATTCCCTGACGACGGGTTCACCATGTACCCGCAGTTCGGCGGCAAGGGCGTCGGCCGCTGGGGCGATTATTCCGCCGCCGCAGTGGACGAGCACGGCAATCTCTGGTTCGCCACCGAGTACATTCCCGCTCAACTGAGCAATGGCTTCCGCCAGGGAATCGGCGCGAACTGGGGCACGTTTATCGGCAAACTCAGTGTCGGGGATGATCAGAACAACCAGTACTAGTAGCTTGCGGTTACCATTTACGAGGAACCAGTTCAGTTAACCGTAGCAGCCTTGCCGCGTGTGATGATCTCACCGGCAAGGCTGCAAGCGGCACAGCCGCTGGACCTCGCCAAAATTCTATCCGCGCCGAAAATGGCACGATTCTCCCTTCGCCACAGGCGTGAAGAGTCTGAACTCGACCCAGAATTTCCGCTTGCCCTTCTTGGGCCATGGTTCCTCCTCTGGGTGGGACTCATAACTTCTGCTAGGAACGCGGTTCCTCTGCTATCCAGCCTGTTCAGAGCGAATGCGGGCGAGTAGGTCAGCGGCGGATTGGTGCGACCTTCGCCTGGGGTGAACCCCTAAGCTGGCACAATTTTTTTGGACACAGCTTCCGCTTTCGTAAATGCGTTCTTGCATCTCATAGCAGGAGAAGGGGTATGGGGAAGGGGACGGCATTTGAGTCCCCGTCCCCTGCAACCTTGTAGAACCCCTCCCGTCGTTCTTTTTGTTCTCAAAGAACACCATCGTTGCGCTTCGAGATTCGACCGAACCTGATGCCTCGATCTGTTGCTCGAGCTCTTCGGGAGATCGATAGCCCAGCGCGGAGTGCAAGCGCAGCCGATTGTAATACTGGTCGATGAACTCTTCGATATTCGCTCGCAAATGTTCCAGGTCGTCGTACTTGTTGGCGTAAATTTCTTCCCGCTTCAGTGTCTTCATGAAGCTTTCACAGCTCGCGTTGTCATACGGAGTTGCTCGCCGACTCATGCTCGGAATCACGCGGTTGTTCACGTATTCTTCGGAAGCGTATTGCAATCCTCGATCTGAGTGATGCACCAGGCCAGGTTCTGGTTGTCGATCGAAGATCACCGCCAAATAGACAAACTCGGCTTTCAGTCGGATTGATGTCCGTCAGTTTCATGCGCCAGCGCGCCGACGACGCAATCGCGCATCAGCCTCGGATGATCCAGAATCTGCTGAAAGGCAGCTGCGGCCGCGCTTCCGTCCCTCAGCTGAAGAGTCCTTGTCGCGCAAAACAACCGCTCCGCTAAAGCCGAATGGCGCCAGGAACACCTCGCCGTTAACGGAATCTGAATCGGACCGATGCGAGAGGTGTTCGGGTATTCTCTGAAGGCTATCCGCCGCAGCACTACAGATTTCTCGCCGCTTCACCCTGCTGGAGCAGAGCCGCCGCGGCACTCCTCACCGTTTCATTCGAATCTGAGAGCGCCGCGCGGAGGAGCGGTAGACCTGCCTCTGTCTGTGCCACGCTTTGAAGAACGATCAATCTAGTAGAAGGGTCGGAGCTATTGAGCATCTCGCTCAAGGCATTCATCGCTTCCGGGGTGCCACGTGCCGCAAGCGCCTGAGCTGCGTATGCGCTGAACAAAGGATCCGCACCGTTCAAAGCATCAATCAAGGTGGTCATCACAGTCTGTTCATCCGCCTGCGGCGACGCGGTCAGAACCTGTAGCGCCTGCAGCCGAAGGGGTTGGCTGACATCCTTGATCTCTGCCAGAAGGTTCTCGACCGCCGCAGGGTTGTCGTGTGCGGCCAACGCATCAAAGACGGCTGCCTGCGTTGCCGCATTGGAATCTTTCATGTACTTACCGAGGGCCTCCCGATCTTGGCTCGTGGCATCCGCTTCAATGGCCGCCAGATTCTCTGTCTGGCTGGCATCGAGCTGAGAGTCAGTTCCGGGAAGACCCTCACTCGAGCCCTCCAGCCCAATGGCATCGGCATTCTGAGTAGGAGGCTGAATCGCACCGGCGCTGGCTGAAGGATCGGCATCCTTCAATTCTCCAGGAGCAGCAGCCATCAAGCGTTGTTGGTCAGTCTCCACGGGTTGGTTTGCAAGCGACTGCTGCTGAGCCTGCTTGACCGCTTCGCGATCTTCTCCCATTTTCCCCGCTTGAATCGACGCGAGCTTGCTTGCTTGTGGGTCGGCATCCACTGGCGTGCTATCAGCCGCTTGGATCGCCGCCTCGGCAGCCAGCGCATTCGTTTCACTCTCGGCGACCGTAGCAGCCGACGACCAATCGGGCGATGATCTGCCAACGATAATCACTCGAGTTCCTCGTGGTGAGGCCGAGCCTTGGGGACCCGTTTTGATCGCATAGTCGACATGCAAGAGCAAGTCCCGCATCGCCCGGAACAGTTCCGCTCCGACTAGGTGCATGGACACAAGGTTGCTGAGTCCCTCTGCACCCGTGACCTCGATTCCCGTTGCGCGCGAAACGTCTAGGAGCACATCCGAGAGCGGCACCGCTTCCGCGTCGAGGCTCAACTTTCCGCTTTCCCATTTCACCTTGAGCTGAAACTCTGGAGTCCGAACATCATCGGTTCGGGCGGTGTTCGTGGCTGGAACCGTCACTGCCCCGCGAGAAGTTTGCTGTCCCGCTGCCTCCGCTGTTTTATCCTGTGAGCGATTTTCGCGCGGGAAGGTGCTCGCAGAACTGGTGAAAGCTGAGACAACACAGATGAAGACTGCTACCAACAATGTCGAGACAAACATAAAACCTTCCTTTTTGAATCGCCTCCTGCAAAAACGGGCGGCCAGCGTATGGCAGAGGCTTCCACGCGCCGGCCCGCACCCGTGGTTACCAAATCAGCGTGACGTTACCCGTCCTTGTTCCGCTACTTCCATTGTGGATTATGAACGTGTCCGCGGTGTTCACCCGGATGTCCACGGTATGGAACATGTCTAGGTAAACGATGTGTGCTCCGGGCGTGTTACTAAAGTTGGCAGTTATCGCCCCCGGGCAGCACGATTCGAGGCCCGTCCACTCCAGGAAGCGGCCGGCAATGCGCAGCAGGGTGACATGACTCTCGCCCGGCTCCCTGCCATCGACGTTAATTGCAGTTTGCGTGCCCATAACCAGCACGGACTGGTTCGCAACTGGAGTGATTGGCGCACTGTTGGCACCACTCGCAAGGCTGTAACTGACAAATGCGGCATTGGGTGTGGTAATCACTTGCGTGGCATGCACCATGACGGACAGCGTTAGTATGGCGACCATCGCAGCCGGGACCAGACTTCCAAATCGGCGGGCCCTTTTGTAATGCTCCATGTTTATTCTCCTTTTGACGCAGATTTTGGGAACAGAACGTGACGATAGTAGAAAGCCAGACCGAGTCCACTGCCGAGAGTGAGGATGCCCGAGAGCGCCTGCATTCTTCGTTCGCGCGCGATCATCTCGTCGGGGCGGACTTCCTTTCCCCCGGACAGGAGTGACGGCGGAATGACGAACTTGTTGTTCTGAATCTTCAGGTGGGGAGCAAACGCTTGGACGAGCAGTCCTGCGGCGAGGGCTACCCAAAGTAGCAGACCCAACCAGACACGTCGCCCGTTGCGTTTGTTCTTAACCAGGGGTTTCATTTTTTTCGCACCCCGGGATGGGCGCGATTATACATCCAATTCAATTGAAGTCGGTGTTGGTTGAATTCAACCGAAGGGATCCCCCTTTCGCGCCGTTGCCATTCCATCCGCGCTCGAGGGTCATCCTTGATTTCGCCATGAGGCCCGGGCTGGTACGCTTGGGCACGTTGCTGGAGTAACGGCGAATCCGAACTGTCTTCTTGCTCCTCAACAGGAGGAATGCTTCGCTGAGCCCACGCGTTCGACGCGAGGAGCATTGAAACGCACAGCAGCTTGAATGAACGCCGAAATAAAGGACGCATGAGGCCCCCTGCGAAGACGTCAATGACCTAAGGGGCTATACGACCGAGACCAGCCAGGAGAGGTTGAAGCCGGGATTTCCGAAAGCTACCTCTTGTGCAGAAAGATACGTCTCCTGCACTTTCGTGTCAATCTGAGATGGCATTCTGTACGGTCGCGGGGAGTCCTCCTCGTTGTAGTGTCAGCAAATCAACACACCATCGCGACATATAGACATATAAAGGATAGGATTCCTTCTCCGCACCTTCTCTAGGAGCAGGATGAAGCTATTTCAAGAACCCAAATTATGTCGAGACGTTTACGTTGAGCGTCGATGGCACGGGCTGTCCTTTGCGAATCCGCTGCAGTCGTTCGAGCTACGCTCGACGTCTTACCAATCGAAGGCGCACTGTTCACCTACGTTTCACGTCCGCAACGCGAATGATTAGGCGCTTGCCAAGCGCCCTGGCTGCCCGTGTGATTGTATCTAGGGTCACGGACACATTCCGAGGGTCGAGCAAGCGATCCAGTTGTGACCTGCTCGTGCGAAGCTGCCTCGCCATCGCTTGTTTTGTCTTCTGCTGTTCCTGCATGGCCCGTTCAAGTTGCCACGCCAGCACCCGCTTAAGTGCGACCGCCTCGACTTCTTCTCGGATTCCTTCTTCCTCGAGAAAACTGTCAAAGGTCGAACCACTATGGTTCGATCTTTTGCGATTTTTCCTTACGTTCATCGGAGTCCCCTTTGATGCTTACCCTTGTTGTTCCTCGCCAGCACTAAATCCTCGCCCGGCGTCTTTCGCGTTTTCTTGATGAATCCGTGAAGCAAAACCATCCGGTCCTTCTTGTCGATGTAGAACAGGACCCGTGCAATTCGGTTCTGCGCCAGGCTCGTCCGCACTTCGTAAATGCCGTCACCCAAGGACTTGCACACGGGCATCCCGACAGGCCAGCCGAACTCGACTGTCTTGATGTCCTCGCCGATCCGCTTCCGGTTCTCGGGTAAAGGAAGGCCCTTCAGCAAATCCCGCACGGGCTCTCCGCCGCCTCCGTACGAAAGAAGATCGCCGGAACCCGTTTATCTTGTCTTTTGAGCGCCTCGGACTCAACATCTACGCCTGTCGGAGATTTGGGTTTCTTACCCACTCAATGAGTGTACCATATACGGTACATTGTGGACAAACAATTCGGTAGGTACGCTATTTCTCGCACATTGTCTGGGCGGTCAGGCCGCTTCGCTCCGCCAACGGCGTTTTCGCTAGGAGCCCATTCGAAACGCAAATCACGTCGAGACACAACCGGTAGGGGCGGGATCATGAGGCGCCATATTTCCGGTCTTCATTCGCAGCAACAAAACTCTCCATGCCCTCTCGACGGGCTCTTTTTGGTGCGCGTCGAAACGGTCTCCTATCGGTGGCATCCTCAGAAGCCTTTTTACGCTCTCCGTCTCGAGGTCATCGAACCTACGGCTCTTGCCGGCCAGGAGTTCTCGGCGCGTCTGTACTGCACCGAGCGCGCGCTGTGGAAGCTCAATTGGTTTTTGCGAGATTTTGGCTATGATACCGAGCTTCTAAATCGGGACCAGATTGATGAGAAGGCTTTGCTGAATCTACGTGGGGTCGTTCGGACTAGCTATACAAATCTGAACGGTCGGTCGTACCAAAACCTGGATGCGTTCGCTCCTGCAGCAGAGTGGGAAGCATTTTCCATCACCCCCACTAACGAAGGTCCTTCGCAAGGTGATCGAAATGATCTTTAGTTATACGCAGATCGCCAGCTACCTTCGCTGTCCACGCAGCTACCGGTATCGGTATCTCGATGGGTGGCGCGAAAAGGAAACTCGGGCAGCCATGGCCTTTGGGCGGTGCTTTGAGAAAGCACTCGCAGCGTATTTCAACGGAGAAGATTACGGCGCAACTCTGTTCAAGGAATGGGGTGAATTTCGCGATACTTCGTTCGCATACAAAAAGGGAGAGACGTGGGATCGGCTAGTGCATCAGGGGGTGCATTTACTCGAACGATTCGTCCAGGACAATCGGGTCCACATTCCCCGCCCGCAACAGGATCTTCAAATCAAAGTGAACCGGGAACTCCCAAACGGAAACGAGTTCGTTGCGTATATTGACGCAATTGGTGAGCTCGATGGAACCCATTGCCTGATGGACTGGAAGACCACGAGCAGCCGCTATTCAGACAGCCCGGCTGGGTTGTTGTCGCTCGATCCGCAGTTGATCTGCTATTCCTGGGTCACCGGCATTTCTGACGTCGCCCTTATCGTCTTTGTGCGGAAACATCAGCCTGAAATCCAATATCTCAAAGCGTTCATCTCGGAAAAGCAGTGGACAGAATATGCACGGTTACTGGAAAACTCTATCGGTCAGATCGAATCTGCCCAGTTCCTTTCCCACAGCGGTATCCGCTTCCCGCAAAACGGGTGCACGAGTTGCTCCCATCCGGGCCTCTGCATCGACAATCAGCCTCTTATCGACGCGAATCTCATCCGCGCCTCGGGAGTAAACGACCTTGCCTGGCTTGACGAGCTTGTGGATTAACAGAGGACCGATGGTGACTCCGGAGATCAATCGCCGCCGGGCCGTATTCGTTCTCGGCAGGATCGATGAAATTCTTCTTGGGAGAAAACCAAGGAACAGGAAAAGGACGTGCGTTTCGTCGAGTTGGGAGAATACTAGTGCGAGGTTCGCGCCAACCAGTATTGGCGCCTGGAGAATTTGAAGTCGTTTGATGAATTTCTGGAGAAACGCTTTGTTGATTCGCGGCGGAAGGCCTATTACCTGATGGCGATACACGAAAACCTGACGCGGATTCCCAAACACGACCTACAGCAAGTGGGTTGGAGCAAAGCGACGGAACTCGTTAAGGTCGCTCGTCGGGATGGCGAGAAGTTCGACTGTGCAACCTGGTTGCACAAGGCAAAGGAAATGCCGAAGGAAGGGTTTAAATGCGCGGTGGAACGGCACCTGACGGGGAGGGAAACAGAAGCGTGGGAGATCATCTACTTCAAGCTATACAAGAGCCAGCTGCCTGTCGTCGAGAAAGCCATCGCGACGGTTGCCCTGATGCTGGGTAGCGATAAGTCCAGGGGCTACTGTCTGGAGATGATCTGTGCTGATTTTCTTGCCGGAGCGAACGTTCTAGAGAGTGGGTCTTAGATCTCCGTCGTTGTGCCCGCGGCTCTTGCCAATGGGCTACGCCTGAAAAGGACAATGGAGCAACTTCGCCAAAAGCGACCTCGACTGAAGCTCTGCGTGGAAGCCTACAAGTTACTTCGCCACCGAGTGCTCGAACGAGATGGGTGGCGCTGTCAAAATTGCGGTTCATCAAAAGATTTGCACGTACATCACCTAGCAAAGAGGAGCAAGCTCGGCGACGATGCATTGGACAACCTGATCACACTTTGTGTGACCTGCCATCAAAGGCAGCACCGTTTTCCTACTTGGATATCCCTGTGAACAGAGATTGCCATCTGACGCTCCTCTTCAGTTCAGAATCGAATAGCTTACACATGCTGGGTTGGTGGCGATAATTGCCCCAATTACAAACGTAAAACTCGTTCCCGCTGTCCTGGAGGTTATCACGGGATTTACCAGTGTTGACAAAGTTGTGTTGCACGTTACGGAAAGTTTTGTTCCGAGGCTCTCGTCAATGTTTAGAAATATCTGACTGTTAGCTGTCACCGCCGTTGTGTTGACGACCAGTGTTGGATTCGTGCCCGTTGGAACTGCTACGCTGCCTGCTGCTGCTGAGGCGCATACGGCGGGAGATGCGCTGGACGAGCAATTCGTTGCCGTTCCGTTAATTATTACTCCTCCATCTATCAAGTCGATTCCGTTAGCTGCAAATGTCACAACGTGGGCAGAAGTTCCCGGCGCTGATACGCCGGGGACGCTGAATGCGCCACCATTGTTATTGTTCATCTTCCAGCGATGAGCGGTGGAATCAGGATAAAGGAAATCGTAGTTTGCTTGACCAGACGGGGCAGTAGCTTCAAATGAACCAATCGTGCTGCGGCCACTGCGTACCGTTGGCCCACCCACCCCCGGAGCACCGAGCCATAGGCCATTCGGGAACCAAGTTTCTCCTCCTCCGATGGTTGAGAGAACGTCACTCATGCAGGAATTGGTATTGGTATTTACGCTGCCTATTTCGGCATCGGAACCCGTCCAGCACCACCAACCATTTGTAGCTGGCGCAACGGAAGTTCGATGAAAGTCAAGATATCCGTTACCAACGGCATTTATATTAAAAAGAGCATCGTTACCAGGACCTGTCGCACTACCGTTCATCGTAAAACTTTGAGTGGATTTTCTTCTAGCTAGAGGTAACCACCCGGTAAAAACCGTCCTGCTCATTTTTATCGGGTCGCTTTGTATAACACCATTCCCAGGATTCCACGTTGATAACTCTGTATTAGTCGGAAAAGACGACGAAGTTCCCCAGAAGAAGTTCTGCACCGATCCAATATTTCCCAGTCCGTTTATGATCGTGGACGGGGTCTGTATCATCGGTCCTGGCTGATTAGCCTCAGCGTACAGATTTATGAACAAGCTCTTGCCTTGCCATGCATAAATAGGCCCGCCCCAGACTCCAGCTTGCGCCCACACGCGAAGACCTAAGTTATAATCAACTGTGCCGCCCGTTGCAGAACTTCCGTCTGGTGCGCCTCCTCCAGCCTCGCCAGTCAGTAGATGAAACGTAGTCGGACTATCTACGATGATCGGAGAAAAGAAACCTGGATTACTAACATTGTATGCGCTGTTACTTGTTCCAGCTATAGTGATGATATCACCGCTTACAAGATTGTGATTCACTGAACTAATGCAGCTTTCGACTCCAGCAGTTACGGAACAGGATGTAAGAGCGATTGGCCTTCCAGAAATTCCGGTGTGTGAGCTATGGTTTGCATCGGTTTCAAGTCCAATCACTATCGTACCGGAACCTCCGAATGGTCTGTCCTGCAGACCAAACCAACCATTTTTTGTTGCTGTTCCACCTATAACACTTACAACGTTGGAGTCACTTCCAGCTATGTAGATTCCGTCGCCTCGATTGCTCGAAACATAGGGTTGAATAATCATACCTACGTCAGAGCTGACACCGCCTCCAGAGCAAGGATTGACTCCCGTACTCGCCACGTTGATTCCATGTCGAGACCAATTGTCTGAGGTGATGTTTATTAGCGAAAACTCTCCACCGCAAGTCATGATTCCATCGGAAGTACCAGCAGCGTAAGTAGCTGTATCTCCAAGATTAATGGGTGAATTCCCAACCATGGCGATGTCGCTAACCTTCACGCCTCGCGTTCGAAAAATCATGCCAGTTGTATCTGTGGATGCGCAGATTCTTACAGCACGTCCATTGCCACCTGATTCTCCAGCCAGCCAAGTATCGTAAGTGGTCGTTGAGATGTTGATTGTTCCTGAAATAGAGTAGTCACACGTCGGATATGATTGCGTATGGGGGAAGATGATTCTCTTGCCTGGATTATTCGTAATGCAGGTGTTGATCGCTGCAAGATCATCCGTCACGCCATCGCCAACAGCACCGCAGTCGGTGATGACATTAACTCCAGCGCGAGATAGAGGAGGACGAAACTCAGAACCGTTCTGAGTTTGCTGAGCGTTCGTAACAGTTGTCGCCGCCATGAACGTCACGAAAAATAAGAGTAACTTCTTCATTGCACCGTCACCGCTCTCATCCATCCGACCGAGCCATAGCCACCCGTTCCCGATGTCATGTAGGTCGTGCCTGTTCCATACCTGGCATTTCCGCCCGCCACCGCAATTCCCGTGATAGCACCACCGCTGACACTGTCCGTGCAGGTCACTCCACTTCCGGTATTTGCCCCGCCGCCAGTGCCCGCGATCAAACAGCCCGGCGTCTGCTTTTTGGGAGGGACACGAGAAATATTCGGCGGACTTTCAGAAGATTTCTTGGGAGGAACCGGAAAAGCAGACTAACTCCTGGCCGGACTCGACATCTTCATCACCAGTGAAGGCACAAGAATGCCTGCAAAAAAACTTTCGGCTCCCCCCTCGGGAGAGCCGAGGACGACCAGACCTGTGCCTCAACAAATGTGCGAAAAATTCTGGACACTACCCTCGGTGTGAGGGCGTCGCGCGCTGTGGGAAGAGTCTAGCGTCCGCGAGCTCGCCGCCAAAGATCCAAATAGTGAGGGACTTTCTTAGGCTCTGAGGTTCACAGGATAGAAGCTATTGAGGTCAGAAGGGGTGGTAAATGGCTAGGCTTAATCCCGTACTTATCATACTGGAGATAGTTGAGCTAGTTATCGCTTTTGTCCTACTACCTGGTACCCAGATGATGTCGTCGGGCTGTAGCTCGATGTCAGCTATTTTGCCTTCGAGGACTTTCTTCAAGGGCAGAGGAATATCCTTGAGCCCTTCAGGGCTGTGGCGGATCATTTTGGTTTTATTGAGGGAAGCCATACTTGTCGGGCCGGCCGCCATGACGAGCACCTGTGATGCAGTAATTTTGTTGTCTTCCATCACGAATCCGCCGGGCCGGTTGACTTCTCCGACCACGTAAATAATTCCGGCTTTCGATACTGCGATTGTGTCACCAGGTAGAAGTTCGATGTTGTTCTCCGCCGTTTTGACTGCGTCATTGGAGAAGGTCAGTGTTATCGGATGTTTTGGATCATCGCGGTGTGTAACCGTGACTGTTCTTCCCGCCTTGCTTGTGAGCCCACCCCCTGTTTCGATCAGGTCTAATAATCGGTGGGTTCCAAGAGCTGAGTAAACACCTGGCTTATTCACTTCACCCATCAAGGACATTCCTTCGGTGGTGTACTCTTTCACATAGACCGAAACATGGGGATTGTTGACGAAATGCCCGTCCGTTAGAAGCCTCTCGATCAGCGTTTGAGCTTCGTCGCTGGATAATCCTGCAAGGTGCAGGTTCCCAATCAGAGGCATAGACACGTCTCCTGAGCTGCCGACACGCGCATGCTGAGATAGTTCGGGCAATCCAAATACGGTAATGTCGAGGTCGTCTCCCGGACCAATGCGAACCGTGGGACCCAACTCCGAAGGGTTCCCTTTTCGAGCCAGGGAATAAGCTACACTCCCTGAAACAGATCCGTTGGTCGATGTCGAGGAGGCGGGAACGGGTGGCCGCGCCTGTCGATCTGCACTGCCACTCGCGGGCTGCTGTGCAGAAGCATTGGTTAGCGACAGGCTGAAAATTAGACACGCACAAGGAAGGCACCATCCGATATTCCGAGATTTCATATTTCCTCCAACCCAACGACTATTCAAATGGTAGATGTTTATGAGATGCCATAAGCAAATTGACAAATTAAATTATCCGAACTCATCAGCCGTTGCTCGACCGATGCTCGTTTGAGCCTCAGCATTTAGCTTCGATTTGGGAAACGCATCTTCAATCAGTGTGCAATTAATCGCGAGCGTCCGCGTCCAAATGCCAGTGCCGGCGCCAATGTCGGCGGCAGCGAGGCTGGCCGCATCGCGTCCCACATAACTCAGGATCGCGGAGCTCCCGCTCCCTCACCATGTTCTGGTACAGCGCCACGTCCTCCGGATTGTCGATTTCGCCCCATTGGCCATCGGTGCCGAAAGTGTCGATGGGGAGCTCCTTCCGGTTAACAGAGGCCCATATGTGCCCCTCCACAGGCGCCGCGAGGCGTGTTCGTAACTGATGACCAACTCGCACTCAAAAATCGGCGGACACCAGGGGATTGAAGTATTTGAATGGCAGTTCTCTATGGTAAACTCACACCCTATATCAAAGCCTCTATATCCTTTCTGTCGCGTCGGGAAAGCATAAGTGCGCGAGTCTGATTACTCATGAGAATTCCAAAGTCGTGAGAACAAGATGTCGATCGATATCAAACGCCGACTCATGATCGCCGGGAAGAAGATTTTTCATTCGGCGCCTGAAAGTATACAGTCTGCCGTACGTCTAGCCCGTTTGGGGTTGGCAAGGACGCGCAGGGAACATTTGTATTTTGAGATTGCCTGTCGTCGAGAGTTTTTCCGAAAGGCATTTGTAGCTCTGAATTTTAACGGCATCGATGGGGATTACGCGGAATTTGGATGTTGGTCAGGAAACACCTTCAGCTTAGCCTTCCATGAGTCAAGGAGGGTCGGCTTGAGTTGTAAGCTTTGGGCCTTTGATTCGTTTCAGGGCCTGCCCGCCTCTTCGAATCCCGAAGACCACCATCCGAAGTGGTCAGCCGGCGCAATGTGCATGGGCTTGGAGGAGTTTCATGCCACCGCAAAACGCCACAGAATTCCGCCCTCGGCCTATGAAGTCATTCCTGGGTATTACGATACGACACTGGCATCTGGGACACAGAATAAGAAGATGCCTTTCAGAATCTCGCTGGCTTACATCGACTGTGACCTGTACAGCTCTACGATGGCTGTGTTGCGGTTCCTTCTGCCGCGCTTACAACACGGCATGATAATAGCCTTCGACGATTATTTTTGCTATTCCAGGGATGCAATCGCGGGCGAAAAGCGTGCATGCAGTGAGATATTTGATGCAAACCTCGAATGGCGGCTGGTGCCATACATACAATACGGATGGCACGCGCTTTCGTTTCTGGTGGAGAGCAAGCAACTGAGCGGCCCCGATATTTTTGATCCACTCGGAAGGTTAGTTTCCGGAAAAATCTAGGCTTGAAAAGGGGGGATTTGCCGAGGAACTGGTGCCGGCAACTGGGGACTTACCTCGCTATTCGCAGGCCGCTGTGCAGAAGCATTGGTTAGCGACAGACTGAAAATTAGACACGCACAAGGAAGGTGCCATTCGATATTCCGAGATTTCATACCTAGCTAGACACCCAAACACTATTCAAGTCGAGAGGAAGTCTAGTACATGCCATTAGTGAAATTGACAAATTTGCCCTAACTCGTCAGCCGTGGCCCAACCGATGCTTGATTGGGCCTTATCATTGATTTGGGAAACAACTCTTCAATTAGGTGTTCTATCTATCGCACCGGTAATCGCGCGAGGTAGACCCGTCACGACGCCTTCTGACAACAACACGCATTGCATCCGCCCGTCCCGTTGCAGCCGCGCTGTTAGATGTCGACGCAAGACCACTGCTCCGGAGCTGGACAGCACTCCGATCAGCGGAAAAATGTACAGGAGGAATCTTCCGTCCCAATCCGCAAAAAACGCGGCGATAATCAATGTGTGATAAAAGATGATTGCGATCATTAGCAGAACCAATGGTTCGTTTCGCAGCTGACAAAATCCGTACACAGCTGATGCGTAGATTGCCGGCAAGAAGAGGAAAAGAGCTATGTTGTGTAGCTTCGAGTAAAATGGGCGCACATGCGCAAATTCCGCAGTGACTCGCAAACCCGCAAGTTTCATTACGCTCACGGGATTCCTGACTACACGAAGGCCCAGCTTCGTCCAATCTACCGACTCCGAGTCAAGTGCTCCCCCAAAAGGGTGCGGGTAACCCCAAACAATTACATTGTTATTGAGCGCGCGCAGTGGATTTTCATTCTCAATCCCAGAGACAAACAATTGCACGCGACTTAAGCCATAACCGAAGGAAACGAAGAGTGCCGCGATAAGAATCAACTTGGCTAGTCTATTTTTCATTTGAAGCACAATCCAATAGGACACTGCAATCAATGGCAGCGGCCAACCGTTGGGACGGATGGAACTCGCAAACAGGACGACTGCAAAGGCCAGAGTCTTTGTCAATAAACTTCCGGAAGCTCTCCATATAGCCCAGCAGGCCAGAATGACGAAATCTATGTACAGCGCGTCGGTGAGGACGAACAGGTTCCATCGAAAGATGTCAGGATTAAGCAGGAATAGAATAGCCGCGAGCAACCCAGCCATTTGACCAGCGAGATGCTTCGCAAGTTCATAGAGTCCCAAACCAGCGACCGCGGCAACGCAGACTTGAACAATCGCTACCCCCACATTGTTCAAATGCAGGTATCTAAGAAAGACCAAGAAAAATATATAGCCTGAGTAGGACCTTTGCTTACCGACGAGCCCAGCGTGGTGAAGAACCCTGTCCGCCCCATCTAAATAACGTAGAGAGTCTGCGCCGAGGAACACTCCACGATTGGCGAGGATGGCAAAATTGATCGCCAGTGACGCACAAACGACAGCCGCAAGAATAATCGTTGAGTGACCTTCGATCCAATTGATTGCCGCATTCCCCTGACGCTCAATTTTCGCTACCAGATGGCTCATGCAGACGGAACGCGTGCCCGCCTCTGAGGTGCCTTCGTCTTCCGCACAAGGGGTCATACACAACTCTCAACTCGCATGATCGCCGCGCTCACATATATAATCGGATGAATCGGTTTCGTGGGAAGTTATTTACCAGATTTCCCTTTACTGACATCGCCTTCGTAATCTCAAAGCTCAACTGCTTCAAGAATCTCTCTGATCGGTGTCTTGAGTTTGGTTGCGATCAGCCACAATCTTGCGAAGCGTGAGGGCCGCGCGTTGGAGATTGTTACAGAGAATGGCAAGCCCACTCGTTGCGGACTTGGGCGTCGGGGGTGGTGGATTTCAAGGCGTTGGGTGGGGCGCTGCACTTGGTTGGTAGTTCCGACAGCGTTCATCGCATTATTCTCCGGCGTTCTCTACCCGTTTCGTCCGGCTGAAGGATAATTTTGTTCTCCCTGGTGCCCGCACTCCAAAGATGGGAAGTTCCCACTTTGTTACCCATTTAAAGCCGTCGCGGACTTCCCAATCCTCATTGTGACTCAAAGTGTGCGTACGTATGTCGTCACCTAAGGCTCCTGGAAGGATGCGTGCGAACGGTATCTCTCTAAAGTCATCCTCGCAAAGTGCGATAACACGATTCAATACCATCGATCGCCCATACACTGCTGAGCAATCTTGCGAGGGTCTAACCAAACAACCATCGCTAAGAAATAATCGACCTGCAGGTCGCGATTTACTGACATTGGAGATCACTGGGTTTTGAGGATGGGGCCGCCAGGGCCCAAGGGGAGACTCAGATATATACAAAAAAAGATCGTCTCGGTCGGAATTGACACTGCGACTGAGGCTAGTAAACATCCAGAATTTGCCATCGTGTTGATACAAGGTCGTGTCAGCAGCGTTGACTCCTTCCATGAGCACCTTCATCAGATCCCATCGGCGAGGAAACTCACGCGCCCAATACAGTTCAATATCTCGATTAGCAGATGTTTCCGGAATCATATACATCTCGCCCTGCCACTCGAATACAAACGGATAGGAAAGATGGTAATCTCTTTCAAGAATGACTTCCGGTTCGCAGACCGCCATCGAATCCCCAATTGTCGCGCACGCAATGGCCCCCTTCCTCGCTTTCAGATCGTTGTCTTCGAAGAAGATGTAATTCGTGCCAGCTTTCTTGATCAGACAGGGATCTGCGTAGTAGTGTCCCGCCGGCGGAAGAATAAGGCCGAATGCCTTTGAGCTCTCCCAAAATGAACCCCGTTGCTTTTTCCGCAAAGCCAGAAACCAGCATTCAGCGGATGTTAGTTTGCGGCCTTGCACCTCCAACCAGCGCGAGATGCCAAGCCGATGGATGCTCTCAGAGATCCCTCCTGCCCTGCGCAAAAGACCGCTCCAGCGGGACGTAGTGGATTTTCCACTCTGGGGGTCAGTGGACACCGTGGTCCTCATATCATCCTCCGGGGGCAAAGGATTGTCCGGCGTTTCTGGAAGCGGCCGCGTTCACGAAAGCCGAAAGCGAGAGTCAGGACCCTGGCTCGGTACCGACAAGAGTAAATGTTGGAATAATGACTGCAATGCGGGCATTCCCTAAGCCCGTGCCATGTAAGTGCAGGAACCTCCGTGTAGTTGGGTACGCGTCTCGTTTTGACTTAGTATTCGATTGTCGATCTTACTGTTAGTGGAAAGAACCGAACTGTACAGATCGATGTAGGCATCTACAGTCTTCTCAATACTGAACTGTCCGCCACGTTGCATAGCAACTCGGGCAAGCTCCGACCGCCGTTCAGGCGACTCAATGAGACTGCGGATCCCTGTCGCCAATGCCAGGGAATCCCCAGGCGGAATCAGGACACCAGCTTCTCCGACCACCTGTGCCAGTCCGGGCACTTGGCTTGCGACAATTGGCTTTCCTGCAGCCATGGCCTCGACGACTGCAATCCCAAAGCCCTCGTATGCCGGTGCATGCACGTAGATGTCCGCCATCTTGAGCAATTCTGCGACGTCACTGCGACGGCCGAGGAAGTGAACCCGTTGCGAAATACCCAGCGATTCCGCCTGGCCTTCAAATTGTGCACGCAAATGGCCGTCGCCGGCCAACACCAGGTCGACATCAGGTATTCGCGCCACTGCTCGGAGCAGAGTTCCGTGATCCTTCGGCGGCACGAAGTTAGCTACATAGAGTAATATAAAGTTGTTATCTCTTATTCCGATAGACGCACGTGACATGGGTGTGGCCTGCTGAAACTTCTGCAGGTCAATGCCGTTTGGGATGACTGTAATCTTCTGCTCGAGACCAGGGATCCATGCCCGCAAAGTGACTGCAATCGCCTCGCTGACGCACGCAATGGCCGTGTAACGCCTGTACATCCACGTCTCCAACGGGTACAGCCACTTCTTCTTTCTGCGGTGGTGGGTCGTGTGTTCCGTCAGGACGAGCGGTACCCTGCTCTCGACCAGCATCGCCGCCAACGGGGTGAAAAGCTGAGCCGGGAAAAGGTGCGACTGCACGAGGTCAAACTCTCGAATGTGATGCATGAGGGAGAACACATGGGTCGGCGAGTAGACCCCGCCTGCAGCGGTCGGCAGGAACGGAATACCTTTCTCGCGCAATTCTCGTTCAAAAGGACCGTCTAGTTCCTTGAGCACGGCCACACAAACGTCGACCCGGCGAGCCCGCATCCGGGGAACCGTGTCTTTGACCAGTGCTTCTGCCCCTCCCTGATCCAGACTGTCAATGATGTGCAAGACCCGCAACACCACCTCCACGCCGCGCCCAAAGTTCAATTAAATTAGGTCGAAAACACAACGAGACGGGCGCCGGGCAGTGAACAGCCGTTTCGGAACCGGGCACATGGCTACGCCCTGCGAAGTGAATGAATAGTGTGTCGCCTTTCCGGCGTAAGTTCAGGTCTTCTTATCACCGGGATTCTCAAACTTCTGACTTTGGGTAGCGGCTGCGATAGAGCGACCATCAGAGCCAGAGGAAGGAGCATAACCCTTTGCCGAACTAGCATTCCAAAATTCGTCATTGCGCCCGCAAACACGAGCGAGAACTCTAAGATATAAACCCACGAAAAGAGAACGAATGCATTCTCCCGCCAGCTTCGCAAGGACGACCGTACAAACCCGCGTCGACGCCAAACAAAAATCACGAGACCGAGTGCTTCAATTCCTGCGATCGCGGCCTGTGGGCTCCGCACCTCCCAGGGAAACGGCCTAAACAGAAGAAAAGGGGCTGCGACTAAACGATATAGGAATGAACTGCCGAATGCTGATCCTCCGATTTGATTGAGCCCGCCAACACGCTTCAACACGCTTGCCGTTTTCCCAATGTCATTGAGATCCACAAAGGTACGCGCCTGAGCAACAAGGTACACACTGGCAAGAAGCAGCAAAGGAATACCGACGATCTTTGCGGCCATGCCCAACAGCCCCGTTCGGTTCTTCGAAAGCAGATAAGCGTAACCGAATGCGATGGCGAGCATGGCAGCAACATGCGGTCGCACCAGCATTACGCCGCCAAGCGACACCAAAACCGTGACAAGTGCGATTGGATCTGTTCTTTCTCTCATTTTAGCGAAACCATAACAGCAAGCTCCGATGAAAAACAAAATCACTGCGTCTTTGCCAATTGCAGATGTCCAAAACACGATCGACGGGAAACAAAACATGAGCAAGGCAGCAACTTTATGTTGGCCACCGGGAAATGCAATACAGAAAGCTCGGAAGAGTAGATATTGGCCCCAAAATGAAAGAGTGGCAAAAATTATCATAAGGGCTTGAAACGATGGTCCGACCATGTTTATGAGAACTCCATTTATTATAATGATAGAGTTAGTATTCCAGTAAGGCCGAGGAAAGTTCCAATCGCCAGTCAGTGAAAACTCGTCGGCGATCCGCGAACCCTCCCCGAAGTAATGCAACGCATCCGCAGTTCCCTCGTACACTCGAAAGGCCATGTACATGAAGGCAGATACTGCAGCCAACTTGAGAAGAAAACCTACTCCCATTACCCCTGCCGTGAAAGGATCACCGGCACTTATCTTTTGGATGAGAACTAACTGTAGAGCCAGTACCAGAACCAAAACCAGAAGTACCGTCGGCACATGGTTCTCTATGGGGAAACCGGAAGGAAAGGGAAAAAAGAGGCCGTATACCCATAAGGGGGCACTAAGAATACAGATAAATCCCACCAACTTAACTATGGTTTCAACCTGGGTACTTTCGAACAGGCGTGTCTTAGTCATGCCACATCACTCTCGAACATGCTGCAATTCCGTCGTGAAAACAGTACGGGAGGACTCTACGAGCTTTGGTTGATCACGGCTCTCGATTTTGGAGTTAAGAGCGACACTTCAAGCTCCTACCCGGAGCGCTTCGGAGCCAGTTTCCGCTCCTGCAACGTATTTCTGATGTTCTAGCCAGAGCTGAAACATGAGAATGTCCCACAAGTGGTACTGCCAGACGCCGCGTCCCGAAACGTGATCGTTCCATTTCTGGCGAACCGCTTCCGGGTTAAAAAATCCTTCTTGCTGTAAACGGCGAGGATCAAGCAACGCTTCAGCCCAGTCGCGCATGGGACCGCGCAACCAAGAGTCAACGGGGATGCCGAATCCCATTTTTGGCCGCTCCACTAATTGCCGGGGAACGTAACGGTATAGCACTTGCCGCAAAATCCATTTACCCTCGTTCGGCCGAACTTTCATGGTTTGGGGCAAACTCCAGGCAAATTCTGCGACCCTGTGGTCCAAATACGGTAGGCGCCCTTCGAGACTGACGGCCATCGTCGCACGATCCAGTTTGACCAGGATGTCGTTCGGCAAGTAGGTGATCGTGTCGAGGTACATTGCCTGCTGTTCGAAATTGCGCAATGCTAGCCACTGATCGTCGACAATGTGCATGGGCCGACGCGCCTCGGCCCTCAAAACGACGAGTTCGGGATTGAACCAATGCGATGCCATCCTCGTATACATGTTCAGCGGATCAACTGAGGGTAGTAGAGCGGCGAGCTTATGCAATTTGTACCCAGGCATGCGCTGGTGCCAGCTGTTGGGGAGGGCTGGTCGCGCGTGGTCGAAGGCCGCATCCCAGACTTGCGGTCCGATGGCGCTGATGGTGGCAGCCAACGCTCGTCGCAGCAAGTGTGGAACGTGGCTAAAACGGTTCCAGAGTCTTCCGCCCCAGATGTATCGATTGTACCCGCCAAAGATTTCGTCGCCTCCGTCGCCTGAAAGACTGACCGTGACGTGACGCCTGGTTAACTGTGAAACGAGCAAAGTGGGAATTTGGGAAGAATCTGCGAAAGGTTCGTCGTAAATCTCGGGGAGGCTGCTTATGACATCAATGGCCTGGTCGGAGGTTACATACAATTCAGTGTGGTCGGTTCCAAGGTGCTGGGCGATTGCGCGAGCGTCCCGCGCCTCATCGTAAGCCAGATCGCAAAATCCGATAGAAAACGTTCGCACGGGTCTTGTTGTCTGAGCCTGCATCAACGCAACAAGGACCGAAGAGTCGATCCCACCCGAGAGGAACGCGCCGAGGGGGACGTCGGCATGCATGCGCAGTTTGACCGCATCCCTGAGGAGACGGTCGAGTTCATCACAAGCGTCCTCGGCCGAACCGCAAAAGGGTTTCGAAAGCGCTCGCAGAACACATGCTCGAAGCGACCAATAGGCCTTGATGTTAATTTCCCCCGCGGAATACCGCAGAAGACTTGCTGGAGGCAGTTTGTAAATGTTGCGGTAAACGGAGTAAGGTGCCGGGATGCAGTTGAAACGCAAATAGGCTGCGAGGGCGTCGCGATTGATCTCGGCGTCGAATGCCCAATGTGCGCGCAGCGCCTTGAGTTCGGAACCGAATAGAAAATTTTGCCCTGCCCACCCGTAATAGAGGGGCTTTTCACCGAAGCGGTCGCGAGCAAGGAACAGAATGCGGTCTTGCTGATCCCACAGCGCGAACGCAAACATTCCATTCATGCGCTCCAGTGAAGACTCGACTCCCCATTGCTCAAACGCCGCCAACATTACCTCGGTATCGGAGTGGCCGCGGAAACGGAGATTTGGGTTTTCGCGCAGGAGGGCCTGCCGGAGTTGCTCACAATCATAAATCTCGCCATTGTAGACAATGACGAAGCGGCCCGTGGGCGAAAACATGGGCTGGTGGCCAGCTGTTGAGAGATCTAGTATAGACAGGCGGCGGTGCCCGAAGGCGACGCCTGCCCTTGGATCAGCCCACACACCCTGATCGTCGGGCCCTCGGTGGCGAAGTACCTCCGCCATGCGCCTCGCCACAGCTTCCAAGGCCGTCCTTTCAGTACCACCACGGGCATCAATACATCCAGCAAAGCCACACATCAGGGGTCACTCCTCAATTTGACCGAAAGCTCATTTTGCTGCTTCAGGACGTCCAGCTTTCCTGGACGTCCCCGACCGTGAATCGTATGTACCACAACGCGCACGCCCGCGACTCTGGCCGCAATCGGGCCAAGCACATCAGCTGTTGCGCATGCGTATGTAACTACGTCGACCGGATGCTCTTGAAAACTAAGATGGATTTACCGAGATTTTTCATCGGCGCCTTTCCATAACGAGTTACATCGCGCTTGTCATCCAACCTTTACACTTTCAGCCTCGCCACTCATACCGTTATCATCAGGCCAGTCCGCTACATCCACCATTACTGTTACCTCGCGGAATATAATGTAGGTAAATAGTTCAGCGACTGCAGCGTCCCGCAGTGCATCAGATGCGGCTGGTGCTGCAGTCCTAGTCTGCCGGCAAAGTTTTATACTGGGCTGTCATGGTGTAGAGATTGGGAACGCCGCTGAGCGAAGGTTGGGCATAAAACTCTATGAGCCAAGTTGTTCCGGAAGCCCGGACCGCCGAAGGATAGCCGAAATCGACCCCCGAGTTTGCAGATCCTTGGGCAAATATCATTTGCGCAGTGCCGAAGACCACCGGGTTGTTGCCCGCATTGCGGATCGCATCCTGCGGCTTAAAGGTTACAGCCCGCAGATATCCATGAACCGGAGAGGAGCCGCCTGTGACCATTTGTCGTTCGGAAATCAGCAAGGTAACGGAACCGTCGGGCAGACCCTCGCCCTCACCGCCTGGCAGCGAAGCGCGATCTACAACATCGTCATCCGGGAACGGGCGAAACCCCACGCCGACCAGATTTCCGTCGCCGTCGGGGCGCCGGTGCCGCCGACGATCGACCTTGCCGACTTGCCGGATCAGGCGACGGCGAACAATCCGTCAACCGCCCTCCTCAAATACGCCATGGTGCATGGCGATGTGGTAGTGGTCGATCCGGTGGCGAT
>Ga0209526_10000317_pt1 | contig 30312 bp, 18 predicted proteins | sample JacPinW_OM2H0_M1_FD_188566 | JGI IMG/M metagenome (GOLD analysis project Ga0209526, IMG submission 188566) | Forest soil microbial communities from Algoma, Ontario, Canada - Jack Pine, Ontario site 1_JW_OM2H0_M1 (SPAdes) (version 2) | ecosystem: Environmental > Terrestrial > Soil > Boreal... | reverse complement strand
GGGAGTGCCCGGCGTGGCATAGCGGACAAGCGGAATTTTTCCCAGACAAACGATAACTTCAGGCAACAGCGCCTGGTCAAGTCCCTGACCCGCAACAGCGAATCCGGTCGCAGTTGCGGGATGACCGTGACACACCGCATTCACGTCTGGCCGCATACGGTAAAAGAGCAGATGCATACCGGCTTCGGAGGAAATTTTCCGGTCCCCCTCCAAGTGGCGGCCATCCATATCCATGATGACCAGATCACCCGGGGACATCATGCCTTTGTTCATGCAGGTTGGGGTGGTAAGAATGCGATCCGCGTCGAGCCGGACTGAGAGATTACCTTCCCCGGCCACGATGAATCCTCGCTCGTACATCCATCGGCCTATGCGGCAGATTTCTTCGCGGAGTTGTGGTTCAGTGCGTCGGGAGGATTCAGATGACGAGTCCGATGACACGGCGCGGACTCCTTCTTGGGCCTTGGCGAGGTCCCATCAAAAATAGACTCACGAATTTCTAGCTGGCGAAGAGAGTACGCTTCTGGCTTCTGAAAGCCAAGCAAAAATCAGGCGTAAATCCCACGAAGTTTCAGGGCCGTCGCCACCCGGTCAATCGCCAGCATGTACGCAGCAATGCGATTGTTCACCCGGTGAGTCTCGGCATAGCGGACGACTTCGTCGAATGCACGATCCATGACGTCGTACAGCCTCTCGTTGACTTCGCTTTCGCGCCAGAAAAAACCTTGCCGGTCCTGCACCCATTCGAAATAGCTGACGGTTACCCCGCCGGCATTCCCCAGAATATCCGGCACGGTGAAGATGCCCTTGGCGTCGATGATGGCGTCCGCCTGCCATGTTGTAGGACCATTGGCACCTTCGCAGAGAATCTTGGCCTGCACCTGATGGGCGTTTTGCTCGGTAATCTGATTCTCGATGGCGGCAGGAATCAGAACATCGCACGGTTGAAACAAGATGTCACGCGCGCTCATCTTGGCGCCCCCCGCTGGCAGTTCCTGTAGCGGTTTTTTCTGTTTGTAAACCCAATCGATTACCTTGGGTACATCAAAACCCTTTTCGTTGTAAAGACCTCCGCCGATGTCTGCCAGACCGACGATTTGGTAGCCGACCTTGTGCATCAATTCCGCCGCCAGTGAACCGACATTTCCAAAGCCTTGAATGACGACCCGGGCGGTTTCCTTCTTCATTCCGAGTTTCGCCATCGCCTTATCCACGCAGATCATCACGCCACGGCCAGTGGCTTCCCGCCGGCCGCGCGAACCACCTAATTCAATGGGTTTACCGGTAACAACGGCGGTCGTCGCCTGGCGGGCATGCATGGAATAGGTATCCATTACCCATGCCATAGTTTGTTCATTCGTGCCGACATCCGGTGCCGGCACATCGCGCTCGGGCCCGAGCCAATCCGAAAGCTCCGCTGTGTAGCGCCGAGTGAGGCGTTCCAATTCTCCGCGTGACATCTTGCGCGGGTCGCAAATAATCCCCCCTTTTGCCCCACCGAAAGGAATGTCCACCACCGCGCATTTCCAGGTCATCCATGCTGCCAGCGCGCGAACCTCATCCACGCTGACATCCGGCGCAAACCGGATTCCACCTTTGCCCGGCCCGCGAACTGTGGAATGAAGCACGCGATAGCCGGTGAACACTTCCAATTGGCCGTTGTCCATGCCCACGGGAATGTACAGGGTAATTTCTTTGTCGGGATATTTCAGATAGCGATAGATGCCTTGCTCAAGGCCCAGCTTGTTCGCAGCCACCTCAAAACGCGCTTCGGCGTTTTGGTAGACATTCATTTCTTCCGGTACTGGCGCTTGCGGCATGCAAACTTCTCCTTCGCTCAGGAGGCCAGGAGGCGTCCTGCTGAGTGCGTAGTTCGGCCTGTAACAGAATCGCAGGCGCGAAAAAATGGGCCATGAGGAGTGATTTTCGGCGGGCTACCCACCCACCGACCTGTCCGATGGCCGGGTGGTCAGTATACGAAGGCACATGCCCGTAGAGCAAGGCAGAGACGGAATAAGAGTCACCTTCTGCGCACTAGGTAAGAAATAAAGATAGAATTAAGGATCGGCTTGTTAGGAAGCGAAAAGGTCAAGAACAGCAAGCGTAAAGAAGCGACGATGTCCAGCGAACAATCCACGAATAAACGGGTAAGTCTTTCCATCCTTGTACCGGTATACAACGAGCAGTATCTAGTGGAAACCAGTCTGCGAAGGCTGGAGATTCTGGCGGAATCGCCGCTCATCGACCGCGTGCGCGTCATCGTGGTAAACGATGCCTCCACGGATCACAGTGCCGCTGCCCTGCGTCGATTTCGGGAGAGCGTACCCGGCTCAAAACTGTCGGCATTCGAATGGATTTTTCTGGATCACGAGGAAAACCGGGGAAAGGGGGCTGCAGTACGCACAGCCATCCAACATGTGGATACGGACCTTGCGGTAATCCACGACGCCGATCTGGAATACCACCCGAGCGATCTCGAAAAGATGATCCCCTTATTTCTTACCGAAGATGCGGACGCCGTCTTTGGCTCACGATTCCTGTCCGGCGATTTCCGCCGCGTACTGTTCTTCCGGCATAGCCTGGGAAACAAGCTCATCACCTTGCTCACCAATTTCGTCACCGACCTGAATCTCACAGACATCGAGACCTGCTACAAAATGGTGCGTTCAGGCTTGCTGAAAAGCATCCCATGGGAAAGCAACCGTTTTGGCATTGAACCGGAAATGACGATCAAGCTCGCCAAGCGAAACGCGCGCATTTTTGAAGTTCCCATCCGCTACTCCGGCCGCACGTATGCGGAAGGCAAGAAAATCACCTGGAAAGATGGCGTTCGAGCGCTGGGAGCGCTGATCAAGTTCGGCGTTTCTGACCATGTTTATGTGGACGATGAGCATGGCGGAAGAATTCTGGCGCGGCTAAATCGCGCGCCGCGCTTTACGCGGTGGATGGCGGAAACGATCAAGCCCTACGTCGGTGAGCGGGTTCTGGAGATCGGCGCAGGGACGGGCAATCTGACCGAAAATCTTGTGCCACGCAGCTTTTATATGGCCAGCGATGTCAATTCGCAGTATTTGTCTCGGCTCGAAAAGCTACGCCAGACACGGCCGTACTTGAGGGTACAACGCACCGATGCGGCTCGGCCGGAGACATACCCTGCGGAGCGTTTTGACTGCGTAGTCTGCCTGAATGTGGTGGAGCATCTGCATGATGACGTCTCGGCCCTGCGCAATATTCGACACGTTCTCGATGAACACGGTCGGGCAATCATCTTGGTGCCGAACAGTCCGGCCCTTTTCGGTTCTTTGGACAAGGTTCTGGGACACTATCGTAGGTACACTCGTGAACAGCTTATTCGGGCCTGCGAGGAAGCTGGATTTAGGGTGCACAAGCTCTTGAAGTTCAATCGAATCGGCGCGCTGGGCTGGTGGTGGAACGGCAAGGTGTTGAAGCGCGAAACATTTGGCTTGTGGCAAATGAAATTGTTGAATTTTCTAGTGCCATTCGTGCAGCCCATCGATCGGTTCCTGCCATTTCCACATCTTTCGTGGATCGCGATTCTGCAGGCAAACTCCCAAGCAGACATAGCGGCGAGCCCCAGCAGTGCCGTTTCACACAGTATTCTGACGCGGGAAAGCGGATATTCCGGGCAGTCCTGAGGGCGGTTTGATCGTTTAGATTTGGATCTGCCCGAACCTCGACGGTTCCTGACTATTTTGATTTTTCTGAAGCTTTTATTGCATGCGGAATTGGACCGTCACGGTCAAGTGCATCGAAGTTGGCTTGCCATCGAGTTCCGCAGGTTGATAGTGCCACTGTTTCACGGCTGCCAACGCAGCCTGGTGCAAGAGCGTCGGCCCCGAAAGAACTTTCATGGAGCTTACATTGCCCGACGCATCGATCAGCGCGTCAATTTTTACGTCGCCCGCAATGTGCTGGGACTTCGCCATCGGCGGATAAATTGGCGGCACAGACTTGATCAGCTGCGCCTGTTTTACATAGCCGCCAACCGGCAGAGGTGCTGCCGGCCCCTTGGCGCGATCTGCTGCCAAGCCGACAAGACCCCCACCGTTGGAGGATTGCGTCACGTCGATCGATGGTGTTCCCTCGCCGTTTTCGAGGGCTGCAGCGCCGCCATTCACGACTGGTTTTGCAAGCTTTTCCACACCAACGACCGGCCTCTTCGACTCCGGTGTAGCTGAAACGCTGAGAGCCTTTTCCGACGGCTGTTTGCTCGCTACAGATGCTGGTGCGTTTACGGAAATAGCAGTATTCGGTCCCGGTAAAGTTGTCTGCTTCGCTGGCGAAATCGATGGGGAAGAAGCATTCGTTGGATTGGGCACTACATTGGGCGGTATCAAGGGTTGCGGCTTTGCGATTGAGTCACTCGGAACATCTGGGGCCGTGTTTGCTGAATGAGAGGATGCAGGACTTACTGCGGCGGCGCCGGTCAGTACATTCCCAGGCTGTTTCGAGTACCAAAACACTCCACCAGCAATCAGCAAACAGGCCGCGACACCGATAAGGAGTCCCTTCTTTGACTTCGCAGGTGGTTCGGACTCCACGAAAAGGGACGGATCGCTCGACAACTGACCACCAAACATCGTTGCCTGTATCGATTGCGAACTATCTTCTGCCGCAGTAGACCTGGAGGTCGCTTCCTCCTGGTTCTCGGAAGCAGCAGGCTCGGTACATGCAGACGATTCTTGAACGGCGGTAGAAACAGAAGATTTGGTTTCACTGTTGTTCGCAAGAGGCGCTAGCCACGCGGGGATCTTCACCTCTTCTTCCGCATCGAATGAACTGATAATCGGCTTCTGCGCAATTGGAGTAATTTTTGAAGTGTGTACCGATGGCGCGGGATTCGTTGCCGGTTTAGGAGCCAGATCTGCTAATTCCAAAACTTTCCTGACCGTTTCGACCGTTGCAGGCTTCCGTTCGGCCGTGGGCGGTGCGTCGGGCACTGCCGTTTGTGCTTCGGGAGACCGGGAAAACAACATCGCACTCAATTGTTCCTGCAGCTTTGCGGCGTGCCGCTTGAGCTCCTCAGCCGATGGCGCACTCGCTTGCGCCGGTGTTTCTGTTTTTGGAACCGTCGGGAAACTCGCGCTCGATCCGAGTAGTTCGGAAATGTCGGGAGTCACCGATGAGAACGAAGGAGGTGCCGTTGCCGTCTTCCGCCCGGGGGAGCGCTGTGACTTATCGTCGATCTTCGATTCAATTGCCGGGGGTGCAATCGCAGAAGGCAGTACATTTGGAGTCGCTGGGAGAACTGTCGACTCTGGCTGCATATGCGAAAAAGCAACAGATTTCGGGGTGCCGAGACTTGTTTGTGCTTCCGGTTTTATCGCTTGCACTGGAGGAATAAGGGGTTTTGCCGGAACAACATTTTGCGTTGGCGGCACGGTGGGCTTAAGGGTCGAAGGGGCTGCAGGTGCCGCAATTTTGGGAGCTGCCACAGGCGGAGCCGAAACCGGGCGAGGAGCCGCTGGCATGCCAGCGCTCGGGGCTGCCGCGGTAGTTGGAAATCTCATGCCCCAGAAGCCGGCTGCTGGTTCAGTGAATTCCAGCTCCACGTAACCGGTCACGGTGCGATAGTTCTTCGATTTGACAACCTGGCAGACAACTTCCTTTTTCGTCTTTTCGTTTGTGAGGAAAACCAATTGGCCCGGTGCCAACGACGAGGCCAGCCGAATTACCGCACCTTGCGGGAAAACCAATACGGTCTGCGTGCTTTCCGCGAACGGTTCTCGTTTGTCCGAGCCTTCCATGGTGCGTGCGCCATTGATGGTGACGGGGACTTCCAGCGCCACAGGCTGTGGGCGCGCGGCTGGTTCGCCAACAGGCTTGGCAGCTGAAACGGCGGGTGAAGTGGGTGTCGCGACTGCGACGGCGGTCTCTGAATCTTTGATGATGGGTGCCATGTTGGTCTCGCTCGAAAAGGTTTGGAGAGCCACGCTGCAGACGCAGAGCGGTCCCGTCATCTATATGGTCTGCTTGGTCAAGAGGGGTACCTATAGTACTTCCGTACCTGTATAGAAACAGCCGCCGCTGTTTGTTAAAAATCCCCGAATAGATTGTGTTGTCGGACCTTACTTGGTGAGATCAAGAGGCGGTTTGAATCGCTCGTCGATTTCTACTTGATAGCCTGTGACCAGCTTGTTGGTTGCATTGGCCATACCGATTACCTGCTGGAGTTCCTTGAACATATCAGCGGTCATTCCTTTGGAGAAGGCAGAGGCCGTATGCGAAGCAATGCAATATTGGCAATTGTTGGTCACACTTACCGCAATGTAGAGCAGTTCCTTCGTAAGGGGCTCGAGGGCCCCTGGAGCCATCACTGCTTTCAGGCTTTCCCAGGTGCGCTTCAGAAGAGAAGGATCGTGCGCGATCGCCTTCCAGAAATTGTTGATGTAGTCGATCTTGCGGGTAGCCATGATGTCGTCATATACGGCCTTCACTTCGGCGTTGGCATCCTTGTACTCAATAAGTGGAAAAGTCGGCATGTATTCGTTCCTTGGAGGATTCGATTGCGCAGTAAATTCCGGCTTCTGATGTTAATAGAAGAGGGCTAACGCGCCAAACCGGTCGGTTATTCTAAATTGCGTGCCGCAACATATTCGCTGCGATAGAATTCTCGTTCGCATTTGACATGAGACGCAGACAATTTATCAAGACAGGAATTGGCGCCGTTGCCGCGGCGCCGCTCGGGTGGCGCGTTGCCCTTCCGCAGCAGGCCCGGCTAACGATGCGGTCCGCAGCCACCAGCCGGAACATCGTGGTGGGTTCCGCGGTTTCGAACGATCAGCTTCACGATGAGCAGGTCGCGCAGATTGTCGCTCGGCAGTGCGGCATCGTCGTCCCGGAATCCGAAATGACCTGGGCAAAGATCCATCCGGAGCGCGGGCGCTACGACTTTACAATGGCCGACGAATTGATGGACTTCGCCGCCAAGAATTCCCTGCTCGTTCGCGGGCGTAATCTTTGCTGGCATGGAGAGCCGCCGCTGTGGCTCAAAAAGGAATTGACCCCAGGAAATGCCGCTAGGATCTTGCAGCAGCATATTCAGAAGGTTGCCGGCCGCTACGCAGGCCGCATACATTCCTGGGATGTCTTGAACGAAGCGGTTTTCCCAGATAGCGAGCGCGATGACGCCATGCGCGAATCCATATGGATGAAACTTCTCGGCCCTGAATACATCGCACTCGCCTTTCGGACCGCGGCGCAAACCGACCGAAAGGCGCTCCTGGTCTATAACGACTACGACCTCGAAGGTCAAGGCGACTATCACGATCGCCGGCGCAACATTACGATTGGCTTTCTTCGCTGGCTGCGGAAGAACCGTATCCCCATCGACGCCATCGGGCTGCAATCCCATTTCCGGCCGTCATACGGTGCCTTGCCGGACTGGGTCGGGCTTACCGCCTTCGTGAAAGAGGTCCGCAAACTCGAACTTCAGGTGTTCATTACGGAATTGGATATAGATGATTCGCTCTTGCCGGGGGATCGGGAGAAACAAGCAAAGCAAGCCGGGGAGTTTTGTAGCGACTATTTGAAACACGTTCTGAAGTTCTCGCATGTCACGTGCATTATGTCCTGGGGGATGATCAGCTACTCCACCCGGAAGAGAGACGAACTGGGAAATCTTGGCGATCTCCAGCACATCTCGCTTCCCTACAATGAAGAGCTTATTCCTACCCCGGTGCTGGACGCGTATGTGGATACAATTCAAAGACGATAAATTTCAATACCCGGGCAATCTTCACATTCTGCTTTTTTCTCAGTATTAAATCGTTATAATAGATTCCGCTAGGGGGGGTCGCGGATGCATTCGGCTTATCGCGCGTTTAGTGCTCTCTCTATTTTTGCACTGTTTTTATTTCCGATCACGCCATCCGGTTTCGGCAAAGCGCAGACGCTGCGGGTGGATACCACTCCCGCTCACGCTGTCATCTTCGATCCCGACAAGGCCATGGGCACCTCCATCGACATCCTGCCCGATAACGAGTTCGATACCATATACAGCGAACCAATTCTTAAGGAATCGCTTTCCGCGGGCTGGGGCCCAATCACTTACCGCCAGAACACCGAACTCACCATCGATGCCTGGCATTGGAATCCCAATGGAACCTGGAGCAACCCAGCGGCCAAGAATGGCTACTTTACTGGTAATGCCCAACCGTCAGAATTTATAGCAAGGTCTTTCGGATATTCTCTGCCTCATCGCGGCAGCACCCGCAGTGATGCCGATCAATCTGAATTCTCCCGCCTCACCGACGGTAACTCCGCTTCTTATTGGAAAAGCAACCCGTATCTGACGGAGAAATTCACGGGAGAATCCGACTCCCTCCATCCCCAGTGGGTCGTCGTGGATTTCGACACCCCGCAAGACATCAGCGCTATTTCCATCGCCTGGGCCAATCCGTATGCGAAGAAATATGTCGTCGAATACTGGAGTGGCAAGGAAGACGCTCTTACCAAACAAGCGAGCGGACAGTGGGTTCGGTTCCCAGAGGGTGAAATCAGTAATCCGTCGGGCGGCGGTGCTGTTCAACGGCTGTCCGACAAAACGGTGCGCACTCGATTCCTGCGCATTTGGATGACGGAGTCTTCCAACACCTGCGACACACATGGAAGTGACGATCCCCGAGACTGCGTAGGCTACGCCATCTCCGAAATATCGGCCGGCAATTTCAATTCACGGGGCCAGTTTGTGGATTTTATCCGCCACACGCCAGGGCAAGCGCAAACCTCAACGCAAGTTTCCTCCACCGATCCCTGGCACACCGCTGACGATCTCATCCCCTCCCGGGTGCAGACCGGATTCGATCTTTTTTTCACCAGCGGCATCACCAATCATCTTCCAGCAATGATTCCCGTCGCGGTGCTGTACGCCATTCCGGAAGATGCCGCCGCTGAACTTGCCTATCTGGAGAAACGTCGCTATGCGATTTCCTACGTCGAAATGGGAGAAGAGCCGGATGGGCAGTTCATGCTGCCCGAGGATTACGCGGCTCTATATTTGCAGTGGGCCACCGCGCTACATCGCGTGGATCAAAAACTAAAACTAGGCGGACCGATCTTCACGGGCATGAACGAAGACCTTCTGGCCTGGCCCGACGCCGCGGGGCGCACGTCCTGGCTCGGAAGGTTTGTGGACTATCTGAAGACCCACAATCGCCTGTCGGACTTGAGTTTTGTTTCGTTCGAGCACTACCCCCTGGCGCCGTGCGAGATCAACTGGTCCGATCTGTACCGCGAGCCGGAACTTGTCGGCCGCATTCTGGGAGCCTGGAGGGACGACGGGGTTCCCGCGGATGTGCCGCTGATGAACACGGAGAGCAATGTCTCCTGGGCGCTCACCGATCCGATGCAAGACATCTTCGCCGGGCTCTGGCTGGCCGACAGCGTCGGCTCTTTTCTCTCGCAAGGTGGTCCGGGAGCCGTCTATTACCATTCGCCAATTCAACCGGAACGTCTGCGTCCTGGTTGTCACGGTTGGAGCACCTACGGAAATTTTGTCGCGAACGAAAAGCTCGGTATTCGGCAGCACACGGCGCAATACTTTGCGAGCCAGTTGTTGAATCTGGAGTGGGTCAAGCATGGGGCCGGGGATCATCGGCTATATCCGGCGCAAGTTGACTTGCAGGACGAAGCTGGCCACACCTTGATCACCGCTTATGCCGCAAAACGACCGGATGGCCAATGGTCCTTACTGGTGATCAACAAAGACGCGAGCAACAGTCATGATGTGAAAATCACGTTCGACTCAAATGGAAAATCTTCTACCGCACAAGCCGAAGGCGATTGGAAAATGGTGACCTTCGGCGCTTCCGAATACGTTTGGCACCCGTTGGGAGCAGACAGTCATGCTGATCCAGCGGGCCCAGCCAAAACAGCCACGGTTTCTTTCACCCGGAATCAGGCAGCTCTACTGCCGAAGGCGTCTATCGTGGTTCTTACCGGCAAAGTCGTGGGCCTGCCCTGAAATTTATTCTTTCCCGGGGCGGGTTCAAGTTGCATCGCTCCCCAGATTAGATTATTTCGCACTGGCGCTTTCGAATTCTTGCGACATCCACTCGCGAAACGCGTCCATGTTTTGTGGACGGCCCAGAAAATTCTTGACCAGGACGTTGGCCGAAGCGGAGCCACCCGGCTCCAGGACCGTGCGCCGGTAACGCGTGGCGGGTGCCTGCGTAAACAAATCTCCATGGTTGAATTGGGTCATGAAATCGATCGCGATGACCTTGTCCCACAAGTAGGTGTAGTAGGCGGAGGAATATCCCCCCAGGTGGCCGAACGACGCCCAATCGTGTTGTCCCGGTGTGATCTTGAACGGCGAATATTGCTTGCGGACTTCGGCAGTAATGGCATCGAAATCCACCCAATCCGGTTTCCGGTCGTAGAAATCGTAAGAAACCGCGGTATACCCAAGTTGTCCCATCACCCAGGACGCGCGTCCAAATGCGGATGCGCGATTCATCTTTTTCACGAGATCCGCGGGAATCGGCTCGCCGGTTTTGTAATGTCGCGCAAACGTGGCAAGCACCTGCGGACTGCGCATCCATTCTTCCAACATTTGGGAGGGTGCTTCGATGAAATCTCCTTCCATGGATAGACCACTGATGCCTGCCCACTCCTGCTTTCCCGCAAGAATCCAGTGCATCAAGTGCCCAAATTCATGCAAAAAAGTGACCACATCGTTGTAGTCCATCAAGCCCGGATCCGAAGCGGCCGGCGCGGGGAAATTGCACACCAGCACCGCTTCCGGCAGCTGCTTGTCGCGAATGCCGGTCAACACCGGGCTCATCTCCGCGTGGCTATACTTTCCCGCGCGGGGATGCATATCCAAATAAAAGCGCCCGATCATTTTTCCCGAGTCGTAGACGTCCCAAGTCTCAACCGATGGATCCCAAGCCGGCACGTTCGGTTCCTGACGGAAATTCAGCTGAAATAGCTTCGCGGCCACATCCAACACGCCTTGCTTCACCCCTGGGTAGGGAAAATAAGGCCGAACGGTTGAGGAGTCGAAATCAAAATTTGAGCGCCGCACGGCTTCCCGCAAGAAGAAACCCTCGTAGTCGGAAACTTCTTTTGCATCGGGATGAGCTTTCTGTTTTTCCCCAAGGATAAGAGCGAACTCCCGCTGAGCGACCAGGCGAGCGCTGACGTCCACGTCATGAATAAAATCCCCGATCTTCGCGCCAGATCGGATCATCGTGTCGGCCGCATTGTAGTCTGCCCAGGAAGAGTAGCCGATGAGCCCCGCGATTTGCGCGCGTGTCCGAACCATATCCATCAACACTTGCTGGTTCTTGGGATACGCGCGGCAATTGAAGGCCAGCAGTAGCTTTCGCCGGAGATCATCACTCTTGGCGAACGTCATCACCGGAAAAAAATCCGGATACGCGGTAGTGATGTGAATCTTTCCGTCCGCGCCCGGCTTGTGGGCTGCGATGTAATCTTGCGGCACTCCGTCCAGGTCGGAAGGAGAATCCACCGTCACAGTGCGAATATCGTCGGAAATATTCCTCTCAAAATTGGACTGCAGTTCAACGAGCTTCTCTTGAAGTTCTTTCAGCTTCGCGCGCGTGGTGTCATCTTTGTCCACACCTGCGAGGTGATACTCCAGCAACTGCCGCTCGACGTAGTAGCGCGTTGCATCATCCGCTTTGGTCAGATCGATTCCCTTGAGGGCATCGTAGATAGCGCGGTTTAGCGATAGAGCCGTCGAAACCCCACTCACTTTGCTGGTCATGGCGGTGGCGCTATCGCGGAAGGCTGCGTCCGGATGAACTTGCTGCATCAAACCGGCGAGATTCGCCGCCGTGCCCATCTGGCGTTGTGCTTCGTCATACGGTCGAAGGGTGTTCTCGGTCGTGCGCGGGCCTTTAGCGGAAATGATTTGATCTACTGACTTCTGAACCGCTTCCAGTCGCGCATTTTCCATTCGCTCGAACGCGGCCACATCCGGCTTGCTACTCCAGAAAGGAGCCGCTGCCTGGGCGCTTGCTGGGGTTTGTGCTGGTGAACCGGTGGGAAGGGAAAGCCAGAGGCAGAAAGAGCCCACAAAAGCCAGAGGTGCCAAGCGCCAACCGGACATAAGTTCTTCTCCTTGAGGGCTTACTTGCTTAGACGCATGCCAGCCAAAATCGAATGGTGCGGACAATACTGGTACGCCGTGCGAGTTTCATCCGCTGCTCTTGTGAAGCAAGAATTCGTCTACCAGCAACCTGGCCAGGCGGGGTGAATGATGACGGATGACCCCGTGCTCTTCCAGCAGATTATCTGTGACCAGGTTGATTTTCATTTTCTTGACCTTGTCATAGTCCAACGAGACCGGAGCCGCGCCCTCGGCCCGGTAGCGCCGCGCTACCTCGGGCGAAACGGTTCGCCGGTTGGCTACAACCGAGTCCACCACGCGTTTACCAACGTGCAATTCAATCGCTGCCAGATGTTCGCTCAATGAATAGTTCGTCGTCTCTCCGGGCTGGGTCATCAGGTTGGCAACGTAAACCCGCGGTGCTTTAGACTTTGCGATCGCCCCAGCAATCTCCGGAATGAGCAAATTGGGAATCACGCTGGTGTAAAGCGAGCCAGGCCCCAGAAGAATCAGGTCGGCCTTTTGAATCGCCTCAACAGCGCTGGGCAGTGGCCGCACGCCGCGCGGCACCAGCTCAATTTTTCGAATAGGCACTCTGCTGCGTGAGATTTTTGTTTCGCCGGTAACTTTTCTTCCGTTCGTGAGAGTGGCTACCAGATGTACGTTCGATAGAGTGGAAGGGAAAATCCGCCCCCGCGTTGCGAGAACTTTACTCGATTCGCGTACGGCCTCGGCAAAGTCTCCGGTCACGTGCGTCAAGGCGGTGAGAAAAAGGTTGCCAAAATTATGCCCACGCAGTCCGCGCCCCGAGGAAAATCGAAACTGGAAGAGCCGCCCCATCAGGGTTTCATCCTTTGACAAAGCCACCATGCAGTTGCGAATATCTCCGGGCGGCAACATCCGGTTTTCCCGCCGCAGCCTGCCGGAACTTCCCCCATCATCTGTCACGGTGACAATGGCGACCAAATCCCTAATCGGACGTTCTGCTGTCGCGTGGTGGTCGGACCGCCGCACCACATGGTTTTTCAAACCCCGAAGTAACGCGGAGAGTCCTGTTCCGCCTCCCAAGGCGACGACGCGCAATCCTCGCGCGCGCTTCCCTTTCTTGTCTTTTGGTTTTTTCACCTAAGTCCTGTTTTAAGTGTTCTGCGCAAGGGATCGAGGGCGGCCGCTCAATGTCAGGTTCAGAGCGGCCTGGGTCGTCGCCGCGTTAGCTTCAAGAATATAACGGTACAGGATGGAGTGAAACTCGCTGCCTGCGTAACTGCCTTGGTCCCCAGGGCAAAGAAACTAACCCGAGTATCCTTCCTTCTCGGGATACAAGAGTTCCGTGAACCGTGGATCTTCCTGGAGAAAAGCGAAATCTTCATCATTCCTGGCGTGGTACCGATTGGCTGGGCGCAGATCAATCGCGACCTTCAGATTCGCCATGGCCGAATCCGCCTCACCGGTAAGGCAATCGAGGGCGGCTAATGCGTAATGGATATGATCCAGCTTCGGCGCCAGTTTTCGGGCCTTCTCCAGGCTTTCCCGAGCCTCATCCCAGCGGCCTAAGTTCATCATCGCCACGCCCTTCTGGTAGTGCTCATCGGGCGACTTCGGATTCTGATCGGCGGACGGCTTCATGCGCTGCTCTGCCGTGCGCAAGTGGGTGCGCGCACGGTCGGCAAGTTCCTTGCTCGGACCCTCCAAAACTTTCTCTAACTCCTGCTTTGCGCGTTGAAACTTCTGTTGATGAAATAGGCCCATCGCCTCTTCATACATCTTCATCTGTGCCTGGACGCGAGGGTCAACCATCTCTACGCCGCCGCGTTGTTGCGGCGGAGCTGGTAAGTTCTTTTTTTTCATTGATTTGGACTTGCTTGTAGCAGAAGATCTCTTGTTGCCGCGGGAAGAGCCGGAGGTAGATTTCTGCGCTTTCGCCATGGCGCGCACTTTAGCAGAGGTCGCTTCTCCCGTCAACGAGGTGCAAAACTGTAGATTCCTGTTCTGCGTGCCCTCTTCGACAGCCTTTACCGTCCGGCGGCATCCCCGAAAATATCCTGACGCTGCGGTATGCTTCTCCGCGACACTAGTAAATGAATTCGCAGCCATGTATGCACCGGACTAAACTGGTTCTGGCCCTTGCGCATGTGCTATAAATTCAAGACTGGACTCAGGTCGACGACTCGTGCCTTTCATCAATTTTCCTGCCCGCGAAATTAATTGCAAGCTGGTGTACTACGGTCCAGGTCTGGGCGGAAAGACCGCGAACCTACAGTGGATTTACGACCACACCGGCGGCAATCAGAAGGGCAAGATGGTCTCGCTCGCCACGGAAACGGACCGTACCCTGTTCTTCGACTTTCTTCCCCTCGATCTCGGAACGGTTCGCGGATTCAAGACACGGTTCCATCTCTATACCGTACCCGGCCAGGTTTTTTATGAAGCCAGCCGAAAATTGATTTTGAAAGGTGCGGATGGCGTGGTGTTCGTTGCGGATTCGCAGGAAGAACGCCTGGACGCAAACTTCGAAACCCTCGATAACCTTCAGGAGCACCTGAAGGAACACAACTTGAATTTCACCACCATTCCCTACGTGCTCCAGCTGAACAAGCGCGATCTTCCCAACGCAATGGCCGTCGAAGATCTCACTAAGCAGCTACAGAAAAAGGGTGAACCAATCATCGAAGGTGTCGCTATCAACGGCAGTGGTGTGTTTGAAACATTGAAAGAAGTTGCCCGCCTCGTCCTCGCCGAACTCAAAAAAGGCAGTTGATGGCCGTCTATTGCGTCGCATCCTAACCGCGCACAACAGTGTATTGAACTTAGGTTTGAAGCGAAATCGCAGGGATTTCAGCCGCGTTTAGAAACTTCCGCTGGCTGCGGCCTCGGTTTCATAGGTCGGAATCGCTTCGACCAGGCGCGTTACCGTCAGCGCATCGCGCACGCGGCCCTGCTTGCTGACCATATGAAGTGCTCCGCCTTGTCTTGCCAGCGAGATCGAAAGCTTCACCAGAACGGAAATACCGGAGCTGTCGATTTGCGGGATGTCGTTCAGGTCGATGATCACCTTCCGCGCGCCCTGCTGGATCAATTTCTGGACGAACTCGCTCAAGTGTTCGCTGGGCTCGCCAATGGTCAGCCGGCCGTTGACCGAGACGTAGTGGATTCCACTGGTTTCGCGCGAGGAAACTTCCAAGGGAGGGTGCAGCGTCATTGAGTTTTTCCTTATATCAAAATTGCCAGTCCTAAATTGCCATTTTTAGATTGATTAAACGTTGCTGGGCTCCTGCCGGACCGTCGTGCTTGTGGCGGCTCCCGCATTATACGATGTAATGAATGAAGAACAAGCCAGCACCCCTTTCGGGCCGGGTCCACTCCTGGAAGGTACCCCCCGTACGTGCGCGAGCTATCCAGCACCAGCTCCGGTCGCACTGGGAAGGCACAGACCATTTCCGCGAAATTCGCACCATTGCCGGTCTAGATGCGGCCTTTATACTCACCGGGCCACAATCGTTAGAGATTTCCACGAACCCGCGCCTGATTCTACGACGGGCCAATCGTGCCATTGGTTGCGCAGTGGTCTATCGCTATCCGGAAATGCAGGAAATTGCTCGAGCGGTGGCCGTGCTTCCTCTGACGTTTCCTTATATCCCAGGTCTACTCAGTTTTCGCGAAATCCCCGTGCTTCTCGCCGCCCTCAAGAAACTCGATGCCCTGCCGGATCTTCTGTTCTGTGATGGCCAGGGCTATGCCCATCCTAGGCGCATGGGTCTTGCCACCCACCTCGGCATCCTGCTGGACTGCCCGACGATCGGATGCGCCAAGAGCCTGCTGATCGGCAGCCATGGGCGGTTAGCGCAAGAGGCGGGGAGTTGGGCTCCGTTGGTCGAGGCTGATGGCGAGTGTATCGGCGCGGCGGTACGTACCCGCGCCTCAGTCCGCCCTATTTACGTCTCCCCAGGCCATCGCATCAGTCTGCCCTCCGCCATCCAGTGGACCCTGCGGGTCACGGACGGCTTGCGAATCCCCAGGCCTACCCGCGATGCGGACCGTTTAGCAGGCGCAACAAAAAGGAAGCTTTTGGCTGTTCATGCATGCGAAAAATGAATTTGCTCCAGCAAAATTTCAAGACGGCCCAACTCCACCGCAAACCGTATAATCCCCAGTTCGAACCGAGTGCATCCCTGACCAAGGTGAAGGAAATTCGAAGGCCATTCGTTCGGTCATTTCTACCGGAGAAATCGATGAAGCGCTTGGGCGTGCTTTGTTGTTGCTTGCTCTTTGTTTCGCTCCTCCCCGCAGCTCGCCTCCACGCGCAGCAGGCCAGCACCGCCTCTCAAGAAATTCCCAAGGCAGTCACCGAGAAGCTCAACCAATTGGACCAGAAAGTAGCGCAGGCACAGTCTTCCGCCGACAACGCCTGGATGCTGGTCAGTGCGGCGCTGGTTTTGATGATGACCGGCCCCGGCTTGGCTCTGTTCTACGGCGGATTGGTGCGCCACAAAAATGTCCTCGCGATCATGATGCAGAGTTTCGCGTTGATGGCGCTGATTACCGTGCTTTGGGCTCTCGTGGGATACAGCCTTTGCTTCGGCGGCAATGGGCCTGTGATTGGCAATTTCGCTCACGCACTCCTAAGGGGCGTGGGAGCCGATCCCAATCCCGATTACGCCGGCACCATTCCGCAAATGACCTTCATGGTCTACCAATTGATGTTCGCCATTATTACGCCCGCGCTCATTACCGGGGCCACGGCCGAACGCATGAAGTTTTCGGGAACCCTGCTCTTCATGACCCTTTGGTTTCTCCTGGTCTACGCCCCCATGGCGCACATGGTTTGGGGAAAAGGTGGCTTGCTGAATGCCTCTCTCGGCGGGCACTTTCCGACGCTCGACTTTGCGGGTGGCACTGTGGTGCACATCACCTCCGGGGTTTCCGCGCTCGTGTGCGCACTGTACATGGGGAAGCGCGTCGGCTACCCCAAGCAGCCCATGCCACCGCATAACCTGGTGCTCAGCTTCATCGGTGCCTGCCTTCTGTGGGTCGGATGGTTTGGTTTCAACGCGGGCAGCGCGCTTGCTTCCAACAGTCTCGCCAGCAGCGCTTTCGTTGCCACGCATTTCGCCGCCGCTACAGCAGCCGCGGGTTGGAGCCTCGCGGAATGGATCAAGAACGGCCGCGCCAGTGCACTCGGCGCAATCTCTGGCGCCGTAGCTGGACTTGTCGCGATCACGCCCGCTGCTGGTTTCGTTGGGCCCATGCCCGCACTTGTCATCGGTTTCATCGCCGGAATTTTTTGCTTCTGGATGGTCACTCGCTTCAAAGCCATGTTTGGCTATGACGATGCCCTGGACGCCTTTGGTGTTCACGGCGCGGGTGGCACAATCGGCGCTCTCTTAACCGGAGTTTTCGCCCGGGCAATCTACAACCCGATTTACGGCGCGGAAAACGGAGTGAACCGACCCACAGGTGGACTGGACGGCCACTGGATTCAAGTCGGTTACCAGCTTGTCGGCATCGCGTTCGCCTGGGTCTTCGCGCTCGTCGGCACAATCGTCATTCTAAAAGTCGTCGATCTCGTCACCGGCTTGCGGGTAACGCAAGAGCAGGAAGTCGAAGGACTCGATATTACGCAACACGGCGAAGAAGCCTACAATCTGGAAGCCTGAAAAAGGTAAGGGGAACAGTCGTTGCGTGTCGTGGGAGTTTAGATTTCTATGATGAAACTTGAAGCCATCATTCAGCCGTCACGGTTCGAATCGGTGAAAGACGCCCTTCTCGAGATCGGCATCGAGGGCATGACGGTCACCGAAGTCCGCGGCCACGGACGGCAAAAAGGTCACACCGAGGTCTATCGCGGCCGCGAATATACCGTGGACCTGCTTCCAAAAATCAAACTCGAAATTGTCCTTGCGGATTCTCTGGTGGATCGAGCCGTGGAAACCATCTTGAAAACAGCAAAGACAGGCAAAATTGGAGACGGTAAGATCTTCCTATCCCGGGTCGATGATGCGATTCGAATCCGGAATGAGGACCGCGGCGAAAACGCTCTGTGAGTGCCCCGATGTCCCACCCGCGTCCAGCTCTTACCTCAGGTTTTCGCCCGAGCCGCAAAATGAATGAGTCCAACTCACCCGTGTCCGTGCTCGGGCCGCAATGTGAAGCCCGCCGCGAACGCATCCGCAAGCTGTTTGAAAGTGGCGCCAGTGCGCACGATACGCTGCGGGAACTTTGCGAACTTGCCGACGACACGATTCGAAAGGTATTCGCTGAACTCCTGCGTGTTCACGACGCATCGTCACAGGGCCTTTGCCTTCTCGCTCTCGGCGGCTACGGCCGCGAGCTACTTTATCCGTACTCCGATCTCGACATTCTTTTCCTGTTTGGCAACGAGAAAGCCGAACAGGAATTTCGCCCGCTGATTTCCGAATTTTCCCGCACCCTGTGGGACCTGGGATTCCGGGTGAGTTCCGCGGGCCGCACCCTCGAAGAATGCAAGGGCATCGAAGAGGAAAACACGGAATTCCATCTCGCCATGCTGGACCGCCGCTTCCTGGACGGTGATCCTTCCCTTTTCGAAAAGTTGGATACGAAAGTCTTGGCTGGCGCGGAGCGGCAGGCGCGCCCTTTCCTCCTTGGCGAACTTCAACGCTTGACGCGCGAACGTCTGGCTCGCTACGGCAACACCATTTTTCATCTGGAGCCCAACGTAAAAGAGGCTCCGGGTGGCTTGCGCGATTTTCATTCCACGCTGTGGATGCGCCAACTCGCAGGCGACCCACGCGATAGTCGCATTAGTCCGGTCAACGAAGAGGAGCTCACCCGCCGCGCAGTCGAATTCCTGAGTGCAATCCGCTGTTTCCTCCATTACAGTCACGGCCGCAACGACAACACCCTCACCTATGAACTCCAGGCTGCCGCTGCGGAGCGTTCCCTCGGCATTGACGACAATCTTCGCCGTAATCCCGCCGAATGGATGCGGCTGTATTTTCGCCATGCTCGTACGCTGAATCGCCAACTGATGCGCTACATGGAGCAACGTCCTGCCGTTTCCCTATCTTTTCGACAGCGTCTGGTAAACGCCACGCTCGGCGCGAAAGTGGAAGCCTCCAATGGCAAACCTTTTGCCGTTCGCGATGGCCTTCTGGAGTTGACCAATGAACAAGCCTTCTCCGACCGCCATGCAGTCTACGCGCTCCTTACCGAAGCTGCCCGCACCGGAATTGCGCTCAGCAGAGAAGCCGAACGCGGCATCGCCTATATCGTCACGCACCCGGAACTCCCTCAGCGCAATTCTCGCGTCACCTGGCCGGTGTTCCGCGAAATTGTCGGCGCGGACTATCCGGGCATGGCGCTGCGGCCCATGCACCGCCTTGGCTTGCTTGTCGAAGTCCTGCCGGAATTCCGCGTTATTGATTCCCTTGTCGTTCGCGATTTCTATCATCGCTACACCGTGGACGAGCACTCTCTCCGCACCATCGAGCATTTGCAGGATCTTGGGGAATCCACCGATACGCGCGCGGTGCACTTCGCACCTCTTTGGCGAGCTGTCAATCGCCGCGATCTCCTGATTCTTTCTTTGCTGCTACATGATGTCGGCAAGGGCATGCCGGTTGAGAATCACGTAAGTGGCAGTCTGCAAGCGCTCGAAACCGCTGCGGATCGTTTGCGACTTTCTCCCGAAGAAAAAGCCGAAGTCGGCTTCCTGATCGAACATCATCTCGATATGTCCGCAACAGTGCAGCGCCGCGACATATTCGATCCCGCCACCGTTTCCGCTTTTGCGTCCACCGTCGGCACTCATGAACGGCTGCAACGCCTCTGCCTGCTAACCTACGCGGACATTCACGCCGTCAATCCCGAAGCCCTGACCCCATGGAAAGCGGAAATGCTCTGGCAATTGTTCGTGGCTACGTCGAACTTCTTCAGCCGTAGCCTCGATCGGGACCGTCTGCATGCTGCGGAGGAAACGCAGCTCCTCGAACAGGTCACGCGTTTGGCCGGCGGCACTTCTTCGAAGACCGACGTGGAGCGTTTCCTGGAAGGTTTCCCCCGCCGCTATTTGGCCGTGCATACTCCAGATGAAATTGCCGCCCACTTTAGCCTCTATCGCAAACTCGGCGCCGAACCCGTTCAGACCGAATTGCTTTCCGGAGGTCATGCGTTTCAACTTACGCTGCTCTCCGCCGACCGGCCCGCGTTGTTTGCCTCCATCGCCGGCGTGCTTGCCGCTTGGGGCATGAACATCGTCAAGGCCGACGCTTTCGCAAATGAAGCCGGAGTTGTCCTCGACACTTTCCATTTCATTGATCTACATCGCACGCTGGAATTAAATCCCGGCGAAATCCCCAGGCTGCAGCAATCGATCGTGCAAGTCGTCAGCAACAAGCAGCCTCTTGAGCCGCTACTGAAGGGTCGCCTTGCAGCAGCGCTTGCTCGGCCGCCAAAGGTGGCTATTCCGACCTCCATCAATTTCGATGACACTTCTTCCGTGCACTGCACTCTGATGGAAATCGTGACCCAGGATCGTGCCGGCCTGCTCTACGAAGTCGGCTCCGCACTTGCCCGTCTGTCCTGCAACATTGAAGTGGCGCTGATCGATACGGAAGGTCAAAAAGCCATCGACGTCTTCTACCTCACGGCCGAAGGCAAAAAACTCACGGCCGCAAAACAAGAACTCCTGCGCGAAGTCCTGAAAGCAACCCTCAACTAATTAACTTTCCTTGACGGCGCGGTTCTTCCTTTTCTCCTGTAGGGGCAGTGCTAGGCCCCTCTTCTATCGTGGTCGGCCCTGTTCAATCTTCGTATTCGGAAAATAATGTTCCAATATTTCGCGAAACGTCGCGCCGTTCTCCGCCATCGCTCGGGCCCCGCGTTGGCACAATCCAATCCCGTGCCCTTGTCCAAATCCTTCCAATACAACCTTGCTACCTTCTTTGTGCGCGGTAAAGTTGTTGCTGGGCACTGTGTCCCAGCCCAGGCGCCGGCCAATACTCAGGCGCCCGGCTTCTCCGCTGCGCAACCGCGCGGCATCCTCCGGTGAAACTTTCCGCGTCCACCTCACTGGATTCTTGTAGCAAAAATTACAGATCACTGAAAAGTAGGGATAATAGCGGTAGGAAAGCCCGATATCCTGTGGCGTACGCGTGTGGCCACCACAACTCCGCGTAAACATCGCGGCTATCGGCTTCCCGGTATAGGCGAGGTTCATCCCGCGCGTCTCCCCTACAGCCTTCGCCGCTGGACTCACCGCCGGCGGCGGCTCGCGCAAAAACTGGCAGTGCGTAAGATCGCAGAAATCGAAATCCGCGTGCCGGCCTCCACCCGCGAGGAAATACGATCTCGTTGCTACCGCTTGTGCCTTCAGTGCTTCGAGCGGTGTATCCTCCGTCATCTCTGCGCGGACAACGGAACCAACCGCGGTTTCCAGATCCATTGCCACGATGGGGATCACCGCTCCATCTTTTGCAATGACTCTCAGCGTTCCGCGATAGGTGCGTTTTATTTTTCCTGGAATCGCCAGAGCGAACCTCGCTGCCTCCTGATTTCGGCTGGTTGCATGTATTTCCTGCGCGCGCAGCGCTTTCTTGCCGCACGTCGCCAGGAGTACACCTTCCGAAATGCGAATCTGCAACGCGCGGCAGTCTGATCCCTCGGTCACAAAAAGTTCCTGCCCCGCGGCCGAAACGAGAAGTTCCTGTCTTTCTCCGGGGGTGAGTATCAGCTCTGTCGGGTGAAAAATACCGAGCACGCCGATGCTCACGTTCTGCGCACAAGCATCCGCGCACATAAAGAAAGTGGCAGAAAGCAGAAATTTCCACGCTCTCATCGTGCCCTCAATCCTCCATGCGCCGCAACATCCGCCCCGCCGTTTCCGCGGCCTTGGCGCCCGCGACGCCGTGCACGCGTACCATCAAAACAATCTCCGGGCGCTCCGCCGGCACCAGCGCGATCACGAAACCGTCCGCAGGGGCCCACGGACTATGGGTGCACGGCGCGGTTCCGGTCTTGACCAGCGCGTCCGGCTGCTTCAAAGCTCTGCCCACTGCTGCGCCGGTTCCTTGCCGCCCGGATTGTTTCATTCCCTCCAGCAGTTCTCGCACGCCCGGTTGTTCCCTGCGACGGTAAAGCTCAAGGTACGCGCGCGCCATATGCAACGGCGCAATTCGCCATTGTTCTCCGATCCCGACTAGCCCAGCACCCGTGATCGTCACCTCAGGCGATTCCAGCCCGAAGCTTTGCGTTACTGGCAGTAGCTGCTCGGCTGTTACGCTTTCCGCCATCTGTCGAAAATAGGAATTGCACGAAACAGAAACGGCCGCCACGATGCCGAGCTTTCCGTGGGGCTGATCTTGCCAGCATCCGCTCGCCTTGCCTTTGCATTCGTAAGTGGGATAGCGATAATCATGCGCGGCAGCATAGGCCATCGCAGTGAATGGTTTTACAAGCGAGCCAAGCGGAATTGGCTTCTCGTAATTCTCCCAATGACCTGATAAGAGTGCGCCGGATTGCGCATCGAGCAGAAGGTAGGACGCACCACTGCGGGCGAACTCCCGATCAAGAATTTGCACAGCCGATTGAGCGAAAAGAGAATGCCGGTAATGGCTTGAAGACCACGCCCCCTGTGCCTGAACAGGGATAGGCAATAACAGCAGGAACAACGAACAGAGCAAATTGCCGCGCTTCGCTACCGCGCCCATGCGTACGTTACCGTCTGCGTCTGCCTGTCCGCCGCATCACGGATCACGATCTTCTCCGAAGCCACCCCGTTCAACGCTTGGCTCAGGCTTCCGATATTTCTGGAGAAGAAATCCGGCGGTTGGCCAGCTCCGCCCAATGCGGTCTCGATGTCCAACATGTGTGTCAATTTAAGAAAGGGACCTCTCTCGGACTGATGATTAAATCCTGCTACCAATACGCTCGGAGGGCTTGTTGGTTTACGATCCATGTTCGTGAGCGTGGCACTCAGAAAGCCCCCGCTGTCGGCAACGAACAAATATTTGCCGCGAACTGTCACCGCAAGCGGCCACAGCCCGTCGAGCTGGCTGATGTCGGAATGACTCTTCCAAGCAACTCCCAACTCTCCGGCGGTCAGCCCGGGCCGCACCAAGTCTGCAAACGCCGCCTTCAGCACCTGTTCATCCCAGTCAGACTCGCCAAGGAAGACTACAAGTGCATGCATGCGGACGAAAACATCGTGCGGATTCCCTTCGCTGGCCTGCACCTGTAATGCCGCCAAAACTTTATTCTTAGCGAACACCTCTCTCAATAATGTTCCGCTCTCCGTAGATCCCGTTTGTTGCACCGGCGCCTGGTCCAGCCGTGTTTCCAGATCCCAACTTGCACCGGTCTCACCGTTTCCGAGTTGTACCTGCGGAGCAAGCTTTTCCGGAGCCGCCGGCCCCAAATGTGACGCCAGAATTTTGGTTACGAGCAACCTCAGACAATCTTCTGGCTTCGGATTGGGCTTCGCCAGATAGACACCCGCACTCGCCGGAACCAGCCGCACCAGGTCCGCCACGCCGGCAGGACCGGCCGCACTGGCATTTTCCCTTGCCGCAGATTCCTTCCGCAGAAGCGTCCGTTCTTCGCGGTATCCCTCGGCGTCCCGCGTCAAATCCGAAATCGCGGCACTGTATTGCGACATTTCCGTGATGTTCTGCTGAACCCAGTAGGAACGGAAGTACGGGCTCGGAACGATTTTTTCGAGATTCAGAACCATGCGCAAATCACCAGCCGGTCCCGCTGCCGCAACCGATCGCGACCACCAGCTTTCCGCCTCCATCGAGTGGTCATGATTGCCGGCAATCATTTGAAGAGCACCTGCCAGCAAATCTTCTCGGGTCGCTAGCAGCAGATAATCGCCAGTCACTGCAAACGCAACTCCGCGGCCCGATTCGGGGTCATGACGGTAATAAAAGGTCACGCCGCCTGCGGAACGCGTCTCAAATTTCGAGCGCGTTTGCCACAACGCGGACTGCATCGAGTTTCCCGACGAAAGCCGCGTAATGTACAGAAACTGTAGTTTTCCAATGTCGAACAATGCGACGGCTGTCTCATTGCCCGCAAGCTGCCCGACCAGTTCCGTATTCGCAGGCACGCCCGCGGCGCTGGAAAATTCCGCCAACGCATCTTTCAACCGCAGGAAAAGCCGCGAGCGGGAGAACACTTCGTAGTTGTTGCTTTTCATCCATTCCTGCTTTTCCGGCGATTTATCCCAGTCTGCAAGCAGGGAAGAAAAATCCTTCGCTTGCAGATAGAGCAAGGCTCCGGACGGAACGAAATGAGAGAGTTCGGGATCGGGTGAGGCAATCGCCCGATGCGTTCCCCAGCCAATTGCTGCAAAGACCATGACGATGAGTAGGAGCGTAATGGTTCGCTTCATGGCTGTTCTCCCTTCTTGGCCGCCGGCTTTGCGGGCCTCGCCGCGCCTGCCTGCAGCCGTGGACGCACGAGCCGGTTCTGCTGTAATTCCTTGCGCAGTATCGGTTGGCACGCTCGGTTATGTTTTTCCTGTCGCACGCTCGCCCGAACTTTCAACAATTCCACTGTAATTGCTTCCCTCACAGCCGGCGCCTTTTCCAATTTCTGCGCGACTTGGAGATAAAATACCGCCTCATTCAGCCGCTGCAAACGCGTCAGTGCGTTGCCGACGGAGCGGGCCAGCTGGGCCCGCTGGTCTTGTGGCAACTTTACCGCCGGGATCGGTGGCGAACCTTGCTGCTCAACCGCGCCCGCCTCGTCGTCACTGATGATTTCCTCTTGGTTATATGAATTGCCCGGAGCGATTTGCCGAGTGCGCTGGTCATGCAGCATTTGTTCTATGGCCGCAAGCGCGGTCTCGTCTAACTCTAAGCTTTCCGCTGCGCGGACAAATGGAAGCCGGGCGTCTTCTCTGGACGGCGTATCCGCCAGTGCACCCCCGAGAATCTGCATCTTCACCCGCGCGTCGGATGAATTTTGTGCAGCCGCCAGCCGTGCATCATAGAAAAACGGCCGATCGGACGAAGCGGCCGCGACGTTCTTCACTCCACCGGCCAGCAGATTTAGCTCCACGCTATGGAGATTCCTCTGCGAACCCGCGCCAGCAAGAGCTTCCGCCGCTTGCACGCGAACCGCGTAGAAATACATTCCATCCGTGGCGGTTTTTGTTAGGGTATCTTGTGCGCCGTCCGTATTCTGCCCGATAGCAAGTTGCGCTTTCGCCAGCCTGAGCCGGTAGTTCGGCTCCCAGGGCGTGGACTTCGCAAGAGGCTCGAGAAACTCGATCGCTTCCGCCGAATGGCCGGTCTTTTCAAGCAGTATTGCCGACGAATCCATGTTCGCGTACGGATCCGCCACGACGAGCACAAGTCTCTTCAGCAGGCTCACGGCTTCCGGCGTATCCCCTGCCGCAATTCGAATCTCCGCGAGTCCCAGGAAGTTGGCCGCAACCAGTTGGTGTTGCTCCAGCTCCCTGCCAAATACGAACTCCAGTATTTTCCGCGCGGCTTGTTTGTCGCCGGCCTCGAATAGCTGGCGAGCCGCCTTCCGCAATGTGTCCGCCGAAGGTGCGGTTTGCGGTTCCGCTTTGTACCCCGCAATTTTCGCGTCCACCGTGCCGAGTTGCGCCGCGACTTGCATCTCGTACGGCACAAGGACCGCCGCGTCGTGCTTCCAGATATCTAGTCGCAGGGCCGCGATAGCGTCGTTCGCCTGGTTGAACTGCTTGGTCTCCACCAGGTATTTCACCCAGCGCAATTGCCAGTCTCGCAGTGTGCTCATCGCGCCTTCGTGTTCCGACCCTTCCGATTTTTCAACTGCGGCTTTCTTGACCTCGAGTATCCGTTGATAAATCGGCCCGCGCTGCGCCAGCGGGATCCAAGACGCTTCTACAACGTCGGCGAGAACAATTACCGGCTCAGACGCCGCAGGAGCAACCTCGAGCAACCATGTAGTGGCAAGCGGTGGGTTCGCTTGTCCGACGAAGGCACTATGCAGCAGTTCGTTTGATCGGTAATTGCCGTTCCGATGCAAATATGCGCGGATCAGCTGGTCAACTTCTGGCTGCACTTCCGCGAATAAATGCCGCTGCTGCAGGTGGCCGCAGGCGCGTCCGAAATCCGCCCAGAAGCTCTCCGTCATCCGTGAATTGTTCAACTGATTCAGCAAACTGCCGAAGACTTGTTTCCATTCCGCAATGGCTTGGGTGCGGTTGCCTTCCTGAAAATACGTCAGGGCCAGTTTGTCTTGTACGGACGCGAGGCCCGGCGAAAGTTCCAGCGTGTAATGGAACTGCTCGATGGCGCGCCCGGTGTCACCCCTATTCAGGTAGTAGTCTCCCAAGGATTGATAACCGTCCGCGGACGCCGGGCTTTGTTCCACAGTCGCCGGCAGAAAATCCTCGGGCATGCCTTGTTTCGTGTCGCCGAGATACTCGCCATACCTTGACCCGTAGTAGAACCACACGTCGCCCGCAAGCTGCTTGTCTCGATCCACGGGCTTGCCCAGGCGCTCCCCGATAGTTTGATCTCCCAACGCGCTAACGAAAGACGAACTGATCGCCGGCCGGGTTTCGGCAAAATACAATCCCACAAGCGCGGTGTACGACTTCTGCCAGACCAGGGGCCTCGAATGGCCGCGCGCCGCAACGACGGCCTGCGCCAGTTTTGCATTTCCATGCAGCACCGCATAATCCGCGGCGTTCTGGCCGAAAGGCGTCCACGCCGACGCGGCTTGCACAAGCTGCTGCGGACGGTCCTTGAGCAACAATGCAAGGAAACGCGTCTGATTGTTCGCGTCCAGATATTCTGGCGAAAGTTTCAATAGCAGTTCCAACTCGTTTTGTTCCTCACCCGCTGCTCGGTAGGTTTCTGCAGTGGCCAGGATCACCGATGAATACTCCTCCGGGCGAACCCGAGGAGCGAATTGCTTCAGTTGTTGCGCAAGCTCCTCGAATTTCAGTCTCTCCCTTTGAAGCTGCACGAGCTGTCCCATCTGATTCATCAAATCGAGATCGCGCGCGGGCAAGCTCATCATCAGTTCGTATCGCCACCGAACCTCAATCTCCGCCAGTCCGGCGGCACGTACCAGCGCAAAGGCGACATTGTTCGTTGCCAACGGATTCAGCGAAGTCCGCACCGTCTGCGCAAAAGTGCCAAACGACACCTTTTCCTCCGGAGTGAAATAACGCGCGGCTCCGGTGCCCATCTCCGTCATCGCGCTCCGCATTCCACTCACGGCATTTGCTTTCCGGATAGTGAGCGCGTGCTCTCGCCACTCCCTATCCGAAACCGCGGCGATTCCTTCTTTGGCGACTTGCTCTTTCAGCACGGGCAACGAATCCGACGCGGCGCTCAGTGCGATCTGCAGCGTCGCGTATGCTTTTTCGTGCTCGCGCAACCTGGTCATGATTCGCGCGTAGAGCCTTGCGCCATCGTGATTTTCCGTAGTTGCAAGCAAATCTGCACCCGCAATCTGTACCCCTCGCTCGGCAAACTCCTTCGCCTGCTCCAGGATTCCCCACGCCTCCAGCCGGCGTGCAACCTCAAAGTAATTGCTCGCACGCTCCGGCTCGATATCTATCAGCGCCGTCTTCAGCGCAGCCACTGCATCCGCGCTTCTGCCTTGCCGTGCGCGCACCTCGCCGATCTTTTCCATCCACTTCGGATCTTTGTACGCCAGTTGATACAATTTTTCGTAGTCGTTGGCCGCGTCGTCGAATCGCAAGAGCCGCTCTTGCAGTGTGGCCCGCGCGATCCTCAAATCGGTGCGGTCCGGCCGGATCGCGAGCGCCTTGCCGTAGGAATCGATCGACGCTGGAAAATCCTCCAAGCTGGTTCGTATTCGCGCCAACACCATCGGCCAGCGGAAATCGCGCGGCGATTGCTGCACGATCTTGGAATAAAAATCCAGTAGCTGCTTTTCGCGCTGGTAGCGTAAACCATACAAAGATGCCTCGGTCGTCAGCCCTTCATCTTCCGGATAGTTGTTGATCAGCTCGATGTACTGGTCCACAGCGCCGGGGTACTCCTTAAGTTGGGTAAGCGCTGGAATCAGCCCGCGACGCAGCGCGGCGGTTCGCGCTTTCCGCTCGTCACCCGTAAACGGTGCATTGCGGAACGCCGCAATTTTTTCCAGATAATACTGTTTCAGACCTTGCGCATCTCCCGCCTGTGCGTAAGTATCCGCCATGGCTGCGAGGTACTCGCTGTGGTACGGCGAATCCTTCAGCAAATCATCTAGAAGCGACCTTGCCTGCTGAAACTGTTTTGCCTCCGTGGATTTTCTTGCCGCCTCAAACGTGAATTGTCTTCCAAGTTGCGGGTACGCGTCTTTCGCCGCTTGCCGCAATACCGCGATGGCTTGCGGATAAGACTTCATCCGCCAGTAAAAATCCGCCGTGGCGCGGACGACTCCGAGAATCTTCGGATTCTCTCGATACAGAGCCTCCATGTTCCGTTGCGCCGCGCTGAAATCTTTTCGGCTTTCATACAGCCGCACGAGTTGATAGCGCAATTGCAGCCGCGTTACCGGATCTGCCGCCAGCGATGCCTGCTTCTCCAGCGCCCGCTGCCGCACATCTTCGAGCAACCTCTGCTGCGCGATGGACTCGATCTCCGCTGCCTGCTCCATCGTTTTCGCGCGGTCCACGGCAGCATTCAGGAACACGATCAATTCCGGCTTGCGATTCTGCGCCTCCAGAACGCGCACTCGCAGATTGATTGCCGCAAGGGAATCCGGCGTCGCGCTCGCCAATTTCTCGGTTTCTTCGTTGACCAGATCACGATATTTCGGACGCCGCGCCAGTTCGAGCAATCTGCTCAGCGCCGGAGACTCTCCGTTCGTCGCCAGCCCTGCCTTCGCGTATTCGTGAATCGCGCTTGGGTAATCTCGTTTCCCTTCATAAATGGCGCCTTCTTCGTAGCCGTACAGCGTCGCGTCCCCCCGTTTCTTCCGGCCTTCGTTCAGCAAGCGCAACGCACTGTCGAAGTCAAAATAGTCCCAGTAAATGGTCGCTGCCTCTAGATACCCTCCCGATTCCCCCGGCGCAACCTTGGGGATGCGCTCCCAGTACGGCGCGGCGTCCGCGAACAATTCGCGATCCGCATAAATGTCTCCGATGCGCGCTAGCGTTTCGGTGTCACCGGGATTCACCGCCAGAAGATTTTCCTCGATCGTTGCCGCCACGTGGGTCTTCGCTGGATCAATGTAGGCCAGCGATCGAAAGACCGAGGAAGCCGTGCGGTCCAGCTCAAGCTCCGCGGGGTACTCGGCAGCCAGAGCCTTCAGCACCGGAGCGCTCTCTTCAAAGTGCGAACGCCAAATCTCCTCCTCCGCCAATTCCTGCCCGGCCGCCGGATTCTTACGGACGTAGTCCTCCCATTCGCCTTTCTCGGTTGTCGGGGCCGATTGCCGCAGCGTACTCAGCTCTTTTTCCAGTTGTCCGGAGGAAGAAAGGTATTCGAAGTATTCGTTCCGCAAGCCGGAATCTTCAAACCAGTGTTGCCGAAGGAGCCCCAGCCAGGCTGCGTGATCGTACGTCGGCTTGGAGTGGTATGCGTCCAGCAGATTCCTCACAAAATAAGGATTGTGCGGAAAGCGTGCGTTCGCATACTGATTCAGCCGCACGTACATCGCCCGACTGCTTGCGCCGACGGATTGAAAATAGCTTTCCAGTTCACTGCCATCGAATTGCTTGACGGCATCCTGTGTAAGCTTTTCCAGCGCAGCGTTTTTTTGGTACCGCAGATAGTAGCGCGCCAGCTTGCTGTACCAGGAGCGATCGGGAAAACGCATCATCGCCCTCCTGTAAACTTCTTCCTGTTCCTGCCCCAGATGGTTCTGCTGCAGAAAAACGGCCAATCTTTCGTACAGCCCGGGATCATCAGGATTGTGGTCAATCTCTCTTCGCAGAACGCCCAGTCCTTGCGGAATTTTGTTCAATTCCACCAGCCGTGCAAGGTATCTTTCGAGGACTCGCGAATATTCCGCCGAACGCGGGCCGTTCTCGCGGGTGCTCTCGTCTTTCTTCACCCGAAATGCCGCATTTTGCTGCTGGCCAGCGGCGGTCGACGGATCGGCCGGATGATGCTCCCCGAGCCCAAGCATCTCGGCCCGCTGCTGCTGGCGTGGGGCGTGTCGATCCTGATCATGGTCCTGATATCCAGCGGTCTGGTGATCTGGGACCAGTATTTTGCGGCCTACACGACGGTGGACCAGAAGCGCCTCGCCGTGCTGGTCCATGC
>Ga0209526_10000316_pt1 | contig 30312 bp, 31 predicted proteins | sample JacPinW_OM2H0_M1_FD_188566 | JGI IMG/M metagenome (GOLD analysis project Ga0209526, IMG submission 188566) | Forest soil microbial communities from Algoma, Ontario, Canada - Jack Pine, Ontario site 1_JW_OM2H0_M1 (SPAdes) (version 2) | ecosystem: Environmental > Terrestrial > Soil > Boreal... | reverse complement strand
TTTTGATCGCCAGCGTCAGTTCCGGTAGCTCCAGCGTCCCTTTCTTCTGCGAAACTGTTCGCACCAGAAAAATTCCCGGCAATACTTCCGTCAATTGATTCACCGGCACAAAATTCCCCGTGTCATACAGCTTGCCCCATGCGAAATGTTCCGGATCCGTTCCCCCGAAATACCGCATCTTCGCCGGCAAGCTCTCATCCGCCCGCAAAAACGTCTTCGGAAACGGCAATCCCCCAAATCCATTCCCGCCATCCGCGGGCACATAGACCGTAACGTTTGGATTAACCTTCAGCACGTATCTCAACCCCGTCGTGTGGTCTGCGTGCCGATGCGAGATCACCACAAAATCCAGTTTCGTCAGGTCTACGCCCAGCGCCTTCACGTTGTGTTCAAAAATGTCGGCATCATTCCCTGTGTCGAACAGAATTCGCTTTCCGTTGTGCTCCACCAATGCGGAAAATCCCCAATCCTTAGTCAAATCCTTCTTCTCGCCGAACGCATCGTAAAGAATTGTCACCCGGTCCTGCGCTTGGCAAGGAACTACCGCCAAACACAGCAGCACAAACGCCACAATCCGCAAAACGTGGATTCGCAAAGAACACCTCCAGCCGGAATTCCCGATTTAGACCCTTGGCTCGTGCATCGTACAGGCTGCTTATCGTATCGGACTGCGTCATCGTCTGCGCTAGACAGATATACATCGGCTAATAAACCCATAATCAGCCTCTTTATACCACAAGCTGGCCAAGTCCCAATTTGTGGGTTCACGCCCATTTGACCGGCCAGGCCGCGACGGAATTCAAGTCTACGAGAACGCTGTTCCCAGGAAGCACAACATCAGAAATTGGACATTTTCACCGACGAATACGTCTGCAGCTATGGGCGGACCGCCAGGACCTATTCGGAGATGATGCGGTCGGCCCACTCGACCAGAGAAACGAAAATGGCAGGATTGCCGAATTTTGCGTTCCAATTCGCAAGATCGTTTTCCGAGACCCCACGGGCCCGGGAGCAAGCTCCTCAAGCAAAGACAGGAATGTGTTTGGCGACGACCTTCTCGCGCAACTCGCTGAGCGGCGGCCAACCAATCGGAATCACCGCGTCCGAGGTAGCTTTGCGCATGAGAGAGTTCGCGTCAGCAGTCAGGAATATCTGAACTTCGTGGCCAGCGTCCGCCAACGCCAGCGCATGCGCGAACACGAACGACGCTCTGGTTGGGTCGTCGGTCCCCCACGAACTTCTCATCAAGATCTTCAAAGGCTTTTTCGATTCCTGCACCTTCGTTCCTAGTGCCAAAAATGGGAGACCCAGTAACTGCGACAAGAATCGGCGTCTAGCCATGCTGTTTTCTCCTGAGTTGGGATGCGTCGCGCTAGCGAAAGATTCCCGAGACAATACTCCGCGCTTCTAGCAGTGTAAAGCTTAAATTTCGCAAATCATTGTTGCTTCTGTGGCGCGTCATTTCGGAGATGCCTGGTTAGTAGTGCGAAACCGGAGAAGTCAAGTTCCAAAACTTTACATGGACGGCAGCGGACGTCGAAGCCGCTGCCAATGTCGCGCCATCCCGCCGTTCAGGATTTCATGTTGGCCAACGACTCCTGCACGGTCGCCTGCGAGGTCTCCGTCTACCTGATGGCCGAGGAAATTGCCTACTACAAGTCCCGAGGAATTTTTGTGACTCTGCCCGAGTCGCCCGAGCCGATTACCGGGCACATCGATGTGGTGCAGGTAAGAAACGGCTTCGCGAAAATACTATGCGGCACGAATGTCTTTGAAATCAGCGAATTCAAAAAGCGCCCAATTCTGCACCGAGTGTCTGGTATTGGTTACCTCGCCCGACATTCCTCAGGTGAATGGTCAACGCTTGCCGGCCCGTCGCCCGCCGAAGAGCACATTCGAAGACTTTCTCCAACCCACAACCCAACCCACGGAATGCGATGTCTTGTACGACTTACGCGGTGTTTGGCAGTCCCCGCGGTCATGTATGTTATTGTAAAGCCTAACCGCGTTACCCTGATAAGGGCGAGGTCGGTGGTTCAAGTCCACCCAGGCCCACCATTCAAATCCCCAGTAAATACGCGCCGATTCTCACCTTTCCACTTTTCGGGGGCCTGCTTCGAAAAAACGATTTGCCAAAAATTTGCCAAAAGTTCCAGTCGCTTGACACTGCCTTCAATCCGGGTTGTTGAGTGCGGCTTTCGTAGCTTCTGGACAATTCGCCTCGGGCCACCGGTACAGTGGTCAACGATCCGGGCGGGCCACCGATCTTGAGAGGAAAGTGCGCCGTCGGTGTCTAAATCCTTATGAAGCACGATTGGATTCGCTTTCAAGCGATACAGAACCGCCAGAAATATTGGCTGCCTGTGATTGGCGTGGCCGTCGTTGCGCTATACGTATTTGTGATACATCGTTGGGATAAGTCTCTGAATCCACCTGCCATGGCTTCGGTCGAATATGATGCAGGTAAGGTCATTGAATCCCGTGAGTCGAGGCCCAACCAACGCATCAACGTTGCAGACGGTCTATTTCCAGCGGAGATGACTTTTGTCATTCCGGGACCACGCTGCACCCTTTGGGTTAGCCATTGATGAATTCCGAGACCACCGAGTCCTAGCAATGACTGTGCTCGACGCGTCGGCTATTCTCGGCGGGAAGGCTGGTTTAGCTGTAAAGATCCGAGTTGGGATTTTGACATCTTCACGTTTAGCCGGATCCCATTGCACTCAGGGCGGTCCGAGGCTATGTAGCCAGTTCATCGACGAGATTCGTGATCGGCAGGGCATTCGCCTGCTGATTCAGACACGGACGGAATTTTTGCCTACCACAGCTCAGCCGGATCAAAAGAGCTCGATGGGTGCCACATGGCCCGAACCAGAAGCGAGTCGAGCATCCCTTGTAACTAGCGCAGCTCCGAGCTTCTCGGCAAGCACGATGTAGGCGGCATCATAGGCTGAAAAATTGTGACGGAGTTGCCAAATTCGGGGCAGAAGCACGAGATGAGGATACCGAGTCACACGGAGATCGAGCAGATCGCGGACCGCCTCGTCTGCACGAGGTGCAGAGACCACTCCGTGGAACGCTAGACGTCTCAATACCTGCGTGACCTCAAGATCCAGGAGGTGAGGCGCATGCAGGGTTTCGTTACGCGAATAAATGCGCCTCTCGATGCTCTGCCCCGCAGATGTCTGAAGAAGCCAGTCCACAGCAGCAGAAGCATCCAGGACGATCACCGCGCCTCGCGCTCTTCTCGCACCAGATTAGCGGTATCGATCTGCCCTGAAACCGGACTACGTGTGTGCAGTCGCTCCCGCAGTTCTGCGAGCGTTGGCCTTTCCGCGATTTCCTTGATCTCAGCTAACAGATAGTCCGAGAGCGACATGCCTGCCATTGCAGCGCGAGCTTTCAGGCCGCGGTGCAGGGCATCGGGTACGTTACGAAGCTGAATCATTTTTGACATGCTATCAGCATACTTTCATGTCACTCACATGTCAACGTCATGCTTTTCAGGGAACCCACATTTCTTGATGGGCTACTAGACCAACGACCTCAATATTAGCCAACCCTACGATTGGCCGGATGGCACTGCACTGAGGGCGTTAAGGCCCTTCGGGTGAGGATCGAACGCCTGTCATCTCCGGTTTCGGCCCGCATTTGCGGGCTGGTCCGACGTCGCCTCAATCAGATGCAGAGGTTGCTCCCGGAGACAGATTAGAGTAAGATTGTCTTACCATGGAAACCAAGGTTTCAACGAAAGGTCAAGTCGTCCTTCCCGGTCCGATTCGTCGCAAACTTGGCCTCCGGACGGGAGACCCACTCGACGCAAAGGTGGAAGGAGGGCGCATCGTGTTGACTCCACGAAGCACGCGCGCACGAAAAGTAAGTATTGTCGTTGACCCCATTACCGGCCTTCCGGTTCTGAGTGCGGGTCCAGACGCTCAACTCTTGAGCAGCAAACAGGTCTATGAGATTTTATCCGACTTCCCATGAAGTATCTCCTCGACGTGAACGGTCTCGTTGCGTTGGGTTTCCTCCAGCACGAATTCCACGAGCGCGTCGCTAGCTGGGTGCACACTCTGGCCTCAAGGGGAGTTCCGGAACTGGCAACTTGTTCGGTTACAGAACTTGGCTTCGTCCGGGTCCTCGCACAGGCACCGCAGTATGGATTCACCATTGCCCACGCACGCACCCTATTACTCCGTCTTAAAACAGGAAATTCCCTGAAGTTCACTTTCATCCCCGACGATCATGATGTGTCGCACATTCCAGCTTGGGTCAAGACTGCAAAGCAAACTACCGACGGCCATCTCGTACAACTCGCCAAGGCGAAGAGCGCAATTCTTGCGACGTTGGATAAGAGAATACCCGGAGCACTCCTGATCCCTACCCAAAGGTGAAGTAGCTGCCTTAAGTGGGGTGTTTTAGATTGGCACCAAGACGGGCTGAGCGGTCCACAATCGTACAGGCGCACTACGATTCCATTCGCCGTTCTTCCCGCGGATTCTTGAGTCATAGCGCAATCCTCGGTCACCTCAGCCCCTGACAAGGGCGAGTCGGTCACACTAGGAACAGACCGGTGTTGTCCCACGAATCCGAACCCACAATCCAGCCCACACTTCACTGCACCATATGCGTATCCACTCCTAACGCCGTCAGATATTCCCTTGCGCCGCTAGTGTTTCATCGCTGTCGTCCTGCGTGTACAGATCGAGCGTCGTCTGAATTTTCGCGTGACGCAGGATGCCCTGTCTTCATCAAAAGAGGCTATTTCGCCACGAAAGTCGATGACATTGCGGCCGAGGCACGAGTCGCGCCAGCCGCGGTGTACGCCGTAGCGGGCTGCAAACAGAGCTTACTGCATACGCTAATGGATACCTGGACTGCTGACCCCATTGTCGCGGCCACACTGAACCGTATCGCGGAGACGGAGGATCCCGTCGGGATCATCCGCATAACGGCCGCTGCGAGTCGCGAGATGGGGGAACGATTCGCCGACGTGATGCGAGTGATGTCACAACCGCACCTATTGATCGAGGTGTAGCGACGCAATTGCACACCGCCACGGACCGCTACCGCCGAGCAATTCTGCCAATCGCGCGGCGTCTAGCAGAGCTCGGTGCTTGTTGCCCGAGGTCAGCATCGAGCATACGGTCGACCTGCTGTGGTTCTACTTTGGCTATTCGTCCTACTTCACGTTGCAGACGACAATGGCTGGTCCTATGAGAAAGCCGAACACTGGATCGCCGAGCAAGCCCGTCGCGTTCTCTTACGGCCGTTCGAGACTCAGCGATAAGGCAGGCTCGAGCATTTTTCTTCCGTGGAGGATCTCCAGAGCCTCGTCGATGGCAAGCCGTACCAGCCAACTGCGGAAAGCGCCTTCGCAATCAAATTCCATGAGATGGCGAGCGGCTGAGAACAGACAATTTTCTACAGCAACATCGGCTCTGTCAGGATTGCCAAGCACGCGGTGTGCGACAAAATACAGCAAGGGGCGATATCGCGCCGCCCGAACATAAAAAGAAATGCGGTTGTCCGCTGAACTCTTCAAGGCCGGAACAACTTCGCGCAACTGCAGTTTCAATGTCAAAGTGAGCCGCCTTTTCACTTCTAGTTTTCTAGGTTTGTTGCTCTGCGTCATTTCGTTTCACCGATTCGCAGCGCCTGGAAATAAGACACCCGATGCGAGGTTCTATTCCCTCGAAGTGCGCTCGCTATAGACGTCTGAGATGTGCTGGCAGGCAAACACTTTGAAATGAAACAGCCCGAGGCAGCAAATCGCCCCGCTCCTTTTCCGTTAGTGTTTGACGAGATTGTGGTCCGCCATATTCTGATGGCAGACTAGGCAGGAGTGTTCCGTAGAACCCGTTAAAGACGACACCAACGCGTATGCAAGACCATGATTCGTCCATGTGATCACCTCGAAGTTTGCTCCACTCCGATAGTGAAATGTGAGATTTCCAGACCGTACTTCTTCTCCACCTGCCACCACCACCGATTTGTCGGAGGTGACCAGAAGACTGATTTTCTCCGTAGACGTCTCGTAGGCAACGAGCGCGGCAGGGTTGCCCTTATAGCTCACGAGGCGTGCACCCGTCAGCCAGTAGACAGCCTTGCCTTTCGGCACAAACTGGGAGGTCGGCAGCTGAAAGTGGAATGAGGTTTTGCCTGCAAACCAATCCGTGACTACCTCGGGCGAGCGCGAACGGCATTGGAGTGGCAGAGCCCCCTCCAGGTAACTTCGGTGAATCTCGGTAGCAGCTTCCACGTAGTCCTTGGCGCGTACCCTCTGGACCGCACCTGGAATGAACACCAAACTTAGAACGAGGACTAGTGTCATAGTCGCCAGAAGTTTCCAACCAAAAGCAGGCTGAATAGAGTCTCCCGACCATCGCATAAACCTTTGCATGCGCGTTCTGCCACTCCGATTAGATATAGGAGAGGTCGCGGATGCTTGCTCCGCGGTGGCCGCCGCTACACGGGCGCGAAATACTTCTGGCGCCAAATACAGTGGCCGCGTCGCATGCAAGAGAGACGATAACGCCAGCTCTTCCTCCAGGCGCTCCCTGCAATTGGAGCAGCCTGCCAAGTGCGCGCGAAAGTCTTCAAGCTTTTGACCAGTCAATGCGTTGTCAAGATAAAACAGAATGTCGGTGCTACGCTCATCGCAGTGGCTCATTCTGCGGCTCCCTTCGCTCTTCGATCGGGGGTGAGCAACGTGCCCGAGAGCAGCGAACGGAGTTTGGATCGCGCTCTTCCGAGGCGCGACATCACTGTGCCAGCCGGACAGCCCAACAAGCTGGCGATCTCCTGGTAGGACAGCTCTCCATACTCTCGCAGCACGATGATCTCGCGAAACTCCTCGGGAAGTTTCTGGATCGCTTGTCGTACCTGATCGCGCTCCACTTTGCTCACATAAAGAGCATGTGGACCTTTGGATGGTTCCACGGCCATTCCTGCCGTGCTCTCGTCCACATCGAGCTCGACGATCTTGGGCGCGGCACGCCGTTGTCGCACCTGATTGAGCCAGATGTTTCGTAAGATCGTGAACAGCCAACCCTTCACATTGCTGCCAAGCTGCAGACTTTCAGTCGCCTGGACGGCACGAACACAGGTTTCCTGCACAAGATCCTCTGCTTCAGTGCGGTCGCGACTGAGAACCATAGCGTAACCATAGAGCCCATCGAACACTTCATCAAGAACCTGGCTGAGGACGTGACGTTTTTCACCTGGGAATGTCATGCCCGCGCAGCACACACCGAGAGAGGCCAGAACGGAACGAGTAGAACTTCGATGATCATATTCTCCATAAAAGCGAACATTCCTTTTGGGCGAAGAATAGTTGTCCTCTGATCTAGTGTAGTGTCCCGTAAATTTCTGCCCCATTCTCGGAACCGCAACCTATGTTTCATCAATGGTTTCGAGGCATGGAGATAGCCCAGTTATCTCCGGGACAGCACACTAGTTCGTATTGTGGAATTTTCTTTTGCTGCCATATGGGCGGACAGCTCTCGACGGAGTTGTGACCGGACCTTTCGCCTGGGAACGGCCTCTTAGAGCACGCCGCAAAAAACGTGGAAGAACTTGCCACTGTTTGCGCACAGCTCCCCAAGGCGGCTTGTCATGCTTCACTCTGTATAACACCGGGCTTCGACGAGTATTCCCAATACGAAAACACGTATCTGGAACTTCGTAGAGCCTTGCTTCGGATGTGGACACATTCTTCTCTCGTTTGGGAAATAAGGTGACTCGGGGCGTGTACTGTCTTCTGCGTGTGATCGAGCTGCGTCTGCCGCACGCTGGAGTTGTGACGGTGCTTCCATATCTGGGCCCGGAGATGATCGCTGTCGTGCAAGCAGCGTGTAACCCTGCTCAGAACGATTGGCGAAGTAGCCCTCGCTTTGCTTTCCCTGCAAGCGAGGACAAAAGCGTTCCTTCGATGGTCTGGTCATCCAGTCTGAGGTGCTCCGACTCAAGTACTGTGGGCGTCTTCAGCTTTTGGGTCCGTTGGCGCCCTTGATCCAACAGCGCCCTAACACCGCAGCTGATTTGGGACCGCCTCTAAACCTTGCTGCTTTCATTGGTCCGCTTATCTTTCGTAAGAAATGGGATTAAGCCGCCCATATACGCCAACCCGTTTGATGCACTTCTCGTTGATTGGTTCACATCTTTGTTCGTTGTTCGAAGGACGCGGAGCAATCACTGTGAAACCGGTCAGGCTTAGGAAACAAATAAGACGCTGACGTGTCTATCGCAATGATCTAATAGGATGCTTCTACGATGTCATCACGATTCTGCAACGACTTGGTCGCCGTTGCATTCGCACTAGTCATTTCTGCAAACGTTTCTACTACAAAAGCCCAGCAGAAACCCCTCACCTCGGACCAGAGGCAAGTCGTAGATACAGTGAGCACAATATTCGCTGCAGCCCGCACAGACGAGGTTGCGAAGTTCGAGTCCGTCATTGCATCAGACTTCTACATGTTCGATGGAGGTGCCCGATTCAACGGAGAAGCCATCATGGCCCTCATTAAGGTCCAACATGCCGCGGGCAAGCGCTACGATGGTTGGAGTCGGCCTTGCTGGAAAAACAGGCAGGCACCTGGAAGATTGTCTTCATGCACAGCACTCGCGTCCCCATGCCGCAAGCGAGCCATGGCAAATGACATCGAGGCTCGGATCGAATGTACAGAAATGCCAGAGTTGGGTCGGCGATGGACTCGGGCTGATTTAACACGAGCGACGGGAAGGTCACGCTCCGTGTTCTCAAGACTTCTTCTATCAGCGACTGAGCAGGAACGACACCGCGCGTATGCAACGCAACTGCCTCCAACCACGTCGCCAGCGCACGATAGTGCGCCTTTTGAATTGCTCTAGTCCCTTGTGCGTAAAACAGCTCACGCAAATGCTCGAGTCGAGTTTCGTTGTGTTGGGCCTACATCGCGGCCATTGCTGGGTCTGGTGCGTTCCTTGCCAATCACTGTCATCTGAACGTTCCTTGAGGTGCGGAGGTCATCTGCTTCCGGATCTGGTCCGAGCGAGAGGGCCGTCGTAGAGGGGTGGTGGCATCCAGCACCACCGCTTCCGCCTTTCCATTGATGGTAAAGACCAGCGGTTTCTTCGTCTTCTTGACGATGCTTCATGAACTTCCCCGGATTGCGCCGGAACGTCGTCATCGCCTGAATGTCTTTTTTGATGTCAAACATGATGACCTCGCACTGCCATGATAGCACCCAGAGGCCTAGTTAACGCGCGGGTCTCAAGCTGGAATCGATCGGCGATTCATGCATGCTGAGGATATACCAGCGATTCTCGAATCTGCGGCAAAGCATCATGCCCCGGCCTGCGGTGTGAACGGATGGAGATTCAATCAGATAATCATACAAACTCCACACCACGTCACCTACCGCTCGATGGTCGCTCATCGTCATGGAAAGGTGGACGTGCGGTTTCATGCCAAAATACCGTTGTCGAAAATGATTCGTGGCCTGCTCCCGCCCGCGCAGTTCGCCGCCCGGAGAACTCAGCAAGAAATCTGGATCGAAACAGGAGGCCAGCTTGTCGGCGTCTCCGGCGTTGAAAGCTTCCGAGCAGGCATGCACTGCTTTCTCCATTTCCGCGATAAGGGACACCTCAAAGGAATTTGATGGCGTAACACCGAGGCGCGCGACGCTGCGTTTCAGATCGATCGTCACGCCCAACTGTTCCAGAAGATCCACGCCGAGGATTCCGTCGAGTGGGCCGCCGCACGCTTTGGCGATAGCACTCAAGTCAATCGCCGGAAGCTTGATGGCTCGCAGACTGTGGCTGCCCAACGAGATCTCACCTATCGAAACTTCGCGTGCGCGAAGTGCAGTTGTTTCATTCCAGGATTGGACATGGACCTCTTTGGTATGCCCGCTGGTGAATGACGTCTCGTTCAGCATGGATGTAGCAGCCGTGTCGATCAGGAAGCGTTTGTCGGCTTTGTCTACCTGGAGAATCACAACAGGCAGGCGATCGCAGCGCTGAAGAGGAATCTCGGTTCCATTGTTCGGGGTCTGCGCTCGAGCGCTGTGCGCAGGCAGGGCGAAGATCAAGCCCACGGAGGCACAAGCGAGCAAACTCAGACGAATTCGCATCACGCCCTCGATTGCATCGATTCTGTGGCTTGGTCGATCCGCTGTAGAATCGCGCCGCGAACCAAATGGAAAGCGCTTTGATCTCGGAACAGGCGCGAACTCCAGTTCGCTCCCATTGCAAGCGCCTGAATTTCGAATGCGAGCTGGCGCACGTCGACTTCCTTCTTGATTTCACCGGCGAACTGCGCCTCGCGCGCCGCTTGCTCCAGATTTCCCAGCCACTTCTTCATCAGCTCCACGATCCGATCGCGAACGCGGCCGGGCCGATCGTCGAATTCGAGCGACGCAGCAGAAAAAAAGCAGCCTCCGGGGAAGACTTTCTCCTCGCCGTACGACAGCCAGTTCTCGCAGAGCGCTCGAAGGCGCTTGAGTCCTTGGAATTCATACGCCGGGCGGACCACTTTCTCGACGAAGATGTCGCGGGCCGCGTCGACTACCGCGCACTGCAAATCTTCTTTGGAGCCGAAGTGGGCGAAGAGACCGCTTTTGCTGATTCGGAGAGCAGAAGCCAGCTTCCCGATCGTCAGTCCTTCAAGCCCTTCGAGCGAGGCAAGGTTGACCGCCTTTCGGAGGATTGCCCGGCGGGTTTTCAAACCTCGAGGCCGGCGGAGTGGATCCTTCAGCGCCGGGCCAGTCCGTCGCTGGCGCCGACGCGAGGCCCTAGTTCGTTGCTGGCTTGGCTTCATTTCGATATCGATAATAGCACGATCGTTCGTTCTATTACAATCTTTCCCGCCGAAGGCGGCGTGACTTCCATGCAGTCTTCTTTCAAGCGCCGCGCTGCTACTGTTGCCCTCTACGTTTCAGCAGGCGCGGTCTATTTCGGCAACAAGGCGCTAAGTTCTGCTCCATTTGCCACTACTCTTCATGAGCCGTCGCCTCTTCGCCTGAAAGGACTCCAGGGGTTGTTAGACTATCGATTCGGCAGTTTGGAAGGAGTCTGTCGTGAAGGTGTGAAATGGTGACTGATATTTACAATTTCCTCTTCTTCGCAGCTCATCTCAGAGCCATCCAGAATCTTCTCTTAGAGCGAGACTTATGTTTAGGCTGACCTGGACAAGATCTAGGCCTGGGAGCGTTGGGCACGACCATGCTGAGCGGCGAGAAATTCTAGGAGTGCGTTACGTGCCGCACCAGGCTGGTCGGTCTCAAAAATGTGGCTGGCATGAGGGATCAATGCGAGTTTGGCTCCTGGAATACGTTCGGCGATTAAGCTGGCATTCGCGGGCGGAATGAGCCTGTCGGTTTCGCCGTGAATGACGAGCGTCGGGGCCGTAATATGGGCGATGCGGCTGTAGGCTTCCCAACCGAGAAGCCCTTGAAGTTGGCCTGCGTAGCCCTGCGGAGTCGGATACCACCTCATGCGGATGGCCATATCTTCGTCGATCCGCTCGCGAGGCGTAGCAGCGTCATAAATGAACGGGATGATGGCCTCCTTGGATTCGGGAGTCATATCCTGGCGCATGAGAGTTTGCAGGACTGCAGGTTTGGCCTGCACCGCATGGGGACCGCTCGCAGTGGTACAACCAAGGATCAGCGAGCGCACGCGCTTCGGATATTGAAGCGCAAATTCCTGCGCAATCATGCCCCCCATGGAGACACCAAATATGTGTGCGCTCTCTACGCCCGCGGCATCCAGAACGGCGGCTGCATCTGAGGCCATCAACGCGATGGAATAAACACCTGGCGGCGCATCGCTTTGGCCAACGCCACGATTATCAAGAGCGATGGTGCGGTAACGTTCTGCAAGGACCGGGCGGCTGCGATGCCACATGTAGGAGGGGTAGCTGAGCCCCATGATGAGCAACAGAGGTTCGCCGGAGCCTTGTTCGTCCCAATATATTTTGGCGCCTTGATTTTCAACGAAGGACATGGACCCTCAGGGTTGGAGCATCCGGCTGCCGTCAGGACGGCTGCAGCGAAGATCATTAGAATGCGATAGTCACACACAGATGAATGTGACTAATGCGGCTGCTATTGTATATAATCCGCCTCACTATGCCAAATTTCAAGAAACGCTGTACCACATGGCAGACCGGGTGGCCACGATCACGCTCAACGGCCCGATAAACTGAACTCCTGGACCGCGGTCGATGCGTGTGATCGAGCAGCAATTGTATGACGCGATGTTTCAGACCCCTGGCGGAAGTGTTTGAAAGTTCCGAGTAAGAAATGCTGGCAAGCCTGCTGTGCGATGACTGCAACGAAGGTGTGGCGCACTTTGTCGATACGCGTGCTCCGGTCTTCACTGGAAAATAGAGTTTCTTATGAATTTTGAACTCAGCGAAAAGACAAAGGAACTACAACAACGATTGCAAGCCTTCATGGATGCCCATGTGTACCCGAACGAACAGCGGTTCCACGAGGAAGTCGCGCGCCAACGCTGGAAACCCACCCGGATCGTCGAAGACCTGAAGGCGAAGGCACGCCACGACGGATTGTGGAATTTATTTTTGCCGCAGGATAAAAATGGCGCCGGCCTCAGCAACCTGGAGTACGCGCCACTTTGCGAAATCATGGGCCGGAGTCACATGGCGCCCGAGGTCTTCAATTGTTCGGCACCAGATACGGGGAATATGGAGGTGCTGGCGCGCTATGGCACGGCGGAGCAGAAAGAGCAATGGCTGAAACCTCTACTGAAAGGGGAGATTCGATCATGCTTTGCCATGACGGAGCCGGACGTAGCATCCTCGGACGCCACCAATATTGGCGCGAGCATCGTTCCAGACGGCGATAGATATGTGATCAATGGACGGAAGTGGTGGTCCTCGGGAGCGGGAGATCCGCGGTGCAAGATCGCGATTCTTATGGGCAAGACCGATCCTTCCGCGCCGTCGCATAAACAACAGTCGATGGTCCTGGTGCCGCTGGATACGCCGGGCGTCAAGATCGTACGGATGCTGACGGTATTCGGCTACGACCATGCGCCGCACGGCCACGCAGAAATTCACTTCGAAAATGTGCACGTTCCGGCGACAAACATGTTGCTCGGCGAAGGCCGCGGATTTGAGATTGCGCAGGGGCGCCTGGGGCCTGGGAGGATTCATCATTGCATGCGATGTATTGGCATCGCTGAGCGGGCTCTCGAGACCATGTGTAGACGGGTGCAATCGCGGGTCGCCTTCGGCAAAGCGCTGGCCGAACAAGGAACGATTCGCGCAGACATCGCTAGATCTCGCATGGAGATTGAACAGGCACGACTGCTGACGCTGAAGGCTGCGTACATGATGGACACGGTCGGAAACAAAACGGCGCGCACTGAAATTGCGATGATCAAAGTTGTGGCACCTAATGTAGCGCTGCGCGTTCTGGATCGTGCTATTCAAGCCCACGGAGGCGCTGGAGTTTCGCAGGATACTTTTTTGGCCAGCTTCTGGGCGATGGCTCGGACGCTGCGGCTGGCCGATGGGCCGGATGAAGTGCACATCGAATCGATTGCAAAGTGGGAACTAGGCAAGGGCAATAAACCGGCCGGACCACCGGTTTCGCAGTGATAGTGACACTAAGCGCGCAAAGCGTTGCGAGACTCAACGGGGAAAGTGAATGCCGCCATTGACCGTTAAGGACCCGCAATCGCTGAGAGAATTGGTCGGCAAGGACCTTGGTGTCACGGAATGGTTCCGCGCCACGCAAGATCGGATCGAACAGTTCGCGGAAGCCACGGAGGACCGGCAATGGATTCATGTAGACCACGCGCGGGCGTCAATGAATCGCTTTAACACAAGAATCGCTCACGGGCTTCTTACGCTGCCTCTAATCCAAGACGCTGTGCGGCTGTCGTGAATTACCGCTTGAATCGGGTGCGCTTCCCTGCTGCGGTACCGGCCGATTCCAGGATTCGTGGGCATATTGCACTGCTGGCTTTGAGAGAGCTCTCTGAATCGGTCGAAGCGACCTACAACCATCGAAGCGAACCTAGCCCAAATCTAAGAGAAGAGACGCATGCTAAGTTCGTCCAGTTTGTGCGCTGTGCAAAGAAGCGCGCAGGAGCATTTGGACTCTCTCGGGCATGGCTGCAAAACGATCGTCTTTGGTCAGGCCCTGATAATATCGATAATAAATTTGCTGTAGGATGACGGCAACTTTGAAACGGGCGAAAGTGAGATAGAAAGCGATCTGGGAGGCGTCGCACCCCGTTTTTTGCGCGTAATAGTGCACGATTTCCGCGCGTGTAAGGCTGCCGGCGTCGGTTGTGGGTCCCCAGCGGTTCTGTTGTAGTTCCTCAGGGTCCATTGCATCGATCCAATAGGCCAAGGCAGTGCCGAGATCTGTTAGCGGGTCCCCGATGGTGCACATTTCCCAATCGAGCACGCCCACAATTTTCGTGATATCGCTCGAATCGAGCACTACATTGTCGTATTTGTAGTCATTGTGGATCAGCGCAGCAGCGCTTGTGGATGGCATGTGCCGTTGCATCCATGCGGAGATTTTCTCCACTTCCGGATAGTCGTGCGTTTTGGACCGGTCGTAGCGTTCCGTCCAGCCGCGGACGTGTCGTTCCAGATATCCTTCCGGTCTGCCCAGATCGGAGAGGCCCACGGCAGCGTAATCCACACGGTGCAGGTGTATGAGATTTTCAATAAAGGATTCGCTGAGCCGACGTGCTTTTTCCGCGGAAAAATCCAGACCGGCTGGCACGTGCCGACGAAGGATGATGCCGCGGATCGGTTGCATTAAGTAAAACGGTGTTCCGAGGACGGAATCGTCGTCGCAATAGAGTAGCACTTCCGGTGCTGGGGTATAGACGGAGCGGAGCTTTGAGAGCACGCGAAATTCGCGGCTCATATCGTGGGCGGACTTGACCTTGCTTCCGAAGGGCGGCCGTCGAAGAATTATCTCCTTGGCGCCGAGATGCAGGGAGTACGTCAGGTTGGAATGACCGCTGGGAAATTGGCGCACCTGGAGTGCGCCCACTTCGTTGGGAAAATGAAGGTGCAAATAGGGTTCGAGCCTGGCTAAGTCAAGCTCTTCGCCGGATCGAATCGCGGTCGGACGGTCCAGCAAGTCGCTCATTGAAAAGCCTCCTTAGCGGTAGGTGAGCATTACGGGATCATCGATATGCCCGTGCGCATTGAAAGTGCTGAGTGTAAACCGCTCCTCGGCGTACAGGAAATCGCTCCAGGAAGAGTTTCGCGACATCCAGCTCATTTGTAAGGTGCTTTCCGGAGAGAGGTGCAAAGCACGCTGCATGGCAACCGCGATAGGACCACCCGAGGTAAAAATCGCGACCCGTTCACCGTGGCCGCCAGCAACAAGAAACTTTGTGAGGCCGGAATTGACCCTGCAGCAAAACTCCAACCAGGTCTCGACACCCTGCGGACAAATCGTGCCGCGCACCCATTCGCCGATCACCGCCTCGAACAACTTCTGAAAAGTGGCGTGTCGCTTGCCGTCGGGTGAGGACTGGAACGCTGCGTGGAGTCCCCGGATTCTCTGATCGTTTTCGAGCAATCCGGGCAGGCCGCGTGTGAGCACAGCTTCCGCTTGATATTCATCGAACTCCGGCAGCACGAGCGGCTTCGGAAACTTGAGACCTGCTCTATCGTAGGCAGCGCTTACAAGCCTCAGAGTGTCTTTCTGACGGGTACAGGGACCGACGCTGGCGCGGTCAAAGACGATCTTGCGTCTTGCCCAATGCTCGCCGAGAAGACGCGCCTGCCCTTCTCCGAGCTCTGATAACTTGTCATAGTTTTGCTCAAGAAACGAAGCTTGCGCGTGACGGAAGAGAACGAGGATACCCATTCCAACCCACCTGTTCCGTCAAACGTTATACCGCAAGATCTCTTGCGGAGACTGAGATTCGCGAAGGCTCAGACCTTGATGGTTGGCAATGCCGACGATCAATTGGCGCGCTCAAACAAGGCCGCCGCGCCCTGCCCTCCCCCTACGCACATGGTGACCACGCCGTAGCGCGCTTTTCGGCGGGCCATTTCGTTGGCGATTGTGCCGGCCATGCGCGAACCAGTCATTCCGAAGGGATGACCGATAGCGATCGATCCACCGTTGACATTGAGTTTCTCCGGGTCGATGCCCAGGCGGTCGCGACAATAGATGACCTGGACAGCGAACGCTTCGTTCAGCTCCCAGAGATCGATATCATTCATTCGCAGGCCGCAACGACTCAGGAGTTTTGGTACTGCGAAGACCGGCCCGATGCCCATTTCGTCCGGTTCGCAACCCGCGATCTGGAATCCACGGAAAACGAGTTTGTAGGGAATACTCAACTGATCGGCACGCTGGCGAGACATCAACAGCGTGGCGGATGCGCCGTCAGAAAGTTGCGAAGAGTTGCCGGCCGTCACCGTTCCCTGGCCGCTTTCGGGATCAAAATGAGGTTTTAGAGCAAGCAAGCCTCGCAGGGTGGTATCGGGACGGTTGCATTCATCGCGATTAGCCGTAACATCCTCTTTGCCAACGAGCTCTCCGGATTTCCTGTCAAGCACGCCGTGAGTGACGCGCATGGGCGCAATCTCCGCGTCGAAGAAACCCTCTTGCTGAGCGCGGGCGGTGCGCTGTTGGCTCAGGAGCGAGTATTCGTCCTGAGATTCGCGATTCACTTTGTATCGTTTGGCGACCACCTCTGCTGTACTGCCCATTACCATGTACAGGCCCGGCATTTTCTCGAGCAATGCAGGATGCGGGTTGTAGTCTCGCGGGATCATGGTGATGCTCTCCACGCCGCCGCCAAGTGCAGCATCTACGCCCTCGCTGGTAATCTGGTGGGCGGCCACGGTAATCGCTTGCAAACCGGAAGAGCAGAAACGGTTGATGGTGGTGCCGGCAACCGATGCGGGAAGGCCCGCCAGCATGGCGGACACCCGCGCGATGTTTTGACCTTGTGCACCATGGGGCTGAGCGCAGCCGAGAACCACATCTTCGATCTCCTTGGTGTCGAGCTTCGGAGTTTTGCCTAGGACATCCCTAATACAATGGGCGGCGAGGTCTTCGGGCCGGGTGAGGTTAAATGAGCCGCGAAATGACTTCGCAAGGGCCGTCCGTGAACTGGCAACTACCACTGCTTCTCTCATGCTTTCTCCCGATTGTCGAAACGAAATTACGGACCTTTACTCGTTCGCCGCAATGCCGTGCGATTGGTTCGCGGAATGAAGACTACGCCGCCGCGCCTTCTTCCTTGCCAAACTCAGTGAAGGTCTTGCCCTGCTCGGCAAGTCGCTTCAGCAGCGGAGCAGGCTGCCAGACATCGCCGTGTTGACGGTGGAAGTCGGAGACGCGCTCGTAAATCGGTTTGAGACCAACGGCGTCGGCATACCACATCGGACCGCCGCGATATGCGGGGAAGCCGTAGCCGTTGAGATAGATAATGTCGATGTCCGAGGCGCGTAGCGCGTAGCCTTCCTCCAGAATACGGGCACCTTCGTTGACCAGCGCATAGAGACAGCGATCTGCGATTTCCGCGGCGGCGATTTGACGTCGCGCGATTCTCGCTTCTTCGACCCATTTACGGACAAGTTCATCAACAAGCGGGTCCGGGGAGGCGCGGCGCTGGTCGTCGTATTTGTACCAGCCCGCGCCGGTTTTCTGGCCGTATCGGCCGAGTTCGCAAAGACGATCTTCGAGGAACGGCTGGCGAATTCCCTGCTGTTCCAGGTGACGATATTCTTTGCGAATACGCCAGCCGACATCGAGGCCGGCGAGATCGCCGGTGGCCAGGGGACCCATGGCCATGCCGAAATCGGAAAGAGCCCGGTCCACGGCTTCAATACTCGCACCTTCTTCGACGAGGAACTGGGCCTCGCGGCGGTAGGGACCAAACATGCGATTGCCGACAAAACCCCTACAGTTGCCGACGAGCACGCCGATTTTGCCGAGCGCCTTCGAAAGCTGCATGCACGTGGCGATTACTTCCTTGGAAGAAGCCTTACCGCGTACGATCTCCAGCAAGCGCATGACATTCGCGGGGCTGAAGAAATGCGTGCCAATGACAAACGCAGGGCGCGAAGTGGAGGAAGCGATCTCGTCGATGCTTAACGTAGACGTGTTGCTGGCAAGGATAGCGCCTGGTTTGCACACGCGATCCAGTTCCTTGAAGACTTCCTTCTTGAGGGCCATGCCTTCGAAAACGGCTTCAATCACCAGGTCCACGTTTGAGAAATCGTCGTAGGCAAGTGTGGGCGTGATCCGCTTCAGGCGTTGCTCGGCAACCTGTTGAGAAAAACGGCCGCGCTTGACGGAATTCGCGTAATTCAACTGGATGGTGGCCAGTCCGCGATCGAGCGCAGCCTGGTTCACCTCTTTGAGAAGCACGGGAATGCCCGCATTGGCGAGCACCATGGCGATGCCACCACCCATGGTGCCTGCGCCAACCACCGCGGCGGAATTGACCGGAATAACCGGAGTTTCTTTGGGAACGTCGGGAATCTTGGCGACTACGCGCTCGCTGAAGAAAACATGGATAAGCGATTTCGATTGTTCAGAGAAGAGGCAGTCGATGAAGAGTTTCTGCTCGGCCTTGCAGCCTTCTTCGAATGGCATTTTTGTGGCGGCTTCCACGGCATCGATGACGGCGACAGGAGCGAGCAGACCGCGGTATTTCTTCCCGGCCGTTTCACGTGCGGAGGAAAAGATCAAGGGGTTGTCCGTTGCGTTTCCGAGCTTTTCATTGCGCTCACGCGTCTTGCGGGCAGGCTTAGCAGCAACCTCGCGGGCAAAGACAACTGCTCCGGCGAGAAGATCGCCTTCGATGAGGCGGTCAATGATGCCGAACTTCAACGCTTCGTCGGCTTTAATTGGATCGCCACTCAAGCACATTTCGACGGCTTTCGCGACGCCGGCGAGGCGCGAAAGCCGCTGCGTACCGGCCGCGCCGGGGATGAGACCGAGCTTTACTTCCGGCTGGCCGACTTGCGCGGTTGAAAGAGCGACGCGATAGTGGCCGGCCATCGCCAACTCCAATCCGCCACCGAACGCCGTTCCGTGAATGGCTACGACCACGGGCTTGCTGCTGTCTTCGATTTTCAAGAGCAATGGAAGAAGGCCTGCGCCGCGCGGCTTGCCTGAGGTCATCTTGCCGAATTCTTTAATGTCCGCTCCGGCTACGAAAGTGCGACCGCCTCCGATCAGGACCACGGCTTTGACGCTCTGGTCCTGAGCGATCTGGTCGAGCGCTCCTGAAATGCCTTCAGGAACGCCGGGGCTCAAAGCGTTGACCGGTGGATTGTTGATGGTGATGACGGCGATACCGTTATCTCTTGTGAGTTGCACTAGATCGGTCATAGTCGGAACTCTCTCGTTTGGTGATTTACACGATTTTCGCGGAGACGCTGCCGGAGTCGATCACCATGGAGGCGATGCGCTCACGATGAAACGTGGCGTCGCCAAACGCTGTTTCCGACGCCTTCGCTCGACGGTAATACAAGTGGAGATCATTTTCCCATGTGAAACCCATGCCGCCGTGAATCTGGATGCCACGGTTGCCGACGGCGCGGCCGGCATCGCTGGCATACATCTTGGCGATGGAAACGGCAGTGGCTGCGTCCGGCGAGTTTTCTTCCAGCGCCCAACCGGCGTAGTACACAGCGGAACGGGCGCTCTCTGTTTCCAAATACATGTCCGCGCACTGGTGCTGCACGGCCTGGAACATTCCAATCGGTTTGCCAAACTGTTTACGAGTCTTGGCGTATTCGACCGTGACGTCGAGAGTCCGCTGCATGCCGCCGACCAGTTCGGCAGCCAGCGCGGCCGTGGCGACGTCGAAAGCCCGCGGCAGGTCCGTGGTGGCGCCGATTTCTTCCGCTGGAGTGTTGCTGAATTCGACGACGTAGAGCTTTCGTGTAGGATCCATTCCAGACATGGAAGATATTTTTAGGCCGTGAGCCTTGGAGTCCACAACGAAGACGCCGTTGCGTGCCACGACGACGATGAAATCGGCGATGGCGGCATCCGAGACAAAGAATTTTTCGCCAGTAAATTTCCCGCTAACAGCGCTCAGTTGGACATCCCGCAGGTTCCAACTTGCGCTGGCTTCTAGAATGGCGACCGTGGCGCGAACCTCTCCCCGGCAGATGGGCGCGAGATATTTTTTCTTTTGCGCGGAGCTGCCCACGGCGTCCAGAACCGATCCGGCCAGCACGACGGTCGAGAAAAACGGCACGGGCAAGAGCGCGCGCCCTGCCTCTTCCATCAAGAGCATGAGTTCCACTTTGCCGAGGCCGACTCCACCATACGCTTCCGGAAAAATGATGCCGGTGTAACCCTGGTCGGTGAGCTTCGACCAAAGCGCGGCGTCGTATGCGGTGTCCGTTTCCATTAGGCGTCGCATTTCAGCGCTAGGACACTCACCCGCGAAAAACTTGCGTGCGCTGTCTTTGAGAAATTCCTGGCTCTCACTCAAACCGAATTGCATGGCGTGTCCCCTTAGTAGCTTCTCGGTAGACCAAGAACGAAATGCCCAATAATGTTGCGTTGCACCTCGGAGGTGCCGGCTTCGATGGTATTTCCGCGAGCGCGCAGGTAAGCGTAGGACCAAATTCCTTTGTCGATGGCGTGCGGGTCGCCGCCCAGGAGTTGGCCGTAGGAACCGAGCAGTTCCTGCGCGATTTGTTGGAGGCGCTGGTTGAGCTCGCTCCAGAAGATTTTCTGGATCGAGCCCTCCGGGCCCGGTACACCAGTGGCGGTGATGCGGCTGAAGGCGCGCATCTGGTTGAAGCGCATGATTTCAATCTCCGCGCTGCACTGTGCGAGCTTCTGGCGGATGACCGGGTCCTCAGCGGCGGACCGGCCGTTGCGTTGGATCGTCCGCGAGAGTTCGATAAGACGGGTAATATAGCGCTTGAAGGTAAGATGCAGGCGAGCGCCGTACGAACCGCGCTCGTACATCAGGGTGCTCATCGCCACATTCCATCCGTCATTCACTTTGCCGAGAATATTTTCAAGCGGGACGCGAACATCGCGGAAGAGCAGCTCGTTGAATTCGGACTCCCCGGTCATCTGACGCAGGGGGCGAACTTCGACGCCGGGCGATTTCATATCCACGAGGAGGACGGTGAGTCCTTTGTGTTTCGCCGCGCTCGCGTCGGTGCGAACGACGAGTTCACACCAATCGCCCACCCAGCCGTAGCTGGTCCAGACCTTTTGGCCGTTCACGACGTAGTGATCGCCGTCCAGCCGTGCTTCCATTTGCAAACCCGCGAGATCGGAACCGGCGTTGGGCTCGGAAAAGCCCTGGCACCAGATTTCTTCAGCGCTCAGAATTTTCGGAATATAGCGCTTTTTCTGCGCTTCTGTTCCGCAGGCGATGATGGTGGGGCCGATGAGACCCAAACCTAGCGAGTTGGCCATCGGCGGCGCCTCGACACGCGCCATTTCTTCCCAGAATAGGGCTTGTTGCATTAGCGTGGCGCTGCGACCCCCGTATTCCTTGGGCCATGACACCGCCGCCCAACGGCCTTCGTGGAGCTTTTGTTGCCAGGCCCGCAGATACGGGAACGATTCCTCAATGGGCTTTTCGCGCCATTCGTTCCAGTCGTTCGGGACATTGGAAGCGAGCCACGTGCGGAGTTCGCCGCGAAACGTTAACTCCTCGCCGGTTAAGTTCAGGTCCATGAACAAGACTCCTTTTCGTTGCAGAGCACGAAGTGCGCCCTCACTTTTTTTGTCAGTTCCGTAGCGATTCCATGCGCATCAGAGCGGCTCAAGTGCTCCTCTTTGGCGTGGCGAAATCCGGACGAATCGTATCCTGGCCTCCCCAATATCTCTTGCGGAGATCCTTTTTCAGGATTTTTCCCGTGCCGGTCTTGGGCAAACTAACGACGAACTCGAATGAGCGCGGGCACTTGTAGTGTGCCAAGCGCGAACGGCAAAACTCGAGGAGTTCGAACTCCGTGGCGGCGGCGTTCGGCTTTAGAACGACCATTGCTTTGGGGACTTCACCCCACTTTTCGTCGGGAACGGGGATCACCCCGGCTTCCAGGACGGCAGGGTGTGCGAGGATGGCCTTTTCAAGTTCTAGGGAGGAGATATTCTCTCCACCGCTTACAATGATGTCTTTTTTGCGATCGACAATCAGCAGGTAGCCGTCTTGGTTGAATGTGGCCATGTCTCCGGTATGGAACCAGCCACCGCGCAGGGCTTCGGCGGAAGCGTCTGGCTGACGCCAGTAACCCTCCATCACTCCGTCACCCCGCGCAATGATCTCGCCGATGGCCTGCCCGTCGCGCGGGACGTCGTTTTCGTTGACGTCCACTACGCGTATCTCCACGCCGGGAAATGCATATCCCGTCATCGCTTGGCCCACATAGCGCTGCTCGCCTTCCCAACCCAGGCCTGACTTCATGGGAGAAATCGAAAGCGAGGGGGACGTTTCCGTCAGACCGTAACCCGAATAGCACTCGCAGCCGAGTTTTTCTTCGACTTCGCGAACGAGAGTCGGCGAGGACGCAGCGCCGCCGATGACAATGCGCCGCAAGCTACTCAAATTGTATTGTGAGCGCTCCGGGCAATTCACCAGAGTTGTGGCCATGATAGGAACGAGGCTGCAGGAATGGACGCCTTCCTTTTCGATAAGACGGAAAACTTCTCTGGGGTCGAAGCGCTGAATCATGACGTGTTTTCCCCCAAGCAAGGTGAGGAAATGAGCGACACCCCAGCCATTTGCGTGGAAGAGAGGAATGGTGTGCAGTTCAACGGCCCCGTTTTCGATGTGAAATCCCAAACAGACATTCTGTGCATGGAGGTAGATATTTCTGTGCGTAAGCATTACGCCCTTGGGATTGGCGCTCGTGCCGCTGGTATAAAAAAGCTCGGCCAGTGAGTCTTCGTCGATGGAGGTGATGTCGGCGCGGTAAGACGTGGCCGTTTGGAGGAGAGTCTCGTGGTTACTCGGAGAGAGCCAAGACGCTTTTGGAACGCCATCAAGTTGGTAGAATATTTTTACCGAAGGAATATCCTTGCGAAAAGACTCGACCAAACCGAGAAACTGGTTCTGGACAAAGAGAATTGTTGCCCCGGCATCATTCAGAACGTAGCTCAGTTCGTTCGGCGCCAACCGGATATTCAGCGGCAGCAGAACGGCGCCCGCTTCCAGCACTCCGAAATAGGCTTCGAGCAAGCGGTGGCAATTGGTGCTGAGAAAAGCGACGCGATCGCCGGGCTGGATGCCAGCCTGGCGCAGGGCCCCCGCAAGACGGCCAACCCGATCGGCAAATTGTGCGTACGAATAGCGGTCGTCATTGCAGACCACTGCGGTTCTGCGCGGATATTGCTGCTCCGCGTAACGCAGGAAACGCAAAGGCGTAAGGGGAATGTTCATTGCGTGCCTCGCCTGGATCAGGCGGATTGGCCTCCATCGACCACAAGAGTGTGTCCGGTAACAAAATCTGATGCATCGGAGGCGAGAAAAATAGCGGCTCCTTTTAGATCATGCGGCCCGCCAAAGCGGCCCAAAGGTATGTCTGCCAACAGCGATTCCTTATTTCGCTCGATGACTTTTTCCGACATGTCGGTGGGGAACCAGCCAGGCGCAATCGCATTCACCTGAATGTTGTGCATACCCCACTTGCAGGCCAAATCTTTCGTGAAAATGATCACACCGCCTTTACTGGCGCTGTACCCAATCGCGGAGAATTTCGGAGAGGAACCGCGTAGCCCGGCAACGGAAGCGATGTTAATGATCTTTCCGCGGCGCTGAGCAATCATGACCTTGCCGACGGCCTGCGAAAAAAGAAACGTTCCGGTTAAGTTCGTTTCGATGACCTTATTCCACTGTTCAAGTGTCATTGCTTCGACAGGCGCACCCCAGGAAGTACCAGCATTGTTGATTAAGATGTCGATACGCCCAAATTGTTTGACGGTGGCGTCGGCAACTTCTCGAATGCTGGTGGGCTCTTTGACGTCGCAGGCTAGTGCGAGAGTTTGCACGCCGAGTTTCTGCAATTCCTCGGCCGCCTGGAGGCAGCGCTCCTTCTTACGTGCGCAGAGAACCAGGTTCGCCCCCATTTCCGCCAGGCCTTCGGCCATCTGCCAGCCGAGGCCGACGGAACCACCGGTCACGATAGCGACGCGGTCGCTAAGATCGAAAATGTGCCCGGCCTTCATCTTCACCATTGTGCCGCCGACAGCGCCCAAAATCCGGGCGTCGGCTTGCTGTTAGGAGACGCGGATTCGCCGGCAACATCCCAATCGGATCCCGCCATGAGCCGTCTCCTGGGATTAGAACGTAAATCGCGCCCCCAGCTGGATTTCGCGCTTGGGGAAAGCAGCCGTGAAACCAAGCGGCGTACTGGGTGAAACCATGGTCCCACCGCTAAGGACCGTGCCTGGCTTTAAGCCGTGCACGTTGAACGGCGGAGCAAACGCGGCACCCACGATATTGTTCACGCTGGCGTAGTTCGTGCGGTTCGCAAGGTTAAAAGCTTCCGCGGTGAACTGCATCGATGCCTTCTCTCCCAGCTTGAAGGCGCGGCTGAGCCGCATGTCGAAGTCGTAGTAGTCGGGACCAAGACCGCTATTGCGAGGGGTTCCCGGCGGCCGGTCGTTGGTGAAGTGACCGTCACCGTTGATGTCCGCGCCCGCGAGAAGGTTAAAAGGATGGCCGCTGTTGTAGTTGAAGATGGGCGAAAGCTGGAAACCTCTAAAGATGCGGGAATGTTCCCAAGGGCTTTCAACGACGCCAGCAATGACCACCTTGTGCCGCTGGTCGAAATCCGACACAGACCGCTCGCAACTCAGGCAGGTCGCGTTAAATGGTGAATAGTCGCTGTTAAAGTCCGTGGATTCATCCAAAGCTTTGCTGTAGGTGTAGTTTGCCAGAACGGTGAAATGGTTGGAGAAGCGCTTCTTGACTTCAAGAATGCCGCCCTGATACAGCGCGGACGCCAGAGAACTGTAAACATTGTTCTGGAGTATCGTGTGAGTTGGATCCGCAAAGCACAGGCCCGGATTGGCCATACACGCTGGCGCTCCCCAGTCCCGGAACGGGAGGCCATTGGTTGGGAGGTTGTTTGCGCCAATGCCTGGCTGGCCGCAGGCCGCAACCCCAGCGGTCGGGCAACTGGGGGCGCCCGGCAACAGGTTGGTGTCGATCGCCACGGGAAGACGGAGCGTATGAACGTAAATGTAACTCGCGGAGACTGAGAATCCTGCTCCTATTTCTCGCTCGAGGCCCAGCGAGGCCTGCTGCGACATCGGACTCTTATAGTCCTTCTGGCCGGCGAAGAGTACGGTTCCAGGCGGCAAAGCGCCGGTATTCGAAACGGTCAGGCCAAACTGCGTCAATTCCGCCGGCGTAATGCAAGCGAACTTTCCAGCAAGCGGCGTCCCGCAGCCAATGATGCTGTTTTGGACCGGATTTGCGGTGAGACCCTCCGCAAAGAGCGTCTGGAAAATCTCCGCCGAAGTGGTCACAGGGTGCATAGGATCCCCGGTGGCCGCGCCTAGGACCGAAACGAGCGTATTGGCGATGGTGCGTGTGTCATTGACATTGCCGAGCACTTGCACGACGCCAGGAATCTGCGCATAAATCGGAGAATAGAAAATACCATACCCGGCACGGATGACCGTCTTGTGATCGTTGAAGGGATCCCATGAAAAGGAAACACGCGGTCCAAAATTTGCCTTGGGTGTATGCAAAGGTCCGTACTGCGAATCCAGCTCGTAGCGCAGGCCGTAGTTGAGCGTGAAGTTGGGCCGGACCTGCCAGGTATCCTGCAAATAAACAGCCGTGAAAGGCCTGGTTTGCACGTATTTCGGGTTCCCGAAACCTTGCTCGTAGAAGGCTGGTAATCCCAGGCTCAACGACTGCAGGGTACTTATGCTCGATTCCGGCGCAGAGACACCACAGATCGCCGGTGCTTGCAAACACAGACTGACCAAAGCGCCTGGAAGTTCGAGAAATTCAAAACGGCCGGGAAAAAAGGTCTGCGAAGTTGTGTTGTTGCCACGAATCAGCTCTTCGAATCCCATCTTCATCGTATGGTGTCCGCGAATGAGGGTCAGGTTGTCGCCAAATTCATAGCGGCGCCCGGTCGTGTGACTCGGAAGAAATATGCCGCGGCCAAAGAAACCGAACCCCTCCACGTCGAGGCCTGGCCCGCCGGGGTCATTGCTATCCACGTTAAATTGGTACAAGTTCCACTGCACACGAGCCTCGTTCTGGGCCGTGGCGCTGAACTGATGAAACCAGGAGCCCTGCACGGTGCTATCCCAGGCGAGTTCGGAAGTACCGCGGGAAAGGGCTGTCAACGCCTGGAGGTCCGGATCCTTCTCCGTCAGGTGCGCGAAGCTGTAGCGGAGAAAGGCTTGATCGCTGTTGCTGAAGCGATGATCGAGACGCGCGGAAAAATCGTTCGAACGGGTGGGAAACGGGAACAACCCTCCGTTGGTCTCGAATTGGTTCACGATGTAAGGATCCAACGCGGATTTGATCGGCGGAATAAAGGGGTTGGATCCGGCTGCTGGGTTCACGGTAAGAAGGCTCTGGAGCGCAAACGCGCAAGTGCGTGCCGGAAGCACCAGCGGATTATTGAGCGGATTGGCAGGATCGGTGGTGAGGCAAGGGACAGGAGCGTTTCCTTGCGCCGCGAGTCCGGCCAGGATTCCCTGCTGCCCGACTGTCGGTGCAAAAATATTACTGTTCGTCAGCAGCGGGACAGAACTCTGTGCATCGGCGCGCAGTCCTTCATAGGCGACGTATAGAAATGTCTTATCTTTTCGGATCGGGAACCCCACATTCCCGCCAAATTGCTGCCGATTGAGAGAATTCTTGACCGGCGAGCCCTGGGCATCGAGCGCGAATGGACCACTCGGTTGCAAAGCTTGAGTGAAAGCAAACGGGTCGCGGGCATCCATAGCATCGTTGCGGAAAAAGCCGAAGAGACTACCATGCAATTCGTTGGTGCCGGATTTGGAGACGATATTGATTGCCGCGCCGCTCGCGCCACCCAGCTCAGCTGTATAGTTGCTACGGTTGATCTGGAACTCCTTTACGGCGTCCTGGCCTAAGTTCAAGCGCACGCCGCCCGCGTCGTCGTTGGCTTCTCCCCCGTCGACCGTTACGCTGTTCCCTCTGCCGTTGCTCCCATAGAACGATAGGCCGCTCTGGGGGGTCTGCTTGACGCGGAAATCGGCATTGTCGGCAATCGTGTTCGAATTGCTGACACCCGGCGCCAACAACGTAAACGTGAGGTAGTCGCGGCGGCTGATGGGCAGGTCCACGATATATTGCTGTACGAGGGTATCCGCCTGGCTGCCCCTGGCCGTTTCCACCACTGGCAATTCCGCTGTTACTTCCACTTGCGCCGTTGCCGACGCCACCTGCAGGTGGAAATCCAGAATGAGCGTCTGTCCAACGTTGACCACTACGCCCTTCTGAATCTCTGCCTGAAAGCCAGGGATCTGAACGGTCACACGGTAGGACGATGGCGAGAGTCCCGTCACCCGATACTCGCCGTCGCTGTCCGTCACGGCGGTCCGCCGGACTCCCTTTTCGGAATCTTCGACTGTGACTGCGGCCTTCGGAACGGTGGCTCCGGTAGGATCGGTCACCGTTCCTCGGATCTCACCCGACGTGCCGGTACCCTGCGCTTGCGCCGCAGGTATTGCCGGCAACAGGTACGCCAATGACACGAAAATACCAGCCAGTAAGGTCGACCTCATAGATCCTCCTGGTTCAAAGAACACATCGCCGAGTTTTTTCTGAATTGGACCAACCACACTCTACTCCCTACAGCCACGGCCCCGCTGAGACGGCCACGAGGGGTGTTACCGGATCGAGGATTGGCACTCCGCATTTGAGGTACTGCAGGAGACTTTGCGTCATCCCTCAGGCATTCAAGGACCCCATGCCCCCGACGGACGCATCCAAAATTATGTTAGTTCGTATCACATAATATTCACTAACGTCAAGACGAAACCAGCAGCCCCGGTAAACGGCCAGTGAGCCCAGCCCATCGTTGGATGGCGTTGCAGATTTGGGAATCAGTTACGCCGCGGCGCGAATCGTGGCGGACGCCCTGTGGCCAGCGTCGCAGCCGGGTCGTTTAGCGGGGGACTAGCACCATGCGGCCGGAAACTTGCCCGTGTCGCAGTTGTTCAAGAACCTCGTTTACCTGCGCCAGCGGACGCGTGGCGACCTCGCAGTGGACCTTTCCCGCGGCCGCCATCGCCAGCACTTCGCGCATATCCTCTCGCGTGCCGACCGAGGAAGCCTGGATGCGTACCTCTAAGGCCGCCATGACGATAGGCGGGAAGCAGATGGACTCGGAAGGCAGGCCGACGGCCAGCAGAATCCCGCCGGGCCTCACACAGGGAAAGGCCACGTCATAAGCCGCTTTTGCGGCGGAAGTCACTAGCGCCACGTGGACGCCGCCGGCGCGCCGCAGTTCCTTGACAACATTTACGGTCGCTGCGTTCAGCGTGGTGAATGCGCCCAACCCTCTGGCATGTTCGAGTTTTTCGTCGGACACATCGATGGCAGCGATGATCGCTCCCAGTCCCTGCCCGATTTGAACGGCCAAGTGACCCAGGCCTCCGACACCGAAGATCGCCAGACGCTGGCCAGCCTGGATTGTGGCGCGCTTCAAAGCACGGTAGACCGTGACTCCAGCACAGAACAGTGGCGCTGCATCGATGCAGGAAAGTCCATCGGGAATCTTAAGGGCATGACTTGCGGGGGCCTTCACGAATTCCGCGTATCCGCCATCCACGGTTACGCCGGTAATCTTTTGTTTGATGCAGAGATTCTCGTTGCCTTCACAACAGAAGTCGCATTCGCCGCAGGTCCAATGCACCCAAGGAACGCCAACGCGGTCGCCGACATCCAAGTGATCGACAGAGGCCCCTTTCTCAACGACGTGACCGGCGATTTCGTGCCCGAGGATCAAGGGTTTCTTAGTGATAGGAACGAGCTGAGGCCAATCGCCATCGGCCACGTGCAAATCCGAATGGCATACGCCACACGCTTCCACCTCAATCAGCACGTCGTGAGCGTCTGGCTTCGGCCGAACGACCTCTTCTAGGCCTAGTGGCCCTTTGAATTCGCGCAGGATGGCGGCTTTCATCGGGTCTGCCTCGACGAATTTGGGATGCGTGACTCAGATCTTCGCGAAAGGCCCGCGGACTCCTGTAGCCTTGGAAACAATCGCAGGGATTTCTCGCTATGGTTTGGCCCCGCGCAAGAAAAATTCGACCGCATTTCTTACCCGCTCGGTGAGTTTGTGAGGTCCAGTAAGATCCACGGCCCACTGCCGGACGACGGTATTGAAAAGCCCTTCCATGAATTCGGCGAGGTGTACGACCGGAAAATCATGGGTTATCTCGCCGTTTCTCTGCCCTTCTGCGATGATTTCACGGAGGAGGCTGACCGTCGCCGCCTCCGCCCCTCTCAGCTCCGGTGAGCGCACCGGGTCCATCGCGCCTGCGAGAATCACAGCCTGCCAAAGCGGTCGCCCCACCTCCGTTACATTCCCCAAAGTTTCGTAAAACCGCCGTAAGCGCTGCTCCGTCGTCGCTTTGGTGGAGAGCTCGGACTTGAGACATTCGGCTTGGCGAGCAAACGCACGTCGTCCCACCTCGCGCAATACCGCATCTTTGCTGGGGAAGTAGCGGAAAAACGTGGGTTGGCTGATTTCCAGAGTCTGCACGATGTCGTCGATGCGCGTGTTCTCGTAGCCTCGCTGCCGAAAAAGATGCAGAGCCGTTTCGACGATCTGCTGGCGAAGGCGCGCTTTCTTGCGTTCGCGAAGGCCGGTTGTTGGCTCTTTCCCGGAGATGGGACGGCCGCCCCTTCCCTTTGTAGCCTCGTTATCGTCGGCACTCTCCAGCCTCGGCGAGGGCGGCCGTCTCACGGCATTTTTTGCGCGGCGCAGGATACGGCTCCTCCTGGATGGTACGCCGCTCGGGGTGCGCGGCATGCATTTCGATAGTCACCCTTACATTATAGTGACTAATGCCCAGTTGCAAGCCTAGCGATGGATGGCCATGACAGAACCTCAGCACGCGGAAGATCGCAGGGACCCATCAAGGGCAGACCCGGTGGACAAGGGCAGGCTCGGTGGACAAGGGCAGGCAGCCGAAGTGATAAGTACAAGGCGTCGCCGGGTTTGCGCGATCGAGGGAATGCGCTTCTTCATATCATGAGTATTGGAACCGGTTGTCGACTCTTTGACGAAGGTGTGATGAGGCACCTCCATGTCAACGATACGTTTCCAGCCACATGTCCGGATGCGAGATTGAACTGGTGGAT
>Ga0209526_10000315_pt1 | contig 30319 bp, 26 predicted proteins | sample JacPinW_OM2H0_M1_FD_188566 | JGI IMG/M metagenome (GOLD analysis project Ga0209526, IMG submission 188566) | Forest soil microbial communities from Algoma, Ontario, Canada - Jack Pine, Ontario site 1_JW_OM2H0_M1 (SPAdes) (version 2) | ecosystem: Environmental > Terrestrial > Soil > Boreal... | reverse complement strand
CCTGGGAACCGATGGTCAGCACAAAAATACGCAAGAGGTCCTGTGCCAGGAATATATCCTCAAGTCGGACCGGCTGATCTATCGTATCCGCCCCAGAGACGATAAGCATCCGGCCCTTCTGCCGGTCGGCGAATCAGCGGAATTCCGCATCCATAAAGACAAGATGCTCCTGCGCGTTCCCGAATCCGACGGCAAGGAGCGTGAATACATCGTGGTTTCAATGACGCAGCGCGACGACGCGGCCGGCACAAGGGCCGCGGCGAAAACCGTCAATCAATAAGTTCGTATCGCCAAGAGCGGTGCGATCCCCAAGAAGGGTGAGCTTCTGCACGCAAAAAGGAGTTCACCCTTCTGATTTCTGCAATTTGCAGTGCTTCCTCGCCGCATAAGCGCGCTAAACATCCGGGTCCGCTCGCGTTTGCGCAAGCCGCTTCGCTATGCTACACATCATGCATGCCTGATTTTGCCCCTCCTGTCGAACGCCTCATTGACGAACTGAAGCACCTGCCCGGCATAGGCCAGAAAACCGCCCAGCGCCTCGCTTTTTTTCTGCTGCGAGCCGCCCCCGAAGATGCCCTCGCGCTCGCCGACGCCATCCGCGACGCCAAAGAAAAAATCCGCGAATGTTCCGTTTGCCACAACATTACCGACACCGACCCCTGTCTATATTGCACCGGCGCGACGCGCACTCGCGCCACCATTTGCGTGGTGGAAGAAGCGCATAACATCATGGCGATCGAGAAAACGCGCACGTACAGCGGGATGTACCACGTCTTAGGCGGTTCGCTCTCGCCGTTGCAGGGGCGCGGCCCGGACCAGCTCAAGATAAAAACATTGATCGAGCGCCTGAAAGGCGGCGCGGTGGAAGAGATCATCATCGCCACCAATCCTACCGCCGAAGGCGAAGCCACCGCCGTCTACATGTCCAAACTGCTGAAGCCGCTTGGCGTGCGCGTGACCCGCATCGGCGTGGGTATCCCCGTGGGCGCCGACCTTGAATACGCCGACGAAGTCACCATGCTCAAAGCCATGGAAGGCCGCCGCGACCTCTAACTACCGGTCCCGTAATGGCGCCTAGCCATTTCCCCCGATTCGTTATAAAGTTGCCTTTCCGCGGTAACTGTCCCCCGCAAGGAGGTGCGCTCTGGGTCTGGCGCACTACATGGCGCAGTACGATCACGAACACTCTTCCGGCTGGAATAAGCTGCTGCATGGTATCGGCATCCCCATGATCTTTGCCGGGCTCATTTTGTTCCTTTTCACAAAATGGATTTGGGGCGGAGCGTTCTTCGTGGGCGGCTGGGTGTTTTTGCTCCTGGGACACCGGATCGAAGGCAATCATCCGGCGTTTTTCCAGGGACCGGTGTATTTGTTGGTCGGACCAATCTGGATAGCTAAGGAAGCGTGGATGTTCTTGACTGGAGAACATCCCGCCCAGACGTCGGAAAATACCCGGACGAAGTAGTCACGGTTACCGATTCACGATTTTACAACTTATGGATGGCGTGCATTCATGGACGAACTTGGCCGGGAATATGCCGACGATATGGGTGAATCTGTGTCCGGAACCGGCGTAGCCAGCGCCACCGCGGAGTTGCGCAAGCGTCGCAGCACGCGCATTGTTCAAGCGGTTCCCCTCACCGTTGCTGGTGTGGACGCGCTCGGCCGCCCTTTCAATGAACGCACTTCCACCCTGATCATTAATTGCCACGGCTGCCGCTACCAGTCGAAGCACTACGTGCTCAAAAATATGTGGGTCTCGCTCGAGGTGCCCCACCCCGAAACTGGCCAGCCGCCGCGCACCGTCCGCGGACGCGTCGCCTGGATTCAGCGCCCACGCACCGTTCGCCAACTCTTCCAGGTCGCCCTGGAGCTCGAGGTCCCCGGAAATACCTGGGGCATCGCCTTTCCACCGGAAGACTGGTTCGCTTTTCCGGACACCCCGCACCCCGCAGCTGAGGCGACGCCTGCCCTGCATTTACACAAGCATTTGCAACACTCCGCTGGAGTCGCCGAACCGAGTCACGATTCGCAATCTCAAGGTACGGAGGAAGATTTCAACCTGCCGCTTTCCGAAGACACCGCTCCAGAGAATCACTCAGGCCGGTTGCGCTCCTTCCCTGCCCCTGCGAGCACGACCGACGCTTCGATGCACCTCGCGCGCCAGGTCGCGCGGCTGCTGGCCGACGCCCGTCAGCAAATTCACGCCGCCGCACGCGAAGCCGCTGCGCAAGCCGTTTCCGCAGAACGGCGTATTAGCGCCGATGAATGGGAGCAGAAGCTTGCCGCCGACCGCGAGACACTTTCCCGCGAGATCGCCGCCGCGCTGGAGAATATCCGCGAAGAATCCGCCAGCCTCAATCGCGTCGCACAGAACGCGGCGGCCGAAGCGCTGCAACGCGACTTGCCTCGATGGCTCGCGCCGCAGCTCGAAGAGCTCACGCGCGACTTGGCCGCGCAGCTCTCGCAGGAAGCGATGGCGCAGCGCAATGTCAATGCCGAACAATCAGGCGCCGTGCTCCACGAGCTGCGCTCGGCTTGCATCCAAGCGGAAAACTTGTTGGGAGGCCTTCGCAAAGACGGAGGAGCCGCCGAAGCTCGCATTGCGAGTTCCGCCGAATCAGCCGCACGCGCTATTGAAGAAAGCGCCCGCCAGCACGAGGCGAAGGCTACGGCGCTCGAACAATCAGTGGGTGCGACGGTGCAATCTTTGCGTGCGACAGTCAATGAGATTCAGCGGCAGGCTTCTGTCTTCTTGTCCAACGCCCAAGAGAAGTGGCAAGACCATCTCGCCGGCGAGATGGAAGCCGCCCAGGGCCGCGTGCAAATCGCGGTCGACAATGCCATCTCGGGTGCCCAAGTCCAGGCTGCGGACTCCCTGAACGACCACGCGAACAGCGTCCTGGCGCAATTTCAGCAGGAAGCAGAGCGGCTGCAAGCGAGCTTCCGTGATGCTGCAAATGTTGCATCGTCGGAAAGGGATCTCCAGCTCTCCACGCTGCGCGATGCCGCGCACTCGGAAGCAGAACGCATCGAAGCAATTCTCGCCCGCGCCCGCGAAGCGCTTGCAAAGCTCGAGCAATTTCCCGAGCGCATGGAAGCAGCGGAGCACCACGCAATCGCCGATTTCCGGTCCCAGCTCGACGATGTTTTGACTCTGCACCGCAACGAACTGCATCGCCGCTCCGATTCGCTTTTCGAGGAGATCAGCGCGCGCATTCATTCCACGTTCGATGAATCCAGCCGCCGGGCCGCGGAACAATTCGGTCAACAGGTCGAGTCGCTCGTGCAGCCGCACCTCCTGCACGTCGAAGAAGGCATTCACCGTATGGCTGGTGGGCGTTCCATGCTCGACGCCGCCACTTCCCTCCAGCAAGAGCGTATCCGCGCCGCAGCGGACGAAGCTTTTGCGGAAGCATTGGCAAGCTTCCGAGGGAACTTGGGCGGAGTTGAACAATTACTGCGCGAATCCGCGGACGCCGTTACGGCGCGCAGCCTCGCCGATCTCGAAGGCAAGGCGGAAAGCGCGAAGCACCAGGTGGTCGATGATTTGCTGAAATCCGCGGAGTGGTACGAGAAAAAGGCGCAAACACAGATTCAGCATTTTGCCGAGCGCGCTGGAGAGCAGGCCGAAGCGCGCCTCCGCGAACGCGCCGGTGAAATCTCCGCCATGTTTGCCTCCGAGCTAGACAATGCCAGCCGCAATTTCGTTGGCCACACGCAAAACCAAATGGAAGAAGTTGTCCGCGATGCGTTCGAGCGTGCCCGCGCGCTGTTCAGCGAAGCCGCGGAAACCACCTCCGCTGCGTTTATTGATGAGATTCAGCGCCAAGCGCGCCAGGAACTCGGCGGCTTTGAAGCCGAAACCCAGAAATCCGTGAGCGAATCCAGGGCTCGCATGGAAGCGGCGCACGCCGATCTGACTCAGAAAGTCACGGTCGAGCAGGAGAGCTTTCTCCGCCGTTTTCAATCCGCAATGAGCGGGGCGATGGAAGCGAGTATGGCGGTGGCCAACGAGAAAGTGCAGGGCGGATTTGGCCCCCTGCTTGCGGCATGGAAGTCGATGACCGAGGCTCAGCAAGCGGAGATGCGCGGCCTCTATGCGCGTGTTGGCGAGCAAGCTGCCGAAACTTTCCGCGGTCGCCTCGAAAACGTCTCCAATCAGTGGATGCTCGCCACCGTCGCGTCGCTCGACCATCAATCGCGCGAAGTGGTGTCTGGCATCGCCGCCACTGCCGAAGAAAAACTCCGCGACACCTGCACCAGAGTCTTCTCCGACATTGGCGAGTCGCTCCGCGAACGCCTGACACAAATCGCGATAAACTTCAGCGTCCCACCCCCCATCAGTCGCTGACTCTTCCTGACCGCGCAATTCGCCTCTTCTCCATCACCCCGCTATAATTGAATAAGCGAAATGGCCAATCGAGCTTATCTACGCATCTGGACGCGCGACTTCTCCGAAGCGACTATGATCCCGGAGTTTGCGCGCCTTCTCACTTCCGCTCCGCTCTCCACCTCGACGAGCGCGTTCACCGAATTGCGCATTCAGGCCGTCGATCCCAGGGAGATCCCGGTCGCCGAGTGGGACCTCCGCGATCAAGGCTACGGCCCTCCCGAAATTGGCGCACTCGCCGTGCAACACATGAATCCAGACACCGCGTACTTCGTCGGCGCGAACTGGGACCTGTGGGTCTTCGACATGGAAACGCTGAAGTGGCGCCGCGACCCGCAGCCGTTAACGCTCATCTGCCACGGCCCTCTTTACGACGACGGCGTCACCGCTAGCGCCGGTCATTTCGCGGCCGACCTGGGATTCGAGCATTACTTTACCGGCCACGGAGGCCTGCTGGCGCCGGGCGCCGCTTCCAATCCGTTCGGCTCGTCAGACCATCCCCTCGAGCACACGTTCCGCCAGTGGATGTCTGCCAGCGGCAACCTCAAGGAATATCACGCAAAGACCCGCGAGAACATCCAACAACTGTTTAACTGGGTGGAGGCCATTGAGGCCGCGCTTCCGGTCGAGCGGAGCGAACTGTCCTCGGAGGGAGAAGAAAATTTCGAGGCACGGCTGGACGCCATCCTCGCGCGGCGTTAATCTGGGGTTTCGGCGAGCGCCGGAACGTCACCTCATAATACAAGCAACTTGAGCGGATGAGACCTTCCGCGGAGAGCGGGTAACGGCTAAAATTGTGGAATTACGTCTTCACTTACCGGTTACCAGAAAAAAGGAGTAGTGAGCCTTCTACAATGGAAAATCTCACTCGCAGCCATTTCCTCTCGCCTGCTAACGAGCCCGCAGCCAGGCCGTCCTTACCATCAGGGACGGGGAGTGAAATCAGCAAGAATCGTGTGCCCCTTCGCCGCAAGTGGTCTCGGAACCTAGCGCCGGGTTTTCTGGCTGCGTGCTTTCTGGCCGGCTGCGGAAACTCGACTCCCGAAAAGCCCGCGGCCGAAGCAAAGCCGTCCGCGCCAACCGTTCCCGATGACATTCAGTCCGCGGCAGACTCGCTGCTCGGCAAAGAGACAACAGTGCTGCTCTTCGGAGATCTAGCGAAAAACGGCAAGCAAGAATTTCTCGCCGCCAACGTTGTCCCCAAGACACCGAAAAATGATCTGCCCGGCACCATCGTTACCCGCGCAGTGCTGGCGGAAAATGAAAACGGCCAATGGATGGAAATCTTGCGTTGCGACGAACACCTGAAGAATCAAAAAGGTTTTCTGCCAGGTACACCGATCGGCGGCGTCACCGGCTGGCGCTTGGCCTACGAGCGGGATCCCGAAAAAGGTCTGGCCTTGTACTTCACGCCTTTGAAAGGCGCGGTCGACACGCATACGCTCCCCATTGGCGTCCGCTGGAACCCTGACCATAAACGCTACCAGTCGCTCGACCGCTCGTATGAGCATTTTCTCAACGAGTCCCCGTCCCTGAATACAGCGAGATCGACTTTGCGATGAGCAATGGCAGCAAACCCGGGCAAGGCACCGCCGCTGCCAAGAAATCGCAGCCAGCGCCGAAGCACAATTCGGCCTTGAGAAATCTGCTCGGCCTCGCACCGTATCTTGCTCATTACCGGCCGGCGATCGCCTTCGGCCTAATCGCTCTCGCCCTGACCAGCATTATTGGCAACATCATTCCTCTCGCCACCGGCGTGATGACCGACATTCTCGCCGGCAGCCCGCGCCCATTTGAAAGCAACACGCACGCAAAAGCGCTCGCAGGCGACTGGCTGAGCCGCATTCCGTTCTACGCACCGCACAGCCGCCATGCTCTGGGCATCTACTGCCTCATCCTGATTGTCTGCGTCCTGCTCAAAGGCTTGATGTCCTTCGTCACGCGCTGGGTGCTCATCGGCGTCTCTCGCGACATCGAATTCGACCTCCGCGCCGGTCTCCTCGATCGCTTGCTCCTCATGGAGCCTGAGTTCTACGTCCGCAATCGCACCGGCGAGCTGATGTCGCGCGCCACCAACGACCTCAACAACGTCCGCATGGTCCTGGGCCCCGGCATCATGTACACCGGTCAAACGCTCGTGACCATGATTCTTGCCGTCATCATCATGGGCCGCCTTTCTCCTTCGCTTACGCTTTGGGTTTTGTTGCCGGTGCCCATCGTTGCCGTCGCCGTCCGCCACTTCGGCAAAGTGATCCACGACCTTTACGAAACGATTCAAGCCTCGCTCGCCACACTTTCCGCCAAAGTCCAGGAAAATCTCTCCGGCGTCCGCGTCATCCGCGCCTACGCCCAGGAAGAAGCCGAAATCCGCGGCTTCGACGAGCCCAACCGCGAATACGTGGCCCGCAACATCAAGCTCATCCGCACTTGGAGCATGTTCATGCCTTCCCTCCAGGCGCTCATCGGTTTTTCTTTTCTGATCGTGCTCTGGCAAGGCGGCCACCAACTTCTTCGCGGCCAAATTTCGCTCGGTGCCCTCATCGCCTTCTATAGCTATCTCGGCCTTCTTGTCTGGCCCATGATCGCTCTCGGCTGGGTCACCAACATTTTCCAGCGCGGCGCCGCCTCCATGGGCCGCCTGAATTACATCCTCCGCGCACAACCGCAAATTGACGACCGTAACGCTGCCGTCACCGGTAACGCCCCCATCGCTGGGGAAGTCGAATTTCGCAACCTCACCTTCACCTTTCCCACCAACATCTCTGGCAACGGCGCGGCTGCAGCCGCGGCCTCCAATGGCGGCCACGGGGCGCATCCCGTCCTCCGCGACATCAATCTCAAAATCCCCGCCGGCTCCACGCTCGCCATCGTTGGCCCAACCGGCAGCGGCAAGACTACGCTCGCCGCACTCGTCGCTCGCCTCTGGGAAGCTCCCGAAGGCGAAGTCTTCATCGACGGCCGGCCTATCCGCGAATGGCCGCTGGACGCGCTGCGCCGCTCCATCGGCTACGTCCCGCAAGACACGTATCTCTTCGGCGAAACCGTCGGCGGGAACATCGCGTTCGGCCTGCCCAACTATGATCTCAATCAAGTCCGGCAAGCTGCCGAAATCGCCAGCCTCGATTCCGACGTCGAAGGCTTTGCCAACAAATACGACACTGTCGTCGGTGAGCGCGGCATCACCCTCTCTGGTGGACAAAAGCAGCGCACCGCCATCGCCCGCGCCGTCATCCGCGACCCGCGCATCCTCATCCTCGACGACTCCCTCTCCAGCGTCGATACACAAACCGAAGAGCGCATTCTCACGCGCCTCCGCGGCATGATGCATGGCCGCACCACGATTTTGATTTCGCACCGCACCTCCACCGTGCAGGACGCCGACCAAATCGTCGTCCTCCGCGACGGCCGCATCATCGAGCGCGGCACGCATGACGAACTTCTCGCACGCGGCGGCTACTACGCGGATTTGTACCAAAAGCAATTGCTGGAAGAAGAGCTTGAACGAGCATGAGCAACGTGCACGAAGAAGAAGCACTCGGTAAAGCCTACGACGCGCGCCTGATGCGCCGCTTGCTGCAATATATGCGGCCATACAAATGGCGCGTCGTGCTCGCCATGGCGCTGGTCGCCATTGTTACGCCGCTAGAACTCGCGCCGCCGGGCGTTTTCCAGGTCGCAATCGATCGCTACTTCTCGCCCGCTCTCAAAGGCATGCTGCCCGAGTCTCGCGCCTGGCAAGGCATCGCCGTACTCAGCGTGCTATATCTGCTCGTCCTGATTTTCGACTTCGTCGCGCAATACATCCAAATCCGCATCATGCAGCGTGTCGGCCAGCAAACCATGTACGACATGCGCACCGAAATCTTCAGCCACCTGCAGCGCCTGCCGATGAGCTACTTCGACCGCAACCCGGTCGGCCGCCTGGTCACGCGCGTTACCACTGACGTCGACGCCCTCAACGACCTCTTCGCCGCCGGCGTCATCACCATGATCAACGATTTCTTTCTCCTCGCGGTCATGGCCGGCCTGCTTTTCTGGCTGGACGCGCGCCTCGCCCTCGACGCACTCTCCGTTCTTCCCTGCATCCTCGTCGTCACCTTTGTCTTCCGGCACTACGTGCGCGACGCCAATCGCCATATCCGCACTGCCATCGCCAGAATCAACTCGTTCCTGCAGGAATACATTTCCGGCATGAGCATCGTGCAGATCTTCAATCGCGAGCAAAAAGCCCGCGCTGAATTCGGCAAGCGCAATCAAGAAAATATGCTCGCGTGGCGTTCCGCCATTCTCTCCTACGCTCTCTTCTATCCCGCTGTTGAAATCTTGAGCGTCGCGGCCATCGCCCTCATCTACTGGGCGGGCGGTAATCGCGTTCTCGCTGGAACGCTCACCCTCGGCAAACTCACCGCCTTCACCATGTACGCCACGCGCTTCTTCCGCCCCATCCAGGACCTCAGCGAAAAATTCAACATTCTGCAATCCGCAATGGCCGCCTCCGAACGCATCTTCAAGCTGCTCGACGAGAAGGCCACGGTCTCCTCGCCCCCAGATGCCATTCGCCTGCAAAATCCCCGCGGCGAAATCGAATTTCGCAATGTTTGGTTCAGCTATCGCCCCATTCCCAATCCCGGCGAAGACGATTGGGTGCTTCGCGACGTCTCCTTCCGCGTTGAACCGGGCCAAACCCTCGCCATCGTCGGCCACACCGGTGCAGGCAAGACCACGCTCATCTCTCTTCTCCTCCGCTTCTACGATATTCAGCGCGGCCAAATCCTGCTCGACGGCGTCGACATCCGCAAAATCAATCTGCAAGATCTGCGTCGCCAATTCGGCATAGTCCTCCAGGATCCCTTTCTCTTCAGCGGCACCATCGAATCCAACGTTCGTCTCGGCACTCCGGACATCGACCGCTCCACCGTCCAAAACGCCATTTGCGAAATCGGTCTCGCCGATTTCATCGAGTCGCTCCCCGAAGGCGTCGGCGCCAGCGTCAACGAGCGCGGCTCTACTCTCTCCGTAGGCCAACGCCAGCTCATCAACTTCGCCCGCGCCCTCGCGCACAATCCGCGCTTCCTCATCCTCGACGAAGCCACCTCCAGCGTGGACACCAAGACCGAGCTGCAAATCCGCGGCGCCCTGGACCGCCTCCTCAGCGGCCGCACCGCTCTAGTCATCGCACATCGTCTCAGCACCATTCAGCACGCCGACCGCATCCTCGTCTTTCATAAAGGCCGCCTCCGCGAGCAAGGCGCACATCAGGAGTTGCTCGCTCAACGCGGCATCTACTACCGCCTCTACCAGCTCCAGTACAAAGAGCAAGAGCTGCACCTGCCAGACGAAGCCGACCGACCGCAGCAAGGTTCGCCGCTCCCTTTGCCTCTTCCCACCAGCGACTGAGCGCTTCCCTGCCGCATGCCGCCCATCTCTCTTCTACTCTCCGCCGGTGAAGCCAGCGGAGATATGTACGCCGCGTGCCTCGCCGCCGCACTAAAGCAACGCGCTAGTGTCGAGATCTTCGGCATGGGCGGCCCGCAAATGCGCGCCGCCGGCGTCGACATCGTCACCGACTATTCCGAAGTCTCCGTCGTAGGCATCACCGAAATCCTCAGCCATCTTCCTTCTCTCGTGCGCGCCATGCGCCGTCTCGTCGCCCAAGCCGACCGCCGCAAACCCGCCTTCGCCATCCTCACCGATTTCCCCGGCTTCCACCTCCGCCTCGCGCGAAAACTCAAGCGCCGTGGCATTAAAAACATTTACTACATCTGCCCCCAATTCTGGGCCTGGCGCCCCTGGCGCGTACGTGTAGTACGCCGCCGCTTCGCGCAAGCCCTGTGCATTTTCCCATTTGAAGAAAAATTCTACGGCGATGCTGGAGTCCCCGTGAAATTCATCGGCCACCCGCTGGTCGGCGCTGTTCACGCCTCGCTCGATCGCAATGCGTTTTTCCGCGAGCAAGGTCTCGACCCGCAGAAGAAGCTCGTCACCATCCTCCCTGGCAGCCGCTCAGCAGAACTGCGTCAGCATCTCCCAATCCTGCGCGACGCTTGCCAGCGCATCCACCGCCAATCGCAAGCGCAATTCGTCCTCGCCGCCGCGCCAGGGCGCAACCTTGCCGCACTCCGCGAAGGCTGGCCCGCAGAGCTCCCGCTGAAAATCGTGGTCGGAGAAACCTACAACGCCCTCGCCGCCGCCGACGCCGCCATCGTCTCTAGCGGCACCGCTACGATAGAAGCCGCCCTCCTCGACGTCCCCATGGTCGTCGTCTATCGCGTAACGCCCCTCACCGCCGCTCTCGCCAAGCCTCTGGTACGCACACCCTTCTTCAGCATGGTCAATCTAATCGCCGGGAAGCGTGCCGTGCCCGAGCTCATCCAAAACGATTTCACTCCCGACCGCGTAGCCGCCGAGATCCTTCGTTTACTGAACGACCAGAGCGCCCGCGAAGCTCTCCGCCGTGACCTCGCCGAAGTCCGCCAGCGCCTCGGTCCCCCCGGTGCCGTAGACCGCGCCGCCGATGCCATCCTCCAGCTACTCGGCGCCCACCACGGCCAAGTCGCCGCCCCGCGTGGCAACGCCCGGTGAGGTCTCTGCTATCCTATATAGGGCACGATCGCCTGCATTCGTCGAGGCTTCCCGGAACCGGGGTTTTGGTATTTCGTCAGAGTAGGGCTTGAGTCGAGCCACCCAGTTGTAGGAGCGCCCTTTAGCGCGTCCTATTCGCCTTAGCTTTGAAAGCGCCTGTCTTGGCGCCGACCGATCACCCGTCGAAGAATGTTGAGCCAAGCACGCAGGCGCTGAATCAAAACGAAAGGGGTCCGATGACCCACAGCAAAAGAATGAAACCCGTCTTCCTCATAACAGCCCTTCTGCTCGGCGGCTCCGCCGCGCCTGTCATGGCCCAAGGTCCTACCCCACCGGCCTTCCTGGCCGACCATTACGACGTCTTCGCCACGCTCGATCCCATCACGCAATCTCTTTCCGCCGTGGCCAAAGTCGATTTCAAAGCCAGAGACGTTTCCAGCGCCATCCGAGTCGAGCTGCATCCCAATCTCAACGTAACCGACGTGAAGTCCGCGGAAGGCAAGACACTTGGTTTTGAGCGCGACACGCAAAATCCGCTGAACCTGATCGTCAACCTTCCCTCCCCCGTGGCCACGGGCGCCAAAGTTTCTTTGACCTTCACGTACGCCGGGCCTCTCGCCAACGAAGAAAACAGCCCCGTACCAGGCGTGCGTGCTGCGGCCATCAATCGCGATGGCGCGTTCCTGCTTCTGCCCGCTCGCTGGTTTCCGCTCACCAACTATCCCTCGAATCGCTACACCGCCACGTTTCGCCTTAATGTTCCCGAAGCTTTCGCGGTAGCCGGCACGGGCAAAGCCGGTGCTCCCACGCCGACTCCCGGTAAAAATACTGTTGAAGGCAATCGCCTTGTCTACACCTTCCAGTGCGATACGCTCGCCCCTCATGGCACGTTCGTCGCCGGCAATCTGCAGCTCAATCCCAAGCAGGCGGAAGGCATCAATGTAAACGTCTACGCTCCCCGCGAAGCAAGCGGCGATGCGCAGAAGTTTGCCGATAGCGTGGCGCGTTCCACCGTCGCGTTCTCGGATATGTTCGGCCCCTTGCCTCGGCCGGAGTTCACCGTGGCGCAGCTCCCCGACGGCACCCTGCGCGATTTCGCCGGCCCCGGCCTTCTGCTCCTGAGCAAACGCGTCTGGGATCCCAGAGCCTCCGACCGCACCATCGCGCGCTTGGTAGCCTCGCAATGGTGGGGTAATGCCGTACTCCCAGCCTCGCGTGGCGATGTGTGGATCAGCGACGGTCTTGCGCGCTACTCCGAAGCTCTTTACGCCGAGCAGAATGCCGGCAAGGAAGCCGGACTAAAAGCCGTCGATGAATTCGCCGTCGGCGCGCTAATGTACGAAGAAGCCGCGCCAATCGCACAAGCCGCGCGGCTAGCGCCCTACTCTCCGGATTATCGCTCTGTAGTCATGAACAAAGGCGCCATGATCTTCCACATGGTGCGCGCGCAAATGGGCGACGTCGCCTTCAAATCCCTGTTGCACGATTTCTACGTCAAATATGCCGAGGGCAGCGCCACCATCGAGAACTTCGAAGCTCTCGCCGAGCAGCACGCGCAGGCTTCCGCCAAAGCCGGCCAGCCGCCTCCGGACCTGCACAGCTTCTTCGCGCAGTGGCTCAATTCCACCGGTGTTCCGGACTTCACCATCGAATATGTTATCTACCGTACACACAAAGGTTTTCGTGTCGTCGGCAAGATTAAGCAGCCTCTCGACACCTTTCACATGCCGGTCGACCTGCGCATCGACACGGAAGGCAATCCCGAAAACAAGACCGTCGAAGTCGTCGGCACGGAATCCGAATTCACCGTCGAAACCTTTGGCCGTCCCAAGCCCGGCGGTATCAAGATCGATCCCAACAATATCGTCCTAAAGGGTAGCTCCACGCTGCGCGCCCGCGCCGCCATCGCGCGCGGCGAAGAACTTGCCGAGGCTGGGCGCTACTACGACGCCATCGGTCAATACCAGCGCGCACTCTCGATTCAACCCAATCGCCCACTCGCCAATTTCCGCATGGGCGAAGCCTTCTTCTATCAAAAGAATTATCAGGCGGCCGCGAACGCGTTTCGCGATTCGCTGCAAACCGTTCCTGAACCCTCCGAGAAGTGGACCGAAGTCTGGAGCCATCTCTATCTCGGCAAAATCTTCGACCTGCTCGGCCAGCGCGCCCGCGCCGTCAACGAATACAGCAAAGCCAAGCAAACCAACGACGATACCGGTGGTGCCCAACAAGTCGCCGAGCAGCTCTTGAAAAAGCCCTACACCGAAGCTGGCATCTCCGCCGCCGCTCCAGCCGCGGGTGCACCGCCAGGCGCAGCCGCCCCCCAAGCTCCCCCAACCAACGACCGCCCGATCCTAAAAAAACGAACCGACACCAGCCCCAACTGATTCGTGTCGGGGCTTCCACCTACCTCGTTCGATGGCAACTAGCGCTTTCAGCACGCCGGTGGCTTATTCCAGCCCACCTTCCTCGAACGCCGTTGTGGATAGCTTCCGGATTGCTGACGATACGCTCAAAACATTCTTCCGCTTCCTACAACCCCGTTTCTAGGGAGCGAGGTGAATCAGACTGACAGCCGAGGCGAAAGAAGCTCCGGACTCCGATCGGCAGCAATGAGGCCGTCCTGTCCCTCGGAGATCCCGTCCAGACGCCGGCGGTCAAGCTGGTCAAATTTGGGTCATGCCGCCGTCGACGAAGAGCTCGATACCAGTGACGTAGCTACTTTCGTCGGAAGCGAGGAAGAGACCACTTTAACCACCTTTAGAATCAGCACTTGTAAAAAACATAGGGGAGGGGGGCACATTTACGTGCACCCCGCAGTCGGGTACTTTTCGATAGCAACGTCTTGTTTTCAATGACCTGCAGCCGCTCTTGCAAACAGGGGAGTGGGCGTGGGGCTGCTTGCCTTCGGTTTCCAGTCACTATGGCACGGACGAGCCGCTTATACTTGCAGACGCTTCCAGGTGCGCTCGAAAATCCCTGTGGCCTGTTCGTCAAACAGCACAAAATAAATGGTTTCGAGCGAGCTCCCATTGCGCAGATGCTCCGCCGCCTCGCGCAACATGATTTCCGCGCATTCCTTCAGCGGGAATCCCGCGATACCGGTGCCTACGGCCGGAAATGCAATCGTCTTCAGGCCGCGCTCTGCGGCAAGACGCAGCGCATGCGCCGTGGACCGCTGCAGCGTTTCCGCTGTGGTGAGGCTGCCCAGACCCATGCTAGCGGCGTGAATCACGTATTTGGCTTTTAGCTTGCCGCCGCCGGTAATCGCCGCGAAACCAATGGGGATGCTGCCGATGGCATCGCACTCGCGCTGGATCGCGTCCCCGCCCTTGCGGCGGATCGCTCCCGCAACTCCAGCTCCTAGAACGAGATCGTTGTTCGCGGCATTCACGATCGCGTCCGTATCCATCTCCGTAAGATCGCCCTGCTGGATCACCACTCTCGACGCAATCTCCTTCATGCTCTGCTGGTTCATCGTGATTCCGTGAATTCCCTCTCCGCGACAACGATGACTTCTTTGCCCATTTGCCGGCCAACCTCACGGCATCTCGCAATGGTCTCTTCGGAAGTTTGCGGAGCGCATACCAACTCGAGTGCATTCTCAGCCCTAGGACCGAAAACGAAGCGCATGCCGATGCAGCGCTCCGGGCAAAACGTCACCGCCGCCAACTCCGCAATGGAAAGTGAAGGCGAGCTGCTCGCAAAAACGGCACCGGGCTTGGCGAATTTATCAAAGATGGTGAACATCTCAATCTTCATCTCCATCTCTTCCGCCACCGCTTCAATAATCAAATCCGCCTCGCGGACCGCGTCTTCGACCGTGCTCGCAAGAACAAGTCGAGAATACGCATCGGCAGTAACACTCGCAATCCAGGCGACAGCTTGCGCAACCCTGCCGTCGGAAACATCCTCCAAGACGGTTCGGTAACCGGCACGCAACGCCGCGCACGCAATTTCGCGGCCTTGCTCGCCAGCACCAATCACTGCAATCGTCTGGATTCCGTTGACCATCCGCTCCGCTGTTATGCACGTTGTAGGCATTGTAGGGGCGCGCGTTAATTTCACCCTGAGCCTCGCGAAGGGCGCGTGCCCGCGGCGCCAGCCGCGAACGCAAAATCAATACCGCGGAACGCTGGGATCGATTTCTGCGGACCAGCGATCGATGCCGCCGGCCAGCGACTTCGCACGCTCCACGCCCTGCCCGCGCAGCCACACCGCCACGTCGAGGCTGCGCATTCCGTGGTGGCAGTAGCAAATCACTTCGTCATCGGTGTCTAGCGCCTGCAAATTCGCGGGGATCGTGCCCATGGGGATAAGCTTTGCGCCTTCAATGCGGCCAATCTCGAACTCCCACGGCTCGCGCACATCCACAAGAAGTACGTTTTCGCCGCGCTCCAGCCGTTGCTTTGCTTCGGCAGGAGTAATCTCCAGATCGCTCATACGAAAATCCTCGAATCAATTATAGGCTGGAATGCACAAAGCATGGAAACTGCCGGGGAAAATGCGGAGCAGCTACTTACCTTGGAATTTCGGCGCACGCTTCTCGAAGAAAGCGCGAATACCTTCACCACAATCTTCGGAGGAAAAACATTTCATCTGCTCCTCAACTTCGAGGTTCAGAAGCTCAGTGAGCTCATCCTTGTCGCGGCCAAATAATACCTGTTTCACCGCGCGAATCGCAATCGCCGGTCCATTCGCAATTTTCTGCGCCAGAGAGCGCGCTTCGCTTTCCAGTTGCGCCAGCGGCACTACGCGATTCACAATGCCGAGTCGCAGCGCCTCCGTAGCGTCAATCATGTCGCCGGTGTAGAACATTTCTGCTGCTTTCGCGGGCCCCACCAACTGCGGCAGAAAAAATGTTCCGGCATAATCCGGAAACAATCCTACCTTCGCAAAATTCTGCCCGAACATCGCGTCATCGGAAGCAACGCGAATGTCCGCCGCCAGCGCAATATTCATGCCCGCCCCCGCTGCCGCGCCATGCACGGCGGCAATCACCGGCTGCCGCATGGTGCGAATCTTCAGCACCACCTGCATTCCCGCGCGCAGAATGGGCTGCAGCTCGGTCACATCATTTTCCTGTCTCCCCTTGCCAATCACAGCTAAATCGCCGCCAGCGCAAAACGCCCGGCCGGCGCCAGCAAGCACTACCACCGCAATTTCCTGATCCGCTTCCACTCGCGCCAGCGCGTCATTGAGCGCCAAAACCAAATCTTTGTTCAGCGCATTCATGCGCTCCGGCCGGTTCAAAATTATAGTTGCGACGCGGCCTTCGCGTTTTTCCAGGAGGGCGCGATTTTCCTGCCCCGCCTGCGCCGATGTGCTCATGCGTGCTCCATCACCTGCGGGCCGCTCTCGCGTTCGTTTGCTACGCGCTTCACCAATTGCGCCAATTTTCGGAAATGCTGCAGCTTTTCATTCTTGGTCTTCATCTGCGGGCCGGGCGTCGCCGGCAGAACGTACACGCGGGCGCCATATAGCGATTCCTTCTGCAATCCGAATTTGCACTTCCTCTGCGCAAACAATTCGTACGTCGCTTTACCGTTAAACGCCACCACCCGCGGCGCAAACTCTTCCAGCTTTTGCGAGAGCACGATGCGCCCTTCGGCAAAATCCTCGCGCGCCAGCTCCGCCATCGTTTTCGAAGGGCGCTTGACCAGGTCCGTGAGGCCGATGCCAAATTCGATTACGCGTTTGTCATCGCGGTAGTCAAAAGGCTCAGGCACTACGCCGCTTTCGAAAATGAGCGGCCAAAATTCGTTATCGCGCCCGGCGTAGTAATGCCCAACGCGCACGGATGATTCCGTGGGATGGCAGCCGATAATTATCAGCTTCATGCCCTTTCGAAGATGATCGGGGAGCGTGCGCATTTCCCCTAGCTTACCCGTTCCGCGGGCCGCGCGGCGCAGATGGTTCGACGCTGCTGCGCAAATTGTCACTCACCCTGACTATGCCCTGCACGAGTGATTTTCGCGTGGCGGGTTCGAGTGGCGTCTCGAATGGCTGGTTTGAATCGTCGGCTTTGACACGCAAATCTGAATCGCGGGCGGCGGTCAGGTCATCCAAGTATGGGAGTTCGAGGTGCGGCGTTGTATTGTGCTACTTTAGCCATGCCAAGCATCCAACCGGGGTTACTCGCAAACCTGGTAAAAGCGCCTAGCTTGAGCTCTTCGAATCCACATCGATTGCCTTCCACCGTCGCCCGCGAAGACGAGCACCTGCTGGTTGCTGCCGCGAAAGCCGGCGATGCCTCCGCTTTTGAAGAGCTTGTAAATCGCTACGAGCGCAAAATCTTTCGACTTACCATGAACATAACGCGCAACCGTGAAGATGCGGAAGACGCGATGCAAGACGCATTCATGAAAGCGTATTCGCACCTGGACAGATTCCAGGAAGACTCGCGCTTTTACACTTGGCTGGTTCGAATCGCGGCAAACGAAGCGCTGATGCGGCTGCGCAAGCGCCGGCCCAATCAGGTTTCGCTGGACGAACCGATTGAGAGCGAGGACGATTTCATTCCGCAACAGATCGAGGATTGGGGACCGAGCCCGGAGCAGCGTTTTGCGCAAACGGAGATGCGCGATATATTGCGCGGCGTGATTGAAGAGCTGCCGCCGGACTTTCGTATAGTCTTTTTGCTGCGCGACGTAGAGGGACTTTCCACGGAAGAGACGGCGGAGACGGTGGGAATTTCGGAAGCGGCAGTCAAATCGCGGCTGTTGCGCGCGCGCCTTAAGTTGCGCCAAAAACTGGATACTCGTTTTCGCCAGAATGGGAAACATGGACTGTGAAGGCGTAATTCGGCGCGTTTCCAGATATATCGACGGCGACCTGGAGGCAACGGTCGTCGAGGAAATTGAGCTACACCTAAAAACGTGCCGAGACTGCACAATTTTGGTGCAGCAGACCAGAATCACAGTGAACTTGTACTACGACTCGGATTTAGTGGATTTCCCCGTGGAAGTGCAGGCGCGTCTGCATGAGACTATCCGACGGAAAATTTGCAAAGATCAGAAATGATAGGGCGGCTTACGCCATCTGACGCGCCCCCAAGCTGGTGGCCAGGTCAACATTATTCCGACCACAATGGCAACGGCCGGCCGAGGCCTTTCTCCCGAGCAAGAGCATAGACGCGCATCGCCACCGCTAGATCCCAGGCCGCGATTCCGTTGGATTTGAACAGCGTTACTTCGGTCTCGCTCGTTCTGCCCACTTTTCCTGCGACAACATCGGACAATTTCTTTACGCCAGTCCAACAGATTTCATCTCCCTTGAACGCTATGATTAAGTCGCCGGCTTCCTGGCGCGATTGTTCGATGGAGTCGACCACGATCACATCGGCGCAGGAGACGGCTTCTTCATCGAGTTCGCGTTTGTGGGCGTGGTTCGCGCCGATGGCATTGATGTGCATTCCGGAGGAAAGATCCGCGCCGTACAGCACAGGTTGCGAGGCAGTAGTGGCGGTGCAAATAATGTGCGCGCCACGCGCGGCTTCAAAAGAAGAGTTGGCTGTTTCGACAGGGACACCAATGCGTTGCGACATTTCTTCCGCGAACCGCTTGCGACGGTCGGCATTTCGGCCATACACGCGCGCGGAGAAAAGCTTGCGAACCGCGGCGACTGCTTCCAGTTGCGTCCTGGCTTGACCTCCGGTTCCGATGATTGCGGCGACGGATGCGTCGCTGCGGGCTAGATATTTCGTTGCTACTCCGGAAGCGGCTCCGGTGCGCAGTTGCCCCATATAGTCGGCTTCGATCATGGCAACCAGATCGCCGCTCGCAATTTCGTATAGCGGAACGAGAAAGCGCATCTTACCGCGCATGAAGGTGTACTGCTTCATGGCCAGAAAGCCAGCAGCGAAATCGGCGGCGGCCATATAATGGAAAAATCCGCCAGAAGGAAGCTCGAAGCGGCGGCGGGGATGATTGATGACTTCGCCGGTGGCCTGTTTGCGAGAGATTTCCTCGACAGCCGAGAGCGCCATCGGCATCGTGAGAACCTGCTGAACCTCGACTTCGCTGATGTGCAGGGTCATTCGGCGGCCTCCGTCGAGTGCCTGGATTCTACAGGTGTAAGCGAAATCTGAAAACGCGTGCGGCTGCGGTGTCGAGGAGCAACAGATCGCCGGCGGGCGTGACCACAATTTTGCGAACGATTGTGGAACCGGCGCCGGGAACCCACGTCGACAGATCCTGCGTGAGCCGGTAAGAACCATCCAGCGACCAGATGTAAACGGAAGGATTTGTTGCGCTGACCGCGAAGATGAACTTTTTATTTACGGCAACGCCGGTCAGTTTGGCATCCGCAGCATCGGTTGGAACCGAAAGGATACGCTGCGACGTTCCTGTGGCGTCGTAGACTTTGATTTGTGGTTGAGCGGATTCGGTTACATAGACGAGACCATCTGGGCCGACAGCAAGAGCTGAGGGATTGTCGACCGGGGAGCCAATCGGGACCTCTTTCGCTGGGCCACCACCCCATGAGCCGATGAGGCGAAGCGCCGGGCTGAATTTGCGGATGCCGTATGGATGCTTGGCGGCAACGTAGATCGTGCCGTAGGCATCGACGGCGATGTGCATGGATTCGCGGACGGTTGACGGCGCGCCGGTGCGCAATTCGCGGTGGCGCATTCCATCGGAAAAGAAAATGGCTACTGTACCGCGGCGGCCGTCGGCTACGTAGATGGCGGCACCGGCATCAACGGCAATGTCCACGGGGTGCATGTTGGTGCGATCGTCCTGGAAGGAGAGGCGCGGCTCGCCGCTCGGCGAAAATTTGTGAATGAAGCCGGTGGCGGCGTCGGCGATGTAGATGATGGATTCGCCGTCGCTAGCCATGGCTACGGGTTTATCAAACTGGCCGGGGCCATCGCCGTGGGAACCCCAGGTATCCACGTACTCGAAGGGCGGTGGAGGCGCCTGCTGAGCGGCAACGGTCTGGGCGGGCCTGGAGCAAGCGACGGCCATGGATGCGAAAATTAAGACAAGAAGCAGCTGTGCCGCATGCGCCGGCCCTTCGAAGCTCCCCTCGAAGCTCGGGGTAAACAGGGTAAACAAGATGCCAGCGCTACGGAGCTTGAGGGTAACCCTTAGGGATGCGTGATCAGCCGCGGCGTTCACTAGCGCTTTACAGCCTTTGCGGAACTCGTGGTAGCGTGTTTTCGGGGTAGCTCACCGGGTTCGCGGACGCGGCGCACTACTGTTTGCGTCAGGCGATAGACGCGCTCTTCTTTGGGACCACTCATCTGGCGGAAACGAAATTCCGGCTCGCCCTTTGGTCCTTTGGCGAGGCGGACGGGCATTTGGCCACACAGGTTATTTTCGATGAATGCGGTTTCGTAACGAGTACGCCGGGCGTTCCAGGTATAGACGCGGAGAATCGTGAAATCGCACAGCTGCCCTTCGCCGCTGCGCGTTCCTGCGACTAAGTACTGGGGTTTGTCTCCGGAGGGACTGGCTACGCGATTCAGCTCAAACCAGGCGATGGGACGCACGTTGGCGGAGGCCATTCCTTCGCGGACGGGCTCGGGCAAGTCGAGTTCGACGAAGCGGGCCACGACCCAGCCGGCGATGGGAACGGTCTGGTCGCCGGGCTGCGTGGTGGCATTGGATTCGGAGCTGCGAGCGGAGACTTCGCCGGGCGGTCGTGTGGCCAAGCCGCGAACGAGGAACCAATCTTCTTTCTTGGTTTCCTGCGCTTCGTTCGTATTCTCTCGCTCATCGCTGACCTGCACCCAATCGGCGACGGTGCGCGCTACGACTTCGACGGGTACACCACGCCCGAATTGATAAAGACGAGCCTGGGTGCGACCCGGGTCGACGCGGAGATTGGTTTGCACTTTGGTGCGGCCGCGCGCTTGTACGGGCATGGCTTTGGCAGCATTGAGCAGCTTGACGCTGCGCTGCCATAGGGCGGGTTCGAGGAGGAGCCTGCTGTCGACCCAGCCGATCACGCCACTAACGGTCCGAACTTTTACGCTATCGTTGCGGCGGGCCATGACATCGACGCGATCACCGTAGTGCAGCATTTCAATGGGCTCGCGGACTTGCGCTACGCTGCTCCACAGCGTGGTGCTGCGTTCGCTGACGTAGGCTTCACCAAGATATTCGTGCTTGGGGCGGAAGAACCACGCGGTTACGCCAACCAGGCAGAGTAGGGGCACGGCCACAAGAAGTTTGCGCTTCATGGGCGGACCTCAAGAGCGGTGAATGACACGAAGAGTGACGGAACGTTCATGCGTTCAATTTTTCCGCGCGACAAATGATTGTAACCGATTCTTTGCTGGGGCCGGAGGAAGCGTATGGGGAAGGTTCTGGTACAATGCGCGGAATTCGGCGGAGGAAGACGAATAAACAGATAGGCAGAGAATGAAGTGCCGCGCCTACGGCGCTCCGGACCCTTGCGCCAACCACTGCCCAGCGCTCACGCACTGGGCTAACGCGCACCTCCGGCGCTCAAAGGCGGACTTGCAACGACACTCAGGAAACGTGAGGAGACACGAGTGAAATTTTTGGATTCGCTTCGACCTGTTGGGCTGCTGGCGCTTCGTATTGCGCTTGGCATTATTTTCCTATCGCACGGATATCCGAAGCTGGCACATTTGCGCGGCGGAGCGCAGATGCAGGGATTTTTTGTCGAGCATGGGTTGCCGGGATATTTTGTCTACATCGCCGGAGTGATCGAGACGTTTGGGGGCGGGTTGCTATTGCTCGGATTGTTCACGCGGGCGGCGGCGCTTTTGCTAACCATCGAGATGTGCGTGGCGATTTGGAAGGTGCACAGCGCCCACGGATATTTGGCCGTGAATGATTATCAATTTCCGTTGGCACTGGCGGCGGCGTGTTTTGCGCTGGCGACGGTGGGGGCAGGGATGATTTCGCTGGACGAGCCATTGTTGGGCGGGGGAAGAGCGCAGACGGCGCGGAATCCGAAGAAGTAGCCAATTCCGTTCAGCTAGTTCAGATTTGCAGTTGTCGGCGCTTTTCCATCCTCGAAAACGGCGGCTCTTCGAAGCTCAGGGTAAACAAAACCGCCGCAAAGAAGGCTACGAAGTTACTGGGGCTGATGGCGCGGAGGCGGGCACGCCCGTGGGGCCTGCAGGGAGGGCGATCCAGAGAATGATGTAAGCGAGCAGCCCTGCTCCCGCGAACAAAAAGGCAAGCAGCCACACGAGACGGACGATTGTGGGATCGAGATCGAAGTAGTCTGCCAAGCCGGCGGCGACGCCGGCGATTTTTTTGTCTGTAGTGGAGCGCACCAGGCGCTTTTTGGGGGCGCAGTCCGCTGTGTATGCGGCGGCAGCGCCGGCTGCGGGCTGCTTGGCGCCGCAGTTGTAGCAAAAATTCGAACCGTCCGCGATTTGCTTCTGACAATTTGCGCAGACCATTGATTCACCTCCACAGAGCGGCGTTTTGTGGGCCTCTATTCATTGATACGAATTGGAATGACAAAAAGTTCCCTCTTGAGCGCAGGCGCACTGGCGTCAGTATTCCAGAATCTGACGGACGGCCGCAAGAATATCCTCTGTCTGCGGCAGGATAACATCTTCGAGCTTTGGCTGGTAGGCGCAGAAGACGTCCATGGCGGCGACGCGCTTTACGGGGGCGTCGAGCTCTTCGAATAGCTCGTCGGCAATGCGGGCTGCGATTTCGGCGCCGAAACCCCAGCTCAACATGTCTTCGTAGGCGACGATGACGCGGTGATTTTTGCGGACCGTGGCAGCGATGGCGTCCCAATCGTAGGGCGAGAGTGAGCGGAGGTCGATGATTTCGACGGAGACGCCTTCGCGCTCGAGCTGCGCGGCGGCGACTTCGGCGCGATGGACAATGGCACCGAACGTGACAATGCTGACTTCGTTGCCTTCTTTGACCAAGCGCGCTTTGCCGAAGGGAACGGTGTAGTCGGGGCCGGGATATTCCGAGCGGTTGTACGGCTGACGATAGAGGTGTTTGTGCTCGAGGAACATCACGGGATCGTCGCTGCGCACAGATGTGCGCAGAAGTCCGGCGACATCGAGCGCGGTGCTCGGCATAACGACGCGGAGGCCGGGGCAGTGCGTGAAAATGGATTCACCGCTTTGGCTGTGATAAATGCCGCCGCCGGTCAGATAACCGCCGATGGCCACGCGAAGAACTGCGGGACATTTGAAAGTGCCGTTGGAGCGCCAGCGCAGGACGCATAGCTCGTCCCGAATCTGCATCATGGCGGGCCAGATGTAGTCGAAGAATTGAATTTCGGCGACAGGCTTGAGGCCGCGCGTGGCCATGCCGATGGCGCGGCCGACGATGCTGGCTTCGGCGAGCGGCGTGTTGAAAACACGATCGTGGCCGTATTTTCTTTGCAGGCCGGAGGTGGCTTTGAAAACGCCGCCCTTCCCTTTTACGTGTTTCAAGTTTTCGTCGCGGCTGGCGTCGGCGACGTCTTCGCCGAAGACCGTGATGCGCTCATCGCGGGCCATCTCGTCGGAGAGCGTGGCGGCGACCATTTCGACCATGGTCTTGGGGGCGCCGTGATATTGCGGCTGCACGACGAAGGTTGACGATGTGGGATCGATGTCGGGGGAATAGACGTTGACGTGAATGGAATCGACGGACGGCGGTTCGGCGGCGAGGGCCTCGTCGGTGGCGTCGCGGACTTCGCGGTCGACCTCGGCTTCCAGCGCTTCGATTTCTTTTTGGTCGAGCACACCTTCGCGAACCAGGAAGAGAGAAAACTTGGAGAGCGGGTCGCGGTGCGCTTCTTCTTCGCGCTCCTCGGCGGTCTTGTAGAGCTTTTCGTCGTCGGAAAGCGAATGCGAGTATGGGCGGATGACGTGCGCGTGAATCAGGGCGGGACCGCGGCGCTCGCGGACGTAGTCGACCGCTGCCTTGCCGACCGCGTAGCTTTCTAGCGGATCGGTGCCGTCAAATTCGGCTACATGGAGGCTGGGAAAGTCGCGCACTAACTTGGAGATGCTGCCGCCGGCGGTTTGCACTTCGACGGGGACGGAAATGGCGTAGCCGTTGTCTTCGATGAGATAGAGCAGCGGCAATTTTTTGGCGCACGCCGCGTTGAGCGATTCCCAGAACTCGCCTTCGCTAGTGGCGCCGTCGCCCGCCGAGACGTAGACGATTTCATTGGCTTCGTGATGGACGTATTGGCCGAGCGGGGCCTTTTTTGTTTGCATGAGCGCCTTGGGTCGATTCTGGTAATAGAGCGTGGCTTCGGCGGCGCCGACTGCTTGGACGAATTGCGTTCCGGTGCAGGATGATTTCGAGACGATGTTCCACTTGGGATGGCTCCAGTGCGACGGCATCTGGCGGCCACCGGAAGCAGGATCGTCTTTCGCGCCAACGGCTTGGAGAAGAGTTTCGAGCGGGGTGACGCCGAGCATCAGACAGAGCGCGCGGTCGCGATAGTAGGGATAGAACCAATCGACGCCGGGACGCAGAAGCAGGCCCATGGCAACGGTTACGGCTTCGTGGCCGGCGCTGGAGATCTGAAAGTAAATTTTATTTTGGCGCTTGAGCTGAATCTCGCGGTCGTCGAGACGGCGGGAAAGAAACATCGTGCGATAGATACGGATTAGCGTTTCGCGGTCGAGGCCGTGAAATTTCTCGGCATCGAGCTTTGCTATCTTTGCGCGCGTCTGTACAGCCATTCAGTCGGCCCTCTCGATGGAGTGAAGATGCTCGCCGGTGGAACTTCCATTATATCGAAAAGATGTTTGAGCTGCCGGAAAGGGTTTGGGGATTTCGCTGGATTCACGGGGCGATTCTCGCTTAGCGGAGAGGCGATTGGGCTTCACTCGAGGGTGTCAAACTGCTTTAGGACGTCGGCGAATGCGGGTTCGCTCTCGCGGACGATTTTGGGCGAGGCGCTTTTGAACGGCTCTTCGGTGGGGATGCGATCGAGCCAGCGCTGCTCCGAGAGTCTTTCGTGGCCCGAAAAATAGAGGCGGACGAACAGCTTTACGGGGCCGTGGTTTTCGGTTGCGGCCGGCGCGTCGCTGGACTTCGCCTTTGGCTTAGATTTGCCCTTGCCCGGCTTGTTTTTTTCGGCTTTTGGCGCCTCGGGCTCGGCCCTTGCTGGCGTTTCGGGCGTCGGAGATTGTTCGCGCTCGAGCTTGTACTGAAGCTTTTTGTCGAGGCGGAAGGCTTGCTTCCAACCTTCAAGTTTGTGGCGGGCCTGCTGAACTTTCTCTTCATCCGACCCGAAATCAAACAGCAAATAGGTTTGCGCCATGACGAAAGTCTGCGATGCGGAGTGGCGGGAAGTCAAGGCGCGGCACCGGTTGGAAGGACCTTAGTGACGTTAATGTGACATATATAGGATGGGTGGGAAGCGCGGTTTTGGCTTATCATGCGTCATAGGGAACAAGGAACGTGAACGCCGCTAGCAGACATCGGATGAGAATTGTCGCAGGGTGGGTTTGCCTGTTTGCGACTGTGTTCTTGTATGTACCGCTGGTTGCGGCGACGTGGTCTGCACACGCGATGGCTTGTTGCGGGGGCGATCATTGCCCGATTGCGGCGCACCATCATCGGCAGAATGTGCCAGCCTCGCAGCATTCGCATATCGATTGCGAGCGTGACGTGGCCGAGATGATGAATTGCTCGCTGTCGTGCTGCGAAAGTTCTGAGAAGCCATTGGTCACGGCAGTGGCGTTTGTGCTGCCGCATTTCGCATCTGCCACCGCACCCGGGTTAGTTGTTGCTGCCGCGGAAACCGCGAACGCTGTTGCGATTCCGCGCTTCGTAAAGCCTCTGTCTCCTCCTCCTCGCTCGGCTCACGCACTGTAAGACCGCTGATATCACAATCCATCTATCGGCACTGGCCGCGACTTTGCGTCGCGCTCTAACTATTTTGGAGACAAATTATGCGAAGCATTTTGAAGTTGTTTGCCCCTTTGGTTTTTCTTAGTGTGCCCGCGCTGGCGACAATTTTCGGGACCGTACGCGGGATTGTGCATGATCCGCAGCACCGACCGGTTGCCGATGCCACCGTCACGTTGAAGGCGAAAGCGTCGGATTATACGCAAACGATGGGGACTGATGCGGAGGGACAGTTTCACTTTGACGCTGTGCCGGTGGGCGAATACAGCGTAACCGTGTCGCAGGCGGGATTTGCGACGCAGGAGCAAGTCGTTACAGTGCTTTCAGGCACGGCGCCCATTTTGCATTTTGAGTTGCGACTGTCTACGCAGGCGCAGTCGGTGACTGTGTCGGCGGAATCGTCGCCGGCGCAGACGGAGTCCGTGACGCCCACTGACGTGGTGAACCGGAAGGAAATTGCACAAACGCCCGGTGCCACACGTACAAACAGCTTAGCGATGATCACGAACTACGTACCGGGAGCGTACGTTACGCACGATCAGTTGCATGTACGCGGTGGTCACCAGGTGAGCTGGCTGATTGACGGCGTGCCGATTCCCAACACGAATATTGCGAGCAACCTTGGGCCGCAAATCGATCCGAAGGATATCGATACAATCGAAATGCAGCGAGGGAGCTATGCGGCGGATTTCGGCGATCGGACGTATGGCGTATTCAATGTGGCGCCACGTACCGGGTTCGAACGCAACAATGAGGGCGAGCTCGTGCTGGGCTTCGGGAATTTTTATCAGACGGATGACCAGATCAATTTTGGCGGGCACACCAGCCGCTTTGCGTATTACGCGAGCGCGAGCGGGAGCCGCACGAACCTGGGACTGGAGACGCCGACGTCCGCGGTGATACATGATGTCGCGAACGGGTATAGCGGCTTCGGGTCGCTGATTTACAACCTGGGCTCGCAGGATCAATTGCGATGGGTTACGTCCCTCCGGCGCGATTTTTACCAGGTTCCATTTGACCCGAATAATCCGAACAATGCGCCAGGCGATTTTTTCCATGATGCGAATCGGGAGAGCGACGCATTCGTCGCATTCTCCTGGGTTCATACGTTCAATCCCGGCTTGTTGATAACAGTTTCGCCTTTTTATCATTTCAATCGCGCGGATTTTGAGAGCGATCCGCACGACGTCCCGACAGTGACCACTGACAATCGATCTTCGAAGTATGCGGGCGGGCAAGCGACACTTGCGTACGTTAAGGGCCGGAATAACGCACGGGCCGGGATTTACGGATTTGGTCAGGAGGACGACGAGCTGCTCGGAGTGATTTTCAATGATGCAAGCAATCCTGATTTCCGAGCGCCAGTAAGCGCCTCGGGAAGTTTGTTGGCGCTGTTTGCGGAAGAGCAATTTCGCGCGACGTCTTGGCTAACATTGAATGCGGGTCTTCGCCAAACGCATTTTTCAGGACATTTGGTGGAAAACGCGACGAGTCCACGGTTCGGAGCCGCTGTGCGCGTTCCGCGTTTGAATTGGGTCTTCCGCGCATTTTACGGGCACTTCTATCAGGCACCGCCGCTACTGACGGCGTCCGGTCCGGTGGTGCAGTTTGTGAACAGCCAGAATCTCAGCTTCATTCCGCTGCATGGCGAGCGGGATGAGGAATCGCAATTTGGCGTCACGATTCCGTTACGCGGTTGGACAGTGGACGCGGAGACGTTCAAGACGCGCGCGAAGAACTATTTCGATCACAGCAATGTCGGAAATTCTGACATCTTCTTTCCGGTAACGATCGACGGAGCACGCATCGTAGGTTGGGAGCTCACCATCCGCTCTCCACGGATCAAAAATCGCGGGCAAGTGTACCTGACATACTCAAACCAAGTCGCGAAAGGCTTCGGAGCTGTGAGCGGCGGATTGACCGATTTCTCGCCACCGGGCGGTTTCTTTCTTCTCGACCACGATCAGCGCAACACCTTACACTTCGGCGGCACGCTAAACCTCCCGCGGCGCAGCTACGTGTCGACCGATGTGTACTATGGTTCGGGATTCGCGAATGGCAATCCCCCGCCCGCGCATCTGCCAGGTCACACGACATTCGACTTGGCCCTGGGCAAGGATTTTGGAGAAAACTTCTCAGCTTCGCTGAATGGAACTAACGTGGCGAATCGACGGGTTCTGCTCGACAACAGCTTTACCTTTGGCGGCACTCATTACCTGAACCCGCGGGAAATCTTTGTCCAAGTGCGGTACCGTTTCCACTACTGATTCGCCTCAGGCAAAGGAGGAGTCATTGAAGTATCGATTCCAGCATCCGTGGCGGCGCGTTTGCGCCTGATTTTAATCGCACTGTTTGGAGCTATTGGCACTTTGGCGCGTTATGGGCTGCAGGGATTGGTGCAGGTGCGCGCTGGCGGAACATTCCCCTACGGCACGCTGGTCATCAATTTGAGCGGATGCTTTTTACTAGGGCTCATTGGGCAACTGACGCTGAATCGACTGGTGATCTCTCCGGACTGGCGTGTAGCTATCGCGGTTGGTTTTTTCGGCGGCTACACCACATTCTCCAGCTTCGGCTGGGAGACCGCAAAAATGCTGGAAGATGGCGAGTGGCTTCCGGCGACGACATACGTCGCGGCTAGCGTAGTGATTGGGTTGCTGCTGTCTGTGGCCGGCATTCGGCTGGCGAACAGGTTCTAGGAGATCGAGATGATGCCACACGAGAAATTTGAGGGCGAGCGCACCCTGATGCGCATTCACATCGGTGAGTCTGACAGATGGCATGGCAAGGCGCTTTATGAGGCGATTGTCGAGTTACTGCGCAAGGAAGGGTTTTCTGGTGTGACCGTGCTGCGCGGCGTCGCGGGCTACGGTGGCTCCAGCGTGTATCACACGGACAAAATTCTGCGTCTCTCGCAGGATTTGCCGATCATTCTTGAAGTTGTAGAAACCACGGAACGCATCGAGCAGATCTTGCCGCGGCTCGACGCCATGGTCGAGGGTGGCCTGATCACGCTAGAGAAAGTGCGCGTCATCCTATATCGCGCGGCCAAGAAATAGCCTGAGCGCTCCTGACTGGAAACCTGCTTCCCGCTTCAACAACTTAGAAAAATTGACGGAGAACGCTGTTGCGCATGCGAAAACAGCGTGCTAGCCTTTGGCGAATAAAAGGCGAATGGACGGGAGGGACTCGTATGTCGGAATCGTTGGCAGTTCGAAGGGCTGGTAGTTTCGAGGCAGCTCCCGATGGTCCTGCATCATCGCGCGAGTCGACGGCAATCACGCGTGTGCATCAGGTGCTGGACGTATTCGCGGCACGCGATGTTCACGGCGAAATCCTTACCGCGATTCGCACCTTTCCTGCGCGTGAGGCGCAGTGGGCGGACTTCCCTGCTTGGGTACACCGCGATCTCACAGCGGCTTATGCCGGCAAAGGCATTCGCCAACTCTACAGCCATCAGGCTACGGCTGCGGAAACGGTTCACGCCGGCAAGAACATTGTCGTCGTCACGCCGACTGCTTCTGGAAAAACGCTCTGTTACAACCTGCCGATACTGAACGCGATTCTCGAAAGCTCCGACAGCCGCGCCCTATATCTCTTCCCGACGAAGGCGCTTGCGCAGGATCAACTCGCCGAGCTACACGATTTGAACCAACGCCTCGCGAACCGCTTTGGCGTTTTTACGTATGACGGCGACACCCCGAGTGACGCGCGCAAAGCGATCCGTGAAAAGGGGCACATCGTGCTCACGAATCCGGACATGCTGCACACCGGGATTTTGCCGCACCACACGCGCTGGACGCGCCTGTTCGAGAATTTGCGCTACATCGTTGTCGACGAGCTGCACACCTATCGCGGCGTTTTCGGCAGCCATTTATGTAACGTGTTGCGCAGGCTGCGGCGCATCGCGCGATTTTACGGGCGCGATCCGCAATTCATCTGCTCGTCGGCGACGATCGCGAATCCGGGACAACTCGCTTCGCGGCTTCTGGAAGCAGACGTCGAAGTACTCAACGCGAATGGCGCGCCGGCCGGGGAGAAAACGTTTGTTTTCTACAATCCGCCAGTGGTGAATCGCGCGCTAGGCATTCGCCGCAGTTACATCAACGAATCTGCGCGGGTGGCGCAGGAATTCTTGAAGCACGAGCTGCAGACAATCGTGTTTGCCAATTCCCGCCTGCACACGGAGCTGCTGCTGACGTATTTGCAGCAGGCAAATCCCCATGAACCCGGTAGGCCGGAAACAATTCGCGGCTATCGCGGCGGTTACTTGCCGAACGAACGCCGCGAAATCGAGCGCGGGCTGCGCGAGGCGCGGATTCGGGGCGTGGTCTCGACTAGCGCGCTGGAACTGGGGATCGACGTCGGCTCCCTGGATGCCGTGGTAATGGCCGGGTATCCCGGGACAATCGCGGGAACGTGGCAGCGGGCGGGCCGGGCGGGACGCCGTAGCGGCTCCTCCTGCGCCGTGATGGTGGCTTCTTCCGCACCGATCGACCAATTCGTGGTGCGGAATCCCGATTATTTT
>Ga0209526_10000314_pt1 | contig 30343 bp, 22 predicted proteins | sample JacPinW_OM2H0_M1_FD_188566 | JGI IMG/M metagenome (GOLD analysis project Ga0209526, IMG submission 188566) | Forest soil microbial communities from Algoma, Ontario, Canada - Jack Pine, Ontario site 1_JW_OM2H0_M1 (SPAdes) (version 2) | ecosystem: Environmental > Terrestrial > Soil > Boreal... | reverse complement strand
GCGCACCCTCACCATTGATGCGATCTCGCGCGCGGTCGCCAACTTTTATCACATCAGCCTGGAGGAGATGAAGGGCAAGCGTCGCGACAAGCACATCGTCTTCCCGCGACAAGTCGCGATGTTCCTGATTCGTGAGGAGACGGCCTCATCGCTTCCCGCGATTGGCCAGGCGTTTGGGGGGAGAGATCATACAACCGTCCTTCATTCCTACGAGAAGATCAACACCGAGTCCCGCGAAGATCAGCGGCTGCAGTCGGACCTGCGAAAAATCCGCGAGCTTCTTTATTCCCATTGAGCCTGTGGATGACTGCCGCAAGGGACGTGGATGTTGTTGGAATGGTCGCAACCTGGGGATACCGGTCGCAGGAACGCACAGTTTGTGAAGCCTATAATTGGGCCGATTCGAACGTATGGAGAGGGGTTTTCCCTGTTGTGCACCGCCCTACGACTTCGGCTCTTCTTTCAATTAAGCCTTCTCATTAAAGGGGTCGTGTAGACAAGGAGCATCATGAAGGTCACGGTTACCGCGGGAAATCTCGGTCAGGGGTTGCAGGTCGTTTCACGCGCGGTCTCTTCCAGAACCACATTGCCGATTCTCAACAATGTCCTGCTGCAAACCACCGAGACAGGATTGCAGCTGACGGCAACCAACCTCGAGATCGGGATTCGCCAGGTCATCCCCGCCGAGATTGCGGAAGAAGGTGGGATCACCGTCCCGGCCCGGCTGCTGACCGACTTTGTGACCTCCCACCCGGACGAGCCGCTCTCGATGACGCTCGACAAGAAGACCCAGTCGCTGGCGCTCAAGAGCAACCGATTCGACGCCAGCATCCGGGGCATCGACCCGGCCGATTTCCCGCCCGTACCCTCCGGCCTTGAAGGCCGCAAGGTGAAAGTCGACCCGGCGGAGCTCAAGGATGCGATCGAGCAGACTGTGATCGCCGCCTCCAGCGACGAAGGACGGCCGGTGCTAACCGGGGTGTATGTCCACCTGAACGGTGGCAAGGCGACCTTCGCGGCGACCGACGGCCATCGTCTGGCGGTAAAAACCCTGGCGGTCCAAGCTGATCCAGGCGAGGGCGACACGATCGTCATCCCGGCCCGAGCCCTCAGCGAGCTCAGCCGTATCTTGAAGGGCGGCGACGACGGCATCGAAGTGACGGTTGGCGCGCAAAAGAACCAGGTCTTCTTCAAAACCCGGGACGTCGAGTTGATGAGCCGGCTGATCGAAGGTACCTATCCCAACTATCAGCAGGTCATTCCCGCCCAAAGCACGACCACCATTACGGCCAAGACCCAGGATCTGCTCTTCACGACCAAGATGGTCTCGCTCTTCTCCAAGGACGCCGCCAACGTCATCAAGTTCAAGGCGGAAGGTGGCAAGTTGACGCTCACCGCCAACACCAGCGAAGTTGGACAGAACATTGCCGAGGTCGAGGCCAAGATCGAAGGCCAGGATCTCCAGGTTGCCTTCAACTCCAAGTATCTCCTCGACGTCCTCGCCATCATCGGCAGCGAGGAGGTGCAGCTCGGCTTCACCGGTCCGCTCAATCCCGGCCTGATCAAGCCGGTGGGAAAGGACAACTACCTCTACATCATCATGCCGGTCAGAGTGGCGATGTAATCGGTCGTCCAAAACGGCGTGTTCCTGGCTAACGTCTCACTCTTCGATTTTCGAAACTATGCGGAGCTCGAGCTGGCGCTGGAACGTTCGGCCACCGTCTTTTTTGGTGGCAACGCGCAGGGCAAGACCAACCTCCTCGAGGCCGTCGCGCTCACGGCCCTGACCCGATCGCCGCGCACCCAGCAAGCCGCGGAGTTGGTGCGCTTTGGTCAGCCGGCCGCGCGTGTCACCTGCGGCGTCCAGAGCGACACCGGCCTCAAGGAGCTGGAGGTGCGGATCAGCGTCACTCCTGGGGTTGCGGCCTCACGAGCCTCCCGCCGGTTCATGCTGAACGGCATCCCCAAGCGCTCGACGGACATGATGGGCTCCTTGCGCGTCGTGTTGTTTTGGCCGGACGACCTCCAGCTGATTAAAGGACCGGGCGAGGGCCGTCGCCGCTTTCTCAACACGCTGCTCTCACAGATCGATCCCACTCATGCCCGGGAGTTGACTCGCTACGGCCACCTGCTCGAACAACGCAATGCCCTGTTGCGCGCGATTCGCGAGGGTCGCCAACCGATCGATGGGCTCGACTACTGGACGAACGCCCTCGCCGACTCGGGAGCGGCCATCATGGTCGAGCGGCAGCGCCGCTTGCTCGAACTGCAGCCGATCGCCGCTGCCTTCCACCGCGAGCTGAGCGACGACCGCGAGCGGCTCGACCTTCGTTACCGGCCGGCGGGGGTTCGGATCGGCGAGGCGCCGCAGGAGCTCGTCAGCGAGCAGCTCAAGGTCGCCATGCGCGAGGCGCGCGACGAGGAGATTGGGCGCGGACAGACAGCTGTCGGACCGCAGCGCGACGATGTCGAGGTGTGGCTCGACGAACACGAGGCCCGTCTCTTCGCCAGCCAGGGCCAGCAGCGGAGTGCGGTGCTCAGCCTGAAGCTCGCCGAGCTGCACTACCTGGCGGAGGTGACGGGCGAGCAACCAGTCCTGTTGCTCGATGACGTCATGTCCGAGCTCGACCCGGCTCGACGCGAGCGTCTGCTGGCGGCGCTGCAGCCCGGGCCGCAGGCACTGATCACCGCGGCCGACCTCAATGACCTACCGAAAAGCATCCTGGAGCGCGCCGCGGTCTTCCGCGTCGACCAGGGAGCCATCCATGCGTAGCGTTGGCGAGGCGCTGCCACGCGCGCTCAAGTCGCTCGGCATCTCCCGCCGGACCCGTGAGGCGCAGGCGCTCTTGTTGTGGCCGCAGGTGATCGGCCCCCACCTCGCGCGCGAAAGCCGTGCGCTCAAGCTGACCGGCGGCACCCTGCTGGTATCGGCGAGCAGTCCGGCGCTGGCCCATCAACTCCATCTCGAACGGACCATGTTGATCGAACGGCTGAACGAGGCCATCGGTGTCCCCGCGGTGCGCGAGATCCGGTTCCGGCAGGAAGGGTCGGCAGCTCCGGCCGCCTTCCGCGGAGGGTCTGGGCGATCCGGGCGATTCCCCCGATGATCGCCACCCGCACCGCGCTGACGGAAGCCCAGCGCGCCGCGGTCGATCATTCCAACGGACCATTGCTGATCGTGGCCGGTGCCGGCACTGGAAAAACGCGCGTCCTCGTCGAGCGTTACCGCCGGCTGCGCCAGGAGGGCGTCGCCGCGGAGCGCATCCTGCTGCTGACCTTCACGGAAAAGGCCGCCCGCGAGGTGCTCGACCGGGTCGAGCAGGAAGACTACCTTCCAGCCGGCGAACGATTCATTCTCACCTACCATGCCTTCGCCCAGCGGTTCCTCCAGGAAGACGGCTGGCTGTGCGGCATCCCCAGGGCATTTCGCATCGTCTCCGAAGTTCGTAAGTGGGAGCTGATGCGAGACGTCCTGCTGGCACAGCGCCCGCCACACCTTTTTCACGCCCAGCGGCCCTTCGAACGGATCGGCGAGCTCCTCAAGCTGGTGGAACGCGCCAAGCAGGAGCTGATCTCGCCGGCGGAATTCCGGGCGTGGTCCGAGGCCAACGCCGGCATCGACGACCCGATAATCGGTGCCCAGCGTGAAGCCGCGCTCGTTTACTCGGAGTACCAGCAGCGGATGCTTGCCGAGGAACGCCTCGACTTCGACGACACCATTTATTTCAGCGTGCAACTGCTCACCGCGGAGCCGTCCGTCGCCACGCGCCAGTCGCAGCGCTTCGCCCACGTCATGGTCGACGAGTTCCAGGACACGAACTTCGCGCAGAGCCGGCTCCTCGAACTGCTCGCCGGCAGGGACCGTAACCTCTGCGTCGTCGGCGACGACGACCAGAGCATTTACAAGTTCCGCGGCGCGTCGGTTGCCAACCTCGCCCGCTTCCGCGCGGTCTACCCCGACGCTACGGTCGTTCGTCTCGAGGAGAACTACCGGAGTCGCGGGCCAATTCTGCGCGGCGCCGCCCGACTCATCGCCGAAGATCCGGACCGACTGGAGAAGCGGCTCAGCGCGACCCGGGGCGAGGGCCCACCGATCAGCGTGCTGACCGCAACCAGCGTGACCGATGAGGCCGACGCGGTCGCCGCCTTCGTCAAGCGCGCAATCGACGAGGGACGCCACCGGCCCAATGCGATCGCCGTCCTGTTGCGTGCCAACGCCCACCTGCACAACTTCGCCCGGGCGTTGCAGCGCAGCGGCGTCGCCTACCAGGTGAGCGGCGGCCGCGGTTTCTACCAGCAGCCCGAGATCAAGGACTGTCTCGCGTATCTGCGCGCCGTCGACTCACCGGATGACACCGTCTGCCTGATGCGGTTGCTGAGCCTGCCACGCTACGCGGTCGATGCCGTGCAGGCAGGCCGCTGGGCGCGCCGGGCGAGAGACGATGGCCGCCGTTTCTTCGACATCCTGCAAGAGGCGGAGGATGATGGTGCCCGGCGACTCTGCGCGGACCTACGCCACTTCGCTGAACAAGCGCTGCGACTGGGCGTCGACGACCTCTTCTACGAGGTGATGGAACACACCCGCTATCTCGACCTGGAGCGATTCCGGGGACCGATCGAACGGCTGCAGGTCAGCGCCAACGTGCAAAAACTCGCCGAGTTGATCGCCGCCTACTGCGACGAGCACGCCGACCATCACCTGGCCGCCTATCTGAAGCACCTCGACGCCACCGAAGCCGCCCAGGCGGACGAGGAGATCGCGCCGCTCGACGAGACCGTCAACGCCGTTCACCTGATGACGGTTCACCAGGCAAAGGGCCTCGAGTTCGGCCTCGTCATCGTTCCCCACCTGGTGGAGGGCCGCTTCCCCGCGAGCCGTCGAAGCGAGGGCCTGACGCTGCCCGATGAGCTCCTGAAGGAAGAGCTTCCGGCCGCCGAGTTGCACCTCGCCGAAGAGCGTCGCCTCGCCTACGTCGCCATCACCCGGGCCCGGGAGGAACTCATTTGCACGCTCGCCGGCCGCTATGAGGGCGTCAAGGATTGGCGGCCGTCCCGATTCCTGACGCCAATCCGCGGCAGGGATGCGCGCGAGCTGGCTGCAATGTCATTGCTCGTCCCCCCGGCCGGCGGCATCGTCGAAGTGGCCCGCCAGGTCGAGTTGCCGCTCAACGATGCCCCACCGATCGCGGCGCTCTCCTACACGCAGGTCGATACCTACCTGCGCTGCCCGCAGATGTACCAGTACCGGTTCGTCTTCCGACTACCCACGCGCCCGAAGCCGCAAATGCAGTTCGGCCGCATCCTCCACGAGGCGCTCAAGGATGCGCTTGGCAGCATCGAGCGCGAGAAACCACTGACGTGGGCGATGGTGGACTCGGCCTACGTCGCGGCCTGGGCCAGGGAGCGGTTTTGTGCACCCGAGCAGGCGCCCTCGCTGCAGGATCTCGGCCGGACCTACCTGCGCCGGGCATTCGACGCCGGGGATCTCAGCAAGCCGTTGCTGTTGGAGCAACCCTTCAGCCTGCGCGTCGACGGGCTGCGGCTCACCGGTCGGATGGACCGTGTGGACCGCCACCCCGACGGCAGTTACGAGGTCATCGATTACAAGACGGGCTCGGCCAAGCGAGCCGCCGACCTCCAGCGCGACCTGCAGCTCGGCGTCTATGCCCTGGCCGCCCGTGAGGTCTTCCGGTTCGACCCGCTCAGCCTCTCCTACTACTATCTCGAGACCAGCGAGCGGGTCACGGTCGACAAACCAGAAGAACGGCTCGAGGACGACCGCCAGACGATCGTCAAGGTCGCGGAGGGCATCCGCGCCGAGCTCTTCCCTGCCAGGCCGGACCGCATGAAGTGCTCAGGCTGCGACTTTCGTCTGCTCTGCCCCAGCGCCGCGGTCTAAGGGCTCTCCGCCCGCGGCCTCAAGCTTTTACAGGTGAACGTCCCGTGGACGTGTGCGGTCGCGGCATTAACGGTGCCGCCGGGATAGCTCGGATGGGCCCGTAGTGTGGTGTCGATGCTTCCAGATAGTTCATCGGCGTTGATGACGAGCGTGCCATTGCCGCTCGATTCGAACGTCTGCGAAGCCTTCAGATCCGTTCCGATCGGACCGAGGATCACGATCGATATCGCCGAGTTTCGGTAAGTAGCAGGACCCTTGTAGTCATCGACCCCAATTTCAAACGCGACATCGTGATAGAGACCCACGGTACCGATGACCCGGTATACCCATACCTTCGGCACCTCGTACGGACGAGGCAGCTGACAGCTCGGCGGCCCAAACCCGGCCTTGGAGATCATCGTCCCCGTGACGGCGCCGGTGAATCTGACCCCCACCTGGCTGGAAGAAGGACTCGCCGCTGCCTGTGGTGGGTTGGTCGCTGAACTGCACCCGGCGGCCATCAACCAAATCGACGCGGCGACGGCCAGGCGTACGGCCATCAGGCGCTGAGCTTCACCATCACGTCGGCAATCTGAAAGGCCGCGGCCGGGTCGGCCGCCGCGCGAGCGCGGGTCGCGTCCTCGAGGCGCGCGGACTCCGGTTTCGCAAACCAGGCGGTGACCGCCTCCACCAGGTCATCGGGCCGCGGCACAAAACGGCCAAGGTCGCGGCTCACCACCTCCTTCACGTTGCCTCCTTCCTGGCCGGGCAAGTATCCCGTCAACAGCAGCGGACAGCCGCAAGCCAGACCTTCCGCGATCATCCCGGGACCGGCGCGCGTCACCAACAGGTCGGAGGCGAGCAACAGCTCCGGCATGTTGTCGACGAAACCGAAGACACGCACGCCGGCATGGTTGTCTTCTCGGATGCGCTCCGCCAATGCCTTGTTGCGGCCACAGACGGCGAGCACCTGGATGTCGAGGGGCGAACGCGCCAGGGCCGCCGCGTACTTGCGGAGCGGCTCGGTGCCGTCACCGCCGCCGGCAAGCAAAACGGTGGGCGCATGCGGCCGCAGGCGAAGCTTGAGCCGCATCGACCGCTTCTCGGTGAAGCCGCGGATGGCGTCCTGGAAGCGCGGGTGGATCGGGAGTCCGGCGGTCACCAGGCGATCGGCCGGCACGCCGCGGCGGCGACACAACTGATAGGCCGCCTCCGATGGACAGATGATGCAGTCGGCCTGAAGGTCCGTCCATGCCTGGTGAAAATCGATCCAATCCGTGATCACGGTGACCCGGGGCACGCCGTAGGGGACCGTCTCGGCGGCGACGTGGTTGAGTAGCGGATGAAAGCTCGCCACCAGCGCGGGCCGCGGTTCGAGGGCGTGCGCGACCCGGCGCCTTACCCCTCCGCCGATGGCGTGCTGGAAGAGGCGGACGGTGGGGCGCATGTTGGTGACCCGGTAGGCGGCTCCCCACAGAAACGGGAGCCGCCGGGTGACCGGTCCGTAAAGCGCGGTCAGGCGTCCGGCGATGACGCGCCGGTCGGCCATCGGATCCTTCAAGTCCACCGTGAACTGGTTTGGATAGCGACGGCGGATGGCCTCGGCAACGGCCTCGGCGGCGGCGCGATGGCCGGCGCCCGTGTCGGAGAAAAGAAAGACGAAGCGCTTAGGGACGGACACCACCGACCCGAACGTGGGTCATAACAGCCGTTCGGCGGCGCTCATTTGCTGGCGCGTTCCGATCGCAACCAGCAAGTCGTCACTTTCGAGCACCTGGGCCTCGGGTGGGTTGATGCGCAGCTGACCGCTCCGCTTGCGGATCGCCAGCACGTTGGCGCCGGCCTCCCGGATCCCCGAGTCGCCCAGCGTCCGGCCGAGCACCCGGGAGCTGGGGAGTACCAGCAGCTCCTCGACGACCAGGTCGATGTTCTCTCCATGGAGCACAGTGTCGAGGACGTCGACGGCCACCGGTCGAGTCGCCAGCGCTGCCATGCGATGGGCGCCCATCAGGTACGGCGAGACCACCTGGTTGGCGCCGGCCCGGCGGAGCTTCTCGGTCGAGTCCTGGTAGGAGGAGCGGGCGACGATCAGCAGCGCGGGGTTCAACGAGCGGGCGGTGAGGGTGATGAAGACGTTACGCTCGTCCGAGTCGACGGCCGTGACCAGCCCCTTGGCGCGCAGGATGCCGGCCTTGAGCAAGCTATCGTCCGAGGCGGCATCACCTTCAACGTAGAGGAGGTCAGTCGCGCGCAGCCGCTCCAGCGACTCGGGATTGCTCTCGACGATGACGAACGGCGTCTCCTGCTGCTTGAATTCCTGCGCGACGCGCGTGCCCATCCGCCCGTAGCCGCAAACGATGAAGTGATCGTTGAGGCCGGCGATCCGCCGCTCCATGCCGCGCATCCTAGCGTACTGGCCGAGGTGTCCCTCGATCAGCGTCTCGGCCAGAATACCGAGGGTGTAGAGCATGGTGCCGACCCCCAGGACGATGACCGTCATCGTGAACACCCGGCCCCCCGGGCCGAGCGGGTGGACCTCCTCGTAGCCGACCGTGGTGACGGTCGTGAGCACCATGAAGAGGGAGTCGATGAGGTTCCAGCGCAGCAGCAGCATGTAACCCGCCACCCCGTAACAGAAGACGAGGGTGAGGACCAGGAGGGGAAGCTGGAAGCGTTTGAGCGGGTTGACTGGCTGGGGCTGGATCGTTAGTTTCGGTTCAGGCCAGGGTGGCTAAGAATGCGGTCAACGGTAGCACAGGGCGCCCTCAGCGACAACCGTTAGCCGCTCGACACAGCTTCGCTGCTGGTCTCGTACTGGTTTGAAGTTGACCGCGCGGTGACTAAACGGCGACGATGAGGTGTTATTCGATACGGATCCCAAGGAGGCATGGCCTGAAACCGCTCGCCATCGTCAGTCTGCACGCGTCGCCGGTCGCCTCCCTCGGGGCAGGCGAGAACGGCGGCATGAACGTCTATATCCGGGCGGTCTGTGAAGAGCTCAGCCGCCGCGGCATCCCGACCGAGGTCTTCACGCGGCGGTCGAGCGCGGACGGCCTCGACCGCGTGCAACTGGCCGAGAAGAGCTGGGTTACACGCCTCGCGGTCGGACCCGCCGACGACATCGACAAGGCGCAGCTCTTCGACTTGCTTCCGGACTTCAGCGAAGCCGTCCTGCGCGAGCAGCGCCGCCGCCGCACGGACTACAGCCTGATCCACAGCCACTACTGGCTGTCAGGGTGGGTTGCCACCCGCCTCCGCGACGAATGGAACCTGCCCTGGTTCCACACTTTCCATACGCTGGCCCGTGTCAAAAACGAGCGGGCGGCCGAGGGCGCCGTGGTCGAGCCGGAGCATCGAATCGCCGTCGAGCAGGCGATCGTGCGGAATTGCGATCGCTTGATCGCCTCCAGCGCGCAGGAGGCGGATGACCTCGTTCGTCTCTACGGCGCCGCGCGAACCCGGCTGAGCGTGGTTGCTCCCGGCGTAGACCTCCGGGTTTTCAACGAGCGGCCGACCTCTGCGCTTCGCAAGCGCCTCGGACTAGGCGAGGCGAAAGTGGTCGTTTTTGCCGGACGCCTCGAGCGGCTCAAGGGCGTGGAAACCGTCATTCGGGCGATGGCGATCCTCGCTCGCGACGGAGCGCAGCCCGAGCCCCCGGTTCTTCTCGTCATCGGTGACGACAGCCATAACGGCGCGAGCGAGAGCCGCTTAAGTGGCGGCGAACGTGCCCGGCTGGAAGGGCTGGCCGCCTCACTCGGCATCGCCGGCCAGGTCCGCTTCATGGGACCGGTCGACCAGCCAGCGCTGGCCGGGTACCTGAGCCTGGCGGCGGTCTGCGTCGTCCCCTCGTACAGCGAATCCTTCGGCCTGGTGGCGCTGGAAGCGGCCGCCAGCGGGACCCCGGTGGTCGCGGCCCGAGTCGGTGGCCTCCCCACCATCGTCAAAGACGGCCTGACCGGTTTCACGCTCGTCTCCCACGATCCAGCCCAGTACGCGGAGCGGATCGGCCGGCTGCTCGCCGACGAGGAGCTGCGCCGCTGCTTCAGCCGCCGCAGCCGTCTGGTTGCCACCCAGTTCACCTGGAAGGAAACGGTCGACCGGTTGGTGGCTGAATACGGCGCCCACCGGCTGCCCGAGCTGCGACCCGCGGTCGCCGGCTAAAGGGACCCTCCGCCACCACCGGATTTGACATCGGGTGCGCTCTTTGATTGAATGACCAAACAAAGTTGATTGCCCATTCAATTACGGTCGTCGGGCGTTAGCTGATGCCGCATCAGACGAAGGAACGGATCGTCGACGCCGCCTACCGCACGCTCGTCAGGCGCGGCTACCACGAGACGGCCATGAAGGACATCGCGGCCGAAGCCGGCGTGGCGCCGGGATTGGCGCACTACTACTTCGAGACCAAAGAGGACCTGCTGGTGGCGGCAATCGAGCACGCGTGTGAGCCCTTGATGGCGGTGTGGGAAGCCGCCGGCGTCAGCCTCAGCGGGCCGATGCCGGAAGATGCCGACCCTATGTTGTTCGCGCGCCTGGGATTCCAACTGGCCAAGGAGGAACTGAAGACCTATGGCGGCCTCTTCCTCCTGACCTTCGACATGTTCGGCGTTGGGCTGCACAACCCGAAGATCGCGACCGCCGTCCGTGCTTTCATCGAGGAGCGGCGGGCCTTCGTCGCCCGCATTACGCAGGGGGTCATCGCCGGCATGGCCGAGCCGCCGCTCGCCTCGGCCGACGCGATCGCCGCCGCGATCTGGGGTGGCCTGCACGGGATCTATGTGCAGAAAGTGATGGATCCCGAGTTCGACGCCGAGTCGGCCATCGATGCGCTGAGCGAGATGACGATCGCCTTTGCCACGCGACCACGAAACACATCCCGGGAGGAGGGCTAGACATGTTTGCTTGGTGGGGTCATTTCGTCTACCGATTCCGCTGGCCCGTACTCGGCGCGTCCTTGCTCCTGCTGGCCGGGTCCATCCTGGCCCTTGTGAACGGGGGCACCTTGAAGAACAGCGGTGGCCAGAACACGGAGTCCGGACGGGCGATCGCCCTTATGCACGATCAGCTGCCACAGAGCGGGCCTGGCGCCGGGTCCACCTTTGTCCTGGTCTTCGGCAGTCAGACGATGGGCGTGCAGGACCCCGCGTTCAAGACGGCGGTACTCGCCGCCCTTCAGCCGCTCAAGGATGATCCGAGGGTGAAGAGCATCGACACGCCATTCGATGTGCCGGCCGAGCAAGCCAAGGCGATGACCTCGACCGACGGCCACCATATCTTCGCGCAGGTGAGCCTGAAGGACGACTATGCGACCGCCCGCCAGTTCTACAAGCAAATGCGAACCGAGGTGCACTCGGACCAACTTCAGGTGCTGGGTACCGGCTCTGTCGCCATCGGTTCAGACTTCGACAAGTACCTGCAATCCGACCTGCAGCGAGCGGAAGTGGTCTCGTTGCTTGTCATCCTGCCCTTGCTCTTGATCGTCTTTGCCACGGTCGTGAGCGCCGTCCTTCCGCTCGGCGTCGGCGGGTTCGCGGTCCTGGGCGGTCTCGCGGGAGTCGGCCTGCTCGCGCGCGTCACCGATGTCTCGACCTACGCCACCAACATCGTCACCTTGATCGGCCTCGGTGTGGCGATCGACTACTCGCTCTTCATCGTCAACCGTTTCCGGGAGGAGTTGGCGGGCGGCGCGACCGCTGAGCAAGCCCTGATCGCCAGCATGCGAACCTCCGGTCGCGCGGTGACCTTTTCGGGGATCACGGTGGCGATCGGGCTGAGCGCCATGCTGTTCTTCCAGGGGACCTTCCTGGCCTCGATGGGATTCGCCGGCGCGATCGTGGTCGCGATCGCGGTGCTCTACGCGCTGACCTTTCTTGCATCGCTCCTGGCGATCCTCGGTCCTCGCGTCAACAAGCTCCGCCTGCCATTTCCGCGACGGCCCGCCGGCCGCGGCGTCTGGCACGCGGTCGCGATTCGCGTCATGCGTCGGCCGCTGCTGGTGCTGGTGCCGATCGTCCTCCTACTGGTCCTGGTCGCCTCGCCGATCTTCCAGATCCGGATCGCGAACGGCGACGTGGGGATGCTGCCGCCGAATGCCGAGACCCGGCGGGGCTACGACCAGTTGCAGAAGTTTCCCGGACAGGGCCAGACCTTCTTCAACGTGGTGGTTCAGTATCCAAGTGGCGGACCACTCACGAGCGACCGCGTAGGAGATCTCTACGACCTGGCGCAGCGGATCAACCAGATCCCGGGCGTCGAGGGTGTCGAGAGCATGGTGAGCTTCGACCCCTCGCTGAGTCGCTCCGACTACCAGGCGCTCCTCACCAAGCCGGCATCCGCGCAGACAGCCCGCGTCCAATCAATCGTCCACGGGACGACCGGCTCGCAGATCGCGGTGCTCTCCGTCGTCACCAAGTACGGACAGGAGAGTGATGCCTCCCGCGCCATCGTGCATTCGCTGCGAACGATGACCGTCCCGCCGGGTAGCAGTGTGCTGGTCGATGCCTTCTCCCTCGACTTCACCGACTTCATCCTGCAACGGATTCCGCTGGCGGTCGCCTACGTGATGATCGTGACCTATCTCGTCCTCTTCCTCCTGACCGGATCCGTGGTGCTCCCGCTCAAGGCGGTGATCATGAACATCCTGTCGATCGGGGCCTCGTTTGGCGCGCTGGTCTGGGTCTTCCAGCAAGGTCACCTCAGCTCCTTGCTGAACTTCACCCCGGCTGCCCTCGATCCCTCGGTGCCAGTCCTGCTCTTCTGCCTCGTCTTCGGGCTCTCGATGGACTACGAGGTGCTGCTCATCAGCCGTATCCAGGAGGAATATCGAAAGACGGGCGACACCACGCAAGCCGTGGCACAGGGCCTGGAGAAGAGTGGTCGGCTCATCACCGGTGCCGCCGCCATCATGGTGGCGGTCTTCCTCGCGTTCGGCCTGGCGGACGTGGTCCTGATCAAATCGATCGGTCTCGGCCTGGCGCTCGCCGTCGCCATCGACGCCACGCTGGTGCGGGCACTGATCGTGCCGGCCGTGATGCGGCTGCTCGGGCGGGCCAACTGGTGGGCGCCGCGGGGCCTCAAGCGCCTGCACCGGCGCATCAGCCTGGGAGAACAGCAAGCCGCGTAGTCGCGTCGGCCCGCAACCGGGCTTCACCGGTTCGTCGCCGCCGACCCCGATGGGTCGACCCGAGCGGCGCGATATACCGATGTGCTGCCCGCCCGCGCCCATCGCTTCCGGTCTTCGGCGCGGGGCGGCCACCAACCCGAGGTTCGCGTTCGGATCGACCGTGGCGGCTGGCTGCTCTTCTTCGCCCACGGGCTTTCCGGCCTCGGCGCCGGGCCTTTCATCGCCTTCGGGGTCATCTACCAGCGGCAGCTGGGTGCGAGCGCGTTTGAGATCGGCCTCCTGGCTGCTATCGGCATGCTGGTGGCCACCGTGGTGATGCTGCCTGGAACCCGCCTGGCCGAGCACCGCGACCTCCGCAAGACGGTGATCGCGGGCTGGGCGATCGCCGTGCCGGCACCCCTCTGCTACGCGCTGGCGCCCCACTGGGGCTGGACCGCCCTCGGGATCCTCTTCCTGCAGGTCTCCGTCTTCAATACCCCGGCGATCAGCGTCTACCTTTCACTCGGCGTGCCGCGCGACCGGATCGCTGCCGTGATGACCACGGTCTTCTCGGCGTACTCCCTTGGACTGATCGCTTCGAGCGTGCTGTGCGGCTGGCTGGCCCAGGTCATCCCGCTGAGCGCGCTCTTCTGGGTGTCGTTCGCCTTCTTCTTCCTGGCGGCGGTCTGCATCGCGTTCCTCCCAGCCAAGCGGACGCCGACGTTCACCGTGCCGGCGATCCGCTACCGAGACCTGATGCGCTTTCCTGCCTATCGCGTCATGCTCGCGCTGTTTACGGTCGTGACCGGCATCATCTTTATTCCCTGGACCTTCACCGCGCTCTACGCCCACGAGGCGGCCCACGTCGACAACTTCTGGATCGGGGTCTTGATGAGCGTCCTCTACCTGGGCTCGGTGATCATGGGTCTGAGCCTCGGGCGACTCCGCCGGACGCTCGGCAGTGTCACCATCGTCCTCTGCTTCGAGGCGGCCTACGTCGTTTCCGCGATCCTGCTCCTTTCCTCGATGGCCCTGCCGATCCTGGGGTTCGCCTTCTTCCTGCGAGGGGCGTTCTGGTCCTTCCGTCAGGTCATGACCGCCGTGATCGGCGAGGTACTGCCGGACTACGCCATGGCCAAGGGTTATGGACTCTTTGCGCTGGTCACGGGCGCGGTGGTCATCGTCGCCTACCCGCTCGCCGGCTGGATGTACGGCCTGCGGGTCTGGATTCCCTTCTGGTCATCGGCCCTGCTGATGGCGATTGCCATGCTGGCCACGGTCTGGGTGCGCGCCTACTTCCATGCCAACTACCTGAAGCCGCCCCAGGTCGAGGTCGTGCCTGACGACGCGCTCCCGCGGGCCGCTTAGGCCGCCTAGAATCGCGGGCGATGCGGGACCCTCAGCACAGCCACCCAGCCTGGCTGCGGGAGGGGATATGGGGAGGGCTCACACTTGGCGTCGTCGTCGTCATTCTTGCCGTCTTCGGCCTCACGCCATCCCTCTCATGGATCCCGGAGGTGCCGCTGGTTACGATCGCGATCCTCGCGCCTGTGCTGGGCTACGGGTTGATCGGCTATCGGGTGCGAACGCAGACTGGACGCCTGGCGGCCGCGTCCGCCGCGGGCGGGGTCGCCGGCGGGATCAGCGGTGCCGTCGGCGGTGTCGCCTACGCCCTGTTCGGTAAGTCGGTTCTCAATATCGCGGTCGGCCTGGCGCTTGGCGCAATCGTCGGAGCCATCATGGGCGCCGCGGGAGGACTGCGCCGGACCTCGCGTTAGCCGGTCGGTGTCCAGTTGGGTGCCTGGCCGGTATAGGGATAGTCCGCCTCCCAGACAGTCAGTTGCTGTGGCCGGGAGCCATCGCCGTTCATGACGTAGATCTGGGGCAGCTGGTCGACCAGGCCCACGAAAGCGACGCGGCGGTCGTAGGCCGGCGCGTTCGGCACCGACCCGTTGGGCGCGTCCTTGCCACCGGTGACCTTCATCACGCCGCCGGCCTCACTGGCGGAGAAGATATTGACCCGGTAGAGGGCCGCCGTGTTCCCGCCGCCGGTGGCGGCAATCAGCGTGCTGTTGTCGTTCAGCCACGCCGCACCGGTGATGTCGAGCGCCCCGCCGCGCCGGTAGGCACTGGTGCCGCTGGCGGAGAGGTCGTAGATCCAGAGCTCCGGGCCCGCCGCGGTCAGCCGCCGAAAGGCCAGCTTGGTCCCGTTCGGTGACCAGGCAGGCTGGTCGGCCGGGTCGTCCAGGCCGATCGGCCGGTAACGGGTCCGCAGGTCCAGGTTCAGGATCCACAGGTGGGCGCTGCCCTGCGCATCCATCGTGCTGTAGGCGACCGATTTGGCATCCGGGCTGAGTGCGATCGGGCCGATGACGCGGCCGTCCACGGCACTAGTGAGGGCCAGGTCCTCCAGCGTCGTCGGACGGAACCGTCGCAGGCTCCCATCCGTGAGATAGATGATGGTCCCGTCCGCCGCCCAGTAGACCGCTGCGCCGCTGATCCCCGGACGGATCACCGTCCCGGAGGCGAGGTCGACGATCTGGATCGGGCCGTGATCGGCGCCGCGGGGCGCCGCGACCACTGCCAGGCGCTGGCCGTCGGGTGACCAATCGAAGGACAGGAGGGCGTCCTGGAGCTGGCTCTGGGCGCTGAGCTGGTAGATCATCTTGGGCGTCGACCGGCCCAGGAACGTATCGGGGTGCGGGTCGACGATGCCCACCGCGAAGGCAGGTTGACCTCGCTGGCCGACCAGGTACCCGATCTTCCGGGAGAGCGAAAGTGGTCCGGTTCGAAAGCGGGTCTGTACCCGTCCATTGATCGCGTTGTCGTGGACATCGACCGGTCGATCGACCGTCACCGTGTAGGTTTGGTTGGGCTGGAGCAGGGCGGTCGGAACGATTTCGAACTGCGAGCCGTCGGCCCCGGGCTTTGATCGCAGCAAGAATGGGACGTCAGGGCTCAGCTGGATGGCGGCCGGCAACGAGTCAGCTCGCATCGGGCGGCTGAAGGTGAGGACGATGTTCCGATCTGGGGCGATGGCTGACGTGTTGTCGGAGGGGTTGACCGAGGTCAGCGCCGGCGGCCCCTCGGTTTTGAAACGCCACGAGTGGTCGAGCGTGTTCTGTTGACCGCTCGCGTCCGCGTACCCAGCGTGCATCGACACGCTGTACTGGGTGGAGAGGGCGAAGTTGACATGGCTGTGGATGAACATCAGCGTGTTGCCCGTCCAGGCAAAGTGACAATTCTTGGATCCGCTGCAACCGGGAAGCGCCGGCGCGAGGTCGAACCGCTTCTCCACGGAGTCGTGGTTCATGGGCCGGTCGAAGCCGATGCTGATCGTCTGATTCGATGGCACGTCGGTGACCTCGCGGCTGGGCGAAATGCTGACGATCCGCGGGGGGTTCAGGGCGCAGGAGGCCAGCGCCGGTGCCAGGACGGCCATGAGGAGGAGTCGCCGAACGAGGGTGGACGCGGCTAGCGCTGTTCCTCGACCAGCTGGCGCATCTCGTTTGCGAGGTTGGTCAGGCGGGCCGGATCGACGAACATGATCGAGGTCTGCGAGATCCGGTCGATGGTTCGGTCGAGGCCGTCGACGCTGTGTTCGGTGGACCCGAGCATCTCCTTGACCTTCTTCGAGCGGTTCGCCAGGGCAGCGTCCGCCATCTGGTTCAGCTGGCTCATCAGTGCGGACCAATCGATGTTCGACTCGTCGCTTGCAGGTTGGGCCGGCGCCGGCGCGGGCGCCGGCTGGTAGTTCTGCGCACGCGGGGCGGCTGGGGCTGCCGGCGCGGCGGCCGCTTGGGACGGAGCCGGCCGGTAGGTGGTCGCCGCGACCGACGGCGTCATGGCCAGCATCTCTTCGAGGCTCACTGACTCCGGTTCTTCGAGGTCGGCCACGGCCTTGACCTCGATCCGGGTCTTGGGATCGGCACAGAGCCGCGTCACGATTTCGGGATCCTGCATCAGCTGCGGCTGCCCGCGGGTGAAGGCTCCGAGCAGCGCGCCGTCACGGAGCAGGACGATTCCCATCTCGTCGGGCGCCCGAACCAGCAGGCTGCCATGGATTTTCTCTTCCTGCAGGTACTGGAGCAGCGCCCGCACGTCGACGAAGCGCGCCAGCAGACCCTGGAGGATGGTCGGTGCGGTGAGGAGCTGGTAGATGGCGGTCACGACCTCGGCCGACAGCTCGATCACGTCCATGCTGCCCTCGCCGCGGTCGACGTCGTTTTTGAAGAGGGAGAAGGCGGTCCGGCCGGTGGAAACCACCGCGCCACCGTCGTAGAAGCTTTCGATCAGGCTGCCCTGGTAGAAGAGGATCATGCCGCGAGACGCTGCGCCTGTCAGCCGAAGGTAGCCGGTCAGGTGATCAGCACTCAGCGAGCGCAACAACTTGGGGAAATCGACAAACGCCGTCTTCAGCGACTCATAGACCAGTTTGCCGACCGGCAGCGGGTAGAGCTCGGTGGCCGGTGGTCCATCGTCCGGCGCGGGCTGACCTTGAGCGGCCGGCGGCTGCTGGCTCACGACCGGCCGCTCGCTGACCTGGGCTGCTGGCGGCGCCGCCGGAGCGGCAGCGGGTGCAGAAGCTGGAGCCGGACGGGCGGCGGCCACGGTGCCGTTGTCAGAGGCCCCGGGCACACCCCGGCGCTTGGCCTCGGCGAGGATGTCGGCGGTTGGCGCGGTAATCGTCTCCTCGGTTGGGAGCTTGGATTTCGGGTCAAAGGTGTAGTCCCCTTGCCGCCAGGCCAGCGGCTCAAAGACCGCCTCTTCGCCCTGGCTTCCGTTCCCGTAGGCGTGAAAGAGGTGGCCGAAGAGAAAGAACAGCGAGAACGCCTCGCCGCCGTTCCGAACTTGAAGGGTCCCTGTGGCGCGCTGGGCTTGCATGGACTGCAGGAGAGATAACAGGGGGGTCGAGTCTAACGATCCCTTGTAGTCCACCAGTCTCGGCGCCTGCTCGATGGAACTCACGAAAAGCCTCCCACCGCCCCGAGATTTGTTTCCAATCCTAGCACAGCCCAAATACGATACCCCAACTGTCAGCAACGCGGGGTGATCGGCCATGCAGGGAGCGGGCGGCTAAGCTGAGAGGGCATGCCCGAATTGAGGATCTGCGAGGACGCGTCCGCCTGGGACGGGTTCGTCTCGCAGGCAACAGACGCCTCCGTGCTGCAAGCCTGGGCGTGGGGCAGCCTCAAGTCGCGCTACGGGTGGCAGGTTCAGCGTTACTTCTGGGCCGATCAGGGCAAGCCGGTGGCCGCCGCCGCCGTGCTTCGGCGGAGCCTCCCTGGTGGACTGGCCCTGAACTACGCGCCGCGCGGGCCCATCCTCGACGGCCACCTCGACCAGTGGCCGGCCTTCTGGCAGGCGCTCCGCGATCGCCTCGCCCAGGACGGCGGCACGGTCCTCAAGGTCGACCCGGAGTGGACAACCGATGCGCAGCGGGCGGCGCTCGTGGAAACGGGCGCGCTGCCGAGCCGGCACCCGATCCAGCACCAGGCGACCTGGCTGGTCGACATCAGCGGAGGCGATGACGCAATGGCTCGGCTCAAGGAGTCGACGCGCCGCAACATTCGGACGGGGATCAAGCAGGGGATCACGGTCGAGGCCTCGGAGGCGTCGGCCGCGTTAGACAGCTTCTACGAGCTGCTCCAGGAAACGGCCGCGCGCGAGCAGTTCACCGTTCGCAGCCGCGCCTACTACCAGGACCTGCTGAGCCTGTTCCGCGAGCGTGGGCAGGTTGCCGTCTACCTCGCGCGACACGAAGAGCGATTGGTGGCCGGGGCGGTCATGCTGTTCTTCGGCTCAAAGCTCGTCTACCTCTACGGTGGCACGAAAACCGACGCCAAGGACCTCAAGCCCGGCTACCTGTTGCACTGGCGGGCGATCGAGGACGCACAGCGGCGCGGCTGCACGACCTATGACATGTGGGGCGTGCCGCTGGATCCGCAACCCGGCCAGCGCGGCTACGGGTACTACGTTTTCAAGTCGCGCTTCAATGGGCAGATGGTGCGGTTCATCGGCCTCTACGACCTGCCGGTCAATCGTGCGGCGACCTTGACCATCCGCCTGGCGGAGCGATTCGCGCGGGCCGGCCAGCCCGAGTTTGTCTGAGACCGGGATCGCGGTCACACCGGGCGAGCAGCTCGGCGCGCAGGTCTGGGACAAGCTTTTGCTGGCCCAGCCAGAGGGCAACTTGCTCCAGAGCTGGAAGTGGGGCGAGCTGCAATCGCGCTTCGGCTGGAGCGTTGAGCGCCTTGCGTTCCACGAGGGCCGTACCGGGGTGTGCTCGGTCCAACGCACCGCCGCGCTCTTCCCCGGCGGGGCGACCTATTACGTGCCACGGGGCCCCGCCGTCGCCGAGCGCGAGCGGTTGCTCGTGCTCGACACGCTGGAGCGTCGAGCGGCGTCCGGTGGCGGGCTGGTGCTCCGCGTCGAGCCCAACGACCGTGTCGGCGACGAGTGGCCGGCCTTTTTCGAGGGCCGCGGATTCGTCAGGGGCAAAGCCGTTCAGCCTGAAGCGACGCAACTGCTCCGCATCGATCTCGACCCGGAGTCGCTGAAAGCCGGCTTCAAGCCGAAGACCCGCTACAACCTGAACCTCGCGGAAAAGAAAGGCGTTCGGGTGAGCGGCTCCCGCGATGTCGCCACATTCGCCCGGTTGGCGTTAGAGACGGGCAAGCGGCAGGGCGTTCATCTTCCCGGCGTTGCGTATTACCAGGCGGCGCTCGAGATCTTCGGACCGTCGGACGAGGTTCGGCTGTATCTCGCCGATCACGAGGGCGACATTCTCGGCGGGGTCATGGTCTTTCGCTTCGGTAAAACTGCCTACTACCTGTTCGGTGGATCCAGCGACCGCAAGCGGGAGCTGATGCCCAATTACTTATTGCACTGGCAGGCCATGCTCGATTTCCGCGCGCTGGGCTGCGATACCTACGACTGGTGGGGGATCCCGGAAGAGCCGGCCCCGGACCACCCGTGGTTCGGGCTCTACCGGTTCAAGACCGGCTTCGGCGGCGAGACGGTCCGCTACGCCGGCCTCTACGAGCACGTGCTGCGGCCGGGCCCGTTGAAACTGGAGCGGCGCCTGCAGCAATTGAAGGCAAAAGTGCGCGGTCCTATACTGCGGTGACATGGCGAGGGAGCGAACGCTCTCCGAGCAGGCCTTCGAGCAGTTCCCCCAGGCACTGATCATCGTCGATCGCGAAGCGACCGTCATTTCCCTGAACGAGGTCGCCGAGCGCCTGACCGGATGGACGCAGCGCGACGCCGCGGGCCGGCCGGCGGCCGACATCCTGGAGGTGCGAACCGAGACCGGGGTCAACCTGTGCGCGCCGAACGGAGCGCTGCGGCGCGCCCTTCGCCTGGGCACCCGCATCAACACCCATTTCGCCTACCTGTTCCGGTTGCGCACCAGCGATGACCCGGTGCGCGTCTCCTACTCCGTGTCGCCGCTGCGCCTCAAAAGCAAGACGCTAGACGGCGCCGTGATCGCCATCCACGACGTGACGCCCGAGCTGGAGACCATCGAGGCGCGCGACGCGCTGATGCTGGCGGCATCGCACGAGTTGAAGACGCCGCTGACCACGCTCAAGGGGTTGAGTGAGCTGCTGCTCGACTTCGACCTGACGGAGGCACAGCGCCGCGAGTTGCTGCAGGACCTGCACGGCCAGGCGGACCGGATGGAGAAGTTGATCGGAGACATCCTCGCTGTGAGCCGGATCGACTCGGGTCGAATCTCCGTCGACTTAGCCCGCGTCGACGCGGCTGACGTCATCAAGCATGTCTGCGACGAGGTGCGACCGATGCTCAAGGGGAGGACGCTCACGTGCCGTGTCCCCGAAAACCTCCCGACGGTGATGGGGGAGGCGCGCAAGCTGCACCAGATCCTGGTGAACCTGCTGACCAATGCCATAAAATATTCCGAGCCCGGTACCCAGATCACCCTCAGCGCGCATAGCGAGCAGTTGGCGGTGAGGTTCGAGGTCTCAGACCAGGGGGTTGGAATCCGCAAGGAACATTTGCCCCGCCTCTTCGAGAAGTTCTATCGTGCCGACGACCCGGCCGTCCGGCGCACGTCCGGCACCGGGCTCGGCCTCTACATCGTTCGCAGTCTCGTCGCCATGCTGGGCGGCCAGGTCCATGTGAGGAGCCGGCACGGCAAGGGTTCGGTCTTCATCGTCACGCTGCCGCGCGCGGAAACAACCGCCCGGCCCCGGGCGCGGATGGCCGCGGTGGCGCACTGATGCCGCCCGCGAAGAAGATCCTTATCGTCGACGACGAGGCCATGATCCGCAAGGCCATCCACCTCGCCCTGGAGAAGGAGGGCTACGAGGTTGTGGAGGCGGAGACCGGCGGCGAGGCCATACGCCGGATCGAGCTGAGCAAGCCTGACCTGATCCTGCTCGACATCATGCTGCCGGATGTCTCGGGATTCGATGTGTGCCGCGATATCCGCAAGGCCGGGCTGCGGGTGCCGATCATCATCCTCAGCGCCAAGACCGAAGAGATCGACGTCGTGGTCGGACTAGAAATCGGCGCCGACGACTACATCACCAAGCCGTTCCGCACCCGCGAGCTCCTGGCGCGGATCGCGGCCCACCTGCGCAAGGCACGCCAGGAGGAGGAGGCCGTCAACCAGGGGCGGCTCGAGTTCAAGGACCTCGCCATCGACCTCAACGAACGCCGCGTTTTCCACGATTCGAACGAAGTGCTGCTAACCCACACCGAGTTCGACCTACTCGCCTTCCTCGCATCGAACGCCGGCAAGGTGCTATCGCGCGAAAAGATCCTGAACCACGTCTGGGGCTACGAGTACCCGATCGAGACCCGCGTCATCGACGTCCACATCCGAAACCTGCGGCGGAAGATTGAGCAGGACCCCTCACACCCGTTCTTCATTCTCGCGGTGCCAGGCATCGGGTACCGCTTCACCAGCGCCGGCAAGCTCGGCTAACGTCGCCGGCTGGACGCCTAGCCACGTTTGTCAGGCGATTCTGAATCACGCCGAAGTAGAGCAGCAATCTCCGGACGGAGGCCGTTGAGCTTCATCAGACTCATGCGGCTTGAGTGACAGGTACGCATCCTCCTCAGTGATCAATTGAGCTGAGCACAGGTGTCCCGTCCTCCCGAAGGAAGAAGAGATCTTCGGGAAGTTCGGGCTCCTGGCCGGCAAAACAGATGCAGCCTTGGCAAACGGCACCGCGAAGTTGTCGTGGGCTGAGCTGATTCCAGTCGCGATTCCCCCAGCGACTGCTCCCTCGGCGTGCTTTAGGTCATCTAGGCTGAAGAGCCCCGTAGGATCCGTCCGGTTGAGGGTGTTGTTGTCGTACCCCGGTGGAACGAGGCTGCCGTGAAATCTGTAGCCGGATCGGCCGAGATAAACTCCCCGGTCAATCGGTCATAATAAGCGAGCCCGAAGGTAGATGAGCTCAGGTCGAACGGGTGTCGGCAATGCCACCTTTCCGAACAACCACCCGACCATCGTCGGCCCACTCAGGCTTTACGCCGTTGTTCAGGAACGCCGCAGCAAAGTCATGCGCGATCGCCTCGAGTATCTGCCGATTTGGGCCTCGCGCGTGGCGTTCTAGCCCGTCGGCTATCTGTAGTGCCTCTACAGCCCAGTCTTGAAGATTTAATGCCCCCTCCGAGGCATCCTCCGGGACATCAACCGTCGTCCAGTACATCTTGTTGAGAAGTCGCACCGACTCCTGCGGTCTAGCTAGTAGCTCGAGGGCAAGCTGATGAAGCTGAGCTCGCAAGCTCTCGACATTCTCTTGGTCGGTCACTGCTGATACTTCCATTTGCGCTCCACCACCTGTTGGGTGTCCAGATTCATGTAGGAGTGCACTTGATAGCGGGAATTACCTGCCAGGCTCCGCGTTGTCATCTTGGCCCAGTCATATTCGTCCCCACCATAGGTGTTGGTCAGACGGTTCACATCGTAAATTGCTCGGCCTCTCGAACATCCTGCTCCGGCCATAGAAGCCCCTTCACCTTGGGCCGCTTCCTCCCACAGCACGGCAGCATCACCGACGCCGAGGGCCGACGCGGCTTCGAGACCCGCCACCCCAAAGGCGCCTCCAGCCGCCGCGCCAGCGAGCATCGTCGCGCCCAACCCCATGGTCCCCCCGACGAAGGCGCCTGTTACTGCCCAGCCGGCTGTCTCTCCCCAATTGACTTGATCAAAGTGCCCGCCGTTGTTGTGGAGTTGAACGGCGAGATCGATCCCCCCACCAGCTACGGCGCCAACGACTGCCCCTACCAGACACCAAGGGCAATTGCCCGACGGGTCTGCCGCATTCAGAGGGTTGTCCGCCACGTACGAGTAGGGCTGCCTGGTCGTCGAGACCACCGTATCGCGGCTCAGGAACTGGCCGGTGGACGCGTCGTAGTAGCGTGCCCGTAGGTAGTAAAGACCCGATTCCGCGTCCTGATATTGACCGGTGAAGAGGAACGGACTCAAGACGAGGCCCGTGCTTGCAGTTATCTTGCCGTAGGCATCGAATGTATAGGTCGCCTGGCTGGCACCGCCGGCGTCCGTCACAAGCCTCGTGCTCCCGATTTGGTCGTGATGAAGCCAAAGCACGGTCGACCCGTTGATCTGCTCCAGCGGAAGGCCACCTGGACCATAAACGTAAGCCGTTGCGCCATCACTGAGAAGGATTGGCAAGGTGGGGGCCGCGTCCCAAAGAAATTGGCTCGTGGCACCGCTCACTGTCTTGCTCATGCGAAGACCGTCCCCGTTGTAAGCGTAGGTGCTGCTGGTGCTATAGGCGGTTAAGCGATTGGCCTGATCGTATGACAGGTTGGTTGCGGCACCAGCGGCTGGCGTCACCGTGATTCGGTTGCCACGTGTGTCGTACGCGTAGGTGGTCGCCCCGGGTGGCGGCGCACTACAGACACCGGCGGTAGTGCCGGTCCAGCAGAGCTGGTCGGCCGCGTTGAAGACTTGTTGGGTGCTTGCCGCCTGAGTCAGGTTATCCGCTGGGTCGTACGCGTAAGCGGTTGCGGCAGGCGGTGGTAGCGAGCAGGCGTTCGAGTTCGACGCGCCCGCGTAGCAGAGCTGGTTCAACGAGTTGTACTGATACCTACTACCAGTGGCGGGTGCCGACGAGTCGGAGGTCAGCTGGTTCGCGTTATCTCGGCTGTAGGTGGCACCGAACAGCGAGAGGACGCCCGCCTTGACGCTTGAGATCGCCAGCAATCGATCCGCAGCGTCGAACGTGAATGTGTCGACCACGCCGGTGCCAGAGGGCAAGGTCTCAGTGGTCAGGTTCGAATTCACGTCGTATCCGAAGGCCGTTGTGTTGCTCCGCCAGTCGAGCACCGAAGTGAAGCGACCGGCATCGTCATAGCCTCGGGTCACGTTGAGGCTCCCCGGGTAGGTTAGCGTGGTGACCAGGCTGCGCAGGTTGTAGCCGTACTGAACCTGCGCGCCGGCACCGTTGGTGTAGCTCGTCAATCGGTGAAGACTGTCCCAGGCCCAGGACGAGGTGCCGGTGCCGTCCGTCATGCTGGTCCGCTGCCCATCGCCGTCGTAGAGGATGTTCGTGACGTTTGGGGTCACGCCATCGCTGTAGTTGATGGCCTTGAGCTGGTTCGCCACGTCATAGGTGAAGCTGGTGCATCCGGTTTTGGGCGTTCCCGCGCAGTTTCCACCCGGATCCTCCTGGGTCAGCCGGTTGCCAGCGCCATCGTAGGTGTACGCAGTCACGTTGCTAAGGGCGTCTGTCGTGGAGGTGACTCGCGCTAGGGCGTCGTACCCGTAGGTCACGATGGCGTTGTTCTTGCCGTCCTTCTGGTCCTGGACGGTGCCGTCCGTGAAGTAGTCGGTTGTCAGCGTTGTGGTGTCTGGACGCTGCATCTGCGTTTGTTCATTGGCCAGGTCATACACGTACGCTGTCCGGTTGCCGTTGCCGTCCTGGAACCAGTCCATGTTCTGGTCAGCGTCGTAATGACGGATCGTCTGGTGGCTGAGCGGATCCGTCACCATCGTCACGTCGCCGAATGGATCGTGAGCATAGGTTGTCGTGAAGGTGCTCTGGCAACCGCAGCCGACGACGTTCCCCTTGGGGCTCACCGACGAGGTGATCCAGCCATCCGCATTGAAGACCCTAGTCGCTTTGTCGCCCAACGGATCGGTGGTGCTTGCCCGGTTGCCATAGGCGTCGTAGGTGTAGGTTCGCGTCTTGTTGTCCGGGTCGACCATCGATGTGACATCGCCGGGGTGGCTCGAATCCGTGTAGGCGTAGGTCGTCGTCTGGACCTGTAAGGTTCCGGTGAGCGGCCGGGACACGCTCGTCAGGTTGCCGTTAGCGTTGTAGACATTCGTGGTCGTGACCCCGTTGGGATCCTTGCTCGTTAACATCTCGTTGAGGCTGTTGTAGGTGTTGATCGTCTGGCGCCCGAGCGGGTCAGTGACCGTCAGCGGGTTGCCGCTGCCATCGACCGTGTAGGTGGTCGTATTGCCGTTCGGATCGGTCACCGCGATCAGAGCAAGCGTGCTGAGGTCGTAGGCGTAGTGCCAGGTCGCAGCCTGGGCGGTCCCATAACCCTTGGTCGTCGCGGTCCGCAGCCCCTGGGTGTACGCATCGAGCCGCTGGTTGCCCTTGGGATCGGTGACCGTGGTCTGGTTGGCACCGTAGGCGAAGGATGTCTGCCGGTTGAGCTGGTCCTTCTGCCACTGGACCCGCCCACCGCCGTCGTAGGAATTCTGGACGCCGGGGCAGCCGGTGGTCGCGTAGCACTTGGGGTCCTTCATGACGGTCATACGGTGGCTGGTGTTGTAGGCAAATTGGGAGTGCCCGGCATTGACGTCGATGACGTCGGTCAGGTTCCCGGCGCCGTCGTTGTACTGGTACTGGACCACGCGGGCCGGCGTGACGTTGGCGTCGGTCACGCTGGTGAGGTGGCTGCCCGTCCAGCCGATGGTGAGCGCCCGGCCGGCCGGGTCAGTAACGCTGCTCAGGTTGCCGGCCGAATACGTGAAGGTCGTCGTGTAGCCGTTGAGGTCCTTGGCCGAGGTCAGTTGCCCCGACGCATTGAAGCCATAAGTGTCGCGATTCTGTCGGACAAAGGTCCAGGTCCCGTCGCCGTTGTGCGTCAGCGTCGCGATGAAGCGCGGGGCCGACGGTGACCACGCACTGCCCGACTGGCTAAACGTCGCCTGGCTGCCATTTTCCTGCGTGATTGTGGCTGTACTGCCGCTCTGACTGAGAGACATCGCATGATTGAACTGCCACCCATACCCGAGCGGACCGTTGGTCGCGGCTGATTGCGAGTTGTAGGTGCGGGTGAGCGCGAGCGGATAACTCCGGCCGGGGAGGTTGAAGTCGCTGAACGTGTGCCAAAAATTTCCGGTGCCCGTATCGATCGGGGACGGCGTGGCGATGCCCCGCTCGATCCCCGATACCAGGCAAGGCAGACACAGATTGATGCCTCCTCCAGCCGACTGCGCGGGTGTCAGCGATCCACCGACCGGAGCGCCGGCGTTAAAGTGAGCCAAGACCTGCGTCGCGGTCAATGCCGACGGGTAGATGGCCACTTCATCCAGGGTGCCATTGAAGGGCGAGACGCCGTTGCCACCCGCGCCACCAATGCCGACGCCGGATGACACGCTGCTGAAGGCGCCGCCGGCATCCTGACCGGTGCCGACCGCACTGCCGTCGACATAGAGGGTTAGCGCGCCACTTGCCGTGCGCGTGCCCACGAAGTCATACCAGCGACCGACGATCGGCGCGGTTGGCTGGGCGGCTTCATAGGTGGTGCCATTGAAGGTGATCTGGAAGTGCACGCCGGGGTTCGATCCTGTCAGGTAATACATCTGGTACGAGGTGCCCGATGGGCTCACGCCATCGCCCTTGTTGATCAGCAACTGGTTGGTGCCGAGGTCATTGAACTGGGCCCATACCTCGAGCGAGATGGCGCCGGTGATGTCGAGGCTGGTTGAGTTTGGAACGCGAACGTAGCCGCCGGTGCCATTGAAGAGGGTCGCCGCATCGGGATCGTTCAGCAGGGCGCCGCCCTGGCCTAAGGTCGTCCCGGTCATGTAGAGCCCGTTGTTGCCCCCACCACTCGAGTCATATGCGGTGCTGCCGCTCGCTTCACCGAGTCGCCAGTATCCAGCCGGGCCATCACCCGTTACTTTGCCGCCGTAGCCCAGGGTGATTCCGCTGGGCGTAGTCCCGGAGGATGGGCTCGAGGTGGGTCCGCTGCCCATTCCGTTGGTCGCGACCACCGTGAAGGTATAGCTTGCACCCGCGCTGAGGCCCGAAATTGTCGCGGACGTGCCGGTGACGGTGGCGGGCCTGCCGGTCAAGGACCCCGTGTGCGGGGTGACCGTGTAGCTGGTGATGGCCGACGACCCGCTCGATGCAGGGGCCGACCAGGAAATCGTCGCCCGATTGACGCCGGTCGTCGCCGCGACCCCGGTCGGCGCACCAGGCGGATTGCCTGAGGCTTGCCAGTGCGCCGCCACCTGAGTGGCGCTGAGGGCCACGTTGTAGATGGCCGCCTCATCCAGGGTTCCATTGAAGGGCCAGGTCCCATTTCCACCAGCGCCGCTGACACCCACGCCGGAGGCGACGTTGTTGAAGGCGCCGCCGGGATCTCGCGAGCGACCCACCAGCGATCCATTGACGTACATGGAGAGCCATCCGTCGGAGCTTCGCGTGCCAACCAGGTAGTACCACCTGCCGGTTACCAGCGGTGTCGGGTCGAACGCCTCGTAGCCGGTGCCGCCGAAGACATCAGTAAACCGCACGCCCTGGTTGAGCCCGGCGTAATAGTAGAGCTGATATGCGGTGCCCGGCGCACTGGCACCATCGCCCTTGTTAATCAGGAGCTGATTGGTCGTGAGACTACTGAAGGTCGCCCAGGCTTCGAGGCTGAATGCACCCGTCATGCTGAGCGAGGTAGCGTTTGGCACCGAGGCATAGCCGTTGGAGCCATTGAACGTGACGGCGGTATCGCTGTCGCCCGCGATGATGCCCGTTTGACCCAGCGTGTAGCCGCCGTGGTAAGTGCCGGCATTCCCGGTGCCGCTGGCATCGGCCATCGTCGTCCCGGACGCCTCTCCGAGACGCCAGTAGGCAACCGGCGAATCGCCAAGGACGGTGGAACTGTAGCTAGATGCGAAGGCTGGCAGGACTCGAACCTGCGGCAACGCGGCGAAGAGGAGGGAGACGAGGAACATCGCCGCAACCGCGATATGCAGACGCCTTGAAAACGGAGCCAATTGGGTCCCCCTTCGCGCTGCGTGCGCGAACACTTTACCGGTAGTTACGGTGTGCGGCGATGTACTGCCGAAAGGGACCCCCCAAGCCCCACCTTGAGACCGATCACCGGATCTTTCGGCTTGTTGTACGCCAGGGTCGTGGCCATGTCAAGCGCATTTTTCTAAAGAACTCAGCTCATCAGCAGGGCGCAGTGATGCCTCGGAAACTGTTTGGTCACTACGCAGCAATTGGGCCACCGAAAGCGGTGGTAGATGCGTGTCGCGAAGAACTCGTTACCGTTAGCAACCTGCATCGCACTCGCACAATCCGCAAACCGGCCACGGCCTCCTGGAATTCCTTCAAGCGGTTGCGCAGTAGGTGGGGTTGACGGGATTGGGTCGCAATAACTCGGCACCAGCGAGTGACCAAGGGTTTCGACCGGATCGCTGTTGCAGGTGGTCGAGATCAAGACCGATTCTTGGCTTCTGGAATTGGGGACTTGAGGAGGCGGGCCTAACTGTGCGCTGTCAGGACGCTGCTGCGCCGGCGGCTGGTCGTAGCTCACGGTAGACCGCCAGCAGGCGATCAAGGTTGTCAGAGAGGCTGTAGCGCTCCACAGCGCGAGACCGCGCACGCCGGCCAAGCTCGGCGCGGAAGTCAGGAAATTCGATCAGGGTGCGCAGTGCGAGGCGCAGCTGTCCATCGAGATCCTTGGTGTCGACCACGATGCCCGCGCCGCGCAGCGCCTCACCGTCCGAGCCCACGTCGGTGGCCACCGGTGCGACGCCGCAGGCCATCGCTTCGAGCAACGATAGGGACAGCCCTTCAACCATGGAGGGCAGTACGAAGACATCCATCGCGCGCAACATCGCGATCCGTTTGGCTTCATCCATCACCTGGCCGGTGAAGACAACGCGCGCGCTCCCGTAGCGTCGATCGAGGCGCCGCTTCTCGCTGCCGCTCCCAACAACCACCAGCTTGACGTCCTCCGGGGCATCCACGTCCTGGAACGCGCGCACTAAGATATCGACGTTCTTCTCGGGGTCGACGCGGCCCAGGTAACCGACGAGCGCGCTTGCCTCGAGGCTCTGCTTGAAATCGGTCGCGCCGGGCGCGTACTTGTCGATATCGACGCCGTTGGGAATCACGGTCACGTTGTCGGGCGGCACCCCGTAGTGTTCGAGCAGGGTCTTCTGCTGCTCTGAAAAGATGACGACCCGATCGAAGCTGGCCAGCGACTGGGCATAGAGCCGGTAGACCGCGCTGCTGATGCCCTGCCAGAGCCCGAATCGCGAGTCGTAGGGGACATGGAAGGTGGCGACCACCGGCAGGCCCAGCTCGTGGCAGAGCTCTGGGAGGCCGAAGTCGATCAGGGTCGAGAAGCTCAGCGAGACGTGGACCAGGTCGACGCGCTCGCGGCGAAGCAGGTCGGTGATGGTGCGCTTCGTCCTGGGCGACGAAATGATGTAGCGGTGGCTACCCGTCAGCGACCGAAGGGTGAGCGTGTCGTCCGTGATCGCGGGCAGGGCGCCGTGATGGACGAAGAAGACCTTCACGCCGCGTGCCCGAAGCCCGGCAACGATCTCGCGCGAATAGGTCAGCAGGCCGTCGCCGGCGCGGCCGCTCTGGTGACCCAGCCATGCAACCCGCAGTGGCTCATTCATCGGGCGTCGATATCCTCGAGGAGGTCAAGCAGGAACGGGCGGTTCTGAAGTTCGGCGTGGGGGATGTGCAGGCCCGGCTCGTCGACGACGCGACCGTCGTAGCGAAGAATGTCGATATCGATCTCGCGAGGGCCCCAGCGCTCGCGTGCGGTGCGGCCAAGCTGATGCTCGATCCCTTTGAGAGTGTCCAGCAAGCCTCGCGGCTCGAGCGAGGTTTCGACCTCGAGCACCTGGTTCAGGAAATGCGGCTGATCACGAATGCCAACCGGCTCGGTGTCGGCGACCCGCGAGGCGCGCACCACCGTGATGGCCGCAGCGGGCAAAGCATCTCGTGCGGCCTGGAGGTACCCGGCGCGGTCGCCGAGATTGCTGCCAAGGGCGAGCCACACCCTGGTCACGCCTGGCGGATGGCATCGGCCATTTTGGCCACCCGCACCATCGCCTTGACGTCGTGGACGCGGACGATGTCGGCGCCCCCGGCGAT